>Ga0315274_10000121_pt1 | contig 111652 bp, 92 predicted proteins | sample YL17G02_20_MG_FD_203700 | JGI IMG/M metagenome (GOLD analysis project Ga0315274, IMG submission 203700) | Sediment microbial communities from Yellowstone Lake, YNP, Wyoming, USA - YL17G02_20 | ecosystem: Environmental > Aquatic > Freshwater > Lake > Sediment | place: USA: Wyoming | collected...
ATCGGGTGGGACAGTAACAACGGTTCATTCGCTGACCTCGACCGTGTCTGTTACGACCATGAATTTTACTGCGCTTGCCAGCAGCTATGGCAACACCGTGCTGGTGTTGCAACCCGCAATGAATGTAGACCCCTACAACACGAATAGTAATTTTGTGACCCTGCGCAACTTACAACTCACTAAGCCGTTCACGGCGGAATGGAGGCCGTGATGAATAACCGCATTCTTAGAATTATTCTGGTACTGCTTCTACTGGCAATTATGCCAAGAGCCGTAGCCACCGTGTATACGGTTGTGACTAATACTGGTACCTTTGCCGTCTCAGTGACAATTGATACAACTGAAACCGATTTCCCAATCAGCCTTCTGATTTTTGGAAGCACGGATACAAACATCTATAGTGACTTGGGAATTGCCCGCTTCAGTATATGGACAACGAATGGGCAAGCGAATATACCATTCTACGGTCGGACGATGTGGAATGCTCAAACTAATCTGGTGACTTCTGTAACTACCAACAAAGCCTACTGGAACGAGAATCGCCTGTATGCGACGGGAATCAGTTGGACAGACGGTTACAACCCAACCAACTGGGTCAAGGCCGCGGTGGACGCTGTTTCCAAGAAGACACCAATTTGCTGGCAGACTTCTCTTGTTCATACGGGAGCACCCCGCATCATTTATGCACAACCAGGAATGTACAAACAGGGAGCCATTGTTTCCCTCTCAAGTTCTGACAACTCCGCTTTGAGTGTCTATACAACTGTTACTGGGAAATGTGTTACAGTTGCCAGTAGTTTGGCATCACCAGCAGCGTTGACGAACCTGCCTGTTGGACTTTACTTCGTGGAGAATTCCAACGACCGCATGGAGTTTTTGGTACAACCAGCCGACTACTCCCCAGCAACTTGGTTTGGATTGGAAGGACCATTCGGGTCACAAAACAACGGACTACTGACAACTACGTGGACAAACATGAACCCACATTTCGTCCGAGGATTGGGTAGTTTCCCGTGGTCGATGCTCCAAACCAATGGCACACCGTCAGGAGAAGACACCACCACATGGGCTTGGGGATTTCCAGAGTGGTATCCGTATCCGTCTGGTTCGGTCGAGCGCGTTAATTGGCCAGCCAACGGCATCACAAATGCCGGCTCGACCAGAGTGCTCATTATCCACTTGGAACAAGCACCGGTATACTACCAAACTAATTCTCTAGCAATTTTCATGGCAGGGTGGACGAACTACGTCGGGGCAATTATGAACCACTTTAAGCCGTTGGCCGACGAAGGAAGGTTGTGGCTTGAGGTGTTGAACGAGCCCTTTTACGGCCACCAACCATCGGCGATGCCGTTTAACTGGAATGGTTGCGCCGACATGGATTGGAACAATCCACCATGCCATCAGGCTTTTACCAACTGGATGCAACTCATGACTGACTTGGTAAAAACAACAACGGCGGTGAAGGTCGCAATCGGCAGCAAGGCCAAAATCTATGGGATATCAACGAGCAATCCAAACTACGGGGATGTGTTCAAGTATATGGCCGACCACGGCGCGACCAATGGCCCAGACTGGATGGGATTTTCAATCCACGACGGCGGCGGGCTCAACTTTGAGGATTTTACGGTATTGCCCGGTGGTGGAGTGTCATACGACTCCATAACAGCCCTACAAGATGCGATAGGCACCACTACGCCTATTCTTGTTGATGAAACTGAGTACCTCATCCGGTCGGCTCTTCTTGACACACCGTACGCCAAGGGTTTCATTCGTTGGGGACCAGGAGGCGATTACAATTCATCGGGGGTGGATTGGTACGATGGTTCACAACATCTGGCTAAACGAGGTCTTCTCTGGCTGGCCCACAACGCGCAGATGTGGATTCACCATGTGATATACGCCTACCCTGATGACGACGGCATTGGTCGGTATGGCGGCCTTGAAGGTACAATTCTTCAGATTTACGGGTGGGAACGCGGACGTGGTCCAAAACCAGGACTAGCAAACACTTTGCAATTGGCGCATCTGACCAAGGGACTCATACCTGTTAGTAACGTAGTTACTAATGACCAAGTTATCCTTACGTTTGATGTTGGTCATCCATCTCCGGGAGTAACAGTTCGGCGCGTGTTTACTTGGATGGCCACAAGCAAAACGAAAACGGTAAATCTGCCGTGGTTGCGTGACCTTTATGGGAATTCAATCTCCCCGACGTTTTTGACTGACTCTGTAGGATGGTACGAAGTGACCAATGCATTTGCTAGAGGCGGGCTCATCGGTAAACTGCCAACTGTTCGTGTCAATCCTCTAACAGCAGCCAATCCTTCATGGTGATTATTATGAACACGTCACAGCTCCATCTAATCCATAATAGTTGAGATAATTTTTATATGAATATAATAAAACGATACCTTGCATATCTTATAATAGTCGCTCTGCTTACCTTTGTTGGTAATGCACAAGCGGTAATTTACTCTGTGATAACCAACACAGGAACTTTCACCGTGTCAGTGACACTTGACACCACCGAAACCAACGTCCCAATCAATCATATGATTCTCGGATCAACCCAAACGAACGTAGTGGTTGGTGATGATGGCACAACGCTGTATATTGCTCGCTTTTCGGCATGGACGACGAATGGCGTAACGAATCTGCCGTTTTCTGGCAGAACTCTGTTTGACGCCCAGACCAATAGAGTTTCGTCGTTGACCACCAACAAATCGTATTGGAACGAGTCGCGCGACGCGTCGATGGGCGACTTTAATCGCTGGTATCCAGGCAACAACCCAACGAATTGGCTGGCAGCAGCGGTTTCGGCCATCAACGGCACGACCGTTCTTTGCTGGCAAAATTCTATGGTGCGAACTGGAATGTGTCGGATTGCGAAGCGCGATACAGGTATGTATAAAGCGGGGGAGACTGTAGATTTAATGAGTCAGGACAACTCGGCCTTAACGGTCTACACCGTCATTACGGGAAAGTGTCACACTGTTTTTTCTGGTGCTTCCCCCGCGGCAATAACAAATCTTCCCGTTGGTTTTTACTTTGCAGAGAACAGCGATGATCGGATCCAGTTTATTGTCTTGCCCGCAAATTATCTTCCGGCGCCATGGTTTATGACAGAAGGCCCGATCGCGGCGGGTGAAGTCGGGACGATGGTTGGTATCTTTACCAATATGAACCCGTCAATTCTGCGGATTCATTACGGCCACAATTGGTCAACTCTTCAAACAAATGGTGTTCCTGCTGGCGAAGACCCCGCGACGTGGGATTGGAATTACTGTGTTCCTGGTAACTGCGGGCCGCATATGGAAGATTCGATCAACTATCTGCCTAATGGAATTACCAATGCTGGCTCAACCAGAGAAATCATCCTTCATGCTGAGTCGGCACCCGTCTATTACGCGACGAACACTTGGGCGGAGTTCGCACGCGGTTGGACAAACTATGTCGGCGCGCTGATGACTCATTTTAAGACGCTGGCTGACCAAGGCCGGGTTTATCTGGAGATTTTGAATGAGCCGTGGTATGAGACACAACTGAACTCGCCCAATCTCAAAGTTCGGATACCATTCGACGCGACTGGCTGTCCCACAATGGATTGGGGCGACCCTGATTGTGGGCAAGCCTACACCAACTGGCTGAATCGGATTTGCGATCTTGTCGAGACGACCATGTATGTGAAGGCAGCCCTTAACAGTAATGTTAAAATCTATACTCCCTCAACGGTATCTGCCTATTTAGATCTATTTCGCATGATGGGGACGCGGGGTCTGACGAATCGAATGGCGGGCATCTCTTTCCACGACGGCGACCTAGATAATGCCCCCGTTGACTTCTACTACCCGTGGTGGGAAGCCTATAAATCTTGGGCGTTTACTCCATATACCACTCATGTAGCTTATGTGCAGGCTATTTCAGCTACTATGGGTACTGTCCCGTTGTTCGTGGATGAAACTGAGTATAGTGCCCGGTCAGCGACTCTGGATACCCCTTATAGCAAAGTTCCCACACATCGCTATAATGGGTCGGGCATAGATTGGCATACAGGGGAACAGAGATTGATAAAAAATGCACTGATTTTACTTGCCTATAATATGCAGATGTGGAATGGCAATATGAACATTATTGGCTGGCCGAATGAGTCTCCTCCTTACACTGACCTAGAACAGAGTTGGAATCAGTTCTCTGGATTTGAAGTGGGTCATGGTCCAAAACCACAGACTGGCGCAATATTTATGTTAGCAACATTAACTCGTGGGTTAAAACCTCTCGATTTTGTAATTACTAATAGACAAGTTATTGTTACATTTAAAGCTCATAATTCAGTTCCAGGAATATCCATTAAACGCATTTTTACTTGGGCAGCAGAGGGTGAAACACAATCTGTGTCGTTACCATCATTGAAGGATATTTATGGAAATAAATTGTCAACATCAATTCTTACTGACACTGTTGGGGTTTATGATATTACAAATTTGGTGGGACGCAGCGGAATTGCTACATATGTTATAGATCCTGTAATTTCTCCTCTTCCGTGACATTATTTCATTGCGATAATATATCAATTAAAACACATAAAACATTATATTTATAGGCATATATGTCTTTATCATTTAATTCTGAAATCTTCACGGGTTCAATAACAAACTATTGTATTAGCGGTTCTGTTAGTGGGCCGTTTACTGGTTCAATTAATGGTTTTACTGGCAGTCTTACAAATTTTAATGGTATTATAAGTGGATATATATCAGGAAGTTATGCGTTATCATCTAGCCAGTTTGTTGTTGAAAAACGAAGAGTATTACAACGAAGTCTTTTAAAGTTTGATTTAACTGAGATTTCCAAGTCTGTTACCACAGCTGAGATAGCTAATCCTAAATTTATATTAAATTTGAAAACCACGGATGCTTCAGCGTTGCCCCTTACATATAAAATATATTGTTATCCGTTAAAATGGCCATGGGAGATGGGAAATGGTATATATGCATTTGGTGGAAGTGAGGCGGGTGTAAACTGGGTATTTACAAACTGGCCGGATACTTCAAGTGTGTGGTATCCAAACATTGATACATCATATGTTCCGGATGAGAATTATTTGGATTATCCGTCTACTGCATCATTTATGATGGGCGGTGGTCAGTGGTATTATATTGTACCACCAAATTTTATTTTTCCATCGTCAAGTGTTCAAACCACATTTTTTGATACACCAGCTTCTACTTTTGAATCGGTATATTCTTCAAGTTTACAGACTAATTTGACTTCTAGTTTTTATAGTATATTAAGTTCAAGTTTGAATTCTGTGCTGACCAATGCCCAATTAACAAACGCGAATATACAAAACTCATATACATTCTTATTAAATTTAACGGATTCAATTTATAACAATGTAACATCAAGTGTAAATGCAACTACAGATCCATCGTCAAGTCTTGAAGTAAGTGCTAGTGTTTGCTTTTTATTAGCACTTTCTTCTAGTTTACAATCATCTTTATATCCGGTGCAATTTTCCAGTTCATTTGCGTCAGCTTCATATTCTTATATTTTAACGATATCAAGCAGTTTGTCTAGTTCAATATACAGCGAATTATATGCAAAATTAAATCAACTGGGAGCAACAAATTTGTCAAATAGTCTTGTTGCTTTAACTGCATATAATTTCTACACTAATTACTATAATAGTTTATTTCAAGAATTAAGTACTAGTTCAAATCATTGCTTTGTATTAACATCAAGTCTTTCTCAGTGTGATCCGAAATATGCGGGAGCATATGCGGAATATTTAAATACTTCTAGTTTACTAGCAGGACTGAAAACTGAATATTTAGGATTTGTATTAGCTGATATATCTCCGTATATATTGTCTAGTTCCACAGCGGTTTTACAAACACAATTTTCTTCAAGTATTTTTAACGCATTTTCTTCTAGTTTTATGTCATATTTTAACGCGGGTATACAATCGGTGGAAAATTACACTTATAATCAAACCACTGGTAGCACGCCAAGTTATTATGTGTCTAGTTATTTTTCTTCGTTACAATCATCTAGTTCATTGATATGTTCACAGAGTTTTGATTATTATCAAAAGTCAGATATAAAGATGGACATAACTAATATTTGTAAGGCTTGGATGGCGGGAGCGGTACAAAATGCGGGTCTTATTCTAATAAGTTCAGAAGAAATAGCAAATGGTGATACTAACGGAAAATTAAAATTCTTTTCTAAAGAAACCAATACGATATATACTCCATATATTGATGTTCAATGGGATGATTCATCATTCTCAACTGGAGAGCTTGCTCCTATAACTTCAAGTGCTGGAATAGCTGTTTCTATTAAGAATTTAAAGAAAGAATATAAGTTTGGTTCGATGGTTAGATTTGATATATTTTCAAGGGATTTGTATCCAAAAAAATCATTTTCCAGATTACAAACTGTATATTTAGACACAAAATATTTGCCTACTTCCAGCTATTATGCTATTAAAGATATGGAGAGCGATGAAAATGTTGTAGATTTCGATAATTATAGTAAATTAAGTTGTGATGAAAATGGAAATTACTTTAAACTGGATACTACTGGTCTACCTCAAGAAAGATATTATAAGGTTTTGATAAAAGTTGTAACGGATAATTTTACCGAAATATATGATAGTAATGCTATATTTAAAATTGTAAGATAATGAGCGACAACTTAAATAAATTTAATGTAGATATATCAAGTTTCAGAAATGATTCTTTGATTTATGTTTATAGTTTTGATTCTGTTGGTAATTTGTTTTTTAAAGATAGTGGTGAAATTTTTAATCAAACCTTTTTGAAGAAAAATAATTTTAATTATTCTTATGATGAAACCAAATTATCCCAATTTTATACTTTAGATTTTGAAGAATTTCTTCCTGGAGCAGCATCTGATGCGCCTTCTGTAGATTTTTCTGCGTTGGTAAGTTCTTTAAATGACCAAGTACAATCATTACAAGATCAACTTTCTGCGGTGGGAATAGATTCTGCTGTAGTAGCTGATTTAATTGCTAATTCTAATAATGCAAGAGATGTTATTATCTCTTTAAGAATACTTTTGGGTCAAGGTACAACTGAAGCGGATTTTTCTGAAGAATTTCCATATTTACCATTGAACGCTCCTGCGCCGGCAACGGGTTCGAGAGAACCAATTGTATTTCCCACAGGATCGGCGCAGATTTCTGCTAGTAATCCATTAGCCATATTCGATTTGAATTCAGATTTCATATTGGATAAAAAAGAAATTAAGAATATACAGCAGCAATATAAGATAGGAAATCCTGTTTTATTGGACACTTTAAAAAGGAAAGACAATACACTTCCGCTTTCCAAGACTGATTTACAGTTTATTATTGACACATTTTACAGAAATGTAGCAAAAATAGAGACAAAAACATCATTGTTATCAAAATTTGATGTGGATGGTAATTTTATGTTGAGTAAAAAAGAAATAAAGACATTAAAGAAACAGTATAAGATAGGAAATCCTGTGGTCACTTCTTTTAATACTGATGGCAAGAAAGGCCTTTCTAAAACAGAATTACTTACTCTTGAAAGGGCTATATTAACCCCTCCGTCATCATAAAAGTTTATAATATTTGATATATATTACTGGCCGTTATGTTACCATTTAATATATTAGAAGAAAAAGCAAATCAAGTCAACAAAATTAGTTATTTGTCTGCACTTGAAAGTTCTACGGTTTTGCTTAGCGATACCAACGAATTGTTTTTTGGAAATGATGAAAATAGTAAAATTTATTTTGGCTTATTTAACAATAAGCAAGAAAAGATTTCATTTTCAATCATAACCGGTTCACACATACCACAAAATGTTCAATACAGATATGAAGATATAGATGGAAATATTTTCATAGATCAATTTTCTTATTACAAAAATAATTTTATACAAGACAAAGAAAAAAATCTTTTGATTGATATAAGTGAATCAATTAAAAGTGCTGGCAATACATCTTCTGATGTTTTCTATGTTTTGATAGATCCTATTATTGATTTATTTTCTTTTAGTTCTTCACTTTTAATAAAGGAAATAAGTAATTCTAGAAAAGAAATCAAATTGGTTAAAAACTTTTCTCAAGAAAATGTAAATAGTACCGTTACACTTTCCGTTGAGGGTGAACAGATTTATCTAAATGGTTCTACTGAGGTCAATCTATTAAAAGGAATTGTATATAATATAAATGTATTAGTTCCAACTGATAATTTTGAGAAAATTGCTTTTAGTTTGACTCCTGATGGTGCGTTGTTTGTTGGTGGTGTCGCATACACAAAAAATATATTATACAAAACATCAAGAGGACAAATTGTATTAGATGCAACCGATGAAAGTTTTCCATCCGTTTTATATGTTTACAATAACACCTTTACCAATTCTGGTGTAAAAATTAATTTCTTGGATAAGATAGATGATGCGGTTCTAAAATTAAACACTGAATTTTTAGCATTAGACGCGAAAAACTTTTTATACAAAAGAATCTATCCATCTATGGATTATTATTTGTCTTCGTTTAATTCTAATAGAGCATTAAATACTGCCAAAAAAGAAAATGCAGAAAAATTAAACTCATTGTATACTTTATTTAATTTAAAAAGTGAAAATCAGTTGTTTGATTTGATTAATACGATATATTACGGAGAATCATTTTTTGATAATAAACTAAGAAAGCAAATAAAATTTACTGGCATCAAAGAATACATCCTGAATCATATAAAATTTAATTATGAATTTATAGGTGATTATGCTGAATTATCCTCTCAAATAAACGCAATAAATGTATATACTGTAGATAAATGGCTGTTGTTAATCAACCCCAATGCAACGCAAACATATTCGGATATAAAATTATACTCTGATAGTTTGTCTTTTTTAACAAATTTATTTAATAACTTTTTATTGCTATCGCAGATTTTTCTTAAAGCGGACTATATAGAAAAATTTCATTCTCCATTGAAAACCGCGCTTCATTTTGATGAAGAAAATATGGCATTGTTGTTGAATTCTAGGGTGGATTATTCAGATCCGGCCAATTTGGAATATGTTGTAAAGCTTAAAGATCCTCTATCAGATGCTTATGATGTTGGTACAGTTTGTGGCGCAGTTAATATTTCTATTGAACCATTTTTTCAAAAAATTAATTATGCACAGTTAATTCAAAAGAAGGGTATAAGATTATCTGGACCAAATTTTTCAATAAATATAAGTGATAAAACATCTCTTGATAAAGTTACAAAATATTACACGGCAGAAGAACTAAATGCTGATTATAATGTAAATAATGAAATTTTATTATCAAAAAACATAAAACAATTTAACATAGACTATACAGATTTTTCCAATTTTGTTGTGTTTTCTTCTGCGCATATTCGTGTTAAAATATTTGAAAATAAGATAATTAAATTAACATTGTTGGAACAAGATATTTTAGATTTGGCTAAAGCGGGAAATATCCCACCAATTTATACTCAAGCAGATGGTTACAATAATACAATACAATTGAATGTGTATGGCGACAAGTTAGAGCAAAAGAATGATATTATTAATTCATTTGATTTTTATGAGTCATATCTTTACGAACAATATATTGCTGGGAATTTTGTTTATGACATAAATACCAAAAAATTTATTGAGCCAGCTGATGTTGGATTATCTAATCCAAGGATATCAAATTATATAGATGAATTAGAAACAAATGCAATACAATACGATAGACAAAATCGAGACAGTTTAATCAGTAATACTCCAGAGTTTATTTCTGCAAATTCTGATAATGATGAATATTTGAAGTTTTTAAGTATGGTTGGTCATCATTTTGATAACATTTATCTTTATATTGCAAATTTTAATTTATACAGAGAAATTGGAAGTAATATAGACGATGGTTTGAGCCGTGGATTGTTAAATAACATTCTAAATTCGTTTGGCTTTAAAATTCCTCCAAGTCTTTCTGGAAATAGTGATGAAGCAGATATTACAAATACATATTTGTCAAATACATACAATTCTGGATCTTACGAGTTTTCGTTGGATGATAGAACTAAAATAATCTGGAAAAGAATATTAACTAATCTTCCTGTTATATACAAATCAAAAGGTACCCAAGAGGCTATAAAATACATTTTGTCTTGTTATGGTGTTCCAAGGAATTTGATACAAATAAAAGAATTTGGCGGTGGTTATAATAGGCCTATTATTGAATCGTGGAATGATGTATCTACAAATGTTTATTTGTTGGAATTTACGGGCAGCAACGATGAATATGTAAAGATAAAAGACATTATACCTCATAAATCGGTTGATTTTAAATTCTGGCTTAATACAAGTAATTATAGTGATAAATCTATTGTTCAGTTGTTATCTAGATATAATGTTAGTGGTGATCAAGTATTTTCTTTGGGCATTATAAAGGAAAAAGAAACACTGGGACGGGTTTATGTTATATTTAAATTAGGAGGGGATGAGTTTAAATATGTAACCGATCAATTTTATTTACTTTCCGACGACATAATTGGAGTATTATTTAGAAGAAATTTGATTGATTCGAATTTTGAAAGTGTTATTGATGAAGGTATTATACCAACACAATATGATATTTTGGTGTGTAAAAGAAGTAATGAGTTGACCACCGATTCATTTCAGTATTCATTTTATCTTTCTTCGTCATTTAACACCATTTTTGAAATTAATAACTTTAATATTTTTGGAAATATTACATCATCGGTTACAGGGAGTGGAACATTCTTAGATATTAATTCGATAATACCAGGATATTCTGTTAAAAACTTTATCGGTGCATTAGATAAATTCTCATATAATCTATCTCCTATATCAAATAATACATTTTATACAAAAAACAGAAACATATATTCTTATTACGATGGAAGTCCATCATCTAGCTATGTGAATTCTGTCTTTAACTTTGATTTGGGTTATCCAATTGATATTAGCGTAAGTTCGTCTACGGCAAATGGATTTTTGGTTTATAATAACAATATCAACTATTCTTATTTAACCGCATCATTGTATAATTTTGTTGGTAGTAATTATACGGAAATATTTAATACATCTAGTTGCATGTCACAATCTGTGACGATATTTCCATATCAAACAAAGGATTTTGAAGCTACAATTAAATATGATGTAAGCGGAGTAGGACCATCTAGACTTGAAAATGTAAAAATAAACAGACATTATGAAACTAGAGTAGATAATACGCTTTCACCACATTCTTCAGTTTCACAAAAAGAATCTCAGAATTATTATGAAGATTCCAACAAACTTGGAATATTTTTGGCGCCTACCGATGAAAGAAACAAAGATATATTGGATTTTTACGGAGACACTAACATTATATCGTCGGTAGCTTATCCCGAAGATAGATATTCATCTAATTTTCGCTATAAGTCCTTTAGACTTTTAAGAAATGATTTTTACAATTATGCTAACAAATATAAGGTATTATTTAATGAGTTGTTTGCAATTTATAACATTTATGTTGACAGAAGTATATTTGAAACATTAAAGAATGTATTTCCAGCGCGAAATAAAGTATATACTGGATTATTAATTGAACAAACAATTTTGGAAAGAACAAGAATACCAAATCTTCCACCATTTGTTGATAACATCAATGTGCCGACGGGTTATATAGACCTTCGGAATATTATAAATCATATCAATGGTGGAGAATTTACAAATTTATTATCAACGAATTCAAAAATGATAAAATATCAATATGATGATTCATATGTGGAAAATAATTATTATGGCTTCTCAGATATTAGTGACACTCCTGACAAATATCAACATGGTCTTTTCATAGAATCTGGAAGTGGTATAACTCAATATGATTCTGATTATTATTATGTATATCTGGTTGATGTTCCACTAAAAGTTCATTACACAGATAGAATGAATTTATTGGGTACATTGGAAAAAACTTTTAAACGCGTAGAATTAGTAGAAACAGCATCGGCTTTTAATGCTTCTCCACCTCCTAATTATACTTTATATTATAAAAACTATTACAATAACACTTCGTTTAAACCATTGTCTTTTAGAAAAGAGGCTTATCCAAATTTTAATACTAATGTATTTGTTTCACCTTCGCCTTCTTGGACGGTTAAATCAAGACAAACAAGTATAACAACAATAAATCAATCGAGAAAAACAGATAGAAGCCCGATAATATCAACTGGAACTGGTGGCGTGATTAATACTGGTCAAGTAGGTTCGACCAGTAATGTCGGTGTAACTACAACGGGTGGTGGTGGGTCAGCTATAATTACAGGTGGGGGAACGGCTGGTACAGGCGGTTCAACTGGTGGAACAACCACCACACCAATTGGAGTGGCTAGTAGCCCAACTCCTACAATTGTGAGATAAGAGAAAGAAAATGTGTGTTTATCTATATGTATTCATAATAGGATTGCTGGAAAAGAACAAAAAATATATAAATAAAAAATATTTTTAACACTATTTATTAAAGGAAGATTATATGTCATATTTGGATAATAAATCAATATTTGTCGATGCGGTCTTAACAAAGAAGGGCAGAGAATTATTGGCAAAAAATGGAAGTCTTAATATTACATCGTTTGCGTTAGCAGACGATGAAATTGATTATTCGTTGTTTGACCCAAATGCTCCATCGGCACAATTATCTGATATCGCGTTGGTAAACACTCCTGTTTTTGAACCAGTTGTTGACGAAACACAGGCATTAAAATTTAAACTAGTTACTTTGGATGAAGGCACAACATTTATACCAACAATAACCATTGCACAGGGAAGTATCAATATAAACTCCACCTATACGGGTAGAATAATTATATCTCCATCCACTACACCCGCAAATTACAATTCCAATTTGGGATATACAGCTATACTTGGTAATAGCAAAGTTGGAAGTTTGATAGTGACTGTCCAAGCGCCATCATTAAATGCTGGCGCAGGAACAACGGCGGTTTTTGCTGGTGATATAAGTTCTGCAAATTCACAAACATTAATTGGTATGGAATTTGCATTTGTTCCTTCTGCTAATTTACAAAATACAACCTCAACAACACTAACCATTATTGGAAATGAAAGTGGAGGCGGAACAACAATTGCAGTAACAGTGACGGTATCTTAAAGAATTTAATATTATGCCAACTTTTAAAGTATATCAACCATTTGAATCTGACGATGTAATAATCGGGAAAACTAGTAGAATTTCCAGTGGATTTTTTCCCGATGGAGATGTATATTATTCACAATCGACATTCTTAACTTCACCATTACAGCTTCAAACTATCACTCCTGGTGGCAGTGTTTATGATATTTTAAATGGATTGTATTATACAGAAGTTTATAATGATAGTGTGACTAATTCTCAATTATTATTTAGTGTTTCATATGGTGAAGTTAATGGAAGTGGCTCTGTATTAGGTAGTCCTGTTCTTAGCACCAAAGCAACATATTCACAATACCGAAATGTTTTACTTGGCAGTGGTGATATTGATGGTTTGTTTAGCTTTCGAACGGGTTCAGTTGGAACAAATGTATACCCAACAGGCTCAGCTATATGTATAATGAATTTTTCCGCTCAATTAATGCGGGATCAAATAGACCCAGGTCAATGGTCTGTTAATATTGGACCATATTCTTTTATTGATGAATTTCCGCTCCTAACCCCATCAGAAAGAAAAGAAAGTAGATTGGTATATGAAATTATATCCGGTTCATTTGATTCTCTTACAGGTCAAACTATTGCAGGTTCATCGGGATACGATGCAATTGGATTATTTTATCCAAAAAGCGGAATAATGGTATTTAATGCGACATATCTGAATGATATAGTTGGTGTGGGGTTAATTCTGAATACTCCTACTATAGATATAAATTCTTTTCAAAAAAATGATGTAGTATTCTATAATGCTTTAAAAAATGCCGGCGGACAAATGCGAATAAGAAAATCAGAGTTTGTTCCATCTACACATTATTTTGTTAGAGTAAAAAATCAAGATTTTAATTATTCTAATAATATTACTTTTGCTCATCAAGAAACAGATGTATCTGGCAGTTTTAACAAGGGGGATATTATTGATTCATTGATTGCGAATCCTATTACTTATGTTACCACTGTTGGTCTGTATAATGATGTAAACGAATTGGTAGCAGTAGCAAAATTGAGCAAACCAACGATGAAATCCTTCGATAACGAGCTTCTAATTCGTATTCGTCTTGACTTTTAATCTAAAATTTATATTATTCTCTTACGCAAATAAGTTAATAAATGTTATATTTATAATTATATGTGGTGCGATAACACAATTGCTATTGGTGGAGAATATGTAGATTATGGACCAAATTGGTTATATGACTATTGTAATACAACAGTTGACCCAATAAGCGGTTCGTTAATATTACTAGAATTAGGATCATTGCAGTATGTTTTAACAGATATAGACAATACTTTTGTTTTTCTTGAATCCTATTTACAAAATATTAACAATCTTCCTCTTCCCTATTTTTTACTTCCATATTACAATCAAGCTGTTAAAAACACGATTCCAACTGGTTCAACTGCGTTTCTGTTGGGATTAGAACAAGGCAGTTGGGATTTTGCTTATATTGAAGAGGGAATAAAGGTTGATAAACGCATTTTATTTAATCCAAACAACGAACCTAGGAATGTAGATGAATCCTATAAGCGAGTTGTTTATAATCAATATAAAAATTTATATTATCCTGATGTCAAGGATCCTACTAAGATGCTTGGATTAGACAATTTAGACATTTTATTAGACAACAAGAATAGACTTTTATATGATGAAATTAAAGTTGTAACAATACCACAACTATATTTTGCTGACAGAATAGAAGAAAATAGTGTGGAAATAGATGAAACGGCAGGAATATCTTCCTATAAAGTCATTGATGATGGATTTGGAAATTTAAAAGCAAAAGATATGTTTTCATTTGTCATTGACGATGTTAACAAAACTATACCGGATTCTAATATCACCATTAAAAACAGAAATATGGGTTATTCTGTTTCTATAAATGATAGATGCGCATTAATAGGGAATCCATGTTTTGAACTAACTGGGGTGGAAGGAAATGTTCAAGTTTATAAATTTAATTCACAAATAAGCAATAGATTTTTTTATGATGGAATATTAAAAAGAAGAACCTTTAGTATATCTGAGGCTGCGCCTTTAATAGTTAAATGTTCAGATTTCGGCAGGTCAGTAGATTTATGTAAAAATGTTGCGGCGGTTTCTTCTATATTGGCTAGATACATATATCCATCGGGCTCAAATGTAGTATATACAGACGCGGGGGTTGTAGAGTTATATAACTTAAATACTGGTTCATATGCTACACCAGCTTATGTAATTTCTTCATCTATTATACCATCCACATATGAAACAGGAAGTGGAACTTTTGGTTGGACAATTTCTTTAAATGATGAATATTTGGCGATTGGCTGCCCGCACACTTATTTGTCGGGCAGTTTATCTTCGGGTAGTTACACTGGAGCAGTATATATTCTTTCTGGAAGTATAACCACAGGGTATGCATTTCATTCACAGTTGACAGGAAGTGATGTTCCCAATGATGTATTATTTGGAAAATGCTTAAAACTTGATAAAAACTATAATAAACTTGTAGTAGGAAATGGAGATAATACATTGGGATCGGGAAGTGTTTATTTATTTGAATTAACTGGTAGTGTGTGGGAGCAAACTTATAAATTTAATCCAACAAAAACAACAGAAAATTTGAATTTCTTGCCTGTTCAACCATATACAACCATTTTAAATGACGCGGATGGGTTTGGTACATCTGTTTCAATTTATTGTTCTTCTTCAACGGATATAAAAGTTGCCGTTGGCGCTCCGTTTGATAGAACTGTTTATGAATTTAGTGGTTCAGGCTGCTATAAAAATGGGGCGGTTTATATCTACGAAAAAGAACGATGTGAAATCCATAGTGCTTCTGTATATGCCTATTCTGGTTTTGTATTTAATCAAACTAGAATTTCTGGGGATGCCGACGCGTTTAAACAAAATATATTTGGTTTTTCTGTTGATATGTGGGGCGATAAAGTCATAGCATCTTGTCCAAAGTATTTTTCAGAATATACCACCGATTATATCTATAATACCTTTTTACAACCTTTCAATTTTAATGACATGGAAGAAATAAATAATGTTGGCATGTTTTATGTGTATCAAAAGGCCGACGATGGTTGGAATGTTTTTGGCAAATACAAGACTAATAAAATTTATTCACATCCATACAATTTTTACGCTTATGCAGTTTCATTATATGAAAATAATCTTATAGCTGGATGCCCAATTGTAGTAGTTGACAATGATAATACTGTTCCAACTAATGTTTATGTTGATGAGTTAAAATATTTGAAAAATCTATGTGGAGATTTTAATATATTTAATTTAGTGGATTATAAACAAACACATTATATTGGAAATGTGTTTTATAAAACAGGAAAAATGATAACATCAACAAGTGGCTCGGTATTTGATTTTATATTTGAATCACCTGTTAATATTTATCCTGAATATAATATATCATTTAATAGCCGACTAAAGCTTTACCAAAAAGAAATTGTATGTACTATAAATCCTGGAGAATTTAACTATAGTACTAATCCAACTTCATATACTTATGAACCATATTCTGATTTTGATTTAAACAGAAACGGAAGATTTGATTTTGATGATTGTGATAAATTATTAAGAATTATCAACTTTAAATTTACATCAAATGAAAGGTGGTGGGAGCATTTTAATTATACAGATTCAAATGGGAATTTTATATTAGATGAATCTTTTGCTACAATCGAAGAGGTTGTTCCTTATAGTTTGTTTAAGTTTTATTTGAATAATAATAGACCGATGGATTCTAAGTTTGGGTCTGTGTCTGAAATTAATACTATGATTAATGCATACGATTCTTTGTTAGACATAAATGACGACGGCGTGGCGGATTATTTAGATGTAAATTTGTTGTGGAAGTTTTTTACAACTACACTAACAATTAATAATTATGAAGCATATCAAAACCAAAAAAGTATAATTTCAAGCCGCAATTCCTTTGATTTAATTTATGCCTATCTATTGGAGGAAACAGGAAAAAATAAACCTGGTAAGATTTTAGATAGATTTTACAGCCGGCCTATGTCAGCTTCTGTTTCCGACACCACATCTTCATATTTGGTGCCATATATAACGACAATAGGATTATATGATGGGGCAGATCTTATGGGTGTAGCTAAACTTGGGACTCCAATACGAAATCAAGGAGTATTTCCGTTGAATTTTATCATAAGATTCGACATATAACCTTATATTTATAATTGTATGATAAAAGACAACATTCTTTCGACTAATACAATCTCTCTCCGAGAGAGATATGCAGATTCAGCGCATTCAAAGGTTGGTAAAATAACACCAAATGAAACGCCAATATTAGGTGTTTATAATAAATCCAAAGAATCTAAATTTGTTAAGATTTCTCCAAATGAAACCCCTATATTGGATACATTTAATAAATCAGACCATTCTAAGTTTATAAAGCATACGCCTGATGAAACGCCTATCCTTGGAACTTTTAATAAGTCAGAGCATTCTCATTTTGTAAAGCATACACCAGACGAAACGCCTATTCTTGCCACTTTTAATGCATCAGACCATTCTAAGTTTATTAAACATACACCAGATGAGACACCAATTCTTGCTACTTTTAACGCATCGGAGCATTCTCATTTTGTAAAGCATAAGCCAGATGAAACGCCAATTCTTGCTACTTTTAATAAATCTGGTCATTCGAATTTTGTAAAACATACACCAAATGAAACGCCTGTATTAGCTTTGTATAATTCATCGGGACATTCTACAGAAATTGACACTACAAAATATTATCCTTAAAATTTTTGGATTCTAATTCTACCGCCAACATATTCATTGTAATAACTAGAATCAAATAGTGCATTGGCAAGTATTATTTGTTTCATTTCTTCATAGTTAAGTTCAGATTTGGATTTGCGCCAATATAAAATTTCAAAGAGGAAATTATCTTTACCAATTTTTTGTATATCTTCTTGTAGTTTCTTACAACTTCCCGTATAGGATTTCCAATCGGAGGCTTTTGTAGATCGTCGTTTGTTTACACGACCCTTTAGAGGCTTCTTGGAGACTTTAAATTTCAACAATTTTTTGCCCAAATATTTTTTATCGTTAGTGAGATTGGTTATTTTATAAATAAATCCGATACTATTTTCCGGCGGTTCTTCTTTTACAATCCAATGGCCATAGTCATTCATGAAAATATATAGTATTATTTTTATATAAAAAAATCAAATGGTCTTTAATATAAATCGACTAAATCAATTATCGTGGTAAACTTGTTGTATGTTATTGCAGGAAGATATAATATCTGTTTTAAATAAAGTACTTAAACAAAAAGGACGAATTAGAAGGGGAGAAGACCTTGTATATTTTTGTCCTGCTTGTAACCATTATAAAAGAAAGCTTGAAGTAAATATATTTACTGGCAAATATCATTGTTGGGTTTGTGGCTTTTCAGGATTATCATTTAAGACATTGTTTAAGAAATTAAATGCTCCGCCGGAAGCGTATTATATAATTAAAGAGAGTTATAAACTAAAGCCTAAAGATGAAAATGAAATAGACCATTTATTTGACACAAAAGAAAAAGAACGGAATGTTGTAAATTTTTTACCAAAAGAATTTAAACCAATTTATCTTCCACAGAAATCAATAGAATATAAACATGCGATAAATTATTTAAAGAAACGCGGAGTTACAAAATTCGATATGTATAGGTATAACATCGGCTATTGTGAAATAGGAAAATTTGCAAATAGAATTATAATACCTTCATATGATTCAAATAACAATTTGAATTTTTATTCCGGAAGAAGTTATTATGATAGTTGTAATTTTAAGTATCAAAATTGTGATTTTTCAAAGGATATTGTTGGGTTCGAATCAAATATTAACTGGAAAGAACCGATTACCTTGACGGAAGGTGCGCTTGATGCAATTGCAATACGATATAATGCTATTCCATTATTCGGAAAGAGTATGTCAGGCAAACTTAAAAAATGTATAATAGATAATGCTGTTTATAAAATTAATGTAATTTTAGATGATGATGCAATTAAGGATTCTATCAATATTTATGATCAGTTATCTTCTATGGGAGTGAAAAAGATACATATTATAGTTTTAAAGGATAAAGACCCATCAAAAATGGGATTTGAAAAAATAACAGAAGTAATTGATAACTCTGAAGCACAAACATTGTCGGATATGTTGAAATTAAAGATAAAGTATTCATAAGTTATGGTAACATATTTAAAAAATGACATTAAAAATTTTGTAGGGATTTTGCAGGTTGCAGATATTCATCTTAGACTTACAAAACGGCACGATGAATATCTACTTGCTTTTGATAAATTGTATTCTGCTATTAAACTTACGCCGCCGGAAACAGTTGTGGCTGTTCTTGGTGATGTGTTTCATTCCAAATCAGATTTAAGTCCGGAATGTGTAGAGTTTGCAAGTGAATTTCTTAAAGCCATTGCTGATTTGCGTCCGACTATATTGGTGGCGGGAAATCATGATGCTACTCTTTCAAACCGAAATAGATTGGACAGTTTAACGCCAATAGTAAATGCTTTAGACCATAAGAATTTATACTATTTAAGAGATACAGGGTTATACACTTTGGGTGACATACTATTCAATAATATGTCTATATTTTCTCCTCCCGAAGATTATATTAAAGCAAAAGATATACCAAAAATATATCGAAATAACACCAATTATCTTATTGGATTGTTTCATGGACCGGTTAATAATGCAATAACAGATATTGGCTATGTTGTCAGTAATCGCAGTATAACATTAAATACATTTGATGGACATGAAATTGTTCTTTTGGGTGATATTCACAAATATCAACTACTTCAAAGGTATAATTCAAACAATGACAAGCCGGTTGTGGTCTATCCTGGGTCATTTGTACAGCAAAATCATGGTGAAGATGTTTCTGGCCATGGTTATGTCGTGTGGAATTTAAAAACAAAGGCTTTTAGGCACTTCGAAATACCAAATGAATATGGATTTTATACCATAGAAGTTAACAAAGGAAAATTGGTAACGGATATTAAAGATATTCCTAAAAAGGCGCGCTTAAGAATTAAATGCTTTGAATCGGTTATTATGGAAGTGAAAGCGGTATTGGCGGCTATCAAAGAACACACAGATATTTCTGAGGTTACTTATTTTAGAGTAGATGATGGCAGCTCATTGAAAAATATAATCAACACAGCGAATTTAAAATTGAGCGACATAGGCTCAGTTGATTATCAAAATGAGTTAATAAAAGCATTTTTAACCAAAAAGTTTCCTGATAAGAAAATAACCGATGAAGAATTTAATAAGGTTTTTGAAATTAATAAACAGCTTAATGCGTTAATTGAAAAAGACAATCTTGTTAGAAACATTCGTTGGCGTCCTAAGAAATTTGAATTCAATAATATGTTTAGTTATGGTGAAGGAAATGTAATAGATTTCACCAATATGAAAAATACGATTGGATTATTTGCACAAAATACCGCAGGAAAATCTTCAATACTATCAGCCTTGAGTTTTTGTATTTTTGATAAATGTGACAGAGCATTTAAAGCATCCCATGTATTAAACAGCCAAAAAATGTCATTTGATTGTAAGTTTAATTTTGAAATAAATGGTGTGGACTTTTTTATAGAAAGAAAGGGAATAGCTGATAAAAAAGGTATTGTAAAGGTTGATGTAAAGTTCTGGAAAGAGGAAAATGGTAAAATAACCGAGCTTAATGGTGAGGCCAGACGCAGTACTAATGATATTATAAGGGACTACCTTGGCACATATGACGATTTTATCCTAACAGCGCTGTCCATTCAAAATAATAAGGCAGGTTCGTTTGTGGATATGGGTCAAACAGAAAGAAAGGATTTATTATCACAATTCATGGGATTGACCATTTTTGACAGTTTATATCAAGAATCTGTTGATAAATTGAAGGAAATCAATGGGGAATTGAAGTCTTACAATCTTTTAGAAACGGATATCTATGAAACAATTAGAATTCTATCTGAAAAAATAGAAAAAACTGATGTTTTGTATAAAAAAGAATCTGGATTATATGAATCATTACAAGCCGATAAAACATTGTTAAATGATAAAATCATAGAGCAAAATAAAAAATTAATTAAATTGGAGATTGATGTTCCAAAAGATGTGAATGATTTGATTTCAAAGAAAAATGTCGTGGGGGCTAAAATCTCCAAGTATGATTATGAGATTAAAGAATTAAAATCGGACAATGAATCCTCACAGAATGATTTAAATTCTGTGCTACTAAAGATAAAAACTTCGGTTGATAGTAATATAGACAAAAGACATGAAGAATTTGAAACTTTAAATGAAGAATTAAATCAGAAAAATAACGAATTAGAAACTCGAAAGATTGTTATCAAGTCTAAGCTTGATAAAATTAACAAATTGGAAAAACACAAATATGATCCTAATTGTAAATTTTGTGTGGATAATGAATTTGTAAAAGATGCTATTTTGGCAAGAGATACGATTGGTCAAGATAAAAAAGAAGTTGATGATTTTATAAAGGAATATGATGCGCTTAGCAGTAAAATCAAATCCACCTCTGGAATATTAGACGAATACACTACATATGAAAACGATTTGGAACTTAAAAACAGATTGGAAAATTCTGTTAAAGATACATGCAATTCTATATTGAAATTGGAAAACTTAATGTCCGGAGAATCTAAAAAATTATCTGAGATAGAACAGAATATAATACTTTACCACCAACAAAAAGACGCTATTGAAAATAACAATGCGATTGAAAAAATCATAACTTCCATTGATGACGAAATTGATGAATTGGATAAGAAAATTAAGAATAAAAATAAAGAAGTAATTTCTATAAATTCTGAATTGGTTTCCATCAAAAAAGACAAAGAACTTCAAGAGAAGAATGTTCAAAAAATAAAAGAATTGGAAGCGAAAAAATCTGCTTATGAGCATTATGTTTTTGCTGTTTCTCGCGATGGTATTCCATTTGAATTGATTTCTCAAGCAATTCCTGTGATAGAACGGGAAGTCAACGAAATATTAAGTCAAATAGTAGAATTTACCGTAAACATTCAAACCGATGGTAAAAATGTAATAACTTATATATGTTATCCAGATAAAAAATGGGCATTAGAGTTATCAAGTGGAATGGAAAGATTTATAAGTTCGATTGCGATTAGAACAGCGTTAATCAACATATCAAATTTGCCTAGGCCTAATTTTTTGGTTGTTGACGAAGGATTTTCAGCTTTGGACGCTTCAAATTTGCCAGCATTGTCAACATTGTTTTCGGTTCTTAAAACCCAATTTGACTTTTTGATTATAATAAGCCATTTGGATGCAATTCGAGACTTTGTGGACTCAAGAATGGAGATAACTAAGGAGAATGGATTTTCTAAAATAGTGTATTAATAGATATATATATGTATAATATATGTCTAATGTCCGTACAATCAGTGGTACAAAATATGACCTTTTGCGTTTAAAGGTAGATATTGAAGATACCAATTATAGATCTGAGTATTTTACCGTATCAGATTTAGCAGATACTTTGACCTCTGGAAAGACATTTTTTACCATAAATGGGTCAGATAAGTTAAAGAAAAACTCTAATATTTTGGTAGAAGTTCTGGATTCCAAGGGTACTGTCCTTTTCTATGAATTAACAAAATCCGGATATCATCTCTATCGAGACACAACCGATCTTGTTGTTGCGATAACGGTATCTGATAATATTAGTCCGGGTCTTGGAAAGATTGTTTTGGTTGGTACTACAGCCAACGGCAAATCAGTAAGATGGTCTACGAATATTAAGATTAATCCAGCATTGGATAATTCTTCTCGAATAATATATTTAAAAACTCCTGAACTTTTCACACAAGAAGTATTATCATATGTTTTAAACGAAGCGCTCTCTACTACTATTCAAAACGATGCGATTTTATCAGGGAATGCTACTGGCAGTTCTTTATTTCCAAAAAATTATTCTGATTATGATTCTTTCTATCAAAAAGATACTTCTTTTTCTTATAAATTATACGCATATAGTATAGTATCAACTCTTGGTGTTGATAATGTTTTTGATTTGGAAAATATCAACACACCTATAGATTTATATGTAACAAAAATTTCATATTTAAACAATGAAAATAATATTGTAACACTAAATGTAAGTCTTACCCAGTCATTTTTAATACAAAGTGTAGTCAATAACAATACAGTGGTATTGAATAAACCTTTTATATATTCATTTTCTGGAATTAATCAGATAGTTCCTGTTGTTGAATCAAAATTTATTAATAATTATGTATCTTCAACATATATTACTACTTCACAATTGATAACTTCTGCTGATCCTGATGGTGCGCCTAATCCTTCTGTATTTCAAACTAGTACTACTTCAAGCGCAAGTCTTCGTGAAGGATTTTTAGATGTAACATATAAAGCAATTAAACCATTTACTGGAAAAGCTGCTAGACATAAAATTTATCGAAGAAGTTTAAATAAATCGTCGGGTTGGACTAATATGGCTGATGAGCCATTGTTTAATACAAATATTTTAATAGATGATGTTACCGTAAATAGAGCATACAAAGATTTGGGAATCTATTATAACCAAAATCATATAAGCACATATTACTATTCAAGCTCTGCTCTTATTTCTATGTCATATGATTCATCCGTAAAACTGAATTCAATGAATGTAGTTTGCGGTGGATTGCCTGATTATAATTTAAGTCAAAGTAATTATATAATATTAAAAAATAATAGTTCATTGCTTACATCAAACACATATAAATCTACATATGTGCCTTATGATTCTTCATCTTTTTTAACTAAAAAAGGTGCGGCGTATGACAGCAATTTTATAAAATTCTATAAACAAACAAATTATTTGTTTTCAGCAGATTTGGAATTAGCATCGTTGTCGTCATCGGCCGATGCAAAATTAATATTTTATTTAACCGGTTCATATAATTTGCCATATGTTGGCACAGAAACAGCTTATGTAGAAGGGCGTGGAATAAAATTAGCAGAATATCCGGTAAAGCGTGGTGTTAATTATGTTAAATTTAACGCTGCGGATGTTGGTTCATTATTTGCTTTTAATAATGATTTAATAGGTACTGTTTCTATAGTTCCTGTAAATTTAGCATCATTTAAAATATCTAATTGGAACATATATACTTATTCAGAATTTGGTTGTTCTCCGGATTTATATATAACTCGCATACCATTTCCAGTAACTATTAAAAATGAACAATTTGAATTAAAATTTGAATTGCTTGATATAAATTCAAAACTTGTATATTCTTTTCCCAATAAAATAATAAATTTTGACCCAAATGGCTATACTTTATACAAAAATATAACTTCTAATTATTCCGTTTCTTCATTGAGTAGTTCTTATACAACAACTGCAAGTTGGGCATCAAAAACTATAAGTGCATCATATGCTTTGACCAGTTCATATGCACTATCTTCAAGTTGGGCGCCAAGTTCGACAAATATAAGTTCATCATATGCTTTGACAAGTTCATTTGCTGTATCTGCAAGTTGGGCGCCAAGTTCAACATTTATAAGCGCATCATATGCTTTGACCAGTTCATATGCGTTAACAGCAACCAGTGCATCTTATGCCCCTGGTGCACCATCAATAAGCGCATCATATGCATTGACCAGTTCTTATGCGATTACATCCAGTGAATCGGGGACGGGTTATAATGGAAATAGAACTATAAAACGCAGTCCATATACCACTTTAAATGTAGGAGGTACTTCCTTGAAAGATTTTATTGAAAATTTCTTTTTTCCTTTTGTTCCCGCTACGGTGGCAATTTCAAGTGGTGGTACAACATATTATGAAACTGGTTCGAACCAAAATATTTCAGTTGTATCAACAATAACAGCTAATGATGAAATAACATTTGGTTCATCAAGTGTTTATAGGGATTCTGCTGCTTGGAATACGACAGGTTCACCAAGTCCTTTGATTTTTACATTTACGGATACAACTATATCTTCAAGTCACACTTATCAAACTAGTACTCAAACTAATAATAATGGTTCACCAACAGTAATAAGTTCAAACACTAAGACGGCAACTTTTATTTATCCATATTTATATGGTATGAGTGTAACAGCCGGATTGTCAGGAGTGGCATTATATACAGGACTTTCTGGAAAATCAATAACACCACAAGGCAGTAAAACATTTAATTATAGTGGAACGGCGGTATATATGTATTTTGCATACCCAGCATCATATTCAGATTTGGTATCTATTTTAGACCCAAATAGTTTTCAAGTAATTGGAAGTTTTCAATATTCTGGGTCTGTTCCTGTAACCAGTTCTGGATTGTCAACAGATTGGATGCAAACATATAAAGTGTATAGAACAACATTAGTTGCATCGCCAAGTGGTAATTTTATATTTAGTTAATTTATGTCAATAACATTAATAGATGGATTTATAAATACAGCAGCCTTACCGGTTGATTTAAAATCGGTGTGGGCTTCAACCTCCAGCTTGTATACATCCTCAGCAGGTGGATTCATATCTTCTTCATGGCGTTATGTTGGTATGACTGTTTACTGCCAAGACGCATCTTCTTCATATCAATTGATTGACGGAGTAGTCGATGCAAATTGGGTTAAACTTACCACAGGAAGCAATTATATTTCTTCTAGTTATGCCTTAACTTCTTCATACACATTAACCGCTAGTTTTGTGTCCGGAAGTAGTGGAAATGCCGCTTCCGCTTCTTATGCCTTAACAGCATCATATTTAAATCCTGGCACATATAGTATTACTTCAAGTTGGTCTAATAATTCCATATCAGCATCGTATGCTCTATCAAGTAGTAATGCAATTAGTTCTTCATGGGCTTTAACCGCCAGTTACTTTAATGATATTGACTTAACAGTACCTAGTGCTTCATGGGCATCTTCTTCGATTAGCTCATCTTATGCTCTATCAAGTTCTTATGCAACAATAGCAACAAGTGCTTCAGCCGCGACAAGCATTACTTTTACGCCAACTACAGCATCATATGCAATAAGTTCTTCTTGGGCTTTAACCGCTAGTTACTTTAATGATGTTGACCTAACAGTGCCTAGCGCATCATGGGCATCTTCTTCGATAAGTTCGTCTTATTCTTTGTCAAGTTCCTATGCAGAAGTAGCAACTAGCGCCTCTTACGCAACCGCTTCATTCCAAACTGTGAGCGCATCCTTTGCTACGACTTCTTCATGGGCGTTAACAGCTAGTTACTTCAATGACATTGACTTAACAGTGCCTAGCGCATCATGGGCATCTTCATCAATAAGTGCTTCATATACATTATCAAGTTCCTATGCAGTAACAACGACCAGTGCATCTTACGCTTTATCGAGTTCCTACGCAGCAACGGCAACTAGCGCTTCAACTGCAACAAGTATTACCTTTACACCAATAACGGCATCATATGCAACGACAGCTTCGGCTGCTACAAGCATTACTTTTATACCAACAACCGCATCATTTGCAACAACAGCAAGTTGGGCACTAACCGCAAGCTATTTTAATGACATTGACTTAACAGTACCTAGTGCCTCTTGGGCATCTTCCTCAATAAGTGCTTCATATGCCTTATCAGCGTCATGGGCTCCTGATTTAACTATAACTCAAGTATCGGCTAGTTATGCCCTAACAGCAAGCTGGGCGTTAACAGCTAGTTACTTTAATGATGTTGACTTAACAGTACCCAGTGCATCTTGGGCATCTTCATCAATTAGTGCTTCCTACTCGACCACCGCAAGTTTCGCTCCAAATCAAAGCATAATGATACTTGGTTCGGGTACTTGTTCAACACAACGGAGTGGCAGTGGTAATACTGCTAGTGGTAATTGTTCGACAGTAGGTGGTGGCGTTGGTAATACTGCTAATAGTGTTTATTCAACTATTGCGGGTGGTGTCAACAACGCCGCGTATTGTATCGGACCAACAATTGGTGGTGGTTGGAATAATATTAACTGCGCCAATTATGCAACCATTGGCGGTGGCCGTGGTAATACTGTTAGTGGTATTTATAGCGTTATTCCTGGTGGTTTTTGTAATGTAATAAGTCCTATTACAACTAATGCAACAATTGCTGGTGGCCAATCTAATTTAATATCTGGTAGTATTACTAATTCAGGAGCCTATACCGCCGCCGATTTTAATAGTAATGCTATTGGTGGCGGTACAGTTAATAAAATCATAGGTAGTGTTTCGGGAGATTATTCAACGGGCTTGGCTTGTGCAGTCGTAATCGCAGGCGGACAATCTAATTGTATTGAAGCGGTTAGTGCTTTCGCGGTTACCGGTTGCACTTCTAACTTTATTCAAGGTTCTAGTATTGGCGGTGGTATCTGTAACATTATTCAAGGAACAAACTCTGGCGGCTATAGCACTTTTACTTGTTTAAATAATTCAACAATTGGTGGTGGCTGTTGCAATAAAATTATCGGCGCCCAAGCGGGTGAGGGCTCATTGCATAGAGGTGAGAATTCAACGATTGCAGGTGGATTCTGTAATTCAATATCAAGTTCTGTTTCGGGCTATGAGTCTTTTGGTAATGCGCAAGGTTCAACGATTGGCGGTGGTGAATACAATAAAATTTGGCAGACAGTCAGTGGTGATTACACAAATACTAATATAACCTACAATACTATCGGTGGTGGCTGTAATAATTCCATTACGGGTTGTTGCTCATCAATAATTGGTGGTGGAATAAGTAATACAATATGTTCTGCTGCTAGTGTAATTGCAGGTGGTTGCTTAAATACTATAACTGGTTTAGGCCGAGCTGTTATTGGTGGTGGTTTAAGCAATACAAACGCAGCGGTTGCTGGTGTAATTGCTGGTGGCCATGGTAATACAATTAATGTTGGCCAATCTTTTAGCTCTATCTTAGGTGGTTGTAATAATGTTGTATCAGCACTTAATACGCATGCAATCGGTAGTAATTTAGTAGCTAATATAACTAATACTACCTTTATGAATAACGCGAAGGTTATGTGTAACCTCGTTGTCGGCCCAAGCACGGATGCAGCGGCGATATTTTATGTGTCGGCTAGTTCTGCTATAAACATAATAGAGGTGGATGACATTACAGGCGCTGAAGTCTTTGTAATTAATAGTACTGGACAAAGTACATTTACAGGAATTACCTCAAGTTTATTTGGAACAGCATCGTGGGCAAATAATGCTGTTAGTTCTTCTTATGCTACAACAGCCTCCGCTGCAACCAGCATCACTTTTACACCAGCAACAGCTTCATTTGCAACGACAGCATCTTATACGTTAACAAGCAGTAATGCTCTATCCAGTTCCTACGCAGCAACAGCAACCAGTGCATCTTACGCAACCGCTTCGTTCCAAGCCGTAAGCGCATCTTATGCTCTATCAAGTTCATTTACAACAACTTCTTCAACTGCAACAAGCATCACCTTTACACCAGCAACTGCTTCATTTGCAACGACAGCATCGGCTGCAACAAGCATTACTTTTACACCGGCTTCAGCATCTTATGCATTATCAAGTAGCTATGCAGAAATGGCAACCAGCGCATCATATGCAACTGCTTCGTTCCAAGCCGTAAGCGCCTCGTATGCTGTATCAAGTTCCTACGCAGCAACAGCAACTAGTGCATCATATGCTCCAGGCTCTCCAACAATAAGCGCATCTTACGCGGGAGTGGCAACCAGCGCATCTTACGCAACTGCTTCGTTCCAAGCAGTAAGCGCTTCATTTGCTACTACAGCCATAAGTGCATCTTATGCAACTGCTTCGTTCCAAGCTGTAAGCGCTTCATTTGCTACTACAGCCATAAGTGCATCCTATGCTCTGTCAAGCTCCTACGCAGCAACGGCAACCAGCGCATCTTACGCAACTGCTTCGTTCCAAGCTGTGAGCGCCTCATTTGCTACTACAGCCATAAGCGCATCCTATGCTCTGTCAAGTTCCTATGCAGCAACAGCAACCAGTGCATCTTACGCAACTGCTTCGTTCCAAGCAGTGAGCGCTTCATTTGCTATGATAGCCGTAAGCGCATCGTATGCTCTGTCAAGCTCCTACACAGCAACAGCAACCAGTGCATCTTACGCAACTGCTTCGTTCCAAGCCGTGAGCGCCTCATTTGCTACGATAGCCGTAAGCGCATCTTACGCAACTGCTTCTTTCCAAGCAGTAAGCGCATCTTATGCTCCAGGCTCTCCGACAATTAGCGCTTCATTTGCTGATTCTTCAACAAGCGCATCCTACGCTTTGTCAAGCTCCTACGCAGCAACGGCAACCAGCGCATCATATGCTACTACGGCAAGTTTTGCGCCAAATCAAAGTATTATTATTCTTGGTGATGGGGTTGGCTCAACGCAAAGAAGTGGTAGTGGCAATTTTGCATTTGGTTGTATCTCATCCGTTATTAGCGGCCAAAATAATATTAATTCAGGAAGTTGCTCGACTATTGCTGGTGGTGTGGCGAATTGTATAGTGCCTGCTGCTGCGACTGATTCATTTATAGGAGGTGGCCGTTCGAATGCCGTGTGGCGTTGTTCATCAACTATCGTTGGTGGTACGGCAAATTGTATAACAGGTTCATATAATTACGGTACAATCGTTGGTGGCTATTGTAATTGTATAATAGGTGGGCAGGCTCCTTTTATTGGTGGTGGTAAAGCCAATACAGTTAGTGGTTACTATGGTGTAATTCTTGGTGGTAGTACAAATACTGCTGTTGGTTCATCGGCCTTTATTGGTAATGGTTTTACTAATTTTGTAAGTTGTAATGGTGGTTATAATAGTATTGTCAACGGAGCAAACAATACAGTGAGCGGTTATGCTACATACAGTTCAATTTTTGGTGGTTGTAATAATACAGTCACCGCAAATATAGCAAATTCCTTTATCATAGGTAGTAATTTAACTGCTGTGGCTGCTAATACAACTTATGTAAATAATTTGAATGTCTCTGCTAGTTTAACTGGTGTTACTGCAAACTTTACAAGTATTACCGGAAGTGTTTTGGGAACAGCATCGTGGGCAAATAATGTTATTAGTGCATCCTATGCAGTAACAAGTAGTACGGCTATATCAAGTTCTTATGCTTCTATAGCAACCAGTGCATCATATGCTCCTGGAGCTCCGTCAATTAGTGCTTCCTATGCTACGACTGCTTCAGCAGCAACCAGTATTACTTTTACACCAACAACAGCTTCATTTGCAATAACCGCTTCCGCAGCAACCAGTATTACTTTTACGCCAACGACAGCTTCATTTGCAACGACAGCTTCAGCTGCAACCAGCATTACTTTCACGCCAGCGACGGCTTCATTTGCAACCAGTGCATCATATGCTCCTGGAGCGCCGTCAATTAGTGCTTCCTATGCTACGACTGCTTCATATGCAGTATCCGCAAGTTATGTTCCATCAGCGCCTGGTTCTGCTATTATAATTGTGGGGGCGGGTACTTGTTCGACTCTTCGCTGTGGCAGTAGTAATGCTTCTGCTGGTGATTATTCGACGGTAAGTGGAGGAAAGACAAACACTGCTAGTTGTAGTTATGCGACGATAGGTGGTGGATTAGGTAATACTGCTAGTTGTTATTATGCAACAGTTGGTGGTGGAAGAGCCAATACTGGTTTAGGAATTTATTCTGTTGTAGCCGGTGGTTATGCAAACTGTGTTGTTGGCACTCATTCATCAATTCTGGGCGGACTAACCAATTCTATTACTGTTAGCAGCACTTATTCTGTAATAGTTGGTGGAAAGAGCAATGTAGCTAATGGTGTTTGGAATTTCATAGGTGGGGGCACCTTAAATGTTACATGTTGTAATAATTCATCAATTATTGGTGGTTACAACAATACAGTTAGTGCTGCTTATTCGGTAATAGCAGGCGGAATGTGGAATACTGTTAGTGCCACTTATTCAACAGTCAGTGGTGGTTACTGTAATGTTATTAGTGGACATTGGGCAGGAATCTCTAGTGGTAATCGGAATACTATTAGTGGTTGTTATTCTATTATTGGTGGTGGTTGTGGTAATAAAATTCCAGGTAATCATAGTGCGATACTTGGTGGTATGGGTAATGCCATTTGTTCTATTGCTGGTGGTATACTTGGTGGTTGTAAAAACTACATTCCTGCTTCGGCAGATAGAACTTTCATTGTTGGTTCAAACATATCTGCTAGTGCGGCATGTACAACTTATGTAAATAATTTAAATGTCTCTTCTTCTGTATTAATTGGCCCAAGTGCAGACGCAACTGCAATGTTTTACATCTCAGCTAGTTCGAATGCAGACACTAATCTGATTGAGGTGGATGACTATCTTGGCAATGAAGTCTTTGTTGTAAACTCAACAGGTTCTATTTCAAGTGGTCCCGATTTTATTTATAATAAAACCAGCAAAACACTAACATTAAGTGGTTCTACTGCACCAAATCTAGGCCTTACATTTGGTAATTTAGCATCTAATTCGACTAGTTACTTCTTACAAACAACCAGTGGTTCAGGCGCAGTTGTTACAAGCTCGATGGCATCGTTTGTGTTGGATAAAGGAACAACTGCTCAATTTATATGCCCAACAACAGGAACGGGCAGTGTTTTGATACCATTTAATTTTACATTTACTGCTGTGCCTGTTGTTGTATTAACACTCCAAAATATGCTTAACCATAATGCCTATGCCTTGCGTGCCGGCATCCGTTCAGGTTCGGTTACAACGACAGGATTTACCGCATCAATTGATGCGATCAACGCGGGCGGGACGGTGTTGACAGGTTCAATAAATTGGATGGCTATATTATAATATTGACAATTTATTTAAATGGGTTATATTAAAAGATGATATGATTTTAATATTGAAAGATGGTAATGATATTGCTAAAAATTACGGGTTTGGCTCGGCCCTAGATACTCTTTGTAAAGGACTTGATGGCTTGCATATTCCATACACACACAATGAAAGTGATTCTTTTGATGTTATAATCTCTAATGATTTTTTTAATGGTAGTAAGGGCATAGAATTAAAAAATAAAACAGGCAAACCTCTTATTGCTTCGATTCATTTGAGCCATCCTGATATGCAGGAAGAGCAAGACTTATTAAAAAATTGTGATGGTATTGTGGTTTATTCAAAAGCACACTATTCTTTTGTCAAAGAGCATTATAATCCATCTGTGCCTATGCAAATTGTTCAATTGGGTATTGATACAAGCAAATGGAAGAATCTGAATAAAAAGAGACAAGATTTTTTGTTTTTTGTGGGTAGAACAAAGGCGGAAGGTAAAAATTTTATATCTATTCTGTGGAAGTCTTTGACGGAAGGTATTAAACTAAAAGTTGCGGGAGACTTGGATAATGCAAAGATTGGCAATGTAGATTGTAAATATATGAATCAACCGGAACTAATGGAAGCATATAATTCTGCTCAATTACACATCCTACCAAGTACATTTGAACCATTTGGATTGGTTACACTTGAAGCAATGGCCTGTGGTTGTCCTGTCGCTGTGAGCATTAAATCGGGTGTTGCTGAATTATTAAATGATTCCGTGGCTATTTTATTTGATCCAACTAAAGATTTTAGTTTAACAGAACTTATGGCTAAGGCAAAAAAATTTAATCCCACAGAACTGAGTAATTTTGCCTATCAATTTAACCATAAAAACCATGCGCAAAAATTTATTGAAGCAGTAAATTCTATTCTAAATAAATCCGAAAAGACTATACGGGACATTGAAAAAAAGAGGCAGGCCGATTTATTTATGATATTTGGTGAGATTGAGCGTGGCGACTATGACTATTTTGGACAAGATGCTGTAATGGGTAGGGATGTGGTTGATATTGGTGCATATATGGGTGAGACAGCTGTACACTTTAGTAATAATGGTGCAAAACTGGTTTATGCTTTAGAACCACTTGACACTTTTGATCGGATAGAGACTAATGCAAAGGCAAATGGATGTGATAATATCATTGCATGTCGTATTGCCTTGGGAGCAAAAAATAAAATAGTAAGGGTAAAAAATGTTCTAAATGATGGTTCTACAAGATTTTTAGAGAACTCCGATGAAGATGGCGTGCCCATTGAAGTTTGTACTTTAAAAACGATTACGGAACGATTTAATATTGAACATGGTTTTTTAAAACTTGATTGTGAAGGAGCAGAGATTAACTTATTATATACAAATGTTGAGATTTTACATAAATATGACTATATCGTTATGGAATTACACGAAGAAATTTATGCGGGATTGGGTTTACTGATTAAAGAACACCTAAAAAAATCAGGATTTAATGTTTGGCATGAAATAAGACCTAATACAAATGCAATGCTATATGCTAAAATGGATAACTAAAAACTATTTATATATTAGACAAAATGAATAAATTGACAGAATATCTTGTTGAAAATATTACTCCATCAGCAAATATGCTTTTAGAAGGGGGTGCCGCTGGACACATGGCCCATCCGTTTGATTTTTCACACACAGGCAAAAATTTGATTGATGTATTTAAAAAATCAATAGAAAGTTTAAAAGCGGGCACCGGCGCAATGAAAATTGATGGATTAAATGTTTCCATACGACTTGTTAATGGAAAATTTGTAATGGACAGAGGTTCAGCAAAACCTGCTGATGTTAAAGGTATGCGTCCAGAAGACCTGCCCCTGCGATTTACTACAGGAATTCATGGCTTGGAACATGGCTTAGTTGGTGTGGGAACAAAAGTTATAACTATATTTGATGAGTCTTATAACACTATAAAACCGGAGCTTGATAAGTTGGGTTTATTAAAGAATCAACATATATTGTTAAATATAGAATATGTTGAAGGAAAAAGCAATGTAATAAGTTATACAAGTATAGGAAATTTTTTAGCTGTTCATGGTTTAAATGAAATCTTTGTGAAGACTGTAACAAAGGATGGGCAGCCAAAGAGTCGAGCGTCTCGAGAAATTGGTTATAATAAAAATACAATGTCCACATTAATTCACAAAGTTAATTTGGTGGCGCAAAAGCATCATTTTAAAGTCTTGGGTTCGATAGCTACTGAGTTCAAGCATGAACCAAATTTAAATAAAATATTGGCAGAAAAACAATCGGTGGTATTATCAAATGGAACGATAACCAAAACTTTATTGGATTGGTTAAAAGATGTGAAAATTCCACATCCAATGATTACAAAACTTGAATTTCAAAAAGTTTTTGGGCATGTTCCCGTTGATACTCTCTTTGATAAAACTGTTTTAAAAGAAAAAATTTATGGTGGTATAACCTATCTTGCTACCATAAAATTGGGCGATGAAATATTACACAATTTGACATCGGAGATTGGAGATGCAAATACCCAAGAAGGCATTGTTATTCGAGATCCTAAAATCTATGCTAACCCATTTAAAATTACCGGAAGCTTTATAATAAAAGCAATGGATTCAAAATTTAATAAATAAATCTCCAATCGAATAGAAAAATATAGAAAAGCATACTATATATGTTTATATGAAACTTTCAGATTGGGCCAAAAAACAGGGGATTACATACAGGACAGCCTGGAATTGGCACAAATCTGGAAAAATGCCTGTCAAAACCACTATCACTCCATCAGGAACAATTTTGGTCGAAGAAAAAGATATTTTTAAACTCTCCAATAAAAAGGAAAGAAAACAATTGTTATGAAAAAAGCATCAGGAATGTCAAATATAGATATAGTAAAAAGTTATGTAAGAGGTGACCGTCCATTTTCACAAGTTGGCTATAATGAGAATACAACCAAACGAAAAGAAGGTGAAGTTTGGAAATCTAAAGGCCAAACTTGGACTATTAAAAATGGAGTTAAAATTGCAATAAATAGTATAGGAAAAAATATAGATTTAGTTCGAGAAGAGTGTAAGGGTTGTCATAAGAATATAAAATTATTTGGTGACAGGTTAGATGTAAAAATGTATAAAAAAACAGGAAACTGCTTTGATTGTCAAATTAAATTTGAATCGGAGTTGAAAAGAAAGGGTAAATATGAAAAATACGAAAAACTTAAAATTTTTCATAATCAAAAAAGCTTCTGTTTGGATTTAAAACAAAAGCTTGAAGAATCTATTCAATACCTTGAAACCAGCGGTGATAAAATTCCATATATGCTGGAAGATGGAAGAACAATGTATTGGGATGATACGATGCGGGAAAAAGTGTTAAATGATGCCAAAAATGATTATAAAGAATGTTTGGAATCGTTGGAAAGAATTGAGGGACAATTAAAATCTTTAAATGAAAGACCAAGCAACAATTAATTTGCGTGAGGTTATCAGGAATGAGTATAAAAAATGTCATGATGATCCTGTGTATTTCATGAAAAAATATGTAAAGATTCAACATCCCCATCGCGGTACAATATTATTTGATTTATACGACTTTCAAGAAAAAGTTTTGCAGGATATGGCAAATTATGATTACAATATCATATTGAAATCTAGGCAGTTAGGTATTACCACGCTTGTTTCTGCATATGCATTGTGGTTGATGATTTTTCATTCAGATAAAAATATTTTATGCATTAGTATTAAGCAGGAAGTTTCTAAGGATATTATCACTCGTGTTAGCTTTGCAAATGATAATTTACCGTCTTGGCTGCGTGTTCAATGCGTTGAAGACAACCGATTGTCGTTAAGATTAAAGAATGGCTCACAAATTCGTGCCACTTCTTCCAGCAGTGATGCTGGTCGGTCATCGGCTATCTCTTTTTTGATTATAGATGAATGTGCATTCATAGAAAATATTGAATCTATTTGGGCATCATCACAACAAACATTAGCAACGGGTGGTAAGGCGATGGTTCTTTCCACACCAAATGGTGTTGGAAACTTTTTTCATAAAACTTGGGTGGCGGCGGAAGCAAAAGAAAATAAATTTAACACGATAAGATTGCCATGGAGTTTACATCCTGAAAGAAATCAAGAATGGCGTGACGAGCAAACTAAATTGCTTGGTGCTAAAATGGCTTCACAGGAATGTGATTGTAATTTTGAATCATCGGGAAATACCGTCATTGACATTGAAATAATAAATTGGTACAGGGATAATACTGTTAAAGATCCTCTCGAAAAACGCTGGGTAGATCAAGGATTTTGGATTTGGGAATATCCTGATTATAATAAAACTTACATAGTGGCGGCGGATGTGGCTCGAGGTGATGGCACCGATAAATCCGCCTTTCATATAATTGATATTGAAAATCTTGTACAAGTTGCGGAATTCAAGGGGTTGATTGACACAAAAACATATGGAAATATGTTAGTCAGTGCTGCAAATGAATATAATAAAGCGATACTTGTTGTAGAAAATAACAATATTGGTTGGGCAACATTACAGCAAATAATAGATTTGGAATATCCCAATACATTTTATAGTAGTGCAGATTTAATGTATGTGGATGTAGAAAAACAAATAACAGGAAAGATAAACGCAATGGAAAAAAAGATGATTCCTGGGTTTAGCACTACTACCAAGACAAGACCCCTGATAATATCAAAGTTAGAATCATATCTTCGAGAAAAAACCGTTGGTATTCGCTCTTCACGGCTCATTGAAGAACTTTTGGTGTTTATATGGAATAACAGTAAGGCAGAAGCATTGAAGGGGTATAATGATGATTTGGTTACTTCGTTGGGTATTGGATTGTGGATAAGAGATACCGCACTTCGCTTAAGAGCTGGTTCTGCTGAATTTAATAAACATCTTTTAAATAATATATCAAAAACTCAAGCTGAAAAGGTTTATGTATCAGGCCACGAAGAAAGAGCTAAAAAATCGTGGGTGATGCCACTTTCTGTGAGTACAAGTGTTGTTCGTGGTACCACTCCAAAGAGTAATAAGGATGAAGACTTGCGCTGGCTTTTGTGATGAATATTAAATGGTTATTATAATAACATTATAATACTTATATTTATGGACTATAACTAACAATTTATGGCAACAAATTTTACAAATCAAGAATCATTGGATCTAAAATCAAGGTCTTTATACGCAAGGTTAAAAAGGTTATTTTCAACAGATGTAATTGTTCGTAATGTCGGTGGAAAATTACTAAAAATAAAAGATACTGATCAAGCTCAGTATGCTACAGACAGAAATACCCTTCGGGATAGATTTAATCGAGTAAGAACTTCGGGTTATAGTCAATATAGTAGAGATTTTACATTAGCATATCAAGCTTCGAGAATTGAGCTGTTTCGGGATTACGACACAATGGATATGGATCCAATCATAGCATGTTTGGCATCAGACACTTACATATCAACTTTAAATGGAAACGTAACAATAAAAGAACTGGCAGAAAAATATCCTAATGGAGAATCATTTGAAGTATGGTCATGGGATAAAGAAAATTGTAAATATACAATTGGTAATGCACATCACCCCAGAAAAACAGGAACAAAAAAAGTTGTAGAAATACATTTTGACAATAATACTTGTTTGAAATGTACAGAAGACCATAGAATATTATTGATTGATGGGACATATAAACAAGCAAGAGATTTAAAGACTAATGATTCTGTTATGCCTTTTTTGTATAAAAACGACGAATATATGATGATTAAATCTAAAGAGGGGAAGTATAAGAAGGCGCATAGATATATTTATGAAGATGTTTTTGATAAAAATATAGATAATATAGCAATTCATCATATTAATCATAATAAATATGATAATAGATCTACCAATTTACAGGAAATGTCTATTACAGAGCATGCTTTATATCATGGTAAATCGCCAATCACAATAGAAAGAAAAAAGATTATTTGGTCAGAAGAAGCTAAGAAGAAACAGGGTGAAATTGTAAAAGAAAGATTTGATAATCCTAAGTATAGAGAAAAATTTTCTTCTATAATGAAGGATGTTATGATGGATGTTAATATAAAGAAACGAATATCTGATACTATGAAATCTGTTTGGAAAACCACCGGTGGTTATAAAGAAAATGCTTTGAGTGGATGGAAAAAATGGCAAGCATCCAAAGAAGGCAAAGATTTCATGTCTAAACATAGTTCAAAAATGAATTCTGAGAGATGGAAGAATGATATTAATTATAAAGAGAAAATGACTAAAATATTTTCTGATCATGCTAAGAAATTGTGGAACACCGATGGGTTCAAAGAAAAATTTGTAAAGGAGAGATTGGAAAATTTAAAATTAAAAATTGCAAATGACCCGGAATACACAAAAAAGACCTATGGTAAAATTGGGACAAGGAATCCTAATTTTAATAATGAAATTACTAATGAATTTATTTTAGTAGAAGGCCAAAAGTATAATACACTTAAAGAGTTTGCTGATAGCGTTGTTATTGATGCGTCTAAATCTCCGCGATGTAAATCACAATTTATAAGGAGAAGATTGGGCGCATGCGGATATAATTCTTTTGATGAATATAAGCAGAAGTACAATTACACTAATCACAAGGTAATAAAAATTGTTAATAATAATGAAACAAGTGATGTGTATGATTTGACTGTAGATTTCTTCGAAAATTTTTGTCTGAAAGATGGCATCATCGTGTCGAATTCAGCTCTCGATATTTATTCTGATGAGTGTTTAAAAGAAAATGAATTCGGTCAAATTTTGACTGTTAAATCCACCAATGATAATATAAAGAAGATCTTACATAACTTATTTTATGATATATTAAATATTGAATTTAATCTTTGGTCGTGGACTAGAAATATGTGTAAGTATGGAGATTTTTATTTGAAGTTGTATATTTCTCCTGAATATGGAATTTTCTTAGTTGAACCTCTTTCTTCTTATAATGTTACACGGGTTGAAAATAGTAATCCTGAGAATAAAAACTACATAAAATATCAAATCAGTTTTGAAAGTGGTGTAATGGAAGAACTTGAAAACTATCAAATAGCACATTTTCGATTGATTTCTGATAGTAATTTCTTGCCGTATGGAAAATCCATGGTTGAGGGCGCAAGACGTGTTTGGAAGCAACTTTCATTGATGGAAGATGCGATGCTTATTCATCGTATTATGCGTGCACCAGAAAAAAGAGTGTTTAAAGTTGATGTAGGAAATATTCCACCAAATGAAGTTGACCAGTATATGGATAGACTTATCAACAAGATGAAGAAAATTCCATATATAGATGAAAAGACTGGTGATTACAATTTAAGATTCAACTTACAAAACATGGTTGAAGATTTTTATATTCCGGTTCGTGGTGGAGATAGTGGCACGGCGATTGAACCTCTTTCGGGAATGGAATTTACCGGCATTGATGATATTGAGTATCTTCGAAATAAAATGATGGCCGCGTTGAAGATTCCGAAGGCGTTCTTGAGTTATGAAGAAGATTTGTCAGGAAAAGCAACTTTGGCCGCTGAAGATGTTAGATTTGCTGGAACTATAAGCAGAATTCAAAAAATTCTTATATCAGAATTATCTAAAATAGCTATTGTTCATTTGTATTCTCAGGGCTATACTGATGCAGAGTTGGTAGATTTTTCTCTTGAGTTTGCTAATCCATCTATAATTCTTGAAAAAGAAAAGGTTGCTATATTAACGGATAAGGTAAGTGTTGCTAAAGATATAAGAGAAAATAAGTTATTTTCTACAGAATGGATATACAAAAATCTATTCAAATTCTCCGATGATGATATTTTGAAGATTAAGAATGCTCTTGTTAATGATGCAAAACAAGAATGGCGCTTAAAGAGCATTTCAGAAGAAGGTACAGATCCCGCCGTTGAATTTGAAAAGATGAATACTTCAGGTGCCGGCGGCGGTGGTCCTCCATCTGAAGGTGGTGCTGGTGAAGGCTTCCCTGGAGAGCCAGGTGGACCTCCAGAACCGGGTGGTGCACCAGGCGGTGAAGCTCCTCCGGGTGCCCAAAAGGTTGGGGGAGGGCCTGAGACTCCGGAAGCTGGTGCTGGAAAGGAATTGCCTCCACTTACAGAAAAGGCAATTCGGCCATCGCAAGAAGGTGAAAAAAATGCTAAAGATTATCCATTTGGTGAAGACCCACTTGGAAGTCTTGAAAACAATGCTGATTACAGGAAAAATCCTTTGCAATATAAATACAAAAAAAATTCCCCTCTTGGATTTGAAAGTGTAAATGTAGATCCTAGAAAACTTCTTCCCCATGTAAATCTAAAAAGTCTAGCAATGTTTCTAAAAAATGATGAAAAACGAGAATTATTACAAGAAAATAAAGATAATGGAAGTAAATCTAAGTCTATGTTGGACGAAACTAATATAAGAGGAGAATAATATTCATAAAATGTATATTTTGTGAAATATTATAATATTTATAATTAAGGAAATTATATGGAAAGCAAATCTAAGCATTCAAAATTCAAGAATACTGGTATATTATTTGAATTATTAACAAGGCAGGTCACGTCGGACATTCTATCTGGGAAGGATGATAGCAAAGCAAAAGATTTACTTTTCAAGTATTTTAATGAATCCCGCGAAATAGGCAGAGAGTGGCAACTTTATAACTTCTTGGTAAATGAGCAGTTAAAGAATGAAACCACCGCTGACCGAGCAATTAACATTGCTATGCGTTCTAGAGAAAAAATAAATAACAAAAAACTTGCAGAAGAAAAATATTCATTGATTAAAGAGATTAAAGAAACTTATCCAATTGATAAATTTTTAAAGTCGAGTATTAAAAACTATAAAGTTCACGCTTCAATTTATAAGGTGTTTGAAAACCATTTAAATAACAATTTTGACGCAAAAGAAGTAATTCAAGCAAGAACATGTTTAGTTGAGAATTTGGTAAATAAAAAAGATGTTAAAAATGTTAATGATCAACTCATGGAAATCTTTAAAAATCAAAAGGAAGAAATTAGATTGCTTTCCTATAAACTTTTGGTTGAAAAGGTGAATAAGAAGTATAAAGACTTGAATAAGAATCAAAAAGATATTTTGCGTGAATATATTAATTCGGTTTCAAATACAAATTCTCTTCCTGAGTTTTTAGCGAAAGAGCGTGAGTTTGTCGTGAATGAATTATCCACTCTGGCAAAAGAGATCCCAGCAAAAATAACAAATATTAAGTTAAATGAAGCTCTCCATCAAATCAATGGCCTTGATTTTTCTAAAGGTGTAAAGGATAGTCATATAAGTATACTATTGCTTTCTCATGAACTTATTAAAGAAATACGGAGTAAAATAATTTCCAATGACAAAAAATAAATTTAAAACACTGTTAAGACCATTGATTAATGAAGTAATGGACGAAATCGGTTCTTCTGGAGAAGCGCAACGGCAGTGTGAAAAATGCAAGCGGGTCGTTCCAACTGATAGTCATGGCTATGTAGAAGGTTGGGTTTGTCCAGCTTGTCGTGGTGAAGGAACAATTGGTGCATCCAGCGAAAATATAGATGAAGTATCTGTGACGGGTGGGGTTGATGCCCCAGCAACTAAGTTTGCCTTTGGTAAGGTTAAAGATCGTGTATCAAGACAAGCCGGATATATTCCTGTTATGTCTGAAAAACAGCAATTGAATGAAAATGTAAATTTTGATGTAAGACGAGAATTTTTTAATTATACAACAAAATCACAAAAATTGAAGTTAGATTTTGAAGCTATATTAAGCAGAAAGCTTACAGGTAAAAAGGTTCTTGTGCGCGCTAAAAAAGGTGTAAAAACAAACATTTATATTAAAAACTATGAAGTAGATGTAGCTAGTGTTCAGTTTGACGACTATGATATTATTCTTAAAGATAAAGGCGGAAAAGCATATTTTGTAGATAAAAACTTTATGATTGAAATAGTTGAGCCCGCCGCTCCCGCTGCGCAAGCAAAGCCAGCTGCTGAAGTACCTGCTGCGCCGGCTGCTAAAAAGCCAGAAGCGCCAATAGTTAAAGATAAAACTTTATCTGGAGAAATCAATAAGTAATATGGAAAGACAACTTTTAATAAATTGTATAGAATTCGTACAGATAAAAGAACCTCTGAATGAAACTCAATTAAATCAAATTTCTACTCCTGCTGATGGGAAGGTTATTGTCAAGGGAATTTTACAGAGAAAAAGTAGTGAAAATCAAAATGGCCGTGTTTATCCAGATGATGTATTGATGCGTGAAGTTGGCAAATATGATGAAAATTTTGTAAAGCAAAAGAGGGCTATGGGTGAGCTTGACCATCCAGAAAGCACCGTTGTCAATCTTAAAAATGTTAGCCATAATGTTAAAAAGATGTGGTGGAGTGGAGACAATCTTCTTGGAGAAGTGGAAATATTAACTACGCCAAGTGGAAATATTCTTAAAGAATTGTTTCGATGTGGAATTACCATTGGAATATCCAGCCGTGGATTGGGCAGTGTAAAACAGCTAAAAGAAGGAACAGTAGAAGTCCAAGATGATTTTGAACTTATTGCTTTCGATTTTGTTAGCAATCCATCAACCGTCGGCGCATTTATGCATCCTGAGATTGGTTCTAATTTGAATGAATCCAAGGAACTTGTATATAATAATGTTACAAATCAATGGCAAGATGTAGATAATTTGATTTACGAAATATTAAATGAAATAAAATAACGCCTCCTTGTCTGTATTTATATACAAATGATAAAATTTTTCAAAAAAGATGATATAAATACTGTTCCATTTGTGGTGACCCGCCGGTGGAATTTAATGAGTGCAAGTGATGTATATTTGTTATATGAAGAAGGGTCGTGCCCAAATATATCATTATCATTAGTACCATGTAATACTTGTGATAATTTCACATTTACACTTCTACCGATATATGAATGTTTATCTCTTGAAATATTATTATCTTAAACCATTATAATTTAAGAGATAAATGTAAAATGGTTCTATATTTATATACATAATATATGCCAGCAAAAACTGAAAATTTAAAAGTTAAACGAATAAAATTGTCTGAAATTGCTAGAATTGTTTTGGGTGAAGAGGTTGACAATCCTATTGTAAAAAACATAAAAACCGTGGAAGACTTTGATACATTTTTAGATAAACCGGAAAATAAAGGCGAAGCATTTTATAAAGAAGAATTTGATGTTGTAGATATGATGGATATAAAACCAAACAAAAAACTTGTTAATCAAATTAAATATAGTAAGACTGATGAAATTAGTAGTAAGAATAAAGAGTTGGTCATCATTAAAAAGCAAAAAAAATATTTAGCATTTTCTTCTGTTAGAGAGCCAGCCGATTTAAGTGCTCCAGAACCAGAGCCAAAGCAACCAGTCCAACAAGAATTGCCTCTTGATACTGGCCAACCACAAAAACCACCAGAACAATTAGAGCTTCCTATCGAAAAGGAAGAAGAAAAAGATACAATTTTTATAAAAGTTAGCAAGCCATTTGAAGATCAATCTAAAACACTTGATGTCTCTTTGCTGTCTAATTTTTTGAATGCATTATTATCAGAATTTCAAGTGTAATATGTCAAACTACAATCATACATATAGTTTAAAAGAACTAGTTAAAACCGATAAAGTTCCTACTGATGATTGGAAAATTACCGAATATGATTTATTGGATGATTTGGATTTTGATTTGAGCCAGTTTGACATGCACTTTGAATACACTTTTCTTAGAACAAGTGATGAAAAATATTTAGAATTAAATGTATATAAAACTAAAGATAATATTTGGCATTTGGAAATACGAACCAAGAAATCACTAACTTCAAAGGAAAATGAACAACCCCCAAAGGTATTAGAATTTAAGACTTTTGATGGTATGATGAAAGCAATACATGACATATTTGCGAAATATTAAAAGATATGCTATTTTTTAATAAATAAAGTATATTTATAGGTAAGGTAATATGATACAATTAAAAAATATAATTGAAAGTTTGAATTTAGAGAGTGCTGGCAATCATAAGGAGCCCGAAACCGATCTTGCTCCTGTACAATTTCCAAACAGTACCATTCAACAGCGAGCGATGTCTCATGGTGGCGAATTATCTCCGATAGGTTATCCTAATAGTACTGTGCATCAACAAGCGATGCGACATTTAACAACGGAAGAAAAGAAAAAGTTGATGGAAATGGTTGGTAGTTTTAATAGTTATAACAAAATTATATACCGCGAGGGCAAACTTACCGATGTTGCTCGAGATTTAAACGAAATACTTAGATTGACTGAAGCATATCTTGTAACAGAATCAAATGATTTTGTTGAGTCAAATACAGCGAAACGACACATTAATGAAATTCGAAAATATTGTGATGGGTTTGCAAAACTTGCAGAAGAAGTTGAAGGTAAGCAAAGACAATTAGAAGCTCTTTATAAAGACATGGGAACAAGATTGGAACACTATTTTGAAATAAAAAATGAAGAGCCAATAGAAGAAGTAAATGAAGCTCAAAGCGTAGTTCCGACTGATATAAAGGATAGAATGTCTCCTTCTATCAGAGATCCAAGAACAATAAATCCAGTAACGACAAAACGGATTTAAATCTGAATAAATCGCTCACCGAATCGTCTAATCATTAGCAAACGGAGAAAACTATGAAAATGTTTAAATGGCTTGCCGGATTATGTGTTATAACAAGTTTACTTTTGGCAACTTCTGTACAGGCGGGGAATTCCACTCGCAATAATAGTGGTTATAACCAGCAACGATATTATCAACCACCGGTGTATAATCGTGGATATTGTCAGCCATATAGATATTATAGACCATATTGCCGTGGGACTTCGGTAATTTATCAAAGCCCATATTCATATCCATATGGATTTTATTCTCCTCCAGCTGTAATTTACTATTATCGGCAACCGATTTGGTATTATTTTGAAGGCCAATGGTATTGTCGTTAAATAACAAAAATTACTTTTTTTAAAAAAATATAAAAAAAATAGCGGTTTCAGAAAATTAATTATATTTATTCTTATAATATGACATTTCTATGTCATTCCAATTGAAGACTTTATTGAAGTTTATCTAATAACTTCAGCAGTGATAGAAAATAAAGGTTAAAAACGAAATATGATTAACTCAGAATTGTTAAAAGAAGCTATTGCCGACGCTAAAGCCGTAAGGGCTACTGCGTTAGCAAATGCTAAGGCTGCACTTGAAGAAGCATTCACACCGAAGCTTCAATCAATGTTAGCTGAAAAATTAAAAGAAGAAGCAGTGGAAGAAACCCAACTAGAAGAATCTTCTGGTATTGGTACAAGTGACAATAAGAAACCAACTGTAAAGCCAAACGGACCTGCAGCCGATAAGGACAAGGGTCAGAAGTTTGATGCACATTTGGAAGAAATTGTTGATGAAGCCGCTGTTAGTGAAGTTGTTCCAGAAGCCGTTGGGGAAGTAGTTCCTGGCGGCGAAGGTGACCCACAAGGCGCAGAAGGTATGGAAGGTGGTCAGTCCGAGGAAGAAATTAGCGCTAATGAATTAGAAGAAATTCTAAAAGAATTAGAAGGCGAAGCTTCCCCAGATGAACCAGTTGCTCCAGAAGCTCCGATTGCTCCTGGTGCAGAAGCTCCAGTTATTCCTGCTGCTCCAGTTGCTCCAGTTGCTCCGGCTTTAGGCGGAGAAGCTCCAATTGCTCCATCTCCGGAATTGCCAGTTGCTCCAGCGGCGGAATCGCCAGCACCTGCTCCATCTCCTGATGAGGAAGAGATTAACTTGGAAGCATTACTTGAAGCTCTTGAAGAAGAGGGAGAGATGGATGAGGGTAAAGTTCCTGCCGGTCTAGCCAAGTGGCAAAAAGATCATGGTAAGGGTGAGAAGGGTGAGAAGGAAGAGAAGGAAGAGAAGGGTGAGAAGGAAGATGTTGATGAACAGCTTCAAACCGTTCTCAAGGAAAATGAAGAATATCGTAAGACAGTTGAATTCTTGCGTGAAGAGTTAAATGATGTGAATTTATTGAATGCTAAGTTGCTTTACACAAACAAATTGTTTAAGGCTAATAGCTTGAATAATCCACAGAAAATGAAGGTTATTGAAGCATTTGATTTGACCAATTCCATTCGTGAAGTCAAATTAACATTTGCTGCGATGACAGAAGCATTGAATCTTAGTAAAGTAACTCCTGTTGGTAACAAGAGGATTTCGATTACTGAGGGCTTGGCATCTAACCGAGTAGCTACTACGCGGCCAACTGACCAAATAGTAAATACTGAAGTTGATGAAATGGCTTTGAGATTCCAAAAACTTGCTGGAATTAAGAAGAAATAAAACGCAAGTAAACATATAAATAACAAAGGAAAAATATATAAATATATGAGTACACAGGTAAAAGAATTGCTAACAGGCAATAAAAGCCCACAGAGTCGTCTTATGGAAGAGACTCGTGGACTACAGGGTAAGTGGGAGAAGACAGGACTTCTTGAGGGCCTAAATGGCCTTGATAAAGCCAACATGTCAGTCCTTCTTGAAAATCAAGCCCAACAATTGATTACAGAAGCAACCTCAACGGGTACTTCAGCTAACAGTGAACAATGGGCGGGCGTTGCTCTACCATTGGTTCGTCGTGTGTTTGCTGAAATCGCTGCGAAGGAATTCGTCAGCGTGCAACCAATGAATCTACCTTCGGGTCTGATATTCTATCTAGATTTTAGATATGGTACAGATCAAAAGGGTAATCCAGCATTCACTAGCACCTCTATGTTTGGTGGAACAGATCTAAAACTCGGTTCGACAGATAGCGCAACGCGGGGTCTATATGGCCCAGGACGTTTTGGTTATTCAGTGAATGACCAATCTATAGGCGTGCTGTTAACAACCGGTTCAGTAACGGGTGACGATATTGATTGGAATATCGATCAAATAGTAACAGGTAGTTTGACAAAGGTAACATTCAATCTGTTTGATAATGCTACAGCAGCTGCAGACTTGCCAGGCGTTCGTTCGTTCCAGTTAAGTGGTTCGTCCGCAGGTGGCGGTGGTACCGGTATAGCTGTGACTGATGTTCTTCCTCAATATACTGTTGTAAGAAACACAGGAACATTGGCCGTTCCAATATATATAGTTACAATGATTGTAACGGGTAGTGCTAACGTAATACCTGGAAGCAGTTCATTGTTCTATACAAAACAACCAACACCATCAACTCGTGGTGATTTCGAAGATACCGCGGCTAGCACAGCTGGCCAACCAGTTAATCCTGGCGTTGGTATTCCTGAAGTCAACCTTGAGTTGAAGAGTGAACCAATCGTTGCAAAGACACGTAAGTTGAAGGCTGTCTGGACTCCAGAATTAGCGCAAGACTTAAATGCTTATCACAGCATTGACGCTGAAGCAGAGCTAACCGCTCTCTTGAGTGAATATGTGTCGATGGAAATCGACTTGGAAATTCTTGACATGCTTATCACGGCGGCTCCTGGTGTAACAACCGAAGCTTGGAGTGCTAAGATTGGTGTTGAGTTTAGTAAAACCCTTAGTACCGCAGGTTTAGCCTCGTTTACTTACTTGGCAGACGCTTCTCCAAATCGTACTGCTTATGTAAAGTCTACCTGGTTCCAAACACTAGGCAACAAGATTCAAAAGGTATCTAACAAGATTCACCAATTGACTCTTCGTGGTGGTGCTAACTTCTTGGTATGTTCGCCAGATGTAGCGACAATCTTGGAATCAATTCCAGGCTATGTTGCTTCAACAGATGGTGATAGTGCTAAGTTCGCAATGGGTGTCAGCAGAGTTGGTAGCTTCGCAAGTCGCTTCCAAGTCTACAAGAATCCTTATATGGTAGAAAACCAGATCTTGGTTGGCTTCCGTGGAAGTAACTTCTTGGAAACTGGCGCTGTATATTCACCTTATATTCCACTGGTCCAAACACCATTGGTATATGATCCGGTGAACTTTACACCACGTCGTGGCGTCATGACGCGTTATGCGAAGAAAGTAGTCCGCCCAGAGTTCTATGGTAAGATCTGGATTGCAGACCTTAACACTGTCTAATCTAAACAATTAGATAGTTAACATTGAAACCCCGCTAGAAATAGCGGGGTTTCTTTTTTTATATGGATTAATCATAAAAATTATTATATTTATATCCATATGGGCAAACTAAGCAAGCCGATTATAAATTATTAACTTATAAAGGTAAACCGACACGCAAGTATTTGCATGTGATACTATATCGAATGCCAAGCGGAAGTTATGAAGTAACAAGGTATATATTATGAAAAAATCAGAATTAAAACAACTTATTAAGGAAGTCATTAATGAAACAAATTCCCAACGTCTTACTACCGATATGAAGGGAGATTTAGATTGGTATGTAAACCAAGGAAAAAAATTAACAGCAAAAGACAAAAACCTACAGTCTAGTATATCAGAATTGATAAATAATGCGTTTGTAGCTGGTTATCATCATGGTGGGCAAAAGATGCTTATGATGGTTGATAAGAAGATTACTTCGGGGGAGATTCCAATGCCAAGGATTCGGGACGTAGGATTAAATTGAAGGAAGAATATATTATGAAAAAATCAGAATTAAAACAACTTATTAAAGAAATAATAAATGATGAAAAATCTTTTTATAATGAAATTTCTACATTTCACGATAAATGGAAATCGTCGAAAGATATACCGCATCCTTATAACACAAAAACAACTGATATCGCTAAACATATTATAGCTAAAGCCGCTCGAATACGAGATGAATATCATATGACATATGAAGAAGCATTACGGGCTATATTAGCATATATTAATGCTGATATAGAAAGATTAGGTATACCGCCGGAGAAATTTCCTGCATGAAAAAATTAGAACTAAAACAAATTATTAAAGAAATTGTGGGTGAAATGGAAGAGGTGGAGGTATTTTCTGATTGTTGCGGTCAGCAACCGAAACGTGAAGTTGAAACGCGAAAGGACAGTTCTGGGAATCTTGTTGGAGTTTGTTCTAGATGTGGAAATTGGACAAATTTTACCCCCGATGAAGGTCAATCTTTAAATGAAGCAGAAAGAAGTCTTCCTGTGTCTATGCTTGTTGGTGGAAAAATTGAAAGTTATTCTGTAGATACAGGCAGTGGCAACACGAGGGTAATATATTTTATAGTAAAAGGCTCTCAGAGATATTCTCTATCAACCAGTGATGGTGTAATCAAAAAATTGGCATTTTAATTATGGCAGTATTACAATCTCCAAATAAAATTTTAAATCAAAGATATAGTAAGTTGACCGGTTGGTTAGATACTAAAGGAAGACATTTGCCATTTGAAGAGGGTCATGAAGAAACATTAAAAAAGTATTTTCCAAAATTAAATCTTACCAACCCACAAGCAGTTGAGCGGGGATTTACATGGTTATCTGTTATGAAGGATTTTGGTGGTAAAATATTTCTTACGGCAGAAACACTACTTGAGAAATTGCCTTTGGCTAAAAACTTTATACTGAAAAATAATGTTGAGAATCTCCCCGGTTTTATTCAAACACAAAATGCGTTTGGGCAACTGGACAATAAAGTATATTTTGATGGATTTGATTTTGTAAGTGAAGGAAAAAATAAAATGAATAGAAAAAAACTAAAGCAATTGATCAAAGAAGCAATAAATGAAGTTACTTCTGTGGTTAGTCTTAAAAGGCATATAGAGGATTATGTAAAATATCATCCTGATACCGATATTGAAGATGTAATTGATGGTATGGAAGATGAAGCTAGTAATGCGGGTGTATCTTTTAAACAATTAAAAGTAATGGCACAAGCCGCTATGTATGCTCACGGTGATTACACAGAAAATTCAGAAAAGTATTCTATAAAAGAGACTTCTAATCAAAATATTAATTTGGATGTTAAAAAAATAAAGAATATAAGGATAGGCGGTATAAATAGAAGAGATTATCCTGATTTTGCCGATGCTTATGTTGAATCTGCAGAATATTTAGATGACAGTGGTAATGGGAGAGATTTAACTGAGGATGAACTGGATTGGTTAAACAATAATCATCCAGAAATAACAAGCGAAAAGGCTCATGAACAATTTCGTAATTCTTATGCTGATAGAGAATTTGATGAAAAAATTTCAGAACAAAATGGTGAAGATGACTATGAGATGCACAAATTTCAAAAAGGTATATCTGATTTTAATAAAAAGAATCCACAGCGGTATCCTTGTCCAACCTGTAAAACACCGAATGCTTTATCGGCTCATGAAAAGAAAAGCGGATATCAGTGTAGCAAGTGTGCTGATTCCGAAGAAGGTGTGTGTGAAGGAAAACCTTATGGAAGTACATTAGTATCTTGTTGCTGTCATGCACCTCCTGTTAATGGAGTAAATGCAAACCATGTAGGTACCTGTAGTAAATGTGAAACTAGGGGAGATTTTATACAAAAAACATCTATAGAAGATTTGCCGATATCACCATCGGCTAAACAAGCATTTAAACACGCAGATATGCGTGGCGAAACTGAACCAGAATCTTTGGATGAAATGTCCGTTTCACACAATATTAGTCCAGAAGATAAAGCCAATGGTGTTACGGGATATATAAACATTAATGCTAAATGTAAAGGTTGTGGGAAGCCTTGTAAGACATTAAGAAAGAATGCTTATAATAAAGAATGTATAGCGTGTTCCAAGGAATGTGCTAATAAGGGATTGGATGAAGCTCAGTCTGGCGGTGAAAATCCTGATACTCAAAATTCAAATCCTCCAATCAATTCTAATGGAAAAGTATCGGTGATTTCGGTGGATCAGTGGACTTCTTCGGGGGAGTGGAAGGGCACTCCTTTTGATAAGTTAGAGTTAAATTTGATACAAGGTGGAGATAGTGCAGCCGCTAAAGCAATTTTTGGTGGTTCTTTTAAGAGAAAAGAAGTAGCACCGACAGATTCTCCGTCAATTGGAAGTGTGTGGTTAGTTAAAGGTAAAGATGGTTTTCCGAAAATATGGAAAACAAATTATGATACATCAGATTAAGGTTATATTATGAATAAACGGGCTATTTCACATTATAAATATGAACCATGGGATTCTTCTCTATCGTGGGCAGAAAACGTGCAAACTACTGAAAAGCGTTATGCAAAAATTGGTTATCCTTTAATTAGTGCTTGGCTTTTAAATGAGGCAATATCTACCGCTGAGCAATTGCAGAAGCAATTTTCAAGTTATAATTTTTCTATAGTTGATGAATTTGATGGCACAATTGTTTCATATTCCGTTGTTGTTTTGCCTAAGGTGAATGAGGATAAGAGGAATGAAATGATTTCATATGCAATTTCTTTAAAAGAAGATACAAATGATACCTTTATCTTATCATCTACAACTAAAAAATCCAAATTGCCAGTTTTAATTAAAGATGGTATGAGTGAGATGGATGAAGAAATAACTTTAAATAAAAAATCTAATGTTAAAATTGTAAGTATGAAACATCCCAATGAAGAAGAATTTGCTTTAAATGAATTAAAGAAGCAGCCGACTGGAGGGACAACTTATAAATCATCATTTATAGATGATAAAGATGAAGAACCAGAGTCAAAAACTATTATAATTAAATTAAGCGATGTTCTTAAAAAAATAAAAAATGATGATGGTTTTAAAAAATTAATAAAAAATAAAAATGTTAATGTTCATCTTGATGCTATGCGTTTTATTGATGTTAGACATCGAATCTTAATTTATGAAGTGACAATTAATAATTGGTCGATAGAGCTTCAAATAAGATTTGATTTCATAAATAAACAGTTTGTCATTGATCCAAGTGGAGATATATTCAAAGAAAATGATGCCGCGGGATTAATTGAATATTTATATACTGCCACGACAAATGCTGTGGCAAGCGATTAACTCAATTTCTGTAACACTTTTGCTCGGGTAATTACGGTTTCTGGCCGATTGGTGTATTTATTTATCTGATGATTCTTTATGGTTGTTTCAATTTCAGCCTTATCGCCTTCAACCAAAGTGAAATTCATATTTGTAAAATATAATACAAAGCCTTTCTTTTGTATACCGGCTTCATTAGTTTCACCAATCATATTGACTATTAATGCTTGTGTTCCACGATAGCTAAATTGTGTTGTGTATTCTTTCATTTTTTTGACTTCAACGGTCATTTTTATTTTATCGCCAATTTTTCCAAGATAACCAAATTCTTCTGTTGCTTTAGACTGTGCTGCTTTCTTTTCGCCTGATGTTTTTTCCATTATATACATTTGAAAGAGAGCGGCTATGAAGCCATTGTTTCTTTTTTTAACGGTGTCACTTTTTGCTATGACGCTTAAGTTATGATAGAAATCAGCAAATTGTGGATTCTTTTGTTCTTCTGATGCGAAATCTTTTGTTTTTCCCCAAGCAACAATGTCCTTGGCCATTTGTTCGGCTTTATCAAGAAATGTCTTATCATTGTAGATTCTTTCTACATATTTGTCTTTTGCACGACTATCTTGTGGTGGCCGTTCCATAAAATCTTTAGCAGATAATGCTAAATGGAGCGTTGATATTGCACCTTCAAATTCCAATGCTTTCTTCTTTGATAGATATTTACCATCAACCAAATAGACCACAGCAATCCAAAATAAAGTATTACTCGGTGTCGTATATTGACTATAACTGCTGCCATAGCCGCCTTCCCCGCCTTCGTCGTCGCCAGCATCTTCTGCCATCAGTCTACGGATTTCGTCAATGAATTTTGCGTAGTTGACAAGAATCATCATATCTTTTGGTGGTAAAAATCTTTTTAAACATGCACTACCGGCCATTATTAAATCATTAACTTTTTTATCTGGAAAGCGTTGGAGATCTTCTTTTGTCAATTTTAAAATAAAAGTGTTGTTTCTATCACGATTTGTATTGCAGACATCACATTTTTGTGTAGCTGTTCTATATTCCGTTGGTAAATTTTTAGCACTAGCATATGGATTAAAATTGAGAATATTTCCTGCTGTGGTATGTTCTATTTTAGCAATAAATTCATAACCTTCTACGTGTGGCGGTTTTCCTTCAATTTGTAGTGTATAAAACTTCTTGACATAAAATCCTGACTCGCCCTTGCTCACATCAAGAATATCTGAAGAATTCATTGGAACTTCTGATTGCCATTTGTGGCCCATTATTCCATAGCCGAATTTGAATTTCTTTTCAACTTCCTTGATTACTTTCAAAGTCATTGGCTCAACGCCATAACGATTTGCTTTTTTATTAAGCTTTTCAAGCGCATCTTTGATGAATAAATAACCACGCTCGCCAACCTCAAATGGTTCAGCTATGTCAAATTCTTTTTCTTGTTTGGTGGCCCAATCTTCTTCGGATATGATTTGGGAAGCGATTTCTAGGAGTTTTATCATATAATGATAAATATAATAGAATTATTGAATATTGTCTAAATATTCAGCGATTATATGCCCATGGCATCTTTTGGGCGCACAAAAGCAACCAAGTCTCTTGTCTTTTAACTCTTTAACTTTGTATTTGAATTCAGCGTCGGTATTAATTCTATTAATAAAGTATCGTTTATATCTTTCAAGAATTACTTCTCGGAATGATTCGTCTACAAGAATATATGGATTTCCAAAATACCCGTCGCGACCATTTCCAGCGCGGCCAATATATACATCATATGGCTCTTTATATATGTTAACTATTTTTGTCATAAATCACCTATGGAAATTTCATAGAGATAGTCGTATAGGCCTATAATCCACATCTATTAGTTTAATATTCATATTATTTTGTGATATGCTTTCCAAGAATCAAATGTTTCGTCTGACTTATAAAATATAGGCTTTGTCCATGTAAATTTATTAATTGTCAATCCATAATTTTCATACGGAAATTTCTGTCCACAATCCCACCGTTCTGTAATTATTTCATCGTCAGTAATTTTTATTGCCAGATATCTTCCGCCCAATATAAATAAATCCAGATCATACACAAGTATGTCGTTAATTTTAATTTCATCAATTGTTTTTTCGATAATCATATTATTTTGAATACTGACAGATATACACATCAAATTTTTCTGCGAATAAATGTTTTATCATTTCATTGACAATTGGCCATGACCCGCCGGCAAGTGTACATCCCATGTTTTTTGGGAAGCCAATTGTTTTTAAATTTTTATATAGGCAACTTGCTGCCATTTTATCTAATGCTGAATAGATGGATTCATAATCCAAATATCTCTTATCTGTGCCATAATAATACTGGCCATAAAGATTATAAATATATTTTAGGTGTGGGTTTGAATCGTGGGATTGCACAAGACAATCACTAAAACTTCCAAATTTGGTTTTATCACCTTTTGTGGTCTTGCAATCAACAAAATAAGCTTCGGGAAACTTTTCTCGAATTTGCCTTGCGATGCCACTGCCCATTGTATTAAAACAATTACAACAATGCGCGATGGCTTCGACATTGGCTGTTAATAAATCGGTGTTTTCTAGCTCAAATATCATATAAGTATTTTATCCATTTTTTGTTAAAAGTCAACACTTTTTTGAAAAATCTTTACCTTCGCCGAACACACTTTTTGTGGGTTGGCGGTCTTTCGTCTTTTACAAGATGCGTTTCTCTTATTACAATCATATTTATTGGGGAAATATGGGTGGTTACTATTATGATTAAAAAAATTTTTGTAAATTGCACATTACTATTTTTATTAATCTTTTCGGTGTCATCCTTTGCTTATACAGAAACAGGAATAACTGTTATAGCCACAACAATTCTTCCGAGCAGAACAAACTTGGGTGAGGTGCGCCGGCCTATTCGCATTAATCCTGTTTTTAAATGGAATGGAAACCTTTGGACGATTATACAATCCGGTGGTCCAACTACAATATCATTTTATAATCTTTCTACAAAATTGGATAAAATTCCAGTAACTCCGATATATGCCACAATGGGCAGTGAATATGTTCAGCCAATACAATTGTTAAATGGAAATTTGGGAATTTGGATTGGAGCAAAAAATGGCGTTCCTGGAGATTATTATGTTCTTGATTCCAATTTAAATGTTTTGGCCCATACAAATGCGTGGGGCAATGGTAATTATGGTGCAGGCGGAACAGAAGGTGTTGGCACGATTAATAACTTTGCTACAATTGTTAATTTTGTCAGTCTTTATCGTCCTGGTATTTGTACTCACGATTTACAACTTTTCCAGGGTGGAGAAACAGGAGGTTTGACGGTTGGTCCAATTTATACATTGCCTCAAGGTAATTCAACCTGCATTTCTATTTTTATGCCAAATTGTGCTTTAGTCAATGGCGTCGATGGGAAGCTTTATATTGGTGTGATTAGAGATTCCAATGGACATGGATATGCTGATTTTCTTAGAATAAATCCACTTACATTTGCTTTAGAAAAACTTTGGGCTACATGGAAAGCTATTGGTGCCGAAAGACCGCCGATTTATTCTACAAGGGCTGGTAGTAATATAGTTTTCTCTACAACAAATGATGAACCTGTGAGAAGTACGCCTTTTAATCTAGCAAAACATCCAACTCTACTAATTGGTTTAAATCCAGATGTATTATCAGAATATGTAAATACAAATGTGTGGGTTAGCGTGTATAATAATAATTATGTCGCTTCGAATCATAAAAATGAACCGCTTGTTGCTTCCTGTGTTTACGATGTGACAGATGGCTCTCAAACCACCTTATTAAATTTGTGGAGGCTTCGTGGGGGTAAATATGAATTGCTCTATACAGATAAAATGAGTGCTAATAATGATTTATATTCGTTTCGGGGAATTTACACAGAAAGCAATGATATATGGTTAGCCTATATTAAAACAAACGATGTTGGTGTAGTTGTTCAATTAAGGGATGGGGCTTCTACAATTTTATGTCCGCCATGTCCACCGCAAACAAATTGTTTATCATCTGTTGTAGTTCCATGCTATTGCACAAATGCAACTTCTACTATCACAAAAACTGTGAATAATAAAGGTAAAGTAACAGCAATAACAACGAATACAAGTTATAAAGTAATATTGTGTAATTAATAGGAAAATTATGAAAAAATTAATTAAAATTTTAGTATTTTTATTGTTTCTTATATCATCTGTGCAAGCAGAAACTATCTTACATTCTGTCAGGCCATTTAATGCTCAAGATACTTATCCTGCGCAAAGATTTTGGGATGATGGAACAAATGTACATTTTCAAACATGTGATAAGCAGGATTATGTATTTTATCAAATTTATGACTGGAATCTTGGAACAGGAACTCAAACTCCACTTGTCGGCGCTGTATGTTGTAATGCTGTATGGGTAGATCAAAATTCTAATGGAATTTCTGGATGGGGAGATAGGTGGATGTCCGCTTATCAGTGGACAATTACAAATAATTCTTTTCGAAGTCATGTGTCACCTCCAGGAATTGATCCAACAAATTGTAGAATATTAAGTGCTAAGCGACTCGGTGGAACGTTAACAGCTTTTCTTGCCGATGTTGGATCTCTTAAAACTGGTTGTGTTACACAACTTCATTTTGTTACAGGGGATGGTTTTGGGCCACTTATTACAAAAAATATTTTATTGCCCTGTGGTATGTCAAGTTGGATTGGAAATATAAATGGTTCTATAACAAAACATCCAAATGGTCAATTATGGATGCTAACTATGCGTGACAGCAATCATAATATGGATTTGACAATCAGTAATAATGGTAGCATATCAACTTATGTAGATTGGCTTAGAACTCAAGGTGAGCTTCCTATGCAATTGTGTGAACCATTTTCTACAAATGCTGTTGCGATTTTGTCGTGTGATACAGCCGCAGGGCTTACACAATGGCCTTGGTATCGTTCTTTGCCTTATATTGCAATTGCTAAAAGTCCAACATTATTAGAAATGTTCTATGTTCCTGGTGCTGATATGGAAAGGCAGCAAGCAATGCAAATGACATTAGATAGTTCTGGAAACCCAATTATTCAGCTTCTTTTACGCGATCCATCTAAACCGCCCTATACTGATGCAACTGGGGTTCATACCGAGAATGATACTTGGGCGACATTGTGGAGATTTAAAAATTCAAAATTTGAGTTATTAGATTCTAGAATCATTACAAATGGATGGCCGTCGGTGCGGCAAGGTGGGGTGTTTGCTTCTAGAGGAAAAATTTATAATGCTTATTTATCTTCAAATAATGGAACGGATATTCAAATATTAGATGATTTGGTTGTTCCGTCTCCAGTTGTGCCTGTAGCAAACTTCTCTGGAACACCAACTAATGGCATCACCCCACTAAGCGTGATGTTCACAAATACTTCGACCGGCCAAGTTGGCTTGAGCCGATGGGATTTTGGCAATGGCACGCTTAACACTGCTGCTTTAAGTTTAATTCGTTCCTATACGACTGGTATCTATAATGTGTCTTTAGTTGTGACTAATTCTGGAATTGCCAGCGCATTAGCAAAGCAGTCATATATTACTGTTTTGCCTGGTCCAACAACAAATGTGTGCCCTCCATGTCCAGTTGTAACAAATTGTCTGCCGGTGGTCACTTTTCCATGCTATTGCACAAATACATTAATAAATATTGTAAAAACTTTGAATAACAAGGGTAAGGTGACTTCAATAACAACAAACACAAGTTATAATGTAAGAGTATGTCCATAATAACCACATAAAAACAAACTTAAAAAGAAATTATTGAAACTCTTAAATTGTAGATATTTATATATACATATATGAGTAATCCAACAAGTACCGTCATAGTTGATCAGGATCGTGTAAGATGGCCGGGTAGTGGTTCGGCTGTTTCTGGAAGTACGCCATTTGCTTTTTACGACACTGATTTAGAATTTACCACTGATTGTTATGCTGCGGCTATTTGGGCTGGCCGCCGACTTGGTTATCCTGTAACCGATATTGAACTAATTGCTGTTAATTTTTATGCGTGCTTTGAAGAAGCCGTCACAGAATATGCGGCTCAAGTTAATCAATATAATATTTCCAATAATTATTTAACTCTTATTGGCCTTCCTTCTAATCAAGATTTAAATGGTATTGCTGTGGTTGGGAGTGGCGTAAATTATGCTGTGCAATTATCATCTGATTATGGCAGTGAAGTTGGTGTTGGTGGTAAAATAGATATTAAAAAAGGTTGGATAGAAGCAAAATCTGGCGTTCAAACTTATGATTTACAATGCTTATGGGCAAATGTTAGCGAAAGTTTTAATAGAATAGAAGTGCGCAGAGTGTTTCATGGTCCGACTCCCGCCTTTGCTAGAATTTATGACCCGTTTAGTATGACGGGTATGAGTTATAGTAATATTTTAAATGAAATGGGTTTTGCGGGTTATAGTCCTGCAACACAATTTTTGATGACGCCTATCTTTGAAGATTTGCTGCGTGGTCAAGCAATCGAATTTAATGATATGGTAAGAAAGAGTGGTTATAGTTTTGAAATTGCTAACAATAAGATGAAAATTTTTCCAATTCCTGTTCAAGATTATAAAATACATTTTGAGTATATTGTTGCAAATGATAGGCAGGGTTCGTCGTTCTTGTCGGGTTCACCATATTCACTTACATCAGATTTTTCAAATATACCTTATCAAAATATACCATATCATACAATTAATGATGTTGGCCGGCAATGGATAAGAAAATACTTTCTTGCTCTTTGTAAGGAAGTATTGGGCGCGATTCGTCAAAAATACTCGACAGTTCCTATACTTGGCGGTGAAGTAACTTTAGATGGTGCAGAATTGAGAGCCGAAGCAGAAAAAGAAAAAGATGTATTGGTCACCCAATTAAGAGAAATGCTTGATTCTATAAATCCATCTAAGCAACTAGAGTCTTTTGCGACTAGAGCAGAAAAACAACAAGATATGTTGAAGAAAATGCCTATGCTTATATATGTGGGAATGATTATTATTGGATGTTTTCTTAACTTATCTACCCAAAAGATAATTGATTATATCAATAAAGTTTAATATTTATATAGCATATGAAGAAATTCGAATTGAAACAATTGATAAGAGAATGTTTAAAAGAAGGTCAAGAAGAAGACGCCGCCGTTCAGAGAGCAGCAAATAAAAATATGTATGGCGGCCAGAGCAATATGGGATTTAGTGCAGATAATAAATTGAACCCAAACATCATAAAGGTTGACAAGAGAACATTGGAGAAGATTTCTGAACTTTTAGGAGAAGCGATAAATTCTGCGGGAGATAATTTGGGCAGAGATGGAGAATATATATCAGATAAATTGGTGGCTGTGGACGATTTGGTGGATAAATTGTTAGGGTTATAAATTATTATGTCATCAGCAGGAAGATATTTTAGTGAGCGGGATTTAAAACTTATAGACAGTATAAATGCTGAGCTTATGGGTGATATTATTCAAACGATTGTTTGGGCGTATAAGGTTTGTCCAACGGAAACGCAGACAAATATTTATGGTGAAACCGACCAGCAATCTGGAAAGTTTTATTTTCCTGGAATAGAAATCACTGCTATGATTGACCGTGGGGATATAACTACGGATGATGCTGATTTTGGGCCGGATCGAGACCAGACAGCGGTGTTTAAATTTCGTGAAAAAATGCTTAAATTGTGTGATTTTTATCCACAAGTTGGCGATATAGTACTGTTTAATGAAAGGTATTATGAAATAGACAATGTTGTGCAAGAACAACTCTTGGGTGGACAAAGCGAAAAGAGCCTTTCAATCATCTGTAATACCCATTACGCAAGATTCAGTAAAATCAATATATTAGACAGACAAAATTGATACATTTGTTATTAACTCCCCAAAAATTTTACTATTTATATTTATGTGGAGAGGTAATACTCAAAATCCAGCACCGAATCCGATAGACCAGAAAGGTAATGTTTCTGATGTTAAAATATCAGAAAACAGAGCATTAAATGTTCGCCGGGACTTAGATGTAGATAGAAATTTTACCGTTAATTTATTAGATATTGATGGTGCTATCTTAAACTACATAAATGATTATATAAATATTCATGTATTGGATAATGGCGATAGTGTAAAGGTGCCTGTTTTTTATGCGTCTCCTGAGAAGTGGAAGTCAGTTCAGAAGGATGGTGGTTTGCGTGACGGGCAAGGCAAGTTACAATTACCCGTGTTAGTATTTAAGAGAAACACCGTCGCTAAAAATCAAGAGCTATTAACTTTAAACAGACATTTAAGTTATCCTATAATAAAAAAATATTATGAAAAAAATAAATATGATAATTTTTGTGTTTTAAATAAAAGTATGGCGCCGATTCATCAAATTTATTCGGTAACTCTTCCTGACCATGTAACTATTACTTATCAATTTCTCGCTCAAACTGAATTTGTTGAGCAAATGAATACAATAATTCAAAAAATTAATTTTGCCGCGGAAGAATACTGGGGCGACCCAAAGCGTTTTCGCTTCCGAGTATATATAAGCGATTATAGTTTGACTACGGAAAATCAAAACGATAAGGATAGATTGATAAAATCTGAATTCAGCGCCACTGTTCAGGCATATTTGTTGGAAGATTCCTTTGAACAGAGACAGCTAACTACTAAGAAGTCTTTTACACCGAGACGAATTGTTTTTAATACCGAAACGGTTATTAATAGTCAAATGGAGGCAATCAACAGGTCGTTGAATAATACAACATACAAAAAAGCGTATCCTTATTCCTGGGATGGTATTGCTACACAAAAAGACGGAGAGAAGTTTAGATTACCAGCTTTTCTTGCTGTGGAAGATTTTGAAGATTTAAATGGAGCACGTGCAATGAATAATGCAATAGAACAAATTAGAGCGGCATATCAAAAGGTTATTATCATCAATAATAACAGTGGAACTATTTGGCATACCCCACCGACAACTACAACTTCTCCCGGAGAAGAAGGTTGGATGGCACATGATGATAATTATATATATATATATGCATCTGGACAATGGTATCGTCAGTCGATATCAACGGGATGGTAAATTTTAAAAATGAATAACCACGACATATATATCCATCAATACAATGGCTCGGCTTTTGAAGAACGATCAATTTCTGGTTCAAATCTTGTTATTGGCACTGATGTTAATGGCCGATTAATAGGAAATAAAGATGTTGGCGTTATTGTTAAGGGCGCTGGCAACAATTCGTCCATGCGTTGCACTAGTGGTAATACCGCGTCAGGAAATTATAGCACGGCTCTTGGCCGGTGTAATACTGCCGGCGAAGACTATGCAACAGTGGGCGGTGGTTATTGTAATTGTGCTTTCAGAGGAACTTCAACAGTAAGTGGTGGTTATTGTAATTCGGCAAGTGGTTACAGCGCTGTTGTTAGCGGAGGCGATTGTAATTTGGCTAGTGCCGGCGAAGCAGCAATCGGCGGTGGTTGTGCAAACACTGCTAGTGGGCCTTATACAACAATTGGCGGTGGTGCTAGTAATACTGCTAGTTCTTATGGTGCAACCGTGAGTGGTGGTTATTTTAATTCTGCTAGTGCTTATGGTGTAACCGTGAGTGGTGGTGGCTATAATACTGCTAGTGGTTCAGGTGCAACGGTGAGTGGAGGTTGGTTTAATTCTGCTAGTTCTTATGCTGTAACCGTGAGTGGTGGTAAATGTAATACTGCTAGTTGTAAGTATGCAACAGTTGGTGGTGGTGAATGTAATACTGCTAGTGGTCTTTATGCAATCATAGGTGGCGGTTATTGTAATGCCGCCAGTTGTCAGTATGCAACCGTAAGTGGTGGCCGTGATAATATTGCTTCTGGTAATTCTGCAACGATGAGTGGTGGTTATACTAATACTGTTAGTGGTAATTATTCCGTAATAGGTGGTGGAGAATTGAATAATGCTAGTGGTTGTTATGCAACTGTGGGGGGTGGTAAATGTAATACTGCTAGTGGTCTTTATACAATCATAGGTGGCGGTTTTTGTAATACTGTCAGTGCTTCTTATATTTCAACCGTAGCTGGCGGTCGAGGTAACATTATATGTACTGGCGGTGGTGGCAACACAATTAGTGGCGGTGCCAATAATACTGCTAGTACTATTTATACAACAATTTCAGGTGGATATTGCAATTCTGCTAGTGCTAGGTATGCAACTGTGGGCGGCGGTTGTTATAATTCTGCTGTCGGTTGTTCTTCTACAATTGGTGGGGGTATTGGTAATACTGTTAGTGGTAATTATTCAACGGTGGGTGGTGGTGCTGGCAATGCAATTTTAAATTGTTGCGATACAAATTCTAGTTATTATACTACTTTTGGAAGCAATGCTGGAACGATTGGCGGTGGTACAAGCAACACAATTATTCATTGCATTGCTAATGTTAGTATTTGTGGTGCTATTGCTTGCGGTAACAATACTATTGGTGGTGGTTCTAATAATACTGCCGGATATACCATTAATGGAAATTTTCAATGCTCTGGTTTTGCAACAGTTGGTGGTGGTTCTAATAATACTGCTACTCATTTAGGAACAACAATTGCTGGTGGTAAAGCCAATCTTGCTAGTTGTAAGTTTGCAACAGTGGGCGGTGGATGTAGCAATACTGCTAGTTGTAATTATTCAACGGTGAGTGGTGGTTATAATAATACTACTAGTGGCTTTTCAACAACAATCGGCGGTGGCTGTGGTAATACTGCTAGTTATAATTATGCAACAGTGGGCGGTGGATGTAGCAATACTGCTAGTGGTTATTACACAACAGTTGGTGGTGGCTGTGGTAATACTGCTAGTGGTGTTTATTCAACGATAGCTGGTGGTGACCAGAATAATAGTAGTGGTATGTATGCTACGATTGCTGGCGGTGGTGGCAATCTTGCTACTGGTTTATATGCAACAATAGGCGGAGGTTGGGGTAATACTGCTAGTAATAATTCTGCAACGGTAAGTGGTGGTTATATTAATATTGCTAGTGGTGTTTATTCAACAGTAAGTGGTGGTCAAGTTAATACTGCTAGTTGTAAGTATGCAACAGTAAGCGGCGGCTATAAAAATATTGCTAGTGGTTCATATGCAACAATTGGTGGTGGTTGTAACAATCTTGCTGACGGAGATAGAAGTGGAATTTTGGGCGGTGCCAACAATAATATGTGTGGTGCAAGTGATTCATTTATTGTTGGTTCGAATATACTTGCAACGGCTGTATGTACTACTTTTGTTAATAATTTGAATGTTGAGAATAATATAACCGCGGCAACATTTGTTGGTGGTAATTGTAATGTTAGTGGAAGCGGCACTGTATTACACTTCTGCCGAGGATTGTTTGTATGCGCAACATAAAGCAATTACTATTAATTATACCAGCGATATTTTTGCTCAATTCATGCGCATTAAATTCTACCTTGGTTAAAATTGGTAAAAGTGCAGATGCAATAGCTATGGTAGCGAGCAACGATATACCGCAGACACTTGCTTGTGCGAATGAAATATTATTAGAATCAAAAAAGACGGTCACAGCAACCACAGATATAATTAATCAAACAAAAGATAATCAAAAAGAATGGCACAAGATTTTAATAGATAATTGGTATGTAATTGTATTAATTATATTATTGTTATTTTTTGGTTTTTCCAAACATACATTTAAAACGGCTGGTATAGCTATGTATCAAGGGTTGCGAATGAGAAAATAAAATAAGTTTTTATAGTATAAAAAAACTATATAAATATGTAAAGGTTTTATTAAAAAAGTTACTAAAGTTATGAAAAATCCAAAGTATGTTATTTTTGATGCGAGTGGCGGAATCGGCAAACATATTGCAGCAACAGCGGTTGTTAAAAATATAAAGTTAGCATATCCTGATTCTAAATTGATTGTTGTTGCGGCGTGGCCTAGAGTTTTCATTGGCCATCCGGATGTTTGGCGAGTATTTGGAAATGGGGAGCTTAGGTATTTTTATGAAGACTATATCAAAGACAAAGACTTTTTGTTTTTAAAATCTGAACCTTATCATCACACCGATTACATAAAGAAAGAAAAACATTTGGTTGAAGTTTGGACAGAGCAATGTGGTGTGCCTGTTGTTGAAACTATTCCACGATTGTATTTGAATGACCGGGAGATTCAATTTTACAATGGAAAATATGCAACTGATAAACCCTTGTTAGTTTTACAAAGCAATGGTGGAATGAATTTACCATTTCCGTATAGTTGGACGCGGGATATGCCTGTGGATTTTGTAATAAAAGTGTTAAATATATTAAAAACAAAATATCAAATCCTACATTTGAGAAGTGCTAATCAGCCACAGTTTGAAGGTACATTTAGTGTAACTAGTGATGATATTCGTGAACTTTTTGGAGTTGTAAATTTAAATTGTAAGCGACTATTAATTGATAGTTTTGGACAGCATGCTTCTGCGGCGTTGGGTAAAGAAGCAACGGTATTATGGCCAATTGATAATACTAAAATACTTGGATATCCATCAAACATTAATATTGTTTCAAAAACAATGACGCTTCAGTTTCAACGGCCTTACGCATATATTGAAGATTATAGATTGGAAGGTCCCTTACATGACTATCCATTTAATGACATGGAATTATTCAATCCAACAGAAATCGCGGAGGCATTATTATGATAAATGAAAAGAATATATTTTTTAATAGTTCGATGCCTCGATCAATGTCAACATTATTTCAAAATATATTGATGCAAAATCCAGAGATTTATTCTACGCCGACAGATGGCAGTTTGGAATTGTTGTATGGTGCACGAATGAATTTTACAAGTTCTCCTGAATTTAAGGCGCAAGATCAGACATTGATGTTATTGGCCTGGCGTGGATTTTGTTATGCAGCTTTACAGGGTTATGCAAATGGGCTGACTGCTCGGCCAAATATTTGTATTAAAAGTAGAGGAATTGGTATACATTATGATTGGTATAATGCCTTTTTCACACAACACAATAAACCACTAAGAATATTTTGTATGGTTCGAGATTTGCGCCAAATTTTTAGTTCTATGGAAAAAATATATAGATTAAATCAAGAGAAACATCAGAACATTCAAGATCATATTAATATGGCAGGCACTACTACCGCAAAAAGAATTGATTCGTGGATTGCTTCGCCTCCAATTGGATTAGCTTTGGAAAGACTTGAGCAAGTAATGCGTGAAGGTAAAGATAAAAATATTTTCTTTATCCGTTCAGAAGATTTAACTTCAACACCCGAAGATGCAATGAAGAAAGTTTATGATTATTTGGAGATGCCTGTTTATAATCATAATTTTGATGAAGTCGAACAATATACTGTTGAAGATGATGATGTCTATGGCTTAACAAAATCATTACATAAGATTCGTAAAAAAGTTGAACCTGTAAAGAAGGATTATTTAGAGGTTCTTGGAAAAGAGTCAAGCGATTGGATAAATGGTCGCTTTGCTTGGTATCAAAAATACTTCAAATATACATAATATGGAAACTACAACTACAAATACTGCTGACGGACAAGTTATTAAGTTTAATCAAGAAGAATTGGATAAATTTAAGGTGCTTGAAAGAAAATATCAAGAAAGTATATTTCAGTTTGGTCAACTATATTTAGAACAATTAAGTATAGAAGACCAGTCAAAGAACTTAAAAATTGCACAAGAAAAGCTAACCACTGATCATTTAGATATACAGAAAGAAGAGAGGGATTTTCTGACAACACTGGCAAATAAATATGGTGAGGGCTCATTGTCTTTGGCTGATGGCACCTTCATTCCTACTAAGAAATAATCGGTTTTTTATCTAAAAAAATGTGTTGTTTCAAAAAATATTGGCATATTTATACTTAGATTTTAAATTATATTTTTAAAATATAAGCAAATAAACAAAGGAATAACATATGCCAATCACAGAAGGTGGAAGATTTAGCCCAGTCGATACTATAGTAAGTCCTGGAGTGTTCACAAGAGAAAACGACTTAAGCGGTCTAGCTCAAGGCGTTGCCAATATTGGTGGAGCAGTTGTTGCGCCCTTTGCACGCGGCCCCGCTTTTACACCAACTCTTGTTACGGATGTCAATGAACTTGAATCAAAGTTCGGTCTTGCTGATGGAGTTTATTATGGTCCATATACAGCAAAACAATATCTACAAGAACAAGGCCGCGTAACAGTCTGCCGTGTTGGTGGTTTAACAGGCTATTATCAAAAAAATCCATATATGATTTATGCGTATCCTGGCACATGGACACGAGCTAATTGGCAGTTATTTATAGATACGGGAAGCTTGAGTTCTTATATTGAAAGTAGTGTAGGTAATACAGATCCATTTGATGTGCTAACTTATACTTCCGCCTCAGGTATAACTTCTTCTTTAGCAGTAGCAGGAACTCTTTTTGCAACATTTACATCAATAACTGCTAGTAATTTGCCTGCTGGTTCTGGAAGTGCATATGCTGGCCAAACATTCGATGTAGGTACTTTTACTATAACATTGTCGGGTAGCCAATTTTATCTTACTTCTAGCATACAAGGAGATGGGGCTCAGTCACAAGAACAAAAATTACTACAAGCAATTGTTGAGAGCCAAACAAATATGAGTTTTCTAAGTGGTTCTTATACTGGAAAAATTCCTATAGTTGCTTCATCTACCTTTGGTGGAAGTGACATTTATCTGGTTAATCCAAGTTTTGCAGTTTTTCGAGCGGCTGGTGGCTGCGGTTCTGTGTTGTATTTGGTTAGTGGTTCGGTTAGTGGTTCATTTGGTGATTACACAGGAACATTTGCGTGGTCCGGCGGATTAAATTCAGATCCATGTGCTACTCCAACTGACAGTGGCAGTGTTCAGATTCTTGCAGTATTGGCAAATACACAATATGTTTCTCAAGATTCTACTGATTTAAGTTTGGCAGGATTTAGTGGTTCAACCTTGACTCAAGTTCTAGCGGCAGGTTATACTGCGGCCGATGTTGTAAATGGTAAAAAATTCAATTTACTATTGAAAGATGGTATAAGTAATACGACATTTGGAACATATGAATTTTCATTAAATCGTACAGATAATGAGTATATAACATCTGTATTCGGCAATGATGCTACGGCTGGCAATCCTGCTCTCTTTGTGAGAGGGCAAAAGATAGAAGCGGCATATTTGTATTCTATTTTCCAAGACACCATTGATAAAGTTGTTGCTGAACCATGGAATTGGTTAATTGCTGGTGGCGTTTCTATTGTGCCTCAATCAGGCAGCACAACTCAAGCAAGAATTGGAGATTTGTTGAACTTTACTGATGCTAATTCTTTGAATATTTCCGCTGGCGACAGTGCATTTTCTATAACAAATGCTTATACGCCTTGGATAAATTCTCAAGGAATCGCTAACTGGGCAGGAAGCACAGGCGGCACAGCAAAGACTCGTTTCCCATTGTTTAGAGTTAATACTTTAGGTGATGGTACAGTAGAGAATAAGCGGGTTAAGATTGAAATCAGCAATGTAAAACTTGCTGGAACTGTTCCTGGTTCTGAATTTGGTTCGTTTACTTTGTCGGTGCGAGATTATAATGATACAGATAAACGTCCTAAGACATTTGAAATATTCCAAAACTTGAATCTGGATCCAAATTCTGCAAACTTTATTGCTAGAAGAATTGGTGACAGATTTAATTATATAACCTTCGCGGGTAAAATAATTGAATTTGGTACATATGCTAATTTGAGCCGTTATATTAGAATTGAAATGACGGAAAATGTTTATCCTGATACCGCTGTTCCTTATGGTTTTGCTGCTTACGCAACTCCTATTGACAGCAATTATGGAAAATTTATTCCAAAAATGCTATACAGTAAGGCCTCAACCTATTCTAGTCAGCCTGGAAAATATCCATCGGGATTAGTCTTTGGTGACCCTCCGGTTGGAGCAGATCAAGTATTACTTGATTTATATCCCGAAACGACAACGGGGGTTGGTGTTGATATTGATACAAAACAATATTTCAACTCATTGCCAGCATTTGGTGCTAACATATCTGTAGGTGCTAATGTTCCATTCGATTTGGAAGATGACCTTACAGAAGGTGGTGTAACCGCTGGAAACAGTGTACCATCCATCTATGATGTTGCTAATGAGACAACATATGTTAAAATGCGTAAGTTTGTTCTTGGATTCCAAGGCGGTTTCGATGGTCAATGGCCGGGAATTCCAATCAATGTTGGTTCAGATATTATCGCAGGTAATACTCAAGGCCTTGACTGCACAGGAATTACAAGTGCGGGCAGTATTGCTTACAAACAATGCATTGCAGCTTTAGGTAATTCAGAAGAATGGGATATTAATCTTGTTGTTCTTCCTGGTATTTTCTCAAGCTTACACATTTATGTAGCAAATCAAGTTGTTGAAATGTGTGAAGATCGTGGTGATTGCTTCTATATTATGGATAATGTTGTATTCCCAGCAAGTAATCAATCGACAGGAATGATTGACGCAGCCGTTGCTGAAGCTGAAAAGTTTGATACAAGCTATGCTGCTACTTATTATCCTTGGGTTAGAATTCTTGATGTAAACACTAATAAAATTGTAAGTGTTCCTCCTTCGGTTGTAATGCCAGGAGTTTACGCAGCTAATGATAGAGCTTCCGCTGAATGGTTTGCTCCAGCAGGATTAAACCGTGGCGGTATTACTCAAGCAATTCAAGTTCTTGATAGAACAACGCACGCAGACCGCGATGTTCTTTATGAGGGACGTGTTAATCCAATTGCAGCATTCCCAGGCCAAGGCATTTGCGCGTGGGGTCAAAAGACTCTGCAAGTTAAGGCCAGCGCTTTGGATAGAGTTAATGTTCGTAGATTGCTGATTGCTTTGAAGAAGTATATTGCAAGCACAAGCCGATACTTGGTATTTGAGCAAAATGTAGCGGCTACACGAAATAGCTTCTTGGGTATTGTTAATCCATATCTTGAAAGTGTACAGCAACGCAGTGGCCTGTATGCCTTCCAAGTTGTAATGGATGATACAAATAATACGCCGGACATAATTGATAGAAATATCCTGTATGGACAAATCTATCTACAACCAGCAAAGACTGCTGAATTTATTGTGTTGGACTTCAATGTAATGCCTACCGGCGCTACATTCGCCAATCTATAATCCGCTGTTATGATATAAGAAAGCCGTGGTTGAAAAATCACGGCTTTTTTATTTAGTACTTAAGCAGTACTTGTACTATTTTTTATAATCTTAATTTAAACTATTAACCAACTAATGCCTATTGCTTATTGCTTAAGCGGAATAACATGAAGAATATGACTTTTAAACAGCAAGTCAACTTTTAATATTTTATTACTATATTTATACTAAATGGCTAATACCGACAGAATATTATATCTCGATATGGATGGCGTGATTTCAGACTTTAACAAGCAAGTGATTAAATACACTAAATTGTCACTGGGAGAGCCCTTGGACAGCGATTTATTAACGCAAAAATACGGCCGGAAGGAGCTTTTAACGATAATGGACTCTGGAGGGGAGGAATTCTTTTCTGAGATGCCTATTATGAAGGATATGTATGAGTTAAAGTCCTTCATTTTTAACAATTTTATAAATATTAAGATACTCAGTTGTATCAAGGGAAATCCTCCTGCCACTGATAGAATAAATGGTAAACTTAAATGGTTAAAGACTTATAGTTTCAATTTACCAGATGCCAATATTATACTTATAGATAAGAGTGTAAATAAGCAAAAATATGCTAGACCAAATGACATTTTAATAGATGATATGGAAATAAATATAAATCAATGGAATCAGCGCGGTGGGATTGGAATATTACATAAAAATTCCAAAGATACAATCAGGCAACTTAGCCAATATGTCTAATAATATAAAAGATAAATTTAAAATTTACAACAATACTCTAGATCCGTTACTCTGGGATTCGGCCGGAAATCTTAAACCAGATGTTGCGAAACAATTGCTGACAATTGCTAATGAATTTTATGAAAGCTTGGAAATCAAACCATTGCTACGCAATGTAATACTTCTTGGTTCTGCTGCATCATTCAACTATAGTGCAAAAAGTGATATAGATATTCACTTGGTAATAGATTTTAAAGAGTTGGACATGGAAAATGAGGATGCGCATAAATATGTTAATGCATTAAAATCGGTATGGAATGACAAACATGATATTCATATAAAAGGAAAAAATGTTGAAGTTTACATTCAGGATGTAAAACATATTACTCATGCCAACGGCATTTATTCATTATTAAATTCGATTTGGCTGAAAAAACCTATAAAAGAAAATACTGGAATAGTTGATAAGGAGCTTATAAAACAAAAATATAACGATATGGTTTATAAGATAGTCAATTTGGAAAAATCCACAGGAGACAACAAAACAAAAATTGAAAAAATAAAACAAATTCTCACCGACATATATGTAATGCGGCAAGCAGGTTTGGATTCTGCGGGAGAATTGAGCACAGAGAATATAGTTTTTAAGTTACTAAGACATCGTAATTTTATCAAACGATTGAAAGATTTAAAAGATGTTTTGTATGATAAAGCTCTATCGTTGAATGAAGCAATAGAGGCAAACTTACAAGTTAAAAAAGATAAAATTAGTGACCGCTTGACCAGATTTTTTCTATGGAATGGGGGACAAAAAGTTGGGAAGTTAGCAGTCAATCGTGGATTATATGAAAATTATTATGTAATTTCATCGTTTATTGTTCACAACAAAGCAGATCGCGGCCGTGGTTATGGCTCAAAATTAATAAAAGCTGTTTTGGCGGATAAAGATTATGCTGATAGACCGCTGATTGTTAAACCAGAACCATATTATGATGATGACACAACAGTTTCAGAATTAATGGATATGTATAAAAAGTTTGGGTTTATACCGTGGAAAGAAGATTTAAATTATATGATTTATAATAGACCATTGAATGAAAACATAAAGATTGATAATATTAATGGTATCGGTGCTGTTCCGTGGAATCAAGAAGTGAACTATCGAGGCTTTAAGCGTTATATGACGCCGAATGAATTTTTGAAACTTGCGTTGCCTATTTACGAAAAAGAATCTATAGATTTTTATATAAATTTAATCAAAAAAGATGGGATAGCATCGCCGTGGTTAGAAGTTGATTGGAATAAAAAATTAAAATGTTGGAGAACAGTTGGCCACGAAGGAAGGCATAGAATGGCCGCAGTGCAAAAAATTTCTCCAAATGAAAAAATAGAAATCCATGTGTTTCCCCGTGGTATGAGAGCAAAAGACTTGACAGATGATATGAAAAATGCCATAATATTAAAACAATTAAAATGAAAACAAAATTAAAACAATTAATACCAGAAATAAATAAAAGTCTAAAAAGATTTTATGTGGCATACAATGAATATTCAGAGGTGACACGGCCTAGGAGTCCTGACGATGAGTGGGATGCTGATGATATTCTTACCACTGTTGAATTTGAAAATGCCTTTATTGCTATTGATGGAGACACCGCTGGCAAGCACACTGTAGATGTTACATCTTATGCGGCGAGCGATGGTACTAGCGACCACTATTTCAGAGAAATGGATATAGAATGGAATGAAAATTTTGATGATATATATCTTGTTTACGCAAGATATTCAGATGGAGATACCTTTCATAGAGAAGAGGGCAAGTGGGCAGTAATTGCAGCTTTTTCAGATATTCATAAAGCAAAAACTTGGATAAAGAGGAATGAAGAAATTGTTGGTAAGAATTTTAGCGGATATTTTGAGAGATATCATGGCTTACACATTGAAAAATTACCATTTAAAAACTATACGATATGACAATATTATAGATATTTATTGATATACAAGGAATAAACGATATGGCAAAAAAACAAGATGTACAAAAAAAGAAATCAAGAATTACTAAAAAAAGTGTAATTCTAGTAGTAGTTAGCGCTTTGATATTATTGAGCTGTCTATATGCGACACAAATATTAAAATGTAAGCGTCCATGCAAACACCCGTCCGTTGTGACAAATATTACTACAATCGTAACTAATAATGTTACAACCATTGTAACAAATGTTGTAACTGAACCTACGCCAATGCCAAAATTTGAGGATATTACCGGCGTTGATATGACTCAAAACTTTGTGCAAAAAACGAATGTCGTGGCATCCTATAAAACTAGCTGGGACAATAAGCATTTATGTACCCCACTTACAACTGAAATCAAGAAAACAGAAATTAAGACCATACAAGTTTCACAATTGAATTTAGTTTGGTTGGGCAAAAAACACACTCTCACCGAAGAAAAGCTAGTAAATACCTCTTGTAAAGTGGTTGAAAAATGCGTTGACCGAATTCCGTGGTAAATTAAATTCTATTAGTAAATATCCATTTGCTGTTGCCACAATCCCAAATTCTATCATAGCCATTTAATTTCATATTTTCCCATTCACTCAATTTTGGATCAAAGGTTTTTAGAATCTTTTTTAACTTATGCTTTTGAAAACTCATGCGATTTTTTAAATCCTTATAATTGTTGATTATATAACTATATCCAGGAGGTGTGTGGTCTACAAAATTAAACCCTAATTTTTTATATAAATTACCATGAAAATATCTCCTATCACAATATGAAACAATATTTTTTGGTGCATAATTTTGAATGAAATAAACAAATAATTTACTGGCGCCTCCATTAACTATGGTGTTTGTTTTGTTACAAAACCTTGTTAATTCCCACTGAAAGCATTTTTCAAATCGAGAACCTTTTCTAAATGTCATAATAGACACCAAATCGGTTTTGTGATATAACCCAATTTTTATTGTAGATTTATCCTCTCCTTGTAAATGATTGCGGTTTAAAAATTCATTCTTTTCTTTTTCAGTCACTTCTATAATGCTACACTCGCGCGCATTAATTTTATCTATAACAGAAACATTTAATAAATTTTTAATTATAGATTTTACAATTTCTTCCTTATATAACCATTCATTTTCAAATATGTGTATAAGATTAATTCCATGATAAGCGCAGGATTTGGTTTTATTTAAATGATAAAGCCTGTTTGTTTCTCCTGAATTTTCACTGTGCCAATATAAACCATTTATCTCAAAAGCATATTTTTTGTCGGGAATATAAAAATCTAATTCCTTTCCAACTAATATTGTTCTATCATTCCGTTTTATAATTGTTTCTTTATCAACTATTTCTTGAAGAAATTTATAAAATTTATTTTCAACGGTGGTTATTTTCTCAGGCTCACAATAATCACAGAATAAATTATTTAAATTATACACAGTAGTTTCTAAAATTTTATTACAATTTAAACATTTTAATTTGTATAAATTACTAAAATGGTATCCTTTATAATCAACTTTAGAACACAATAACTCAAGCTTCTTATCTTTGCAAAAATTTATCAAAAAATCATAGTGATTAGATTTTTTAGTCAATGTGGTTTGTTCAACAATAGTTTTAGATTTTTGAGGATTATCTACACCATACCGAGATAACATAGTAGATTTTATCTTTTTTATGTTGTTATAATTTTCGATACCATACCTGTCTTTTAATGTTGCTTTAACGTTAATAATAAAATTAGGCATTTTTGCTGGATGATCAACACCATATTTATTTAACATTGATCGCTTAAAGGTGTCTTGAACCTTTTTTGTTTGCATTGGATGTTCGACGCCATATTTTTTTAAATAAGTCTTTTTTTGACTTTCACGCATTTTGTTAAGAACCGAAGGCGCGTGCTGTGCACATGTTTTACTACAATATACTTGATGTTTTTTTTCATATTTGATGTTAAAATCCTTGCCACAAGTTGGACAACGATTAATTACAGTCAGTGGATTCTTTTTTGGTCTAGCCATATAGTTTATACCTTTACGCTTTAATGTCGTAGTATAATTATATGAATTGATAACTTTTACACAATTTTTTATATTTTAAAATATTTATAAATATGATAAGAAATCATTGTAATAACAATAAACAAAGGAATTCATAATATGGCAGACCTACTTACAAACTCAGAAATATTTTATACTAGTTTTGAGCCAAAGGTTCAAAACAGATTTATTATGTATATTGATGGAATTCCATCATTTATACTAAAGAAATGTGATAGACCAAAATTTAATGCAGATAGAAAACCAATTGACCACATCAATTTGCAGCGTTACTACCGTGGAAAACATATTTGGCAAGAAGTAGCAGCCGAATTGTATGACCCAATTGTTCCATCCGGCGCACAAACCGTAATGGAGTGGGTTCGATTGAGTCACGAATCTGTAACAGGCCGCGATGGTTATATGGATTTCTATAAGAAAGATATTGTTTTTGATGTCCTTGGACCTGTCGGTGATAAAGTTGAAGAATGGACATTGAAAGGCGCATTTGTAACCAATGGTGAATTTGGAAATATGGACTGGGCAAATCTTGGAGATTATTTGCCAATTACAATTACGATTAGTTATGACTATGCCCTGCTCCAATTTTAGTACATAAAAGCAAGCTATACAAAAAATCCCCACATTATAAAGTGTGGGGTTTTTGTTTTTTTTAATAGGACATAAAAATCCCGACTGGAATAACCAGCCGGGATTTTTGAATTACTGCGATTAACGACCAACAGGGAACGGAGTGGCTTCATTACCACTGACGTTATCCAATGTTGAGTGAATGCCCTTACCACCAAAGCCATAAACGACTTGGAATACAGCAAGATAGTCGCCGTGACTATCACGCTCGGCTTTAACGGCCAAATCCCAATTTTTATCAATGGAATAGGCCAAGGCAGGACCAGCATAAACGCCCTTAACATCTCCGCCCTTATAGCCAACAGTGGTTTCTGTGGAGAATCTATCGTTCCACTTATGAACCCAGAAGCCTGCACCACTATCGGTGGCTTCATCGCCATTACTATTGGTGTTCAGATGGAGAACGCCCTTACCGCCGAATGAGTTTTTATCATTGATACTCAAGCCGGCAATTGGACGAAATGCCCATAGATCCGAACCGCGTGTATTGCGATCATAGGTAAACAAGGCAGCTACAGCAGCGGTCTGATTATTTTTACAAGGAAGGCCACGTAAGAAAAGGCCTGCGTTTCCATTATAAACGCCTTTATTTGCGCCAGAATCGGTTTCGGACATGCCTGCGCTACCACCGAGTTGTCCGCCCAAAATAGCGTTATTATCGAACTTGTAGACAGCGAAGCCATCTTGGATTCCAACCGAAGCATTTAATGCCTCATTTTTATCATCGGCCTTTGTGATGCCACTAGAAGCGTTAATGTAAAGATTGGATGAAATGACTGCGGGAACATCTTCTACTCCACCCGCTCTAACAGCCATTGTACCAACCAAGGCAATAACAGCAATTGCAATTAATACTTTTACTTTATTCATACTTTCTACTTTCTCCTGTTTTGTTTGTTTCAAATATAACCTATGTTATTTGTTTTAATACATATAGAAAAACCAACCAAAAACGCAATATAAAAACAGAAAATTTAACCATTTTTAAACTTGAATTCTCTCAACTAATAATATGGAGTTTTTTGTGTTAAACTCTTTTATTTATATATTTATTGGTATATTATTATGAAAAAATCACAACTAAAGCAATTAATCAAGGAAGTCATTAACCAAAGTCTTAATGAAGATAAATTTTTTATTATCAATTATGAAAAACCAAAAGGCGGTTATTACGAAACATTTTATATAAATGCAGAAGACTCTGACGATGCTTTGAATAAAGTTGCCGCTAAATTAGGTCATGTTAATTTCTATATTAAACAGGCCAGATTAAATGATGTAGAGATGGAGGGTTTAAGAGATACAATAAAAGAACTCATTGATAAAATGTCTGATGAAAATTTGCGTGGGTTGTTGAAACACATCAAATCAAATAAACTATGAAAAAATCACAACTAAAACAGCTTATACACGAAGTAATACAGGAATCCAAAGATGAATGGCGCTGGGTTGGTTCAGGCTTTAAACCGAGTGGAAATGTGTATCTATATAAAGGAAATAGATCCATTCTTAGTTGTCAAGATGGCGTTGATCCAAAAGATGCAGAATTTATACTCAAGGCTCTTAATAATTTTAATGCTAGCAACAATAATTCGTCTCAAGAACGAGCCGACCATTACAAAGGAAAACTTTAATGAATCGAGAAGCAAAATGGGTAATCATCAGAGTCGTCCTATATTTTGGGATAAGCTTTATTCCGGATATTTTAAATGTTATGGGAGAGTCGGCTAAGTATGAATATTGGCCATCAGGAGTTAGAATTACCGCAGCGGCTTTGAGCGGAACATTGGCGGGACTAATTTCAATAAAAGCATATTTAGACGGAACATTTCAAACTTGGAATGAAGATAGAAAAAAACAAATAGAGGCAGATAAAACTATATGAAGCGCATTGAACTTAAACGATTAATAAAAGAAGTAATACAGGAAGTATCTGCTACGGCTGAAGAAAATGTTGCAAATAGTGTTATTAGTAATTGGAAAGAAACACTGGGAACAACTAAAGTGTATAACATTGAAATTTCTTCCGACTCACGCACGCTAACGATTAAATTAATTGATGGTGGCACGGCACAAATAAGCTCACAGACACCTCTGATATTAAAACCATTTAATCATGTAAATGAAAGCAGAAAAAAAGAATTTAACAGAAAATGGGTTAAGCCTGGCTGTAAGTATTGTGAGGAGCATAAATTTGACAGAGATATGCCAGCTCATGAACCAAGTTCAGCTTGTGAATCAGGAAAGAAACCGCATTGCACATGTGATGCTTGCTATTGAGGAATAATATGGAAAGATTAGAATTTAAAGAATTTTTAAAAGAAATCGTTGGCGAAATGATTGGCAAGGAAGAAGAACAACCATTAGAAGGTCAGTGTGCGTGGTGTTTAAGAAGGACTCGCAATGGAAAGGCGATTGGTTCACCTCTATCCGCAAAATTACCAACTGCTTCCCATGGTATATGTCCTGAATGTAAAGAAAAGTTTTTTGATAATGGAAAAGATAGACCTTTAAATGAGGCAGAAGGATATTGTCCTAAATGTGCCAGTAGATTGTATTCAGGCGATGCGGAATATATGGATAAAACTGGTGTATGCTCTAATTGTGTGACCTATGATAAAACTCTTGATAAAAGATTTTATAATAAATATATTCAAGCTACCAAGGCTGATAAATCATTGGCCAAAAAAACGAATAACGAAGATAATAAATTTGATGATGCTGCTATGAGCGTTGACCACGAAGAAACTTCTCGAGATAAGGCCCATAAAATTCTTCAAAAAAAGATGGGAAGTAAATATAATAAAGAAAGGGCTGACAGAGCAATATTCCGAGCACGATTATCTCAATTTGATAAGAATAATGCAAAATTGGATGAAAATGTGATTAGATTTCGCGTTGGTGATACTTTTACGGTAACACAAAAAAGCTGGCAAAATTGTGATAATAACGCAAGAAGCATTAAGGCCTATCCAAGCTTCGACTTTGTTGCAAAGCTAAAGACATATATTGGTAAAGAAGGAAAGGTGACACATGCATTTCCTCCGGGTTATACATTTACAGGGGAATTTGAAGATGGTAAAGCGTTTCATTTGCAAGACAATTGGGTGGAAAAAACAGGCCAATTGGATATGTTTAATGGTCCCCTTGATGAATCTAAACTGAAACTTAAAGAACAAATAAAGAAAATGATAAATGAAGCGGGGGAAGAACCAGAACCAGTCTTGGAATTGCTAGGACCTGTTAATGCAAAATTTCACGCAGAAGACACTGTGACCATAGAAGATTTTACATTGCAGATTAAGATGATCTATAATTCGTTCAATACACGGCCTCATGATGAAGATTTGACTACAAATCATTATAAATTTGTTGGACATACTAGAGATGGAAAAGCTTTTGGAGGATTGATTCCTGTTATATTATTAGATGGTGATGGCAAAAAATTTGATAAACAATTAAATTTTCCGGGAATGCCAACAGGACACAATGAACAAATCAGAGAGAATACTGAAGCCGAACTATCATTGGGTAAAGTTGTTGCAAAATTTAGAATTGGAGACAAGCTTCACTTCGGCCATAGAGGTATAATTATAAGAATAAAAAAAATAATACAACTTAGATCAAGTTATACAGAAACCGACATAGACCATTATATGATTGATGCAAAAACACCAGATTCAAAATATTTTGAGGGATTTATTCCTGTTGTAATTGCAGATGCAATAGGAAAAAAATACAGAAATGTACCATATAATTATGGTTGGAAATAACAAGATAGATTGATGAGAACGATTGCAATATATCCTGGACGATGGCAACCTTGGCATAAAGGTCATAAGGCAAGTTATGATTATTTAGTTGCTCAATATGGTCTTGAGAACGTTTATATTACATCCACGGATGTTACAGATTCATATAAATCTCCATTTACATTTGAAGAAAAGAAAGAGATGATGGTATTATCAGGAATTCCTGCTGATAAGATTCTTTTGGTAAAGCAACAATACAATTTAAAAGCGGTTGCGCCATTAATAGCTGGATTTAATATGAATACCGATAGAGTATTATTTGCTATATCAAGAAAGGATATGTTAAGCGACCCACGATTTAATAATTTTATGTTAAAAAGCGGACAGCCTGCTTATTTGCAGCCTGCTCCAGAAGATGTTACAAAAATTGAGCCAGCCGTAAAGCATGGTTATCTGATAGTAGTACCAACTAAGATGTTTTCGGTATTAGGAAATGCGGTGAAATCTGCATCAGGTTTAAGGGATATGTATAAGAAACTTACGCCTGAGAAAAAGAAACAATTTATAATTGATTTATTTGGTAAATTTGACAAGAATGTTTTTACTATGTTGAATAATAAATTGAGTGGAAACATTAAATTAAAACCTATTGCTGAAGCCCTTTTGGAAGCACATGGAGAATATAAAGGTTGGAAATTAACCTATTATCCAATTGGTTCGCAACACTGGAAAGCAAGTCGCTTTGGTGTAAATATGTGTGCGAATTCAAAAGAATTGTTAATACAAATGATTGATAATAGAAAAGACGATTTAAAAGAAGATGAGAGCAAACCACTTGAATCTGGTTGGTATGAATACAGAATACTTGGTATTGCGCCTGAAGTACCAGAGGGACATGAATTTCGTAGCAAAATAGCTGATTTGGAAAATCATCCCTACTTATGGGCAGATGAGTGCCCATACTCATTTCGTGACCGTGGCCAAATAAGTGTAAAAAAGAATGATGCATTAAAAGAAGATGATGGGGAAATTGCTCCGCATTCAAAAGATGCACAAAGAGCAAATGTTTTAGCTGCTACACAAATGATTAAAGCAAAGCAATTCAATACTAAAGATGCTCAAGATTCTTTAAAAACCGCAAAAGATAAATTTTTAAATACAAAATCGACAGATGAACCGGATGTAGTAGACCGAGCAAAGGAAACAATGAAGCAAAAGGAATTATCTTTAAAAGCGCAAAAAAACAATTTAGCCGCTGCGCAAAAGAAATTAGTAGCAGTTAAACAAGGAAGTCCATTGTCATGAAATTATTAGGTTTAATACCCAATACTTGCTTTAACATATTGACCGAAGGAATGGAATCGGATTATTATGTTAAGAAAACCACTCCCGACGAGGTTGCTGATTTATTATTGCGTGGCCATTATCTTGAAGCGTGGCCGTTTGCTGGCTCCGATTTTAAAAATTACATTTATGGAATTTACATTAGAAGCTCGGCAAATAAAACTGCCTTGCTTGGACTTGATGTAGCCACTAATGATTCTTTGGTGGGCTGTGTGGTTTATGGTTATGCAGAACCTCATGCATCTTCTTATGTTTCCAAATGGGTGCGTGGCTTATTAAATCCTGATGAAACAGTTGATTCAATCTATGATAATTTAAGAAATATTGTAAAGAAAGATTCCGAAGAAGAAGTAAAAGCAAAGCAACGCGGTTATGAATATAAGTCAAAAGCAAAGCCGGTTGTATTAAATTTGTTGAATTCGACGAATATTCAAGACGCTCAAATTCTTGAGCTTAAACGATTGTATATTCTTCCAAAATTTGACACAAAAAATATAGAATCATTTTCTATTGCTAAGGCCAATGAATTTATTTTTCAAGACAATCCAATGGTGCAAGCTATTTTGTCATTTTCCGATTCAAGAGTGGGTCACCACGGAGGAATTTATCAGGCAACAAATGCGGTATATGCAGGAATAACAAAACACAAATTACATCGGTATGTATACCTACGGGATAGTCTGACCAATTTAATCAAGAAATACCGAACGGCTTATGATGAATTAGTGTTTAATTATCCAAAGAAAGATGACCTTAAAATTCCTATACAAAAATTGGGACCGGTCGATGATAAAACAAAAGGTGAGCGAGCATCTTTAGTAGCATTAAAGACTAAATTGGCCAGTTTAACTGACCCAGCATTAAAGACAGCGTATCAAAATGTAATAAAGCACCTTGAGCAGCCAGAACAAGGTATGTTTGATCTTAGAAAACAGAAGAAACTGGCAGAAGATAATGATGAGGAAATAAACATATGAATAAACAAGGATTAAAACGATTGATAAGAGAAGTTATAGATGAAGAAGCGATCGAGAAGGTTGAATATGCGGTTTTGTATCGCGATGCTGGCAACCGTGGAATGAATACATCGAATAATCGTGCCCGCCTTTGTACAAAATCGGAGCTTGATAATATAATAAGAGATGCCTTGCCGCAAATTTCGAAGATATATAAGCTTACAGAAATTCCTATTAAATCTTCTAATTTAAATTAATAATATAATAACTTGAAATTTTACCAAGTTAACTATATATTATTAAAGTTATGGAAGACCAAAAAATAAATATCACACGCGGTAATGTTGCGCCAACAACTACCAGTCCAAAAGTAGAAATTCCAAGTGCGGTTCGAGCCGCAATGCAAGCCTCTCAACCAGTTGAGAAACAAAAATATCCAAGCGAACCAATTGGTTTGCCATCGGAAGGTTTCTTTTATGATGAAGCTAGTCCACTTAGCAAAGGTACTGTAGATATTAAGTATATGACAGCTAAAGAGGAAGATATACTTACTTCACAGAATCTTTTAAGAAAAGGTGTAGTGCTTGAGAGACTTCTTGAAAATCTTATTGTAACTCCTGGTGTAAAATTAAACGATATCTTAATTGGTGATAAAAATGCGTTGTTTGTTGCAGCCCGCCGATTGGCTTATGGCGATAGTTATGGGCCGATTGAAATAACGTGCCGGGGCTGTGGCGAAGAGAATAAGAAAACAGTAGATTTGTCTATTGTAAAGAATAAAGAATTTGATTTTTCAAGATTTACCAAAGGCCAAAATAGCTTTGAATTTGAATTGCCTATGTCAAAAAAGAGAATAATATATAAACTCTTGAACCACAAAGATGAAAGTGCAATTGATAATGAAATTACTGCTATGGCTAAAGCATCAAAAACAGGAACTTCTCCAGAAATAACCACAAGATTGAAAGCAATGATTGTGTCAATCGACGGAAATTCAGATAGAATGTATATTAACAAATATGTGGAGACAGAGTTGACTTCACGAGATAGTTTAGCATTACGGCAGCAAGTGGCTGATAGTATGCCTAATGTTGATATGGAATTTGATTTTGTTTGTGACCATTGTAATCATAAAGAAAGGATAGACATACCGCTCACGGTACAGTTTTTTTGGCCTAACACAAGAGTATAAAGTTGGCCTTCACAAACAGTTGTTTGAGTTAAGTTATTTTAGTAATGGCGCAATAAATGTGGATATTGCGTATAACCTACCGATTCATATGCGCAATTTTTATTATCGGTTTCTCACCGAAATTAAAGAAAAAGAAGCGAAAGCACAAGAAAACCCTAATACTATATCACCGAAAGCTATAGCAAAACCCTTCTAACATAATATTTATATATTATGGCTGATATAATAAAAACGGAGGACATTAAAAATACTGAGGTTGGTCTTGACAAAGTTAGTAAAAAAGCGTCTGAGTTAAGAGATTTAATAAAAGAGCAAACTGTAGAATGGAAAAAAGTTGTTAGCCATGTTAATGAATTAAAACGTTCAATGGGTATACATGTTGATTTAATGTCTAAGACAGAAAAAATCCAAGATAGAATACGCGGGACATTATCAGCAATTTCCAAGAGAACTGTTGTTGAGACGATGATGCTCAGAGAAAAGAAAAAAATCTCTGATAGTATTATGTCCTTGGAGAACGCCCTTCTCATTGCAAAGAAAAGTGGAAGCCAGGAAACTATAGATGCGTTAGAATCGAGCCTAATTATAAACCGGAAGGACCAGAATCTGGCCACAGAGGGACTAGATCTAGCTCATAAAAGACTTGTGCATGCCAAAAATGTGCTGAAGATTAAAGATGAAGAATATAAACTTGCTCTAAAAAATGAAAATTTAAAAGCTGGTGTCATTGCCGGAATGAGATCTATAGCAGGGTTGGCCGGTGAATCCGCGTCCGGAATGTCAAACTTTGTGAGTTCAATGAAGGAAGCCGGCAAGGCAGGTGGACCAATAGGATTAGCGTTACAATTTATAGTAGAGGTTTTAAAATTTGGTTTTGCTAAATTTTTAGAAATTGATAAAGCGGCATTTGCTTTAAGAAAAGATTTTGGATTATTGCGCGATGAAAGCAAGACTTATTTTAATATAATTAGAGATACTTCTGTTGAGATGATAGGATTTGGTGTTACCTCAGAAATTGCACAAAAATCTGTTAGTGCTATAGCCGACCAATTTACAACCATACAGGCATTAGACAAAGATATGGTAAAACAAATGAGTTTAGTAAGTACTCAACTGGGAATTTCCGAGGAAACATCAGCTAAATTAAGCAAGACAATGGCAACAATGTCTGGCAAATCAACCAAAGAAGCATCCGCAAATATGATGTTATTTACAAGAGAAATGGCAAAGGCGGCAGGCGTGCCATTGGCTAAAGTATTAAAAGATATAGCAAATATTTCAGAAGACGTGCGTTTAACGTTTAGTGGTACAACCAAGAAGTTAGTTGAAAGTGTTGTTGAAGCTAGAAGACTTGGTATATCAATTGATAGTATGGCAAAATCTTCTTCTAAACTTTTGCATTTTTATGATTCCGTAAATCAAGAAATGGAAGCTAGTGTGTTGTTTGGAAGAAACATAAATATGCAAGAAGCTCGACGATTGTCCTTTATTGGAGACATTGAGGGAGCAAACAAAGAAATATTGAGACAAGTTAGTATGCTTGGTGGTTTTGATAGAATGAATTATTTCCAAAAGAAGGCATTAGCAGATTTAACAGGTAAGAGTATTGAAGATTTACAAACAATGACGCAACGGGAAAAAGATATGAATACGTTGCGTTCAACTGGAAATGCGGATGTACAAGCAGCTTTGCAGAAACAGGATGATGAAAAACGAAAACTGCAAAATTTGGATGAACATGGATTAGAATCCTTAGAAAAAACATTTTTAGCCGAAGTAAAGGCTAAAGATAATCGTGAAAAAATGGCCGCTCTGCAATCGAAATTTAATGAATTGATGATGAAATTGTCAGAGGTTTTTATACCGATTGCTGATGTATTATTATCACTTGCTATTAAAATAATGCCTGCTATTTCTATGACTGCTGTGGTGATTGGCACGTCTTTTAAGTATATTGCAACATGGCTTAGGTTTATTGGACTTCACGGTGGCATTTTTAGTAAAATATTTACTCCGCTTAGTAGAATTGCACTTTTTGCGGCAAAATGGTTAGAACCTATTGGTTGGGTAATATTGGCACTTCAGGGTCTTGCAAGTTGGTATAAAAGAATATTTGGAGAAGGTGGAATACTTGACGATTTTAAGGGTAAAAATTTTGGTAAAGGATTTATAAAAGTGTTATCCTTACTTTTTGGTCCGGATTTAATCTATGACATTGTAGTAAAACCAATTTTAGAAGTATTTGAAGGATTTGGCTTTGAATTTGCAAGAAAGTGGATTGATGGACTTGAAGCGGCGGGTGGAAAGATAAAGGATGCATTGGCGTATCCATTTGAATGGGCATGGAAAGAAATTAAAGATTGGTTTGGATATTCACCATCAAAACTGGGTTTATTAATTATTAAAGGTATATCTTCTGTTGGAAGAGAATTATTAAATATTTTAACAATGCCATTTAAAAATGCATGGCAATTTATTAAAGACATTTTTAGTGTGGGTGATATTGGCCAACACATTTTAGATGTATTTAGTTCAATTGGAGAAATATTATATGATATAATTATTGCGCCATTTAAACGGGGATTTGACTTTATTATGAGTCTTTTTCCGTCCGCATTTACAAGTGGTCCAACAATAGATTTAAATGCTCCACCAACAGCTGTGACTTCTGCCACAACAACCGATCAACAAACTGTTTTGAATGAAAATACCGACAGAGTTGTTGACAAACTTGACGAATTGATTACACAACTAAAAAATGGTGGAATTGCTGTATATCTTGATGGCAGACAAGTTAACAAACAGCTGGCCGCCCTTTAATAATTGAATTTGGTTGATATATATTAATGTATGCCTATATCATTTACAAGTCAAATAGTCCAGACATATAATACTGCTGACCACAATAATTTATATCATAATTTCCCCAGTCCATACTCTGGCGGACAATCTTCCGCTCAATTGCTTAGTTTTGGATATAAACAGCCATATATTTACATTTATCCGGATGATGGCCATAAAGGTTTAAATCGACTAAAACGATATGAAAATCAAGCATTGCCGCTTGGTTCTGGTCACCAAGATTTACTTAGAATTTCTCGGTTCTTTGCTTCTGGATATGGTGCTACTTTTTTATTAAATCAAACATTTTTGCAGTCCAGCCAAGCATTTAATGAAACAAGACTTTATAATCCATTATTGCCTATTCAGGCCGCTCTACGTCCTGCATCTATGTTTTTGATACCACGGCCATCACGTTCTATTGATGTTTCTAGTCCTTTAGGCATACTTGGTACATTTACAAATGGATTGATTGGCGGGGCTGGACATAATCCAGTTTCAGGAACAACAAAAAATATTCCGAGTAATTTACCTAATAGCACCGCTGCATATTCGGGATTAATACGATTTGGCACTGCAAGAAAAGGAGCGGTCCACTTTAATAGTGTTTATGCTTCAACGGCAAATATTAGTAATTTATTTTCAAATGCAATAAGTCAATTAGCTGGACCGGTTGCAGCTATATCTAATACAATAACAGGAATAATGTCACCATTTAGCAATCCGATTCAGTTGACAGTTGGTGGGAAACCAGCTTTATATAGAGCCGACGAAGATGCATATACTGTATTAATTTCTGATATGAGTTCTAAAATGGCAGACCAAAGTCATGAAAAAGCGTTAAATGTTCAGAAATATACTAATACTCTTTTAGCTAGAGGTCCATGGAATTCTCCGTCTTTAATTCCTGGAACATATGAATATATAAATTCCAACAATCGCTCGGCAGTTTCTCCATTAGAGAAAAAATTATCAGAATATGATCCTGATATTCTTGACCCAAAGAATAGCAATACAGTAGTTGAAAATTATAGTCAAATATCAAGAGAGAATGAAATAATTAAACAACTGAAGAAATTATTGACCAATATAAGTCCGGATTATAGTAAAAGTGAGTATAGTTTGAATAATTTAACCATAGTAAACACAAATAGAGAAAATGGTATTGATAAAATTTATAAATATGATGCTTATAGTGCTCCTAAAAATGGATATGAAAATAATTATAAATTATTAAATGAAAGAGATGTTCTTAGCAGTCAAAATTTTAAGGGATTTCCTGGGTCAGGCCAAGTAGATAAAATTAATATATTAACAGTTTTGGAAAAAGATAAATTTGATACAGCTAATTCATACCAACCTTATAATGATGATCAGATAGCATTTTATTTTCACGATTTTGTAAATGACAGATATATTCCATTTAGAGCAACAGTAAAAGGTATATCAGAAAATGCAGCAGCAGAATGGGATATGATTACATATGTAGGACGTGCGGATAAATTATACAATTATAAAGGATTTACAAGACAATTAAATTTTGGTTTCCATGTAATTGCTAATAGCATAAAAGAATTATTACCAATGTGGACTAGAATAAATTATTTAGCTACATGTGTTAAACCATCAGGATATAAGGATATAGAATTTAATGTAGAAAGTGAGAATTTAAAATATACCTCTAAATTTGTTATACCACCATTGATGGCAGTTACAATTGGAGATTTCTATAAAGAGCAACCAATTATAATTCAAACAATAGCAATAACAATTCCTGATGATGCATTATGGGAAACATTATCAGAAAAATATGCGAAAAATAATAATTGGACATATCTACAAGATAGAATAATATGGAATGATTCGCACAATAGATATGCTCAATTTCCAAGAGAATGTGAAATACAAATAACATCAAATGTTCTTGAACAATCATTTCCACAAATTGGCAAGCATAATTTTGGTGGCTTTAATTCTCCTGTTGGAAGTTTTTCAAAACAACTTATTGTTGGACAAGACTCTACTATTTCGGTATTTACGCCAACATTGAATTCTAAAGGCATAAAAAATGCTTCTCCTGGAACACCACGGGTTATTGTTCAATTACCAACAGAAGATCCGTTGAATACAGCTTTACCTTTCTTGCCAAAGGCGCCTCCGAACATTCCATTGTTGATAAATGGCAATCCTAATCCGTTTGGTAATCTTGGTGGTGTGGGACCCCTTGGCGGAGGACAATAATTAAAGATAATATATGACACGATATCAAACAAATAGAAATATTAAACTATCTTTTGATGGTAATAGATTTTTTGGGACACGAACATATCCGATTATTGCTCCCCGAGATGATGATACTTTGTATATAACCAATGACACTGATTATTTAGATTCATTAGCATATAAGTTTTATAAAGATAGTAGTTTATGGTGGGTAATTGCTTTAGTAAACAATATAGGAACGGGAAGATTAAGCATAGAGCCGGGCACACAATTAAGAATCCCAATAAATGTGGAAAATGTAGTGAATGCTTTTAATGGATTAAATTAATGTTATGGCACAGATTTTATTACCACCTTGGGTAGCTGCACCGATACAGAAGCACATAAGAACGGAATTTGCTCGACGTTCTAACAATTATGGTATGTCATATTTAAAGACTAATGATAAGTCATATGATCCAGCATATAAAGGGCCACAAACACCATGGATACGTTGTGTATCGAATACCAAAGTAAGAAATACAACCAATAATTATCAACGAGAAGGATTTGTTTTATATGGCGGAAAAACATTTGCAGAAAAATATGGAATAAATGGCAGAAAGCAAATTATAGGTTATGATATGAAGGGTGAGCCGCATGAGATAGATAATAAAGATGCAGCTCAACCATTCCGGCCAATACCAGCAATTAAATCTATAGATGTTAAAATAAAAATGGATGTATATAGATTTGCAATAATTCGTTGGGATGCTTTTTCTTTAGACCAAATGAATTATATGTCATATTATTTTTTTACACCAAAAAATACAATGTTACTGGAATGGGGTTGGAACAATTTCAACAGAGAAAGTCTGATTGATATATCTCAAATAGGAAAATTTGCAACATTTGATCCAGAAACTTCAACATATAGAACCAATGACGAATCTGAGGATGTTTTTGAAAATTTATTTTTTCTTGAAGAAGAAAATTCTTATGTAAAAACTTCTCATGAAAGACGGGGAATTTTAGATGCTTTTTCTAATCCAGGACTTTTCGAAGAAGGAACAGATCTTTCCGGTGGAAATTATGATGGAATGGTTGGCCAAATAACAAATTTTTCATATACATTTAATGAAGCAACATTGACATATGAATGCACGACCGAAATTGCTTCTAATTCTAAATACTATATGGCATTAGCAGTTAGAAATCTAACATATATTACAGATAAAAAAGATGAAACAAAAAGTAAAGAAATAAAAGGGTTTAAAGAATATTGGAGTGATACTTTTGTAAAAGATGTAATGAATGCTTATAGTAATCCAAATTATTTAATTCAGGGGGTATCATTAGATGGCAGAGCGTTTATACCAAATAAATATTTTTCTGAAGTATTTAAACAGAAGAAAACGCAGCATTCTGATTTAACATATGTTACCATTGGATTTTTTGTTGAATTGTTGTCTAAATACATAGCAAAAACGGGGAAAATTACGCCAATAAATTTAGAAGATGTTTTTATTGGCGCACATCCAAATATGATATCAACAAGTCTTGATGTGTTGATACCAAACGCTCTCACCCCCAAATATTTACCAGAAAAATTATACAATAATCCAGATGCTTCGCCGTCAAGCACAAAAATTAAAACCCCAAAAAATGATGAGACTCCAATGGATGCGGCGAATAGATTGATGGAATCGGTGCTAAACAATGGACAACAAAGAGAAAATTTAAATGTGATGCTTAATTCTAATCGAGGGGGAGATGTATCTAATTATGCTTTTCCAATTATAAGCAACAAGAAAAATAATAAAGATGATGATGATAAACAAAGTCTTTATAAAGGCAAGTTGTCAAATATATTTATTAGCACCCAATTAATTAAACAAATATGTAATCAGCCTGATATAAAGACAATTTTAACGGCTTTGTGTAGCAGATTAAATGATGTAGGCGTGGTATGGGGATTAGAAGCGATATGTTCAGATAATAATACCATAAAAATAATAGATAATAGATTTACCGATGTAGCCTTGCTGAAAAAAGCAAAAGATTTATTGGGCGTCGATAGTGTAATTTATTATTTGGATACTACTTCTCAATTGTCGGTGGTTCGAGGATTTAAATTTGATGTTAAATTGTCCGATGCAATCGCCAATTCAATTGTAGCAGCAAATCAAGCTAATAAATTTCCAGATAATAATCAAACATTGGATAATAGAGTAACCTGGCGTGTTCCAGACGACGTAGAAGTATCAGATTTAATAGTTCCAGAATTAGAAATGCAATCGAAGCGAGAAATAAAAAACGCAAAAACACTTGAAAGAAATCAAAAGATAGTTGCTGCCGGCGGTGCTGGAAAATTTAATGAGCAAGTTGCAAAGGCTTCAATAGCTGAAGATGAAAAAAAGGCCAAAGAAGTTGGTAATCCAGAGACAAAAGAGTTAGGAAATATAGATAAAGATTGCTTATATTGTGAAACAGAAAAAAATGGTATAAAAAGATTTACATTATCTGATAAATACAAATCAAAATATCAAGCAATGTTGAATGATGATACTGCACAATTTGTAAATGTTAATAGTATGCCTATCCCTGGAACGACAGCGGAATTTTCTGTAAATGGTATAGGTGGATTTAAAACTTTTCAAATATATGGCGTTAAAGCATTACCAAAGCCATATCAAGATAATATTATATTTAAAATAAAAGAGGTAAATCACGTCATATCAGACAATGATTGGAATACAACTATTATTTCAACTATAGTACCAGCAAGGGATTTACAAAAATTAATATGACCAATATTATTAATAAATATAGAAATTTAAATCCTAATCCAGCATTGGATGGTATTGTTTATGCAAAAGAATATTTCCCCATTCCAACAACGGATGATTATACCAAACAAACTATAGAAAGATTTTTTGTTAAGCCTGTCAACAAAGAAAAAATAATTGAGGTTGGCCAAGAAAGATATCGAGCCTGTAGCGATTTTCTTTATATTAAAACCAGCATATATTGGAAAATTGCTGGTAGTAAAAATAGCATTATCATTAATAATAAAAAACAGGTAGTTGGTGTGGAAGAATTCAATAGCAAAGAAATAATTCGTGGGAATAAAGTCATCAATGGTTTGAATGAAAAGCTTACAAATCCTTTGGAATTTTATAAAGCTTAAAAAAAGTTGATATATTTCTGAATTGTTGTATAGTTTAGGAAATGGTTATAGTTAAGAGTGAATCTGAATACGCTGAATTTCTTTCAGATATTAATAGAAGCATATTATTTTTAGAGGCGGTTGTTTCTAAAAGTGGTATTCATAATGCTATTAACGATGTATTATGTTTATTTATCTATAATCACACCAAGTCGAAATCATATTGTTTGAATTTATCCCACCAAGATTGTAAATGCTTATTAAAAGACAAATATATAATCATAAAAGATATATTAAAAAAATCAAGTAAAACATTCGTACTTGATAAAAAGAAGTATATTCATCTCTTTAAAGAAAATGATTTTTATGATTTATTGATAACAGAATTTCAAACCAATAATACAAAGGAAGATGTGTCATTGGAGAATTGTGGATTTTTAAGTAGGAAATTTGGCCATGGGGATAAATTCATATATTTGAATCAAGTCTTGCCACTCGTCAAACAGATGGAGATATTTGAAGAGAAATATAAACAATATAAAGAAGAAATTTCCACATTTCATACAGATAAGGCATTTTCTAATATTAATGGAATTATAACGGAAACACTTGCTCAACTTGAAAGCAATGGATTGTGTGTAAATCCAAAAGAGTTTAACAAACATTTTGGAGATAAAGGCGTGCAACCTGTGGAAGATAAAGTATATACAGAATATAATATATTTACATCAACGGGTCGGCCGAGCAATAGATTTTTTGGAATAAATTATGCTGCGTTAAATAAAGAAGATGGGTGTAGAAAGTCATTTGTTTCAAGATTTGGTAAGGATGGAATGTTATTGGTGATTGATTATAGTGCTTATCATCCGCATATTATTGCCAATTTGGTTAACTATAAAGATATAACTTTTGAAACGGATGTATATGATTTCCTCGGGCGGTTATATTTGAAAAAGGATAAACTGACTGAGGCCGATATTAAGAAGTCTAAGAATATAACCTTTCAGAATTTGTATGGTGGTATTCGCAAAGAATATAGAGCCATTCCATTTTTCAAAGAGATAGAGCAATATATTGAGCATCGCTGGAAATTCTTTAAAGAGAATGGTTATGTTGAAACGCCGGTGTGGAAACGAAAAATAACTGATAAGCACATTGTAGATGCTAATCCGAATAAACTCTTTAATTATATATTACAAGCATCAGAAACAGAGTTTTCTTTGCAGAATATAAATAGAGTAAATGAATATTTGAAGAATAAAAAGACCTGTGTTATTTTATATACATATGATGCTATCTTGTTGGATGCTTGTAAGGATGATAAACGGCAAACTCTTAAAGATGTTAAGCAAATGATGATTGACAATCAATTCCCCGTTAAATGCTACTCTGGCAACAATTACCACGAAATGTCGTTAATTAGTTTGTAATTTCGGGCAGTATTCTTATATTTATTGCTATAAGCAATGATTACCTTTGATAAGATGTTGACGGAGTATTTTTATACTCGTGACGATAATGGTGCGTTTTTTGATATTTGTAATCAAAAAGACTGCCAGGAACTAACCCAATTTATAGCGGAAAACAAGACCGGTTTACTTAATGAATTTAGTATTGTTAGTTTATTAAAAGCCGGTGTTATTTTTGTAAAAAACAAATTCAAAACTTTAACAGAAAGAATTGCAGATGTTATTGGAAGCAAAGATGTAAATACCGTTTTTGAAGTAACCATCCCCTATGTTGATGTTCCAGAATATAGAGCATTGGATAATGTTTTTGATGTAGAACAAGAGCCAGCCGAAAAGCCAGCCGAATTAACTGAGGGTGCCATTGAATCCATAAAAGGAAATTACAATGAAGTTTTGACTTGTAGATATGTCATTAAGAAAAACAAAACCCCCATAAAATTATATATTGTTGGATTATTAGAAGAAGCTAAATCTAATGACGGAAACATTGTTGTTGTAGATTTAGATTCCGATGGTAAAAATAAAGCTGGAGAAATAAATGCTTTAGTAAACCGCTGGGACCAAAAATTAAAGATAGCAGCAAAAGATAAATATACAGAAATAGTAAGTGTAATTGATATGGCCAGTCACGATATGGCTGATTATATAATTAAGAACGTGGGTACATCCGGCGGAGTAATCTTAGCAATTTGGTTAGTAAATACAGAATATATGAAGGGTGCAAGTTATAAAGCTGATATAAAATTAAAAATCAAGAAAGGCGGCGGAGAATTTTTAAAGAATTTTTCGTTGAAAATGTATAGTAATACAAGTGTAAATCTTATAAATTCTACTCTTATAAGTTCCGTAAAAAACTGGTGTGGAGAACAGGCATCGGCGGAAATGAAAAGAAAGGTAGAAAGCGATGACAAAATACAGCGTTTGATAAAATTAGAGCGACTTATTCATGGAGCTGTTAAACGCTCAAAAGCCGAAGAAAAGCCAAAAGATTATAGAGATTTTGTTAATGCAATGTATAAAGTATATGTTAAAGAGGGCTTTCAGATTTCCATTCCAAAGTCACAATTGTATACAACAGATGGATTGAGAATAATTAGAGGTAATGTTCGAGAAAAAATTAACCCAATGTTGGCAACATATCTTTACGAATTTCTAAGACGATACATTTCCAAACCAGAGGGTAAGGATTATTTCATAAAGAATTTTTTAATGTCAATCGGATTTTCAGATAAAGACACAGATTTCATATTAGCCGTTGTTGGTTCTAAACAGGTGAAAGATAAGAAATCAATGATAATTGATAAACATCCAGAGTTGAACTTTGATAATATGAAATTAGAACATACTCCTGGGACAGTTGGTATACGAATTGTAAATGATGGTAAAAAGATAGCAACATTGGGGTTCAAAGAGGGTAAATTTGTGACAGGATTAGTTAAATTTGACTAATCTGAATTATATATATATAAGAATGGTTTAAATATGACAAAGAATGAGCTAAAACAACTGATATTGGAAGTAATTGATGAAGCCGCAGGCAGTAGACTTTACAAGTATATATTTATAACCGATGCATATGGCAATGTTAAAGAAAAATTTAATAATCTGACCATTGAAAAAATGGAAATGTTATTACCTTCTGCCTATATTTGTCTCACACAATATGCTACAGATATTTCTGGTGGTTTACGCATTTGGACAATTGAAAATAGAAAAACCGGCCATGAACTTAGCAATGCTTTATTGATGTGTACTAAAGACGATGCTGTAGCAAAACAAATTGAGATGGGCGAAGTAAATCCCGCCGACCGAGATAAAAACTTTGAGATGGTTGCCATTTAACTTATAGAAAAAGAATATGAGAACAATAGTTGAAAAATTTATAAATGAAATCTGTTTGGATGAAAGATTGGAAGAGGGAATGTTTTTTATTGATGACAATAACCATATGGATATTCTTCAAGAGCACCTTCAAAATCGAGGCCTTTCAGAAGAAGAAGCAATAGAAATGAGAAATAAAGTGGTTGAGGGGCGCTTTCCTGAACGGCAGGCGTATAATAAGATGGGTCTGTTAGTAACCTTTCCAACTCCAGAATACAAAAAGAGAGCCTTAGATAGAGGTACACATTTTGAGCAAGACCCGACTAAGCAAGCACCGAATGTTAAGTTTGATGCTACGGGTGCGCCAGTTACTCCACCAGCCGCTCCGGCTGCTCCAACTGCACCGGCTCCAGCTGCACCAACCGCTCCAGCTGCTCCAGCAGAAGCTCCACCAACGCCTAGTCCAGCACCTGCTCCGCCACCCGCTCCAACAGCTGCTCCAACACCTGCACCCGCTCCAGTTCCAACGCCTGCTCCTGTTGCGACAGAACCACCAATAGCTGCTCCGTCTCCAGAACCACCAACAGTTTCACCAACTCCTGCTGAAGCGCCAAAGGAACCCGGTCAGAAAAAGGCCGAATCAGAATATGTAGAAAAAATTCTAAAATCATAAACAAGATTTATGCGTTATAGATAGAATGATATTAAAATGAAATCGAACCAGCTTTTGTGTACATTTACAACACCAAATGATTATAAACTTATAATATCATCATTAAAACGATTTTATTTTATTCCTGACAAAATATTCTTTATTTTTGAAAATGCGAATGCTCCCAATGAAATAATATTGACTTATAATGTAAGCGTGCGAGATACAAATAACAAGTTTCCTTTTACAATTTCAATTCATAGAAAAAAAGACACAAATACACTTTATACATTGAATGCTATGAATTGTATAATAAAGGAAGAAAATAATGGTGTTTTAGATAAAACTTTTGAGGTGGACTGGCCATTATATAAAAATTCTTTAATTATCACGACGGAAACAGGTTATAAAATTATAAATTTAAATCTTATAGACACCGAAAGATTCTAATATATATATGAGGAATATTATTATGACAAAAATTAAATTAAAACAATTAATTGAAGAATCCGCCATAGAACAACAAAGTGATGTTATAAATTTAAAGGAAAATTCCTTAAACGGCGATTATATACGCAAATTAATGAAACTGAATCCTAAATGGAATCCTGAAGATGCTATAAAAGATTTTGGAGATCAATTTGATAGTGATGATGAACAAGACGAAAAAGAACATAGAGAATATATGGCTAATGCAGAAGAATGGATTAAAAATTTAATTGAATTTAAACCTGGTGTTAAAATTGGCGATTGGGTTAAAGTTCATCCAAGACAAATGCAAGGTAATGTGAAATGGACCATTGGAAGAATTGAAGCAGAATCCCAAATGCAAGGCCATGATTATGGAGAGAGTGGGTATAAAGGACCATCAATAATACCTGCTTGGGATATACGCGTCTTCATGGAAGATGTACATGATTTTTATAATGATAAAGAGCCAAATATTTATGTATTTGCGGGAGGAAAGATTTATTATAATTCAGGAATTATCTCTTACGCCCAACACGATGAAATTCAATCAAATTCCGGCGTGGAAACATATAAAACTTATAAAAAAGAAAATACTTTCACAAGGTTATCAGCGCAGAATTTTAAGATGCAAGATATAAAATAATTAAAATTTAGTTATAATAAATGATTTAAAATAAATTGAAAAAAATGTAGGTTTTCAGTATACTTCAATAGTTATTAAGGGTATACCCCCAAAGGAAATAAATTATGAAATCAATAATAGTAGTAGTATTGTCAGTATTAGCCGCATCTGCAATGTTATTTACAAGTGCTTGTTCGACCACAAACACAGTTGCGCAAAATGCATGCATTGCATCAAGAATAGTAACTCCATTTGCAATTGATGCAGGATTGCAATATGCAGTGAGTGATCCAGCAAATCGTCTTGTGATTGAACACCAGATATTTGTTGTCGCAGATAGTATTGTAACATTGTCAACAAATGGAACAGTATCAGTTGATGCTGTTACTGCTGCATTCAATGTTGTAACAAATCCAACGCTTAAGTTGATATTGAATCCAATATTAGGCTTGTATGAAACTTATTATGCCCAATTGCAGGGAAACAATACAGTTAGTCAGGCTACGCAAATTCTGGGATGTATTGCTGCTGATGCAAAGGCTGCAACAACACCAGCTGCTGTAGAAAAATCACAAGAGAAGGGACTTGCTTTGTATCGAAAGAATTGATACTAAATAGCATACAATTAAGAAACCACGAATATAAAAATTCGTGGTTTTTTATTGAAAAAATTTCATTATAATATGTTGAAAGATTTATTTTTTCGCGTATAGTTTGATATGTATAAGAGGACAGAATAAAAAACTATAACTGTTTAAATTAGACTGTCCAATTTAACTAATTAAGGAATTAACTAATTATGGCATTAGACCTAACAAAGATACAAAGTCGCTTGAAAGACCTTTCGAGCAAAAACTCTGAACGCAGTAAGTTGATATGGAAACCAGTTCCCGGAAAGCAAACCGTCCGAATTGTTCCCTACAGCAAGAATCCGGAAAACCCATTCATTGAGTTGAAGTTTCATTATAATATGAATAATAAAACATATCTCTCACCGGATACTTTTAATCGACCAGATCCAATTGTGGAATTCTCCACCAAATTGAAGCTATCTGGCGATAAAGAAGAATGGAAGATTGGCAAGAAACTTGAGCCAAAACTCCGCACATTTGCACCTGTTATTGTTCGTGGACAAGAAGATGAAGGTGTAAAGTTTTGGGGCTTCGGAAAGCAAGTTTATGAAGCAATCTTATCTGTTATTGCTGACCCGGATTATGGTGATATTACTGACTTGGCCAGTGGCCGAGATATTGTTGTGGAATTCAAGACCGCCGAAGAAGCGGGCAAGAGTTTCCCAGAAACAACTATCATAGTAAAGCCAAATAAGACTCCCGCTGTTGACCCAACCAAGAAAGAATTAATTGAGAAGATTAAGAATCAATCTGATATTCTCGATTTGTTCCCAGAGTTGAGTTACGACGAGTTGAAGAATGTAATGGATGCATGGTTACATCCAGAAGAATCCGACGATGATAAGACAAGCGCTACAGTAGGTACGTCTGAGACAGATACTCCGGCAACCAGTATTAGCGTTGCAGCAGCAGCTGCAGCCGCAAAGGTAGCATCTCCAAGCAATACCATTTCAAAGGAAAATGCTGAAGATATTACCAAAGCGTTTGACAATCTGTTCGGAACAGAAAAGAAATAAAATACAATTGAAAAATTGTATTATGTGAAAATGGGGCGGCGATTCCGAAACCAGTCGCCGCCCTATTGACACAAAGTTATTGAGGAAATAATATGGCTAACAATAAAAAGAAATCAACATCTAATGAAAGTATAACAGAACACATTAATATACAACCAAAACAATCTCGCGACGATTTGCTGACAGATTTAGCTGAACAATTAAATAAGAATAATAAGGAGGGCGGTAAAATTGCTTTCTTTCTTGATGAACAAGATGACCCTTCAAGTATAACCGATTGGATTTCAACAGGCAATTCAATTTTAGATTTAGCAATTAGCAATAGACCAAATGGCGGTTTGCCTGTCGGAAGAATGATAGAATTTAATGGTCTTGAAGGAACGGGAAAGAGTATGGTTGCTGCACATATCTGTGCAGAGACACAGAAAAAAGGTGGAAAAGCAATTGTAATTGATACGGAAAACTCTGCCGCACCAGCATTTTGGGAAAGCCTTGGAGTCAATCTTGCATCATTGTTGTATGTGCAAAGAGAAACTGTTGAGCAAATTTTTGAAACTATTGAAAATGCAATAGCTTATATACGAAAGAATACAAAAGATGCGTTATTGACGATTATTGTTGATAGCGTTGCAGGAGCAACTACCCAGAAAGAATTAGAAAGTGAGCATGGTGTAGATGGTTATAACACCGGCAAAGCTATTATTATCAGTAAGGCAATGCGTAAAATAACAAATATGATAGGCCGGCAACGCGTTCTAATTGTTTATACAAATCAACTTCGTATGAATTTGGCCGCGATGGCATTTGGCGATAAGTATGTTGTTAGTGGTGGCAAAGCGCTTGCATTCCATTGCTCTGTTCGTGTGCGTCTTAGTAAAACAGGCAAACTTAAAAAGAATGATGTTATAATAGGTGATAGCCTTAAAGCGGTAGTTAATAAGAATCGTTTGGGACCACCATGGCGGCAGGCTGAATTCGATATTTATTATGATTCTGGAATTGCAGACTATGCTAGTTGGATTGAAGTTTTGAAGAAAAATAATATTATTGAAAAAAATGGGCCGGGCTACATTTATACAAATAATGCTGGTGAGGAATTAAAATTTTCAACGAATGACTTTGTAAAGTTAATGTCAGAGAATCCTGAGTTGAAAACGGAAATTTATAAGAAGATTTGTGATGCTGTCATTATGGTTTATAAAACTCCAAATTCGCATATTGTTGAGGATGCTGTGATTGATAATACGCCAGATGAAGATACAGAAAAGGCAGAGGACTAAAATGAAAGCAAAATGTTTGCGTGATTGGAAAACTAAAGAGCGAATTGAATTGGGTGATGAAAAGTATACACGGAATCTAATTACGGGAAAAATGCAAAGTCATTCTTCCGTAAAAAAAGCGGCCCGAATATCCGCAAAACAGCTGATGAAAGCCAAAAAGATAAAAAAGATTTTCATTTCCAAAAAAAGTTATAATGCTGTCAAAAAATTCTGCAAAGATTCAATTGCTGGAAAACATAATACTATTATTGCCGATGATGTATTAAAGGAAATAATTAGAAAATCCCGCCCAAAAAAAAGGATACAATGAACACACCACATCCATATGAAAATCAGCATAAAATGTATGCGTATAAAAATATAGATGGTACATTCTCTTTGCATGGAAAAACATTCCATTCAAAAGAAAGAATTAAAGAGTTGGGTGGGAAGTGGGACGCGGAAAAGAGACATTGGAATATTTCTGAAAATGCTTTATTGGAATTAAAGCCTTTGTTAATGATTAAAGTTAGATTGGCCGCACATTGCCATGAAGACGAAGAAATACGATTTGTGACACACAAGGAAGTAGCTTGTGGATTTGCTCGAGAAGGATGTAGCCGGTGTGATACGCCTGCCACTTGTGGCCAAGATGTAGCTATCTTGGAAGTGCTTGATAAGGATTCACAGCTATTAGCGGAAAAATATGAATGTTTGGATTCTAATAACAAATATGAAACATTACTAAATAAAACTTTGATTAATATTAAAAAATCTGAGACAGATGAAATTATAAAGGATGTGGCTATAAATGACATTCTTTCTAAGAAAACAGAAATAATATCAGCTTTTCGTGAAGCGGATGAAATGAAGAGTAAAATAAAAAACAATCCAGAGCAAATAGAATCAATATTGAAATCTTATGGATTTAAATAAACATGGAATCTCTTGATAAACAAGAAAGGGGTAAGCTTTGGTCTATCTTTCAGCATATGGATAAGACTGCTCCAGTTACTAACGCCGCTCTAAAAGACGAAGTTTTAATTGTTGATGGTCTTAATACCTTTATTCGTTCTTGGTCTGTCTCTACGACTTTAAACGACGATGGCATACATACAGGCGGCATATCTGGATTCTTAAAAAGTATTGGCTATGCAATAAAGTTGTTTAAACCAACCCGTTGTGTTATTGTATTTGATGGGGCGGGAGGGAGTTTACGACGAAAAAAATTATATCCTGAGTATAAGAATAAGAAATCCAATAAAATGCGCATTAATCGTGCTTATGCGGGTTCGATTACTACTGATGATGAGGCCAACTCCATAAAAAAGCAATTATTTAGAGTAATCAATTATTTAGATTATTTACCAGTAACTACTATGTCAATAGATAATATTGAAGCGGATGATGCTATTGCGTATTTAGCAATACAATATTTTAAAGATGTAAATTCTATAATAATGTCGTCTGATAAGGATTTTTTACAGCTTCTTAGTGACCGAATTAAAGTGTGGAGTCCAACTCGAAAAAAGCTTTATGGTTGTGCGGAAATGCTGACGGAATATGGAATTAGTTGTGAGAATTTTTTGAATTACAGACTTATTGATGGTGATATGAGCGATAATATTTCAGGCATAAAAGGTGCTGGTATTAAAACTATTAAAAAGTGCTTTCCGATATTTGCTGACAATCATTGTTATACATTACAAGAGATATACAATTATTGTGAAACGCATAGAATGAAGTATAAATTGTATACCACCATTTTAGAGAATAAAGATATTTTAGAAAGAAATTATCAGTTAATGCAATTAAATGATACACAGATACAAAGCTTTAGTCAATTAAGAATCAATGAAATCGTTGATAAACAACTTAATAAGTTAAACCGCTTTGAATTCTCAAAACTTATCACCGAAGATAAAATGTGGAATAATATACCAAATTACCAAATTTGGTTGGGTGAAGTGTTTAATCGACTTGATAATCTTGTTAAGTAATAACAAAAAGGGGCTTGATATAAAATCAAGCCCCAATTGTTTTTATTTACTTATTATGGACACCAGCCAGATGGCGGTGTAGCATACCCAGATGGAAAGCTCTTAGGATATGAAACCTTTCCTTCTTTTTTAACAGGCACGCCCATATCAATCAACGCTTCTCTGCTTGCGTAATAAATGTCGGATTGATAAACAATATTACCTCTTTCGAATTGGTCTGATACAACTTTGCTTTCAACAGAATTGCCCCAGCCAGAACCCATATCAAATCCTGACCCAGCCGAAGGCGCTCCACCTTTTAACGAACTCATTGGCTGACTACTTTTCGACCGTACTATATCTCGATAGTCATCTATACTATTATTATAATTACACAATGTATTGTTAACAGATGATGCACCACCATATGATGTGGCGTTGTTGCTACCATATGGTATGTCCAAACACGGATTTGATGTAGTGGTTATAGTTGGCCATAAAGGAGGATAACAACATGGTGTCCATGTAACAACAGGTTTTATCTTTTCTTCATATAATACAATGCCGATTATTCCACAATTTCTCTTGGCTTTGTTACTAATCCCTGCAGCATATGATTCATTCTTACATACGAATTTAAATGCTCCAACTTTATCGTTATCATACCTAAACCCTTTGATACGATAGCTATCGTTAGCATTTATTATATAACCAGCATCATTTAGACTTGCTGGTTTGCCTGTTAAAACGCTAAGACCATCCACCGAAACAACGGCTAAAATGCGTCCATAGCCATTATTATTTATTTTAATTTCATAAGCAGAAGATGCTTTTGCTTCGATATAGATTTTGCCGTCGTAAGTGTATTGTTTACACTTGTTTCCGTTGACGAGAACGTCAACGCTATTGTTTGTTAGTACTTGATACATATTTTTTTTTCCTTTTTGTTTGGCCTCTCTTACAGAGGATTTTAATGATGATGTTGTATCATCGTTGTCAATATATAGTATCATAAAACAACTTTCAACTTTTTTTATTTCAAAAATATTTTTTATTTAAAACAAGTTGAAAAAACGCTGTTGATGAATTATTCTTGCGCATAAGCAAAGTAGAAAGATATTTATCTAAGTCACATGATTAACCCCATCACCAATTCATTTGTAAAAATTTTTCTCGCGGATGGGTTCAATAAAAACTTGAGCAAAAAATATTTTTGCGATATACTTTTCAATGTGAGCAATCCATTCAATTATAAATTATGATTACAAACGACAAACATATTATCGACAACCTTCACAAATTCGGAAACGAATTTCAAATTAAGTGCATCTCTAGTTTACTTAGCGATAAAACTTTCATAGAAAGAATCTGTGATATTTTAGATACAGATTATTGGGAAACCGATTCGCATAAGTGGATAGTAAAAACCATATCAGAATATTTTTATAAATACAAAGAAATTCCAACACTTACTACATTTAAAGTTAGTGTAGATTCAATTGAAAATGAAATATTAAAAGCGTCAGTTATTGACCAATTGAAAATGGTTTATATAAAACTGAGTAGCACCGATATAAAATTTGTTAAAGAGCAATTTTTGGAATTTTGTAAAAATCAAAAATTGAAATCGGCTATTATTGAAAGCGTTGACCATTTAAAAACCGGAAATTATGACAGAATAAAAAGTCTTGTTGATGGCGCAATGAAAGCGGGCATGGAAAGAAACATTGGCCATGAATATATAACTGATGTGGATGGAAGAATGAGCACCACGACCAGAGATTGTGTTAAAACAAATTGGTCTGTCATTGATTCAATATTGGATGGCGGTCTTGGAAAGGGCGAATTAGGTGTTGTAACTGCACCGGCTGGTATTGGAAAATCTTGGTTTTTAGCGCACATTGGTTCGGAATCAATGAAACAGGGAAAAAATATTGTCCATTATACACTTGAATTGAATGAAAATTATGTTGGTATTCGCTATGATGCTTGTTTTACTGGTATAGATTTTCAAAACATAAAGAATAATATTGATGTGGTTAAAGAAAGATTGAAAACAGTACCGGGTAAATTATTTATTAAGTATTTTCCAATTAAAACCGCTTCAGCACAAACTATTAAGATTCACACCGAAAGAATTATGTCGTTGGGAACGAAAATAGATATGATTATCGTTGATTATGCTGATATATTGCGCTCTATAGATTCTATTAGAAATAGTAATAGTTATCAAGAAGCCGGTGGAATTTATGAAGAATTAAGAGCGTGCGCTGGAGAATTGCAGATTCCTATTTGGACGGCGAGCCAAAGCAATCGTTCTAGTTTGGAAGTAGATATTATTCAAGCGAATAACATTGCAGATAGTTATAGAAAAATAATGACAGCGGATTTTGTTATGAGCATCAGTCGTAAAATAGAAGATAAAATCAGCAATACCGCTAGAGTGCATGTAATTAAAAATAGATTTGGACCTGATGGTATGACTTATCCCACGCGAATGAATACCGGCAATGGAGACATTCAATTACACGATGAACGTTCTCAAGAAGGAATCGGACTTATCGGAGAAATGAGCGAAGGCGAAAATGTTGTAAAGAAATTGTTATCTAATAAATGGAAATTTCACATGAATGAGCAAGAATAATTGTTGTGGTTTTATAAAACTCAAATACTTATTGTTTATATACTGAAAAAGTTTTATGAATACAAAAATCACTAATCCGATATTATCTTCCGATTTTATAAAAAAGTATAAAAACAGACAGCCAAATTGGGGTTTTAATGGATTGGGCTATATTGTTTTTAAACGCACCTATGCACGAACTAAAGACGATGGCACAACAGAAGAATGGTGGGAAACAGTAAGGCGTTGTGTTGAAGGCGCACAACGATTAGGCGCTGATTATAGTGTAGAAGAAGCGGAACGCTTATATGATTATATTTTTAACTTAAAGGGATGTTTTAGTGGAAGAAGTTTGTGGCAGTTGGGAACAACACTCGTTGATGAATTAAAACTTGGAGATTCGCTATTAAATTGTTGGGGAACAAAAGTCTCTGAAATTGGCGATTTTAAATTTTATGTCATGGAGAGTATGTTTGGGGGTGGCGTTGGGGGAAATTTATCAAAAGAATACACACAAGAATTACCTCGAGTAAAACGAGATGTAAGATGTAGATTAAAAAAGACAAATGATGCGGATTATATCGTTCCTGATAGTAAAGAAGGCTGGAAGGAATGTTGGGGCAAGATTTTAGAGGCATATTTAAATACAGGCACTTCTTTTACATATTCTACAGTTTGTATAAGAGCCAGCGGCGAACCACTAAAAACTTTTGGTGGTATCGCTCCTGGCGAAAAACCATTGATAGATGGCACACAAGAATTGTGTAAGATTTTGGAACGCAGAGAGGGTAAAAAATTACGCACAGAAGATGTGTATGATATTATCTGTGTTGGTGGAGAAATGGTTAAATCTGGCGGTATAAGACGCACGGCTATTATTGTTGGTGGTGACCCCGATGATGCTGGTTATACAACTCTTAAACGATGGGATTTAGGCACAATGATACCAAATTATCGGTCTAATGCAAACAATTCTATATTGTGTCCTAAGTTTGAATATCTTTCTAACTCATATTGGGAGGCTTTCGCGGGTGGTGGCGAAGTATATGGATTAATTAATTTACCATTGATGCGAAAATATGGCAGACTGGGAGAAGAAAAGTATGGCGGACTTGATTTAAATTCTCCCGACATTATTATATGTAATCCGTGTGGAGAAGCAAATTTAGAGGATAAAGAACCATGCAATTTAGCCGAGTTGGTTTTGCCAAATATAAAATCTAAAGAAGAAATGTTGGATATAGCTATCTTATTATATAAGACACAAAAAGCTATTTGTAATATGAATTATGTTCATGAAGAAACCAATAAGGTTGTTCATCGAAATTTTAAAATTGGACAAAGTATCACAGGAATTTGTCAGCGATTGGATGTTGTAAAAGAATGGGGAAATTATACTTATAGAGGTCTTAGAAAATTTGACAAAGAGTGGTCAAAGAAAAAAGGTTATCCCGAATCCAATAGAATGACAGTAATACAACCATCTGGCACAAAAGGTTTAGTGTTTGGAACAACTCCCGGAGGACATCCTGGCTTTTCAAAGTATTTTATCCGCCGAATAAGATTTTCATCGAATGACCCACTTATAGAGATTCTCAAACAACACAATTATCACATTGAACCCGAAATAAGATTTGATGGTTCTAAAAACCATAACATATTAGTCATTGACTTCCCATGTGAATTTGATGATAGTACATTATTAGCAAAAGATTGTGGAGTGATTAAACAATTGGAAATAATGAAAATGCTTCAAGAAGAGTGGGCGGACCAATCTGTATCAATTACTGCATATTATAAGAAAGAAGATTTGCCAGAAATAAAAGAGTGGTTAAAACAAAATTATAATAATAGTGTAAAAACTGTAAGTTTCTTGCTTCATAGTGAGCACGGCTTTATTCAAGCTCCATATGAAGAAATAAACAAAGAAACATATGAAGCATTAAAAGAGAATATTGTTCCATTTAAAGGATTTGAAACAATCACAGGCAGTGAGATTGATGGCGTTGAATGTACCAATGGTATTTGCCCAATTAAATAAAGAGGTTATATGAAAGAAGAGAGATTGCATGAAAAATGGCTAGAATATTGTGAGGGAAAAAATATAATATTTGAATTTGATAAATTAAAAGCACATTTACAAAAAGAAAAAATGAGTGCTATTGGAAAAGAGTCGGATGTATTGTCTTTTTGGACAAAAAATATTATGAAATTTATATCAGATTATAAAATTGATTGTAATGATTCTGATAACTTAAAAAAGCTGATTATGCTTTGTTTGACGATGGGAGAGTTGTAATATGGATAAAGGTTATACGATTTCAGTTTTAGACCATCATGGGTTTGTGCGTTATATAGACCATATGGGTACAGACCAAAGAATTTGTGAAGCGGCTAGAATAAGCTATAAGTCTCCAAGTAAGGGAGAAGATTCCGATAAGAAATTAATCGAATATCTTTGGAAGAATAAACACACAAGCCCCTTCGAGATGATAAAATTAACTCTGAATATCAAAATGCCAATCTTTGTGATGCGGCAGTATGTTAGACACCGGATGCAGAATTTAAATGAAGTCAGTGCACGATATACGGAATTACCGAATGAGTTTTATATACCAAAAGAATGGAGAAAACAAGATGGTAAGAATAAGCAAGGAAGTGTAAACGAAGAAAAATTCAATCCTAAATTGTGGGCAGATAGATATAAAGACGCTACGAATGCAGTTTATTTACATTGCTCAGAATCTTATGCTCTTTATGAAAATTTAATTGATGCTGGTATTGCAAGAGAAATGGCTCGGATGGTGTTGCCTCTAAACATTTATACCGAAATCTACGCATGTTGGGATATGAAAAACCTCTTACATTTTATAACATTGCGTGGTGATGAACATGCGCAATGGGAAATACAAGAATACAGCAGGGCTATTAAGTCTATTTGTAAAGAATTATTTCCTATGACAATGGAAGCTTATGAGAAATATAAGTGGAAGTTGATTGAAGAAATATAAATTGACTTTTTATTGTTTTTGGGTATAATTCTTGTGGTATGACTGAATCGAATTTTGTAGACACATCAAAAGTTTATTTACGACAAATTGACAAATCTGTTGCAAAAAGTATGATTATTACTTTTCATTATAGTCATAAATGGACACTTTGCCAAGTCGCTTACGGAATTTATTATAAAACAGATATTCATCTTGGCTTTATTGAAGGCACCCAAGATGAACTGATAGGCTGTATAGTTTATGCTCAACCCGTAGGAAGAAGCGCAGCTGCTAGTATTACGCCCTTGCTGAATATTAGTGAAGTCTTTGAACTCACGCGGCTTTTTATACATGATGGCTATGGTAAAAATATAGAAAGTTATTGTATAACTCAATCGTTTAAACTATTACACAGAGATTTTCCACACATTAAATGTGTGTTGTCTTATGCAGATGGCGAACAACACCATAAGGGAACAATATATCAAGCCGTCGGCTTTATATATCAAGGCAACTCAAGTATTGCATTAATGCCCAATTATAGTGTTAGTTTGGAGGGACCGCCAAATTATAAGTGGATTCATAGTCGGACAGTAAGTTCGACTTGGGGCAGTCATAATGTAGAGCATTTAAAGAAAGCAATTGGAAAAACGTTTTGGAGAAAGAAAGAAAGCAATAAACACCGCTATGTTATATTCATTTGCAATAAGATTTTAAAGAGAAAATTGATTGAGACATTAAAGCATCCTGCCATAGCATATCCTAAAAGTACGGAACACAAAGACGAAATCGAAGAGATTAATTGTCAAAATAAACCGAAGAATTCATTTTTCTGATAATATTTATATAATACAGACGATTATGAGTAAAATTTCACTGAAAAAGATTCTAAAAAAACCGCTTAATGAAATCGGTTATAATGATGATGATTGGAATAAACTACAGAAATTGCAAAAATATGGTGAGCCAAATTATCATAGCATTCTTTTTAGTAAGGCTACGGCAAATTCCCTTAAAGCCAATGAATTTTTACACAATTTAGAGCGTGAAATTATAGAAAAAATAGTCTCACTTTTTCACACCAAATCAGAAGTTGGTTATGTTGAAATTATGAATGTCACAAAACACTATCCATTAGATACAGTCGTGCGATTATCCAATGTTATAGCTAAAACATTGGGATTTGTACATAATTCCGGAAAGTATGGCTACATAAAAACTCCTGAATATCTTGACCCTAATCTTGAAGAAGAAATTATGCCACCCGCTAAAGATTGGGCAGAAAAATTTGGAAAACCACTTGACCGCGGCGAAGCGCGTGGTTTTATGGATAAGGTTTCGATAGAAATCGAAAACAAGCTGTTGCCTCTTTTTACTAATAACTCCATAGTGTTATTTCGTGATATTGTGGTTGCTACTAAAGGATTGCCCTTAGATACTACTATGTATTCTTCACAGAGGCTAGCAAAGAAATACGGATTTAAAATTAACGCAGATAAAAGTGGCTATATAAAAGATAATAGTGCCATTGCTGAACAAGGAAATAAGAATATGACAAAAACCCAATTTATTAATTTAATAAAAGAATGTATGCAAGAAAAACAGTTGAATGAGTCTGACCCATCTTATCAGCTTAAAAAGAAGATGGAACAGATTAGCAATCAAATTAGCTATCTTGAGGACAAGGATGACTATTATCGTGCTGGCCAGTTAAAGAAAGAATACGCAAAATTAAATGCACAATTGGTAAATCTTTCCAAGGGACCAGATGACAATTTAGTAAAGACAGAGGGGCGAGATGACTTAGAATTTCTTGGTGGCGGCGACGAAACAGATGCCGAAGAAATGGGCACTAAGACTAATGTATTGAAAGAAATAGATAAGGTTGTAAAAGAATATAAAGGTGGTCTTAAACTTGATGTTAAAGAATTGAATTATGCGGCTCAAGAGGAAGAAACTGATGTCAGTAAATTGTTTTTAGCAGATGTATTGTATGAAAGATTGAGCAATGTATTTTATAATAGAAATGCATCTAAGGAATCCACTTATATTCAAGTTAATAAACCAGCGGTTAAAGATGCAATCATTCTAAAAATAGGTGATAATCCTATGGCATCCACGCTTGTTCCAGATGCTGGTAAATTGGTACCGCCAATTTCTTCTGATAAGGGAGTTGGTGTATTAAGTGGTGGTATGAACAAATTTGTTAGTCCTTACAATGGACCACAAAAAGAGTCTATGTTGCGGGAAATTGTTGGAAAGAAATTAAAGAGTCTTATTAAGGAATCCATCGAAGAAATAAAGGTAGAAAAAGCAAAGGGCAATATTACTATCGTGGAAGATATATTCGAAGATATTGTAAAGAAAGAAAATAAAGACGCTATAATGGTTGCAAATGACGCTGGTAATTTTACCATTCATAATTGTGGCTCACACTATTTTGATATTCGGCCGATGTGGAAAGAAAACTTTGATGTGGTGTATTTCAAAGATAAAGCTGACCGCGAGAGAAAGTTTAATTTGAATCCAAAAGCATTAAAAGAATATGTTAAATCGAAATTTGATGACGAATCAAATTATGTAATAAAAGCATATAATAAAAATGCGCCAAATCAGAAAGATGATAATAAAAAGGTAGAAGGCCAACCAGTAAGTGCCAATATAACTATTAAAAAGGTTTCTGATACCAAAAACGAAAACAAGGACTACAACGAAAAGCAAGTAAAGAAAGACGAAGATTTGCCTGATAAACCCTTAGCCGAAGTCAAAAAGTTTGATAAACTATCTGACCACAGTGTTAAAGGTGATAAAGTCAAGTTTACACCGCCAAAGCAAGATAAAAAAGAAAAAGCACATCTTATCAAGTTGAAGAATAAAAAACTAAAAACATAATTGTGCATTTAAATTTTAGTTGACTAATATAAAAAATCTGATATACTAATATCAGAATGAAAACAAAAGCTTTGGAAAATACTAAAAATGTTGATATAAATTCATTGGAAGATTGTCAATCTTGTAAGCCGCCCACTCTTATTATTGATGATATTAAGTGGAAATATTTATATAGAAGTGTTATAAAAGGCAAAACCACCTTAATAATTGGTCCTACGGGAAGTGGCAAAACTCTTGCGGCTCATTCTATAGCAAAAGCTCTTAAACGAGAAGATAAGTTTTATTATTTTAATCTTGGGGCAATGACAGATGCTCGGTGTTCCCTTATAGGCAACACCCATTTTGATAAGGATACCGGTACAATTTTTGATGAATCTTTATTTGTCAAAGCTATAAAAACAAAGAATTCTATAATTCTTCTTGATGAATTAAGTCGAGCGCATCATGATGCGGTAAATATTTTAATGACTGTATTGGATGAATTACAGCGCTATCTTAGAATTGACGAAAAAAAGGAATCCGATACTGTGAAAGTGGCTGATGGTGTAACCTTTATAGGGACAGCTAATATTGGAAATGAATATACCGCTACTAGAGTAATGGATAGAGCATTATTGAATAGATTTTCTGTTAAAATCGAAATGAATCCTCTTTCAAAAGAAAAAGAGTTTGATTTGATGAAAGAACGGTTTAATCTAACCGATGAAAATCAACTTAAAACATTGAATTCCATTGTTGAAATTGCAGAGCATACTCGAACGCAAATAAAGAGTGAAGACCCGAAGGTTAGCAATTTTCTATCAACGCGTTCAGTTGTTGAGATGACAGATTTATTAAAAGATGGATTTACGCTGAATGAAATTGCCGAAGCGGCTATTTATCCAAATTTTTCAAATGATGGTGGTGTAGATAGCGAAAGAGTGTATATGAAACAACTTGTGCAAAAATATTTAGAATCGCCAGTGGAACAATCTTCACCATTTTTCCCAGACCCAGACTCCCCAGTGCAACCACCAGACCACCCATTTTAATTTATGAAAAAAGTTAAAGAGGAAATTTATTCTGATTATTGGTTAGATGAAGTCTTATATCAAGAAGAAGAATCTAATTCGGCAATTAACACCGATTTGATTAAACTAGCCGCTTCTCGAAGACTTGTATCTAATTTTGTAAATATTTTAACTGGAAAAAGTATCATTGTAAATTTTTCTGATACAAAACTTGGTAGTGGAATGAGTTTTACGGATGGCAATAGAATATGGCTCTCTGCGGATATAGAAAAAAGGAAAGATTTTGACGTTGCTGTTGGTCTTTCCTTACATGAAGGGAGTCATATTCTATTGACCGATTTTAATTTAGCAAAAACACTATGGCAAAAAGTGCCAAGATATTTGTATGATATAGCCGAACCAAAATTGATTTTTAAAGAAACGGTAGCAGATATTCTTCAAATAATGTTTAACTATGTTGAGGATAGATATATAGATTTTTATATATACAAAACATCTCCCGGCTATCGAGGATATTATTCCGCATTATATGACAAATTTTACAATAACAAAATAATTGATGATTTGCTAAAGTCTTCAGATTTTAGAGAATCAGATATATCATCTTATAAATATAGAATTATAAACTTAACAAATGAAAACACAGATTTGAATGCTCTTCCTGGATTAAAACAGATATGGGATGTGATTGATTTAAAAAATATACAACGCCTGTCTACAACTCAAGATAGATTTGATATTGCGTGTAAAATTTCTGAAATCATATTAAACAATATTACTAATAATGCTATAGCATCGCCAACAAAACAAGATGAATCTGGTGGCGACGAATTATTAAAGCCATTCGATGATATCAGTGGAAACACCCCAATTCCAAACACTTCTTCTCCGCTGCCTTCGACCACAGATGATACAAGCAAACCTTCTGATTTAAAACCATTATCTCCAGCAAAACGGGAGAAAGCAATAAAAGCATTAGAAAAACAAAAAGATTTTTTGAGTGGAAATGTAAAAAAGAAAAAACTTATAAAGAAAGATAAAAGGCTTTTAGATTTAATTGAAAAAAATAATATAACTATATCTATTGTTGGTAAAGATTACGATACCAGCGAAGCCTCAGATAAAGTTGGTGGAGTGGATTGCATTTTTGTAAAAAATCTTACAAAAGAATTAATTGCAGATGATACATTTCCATTATCAGACCATAATGTATTTAAGATAAAGACAGAAGAAGATACAGAAAATACTCTTGCGGTTAAGCGTGGCATCACGCTTGGAACATTATTGGGCAGCAAATTGCAGATACGAAACGAAGAGAATTACACTAAATTTTTACGGCGCACAACAGGAAAATTAGAAAAAAGAACTTTGTTTGAATTGGGGTGGGATTCAGATTCAATCTTTTCTTCACACTATGTTGATAAATACAAGAATATTAACATTCATTTATCGGTAGATGCTAGTTCATCCATGCGCAATAAAAAGTGGACAACTACAATGACTGCAGTTGTTGCTATTTGCAAAGCTGCATCAATGATAAATAATATTAATGTATCGGTGACTTTTAGAACAACGGCTATTGGTGGGCATTCTTCAAAAAGTCAATTACCATATGTTGTTTTAGCTTATGATTCTCAAAAAGATAAATTTACAAAAATAGTAAATTTATTTCCATGTTTAATACCATCCGGATTTACACCAGAAGGTTTAGCCTTTGAAGCAATTATAGATAACATTCAAAATCCCGACCCTGACAGTTTGTATTATTTTATTAATTTTTCTGATGGTGAACCATTTATGCATTATAGCGTTGGTGAGTTATATTATACGTACAGAGATGAAAAGGCCGCGGCTCATACTCACCGGCAAGTAACAAAGATTAAAAATAAAGGGTATGAAATACTTTCTTATTTTATAAAAGAGAAAAATTATGATTATGACCTATCTTCTGACAATGGTGATAAATTGGTAAGACAATTTAAAAAAATGTATGGAGAAAATGCAAGTTTTATAAATATTGAAAACGTTGTGGAAATCGCTAAATCTTTAAATATAATGTTTTTAAAAAAGGCTTTATAAGTATTGTGTTGACAAAAGTATTGTTTCATAGTATCTTATAAGAAAGGAAGATAGTATATAGATGAATACAAAAAAGACAAATAGAAAAAATAA
>Ga0315274_10000122_pt1 | contig 111135 bp, 96 predicted proteins | sample YL17G02_20_MG_FD_203700 | JGI IMG/M metagenome (GOLD analysis project Ga0315274, IMG submission 203700) | Sediment microbial communities from Yellowstone Lake, YNP, Wyoming, USA - YL17G02_20 | ecosystem: Environmental > Aquatic > Freshwater > Lake > Sediment | place: USA: Wyoming | collected...
GTCAAAGGGTTGAAAGGAATCCATCTTGAATTACCAATTCTCAACTCCGAATTCCCAACCTATCAACCCATGCTTTTATCGCCTTTTATTTTTTCCCGGATTTTGTTGCGCTGAATTTTTGACGCTATTCGTGTGCCCAAAGTGAGAGAAACCCTCCTTCGCTCTTATCTGACGAAGCACGAGCACAGGCTGAGAGAGCTACGAAGGGCAGGCGAGAAACGAGGAACGAAAGGGATTCGCGACCAAGGTCGCTCGCACAGAAGCAATCAACCGTGAATTCCGAATTCCTGACTCCTAATTCCTAATGCCTGGCTTTTGTTGCCGCTGAATTTTTGACGCTACCGGTCCGTCCAAAGTGCGAGGAGCGCGAAACGTTATTCGGGGTTTGACGGCGCGGGATGGTTTTGTTAGATTCTAAGGGCATGTGGTTGCGGCTCAAGTCCAAATTTCGGCGTTATTTTCTTGCCGGCATCCTGGTGGTAGTTCCGGGCGCGGTGGCGATTCTGGTTTTGTATTGGTTGGTTACCTGGCTGGCGGGTCTGTTGCAACTGGGCATCATCCCCTTGATCCTCCACAGCCTGGTCCCGACTCCGACCAACCCGTTCCTCTTCAAACTTTACGAATACGGGCTTTTGTTCGGGGATTTTCTGCTGGGAGCTCTATTTGCGCTGGCGGTGGTGCTGGTGGTCGGCGCATTCGCGCAGTCGCTGCTGGTCCGTCGGCTGGAGCTTGCGGGCGCTCGTTTTTTTGACCGCATCCCGGTCTTGGGGATCATCTACCGTGCGTCCAGGCAGTTGATCGGCGGGATTTTGACCGAGACCGGGACTCAATTCTTGAAAGTGGTGCTGGTGCAATACCCGAACGAGAACAGTTGGGTGCTGGGACTGGTGAGCAGCGAATGCGGGCCCGCGGTGAGCAAGGCCATGGGCGAAAAATGCTTTTTCGTTTTCATCCCCACCACTCCCAACCCGACCAACGGGTTCCTGATCGTGGCGCCCGAACGCTCCATGCGCGACGTGGACTTGAGCGTCAACCGGGCGTTTGAAATAATTATTTCCGGCGGGTTGATCGGCGAGCAGTATTCCGCCGGGGCAAATTTACCCGGAGGTTCGCGATGAAATACCGGATTGGGGTGGACATTGGCGCCACCAAGACCAAAATCCTGCTGATCAAGCGGGAGGGCACGGTCTTGCGGCGGGAAAAAATCCTTACTGACAGCTTCGGCAAAGTGGAGCCGGTCATTGGCCGCGCAGGGGACATGATTGAGATGATTCTCAGGGAAGAGGGCGTGAAGCTCAGGGATGTGGAATGGGTGGGTGTGGGCACCGCCGGCCAGCTCGACCCGGAGACCGGCTGGATCGACAATTCTCCCAACCTGGGATGGTTCGGGGTGCAGTTCGGGAAGAAGTTCGAAAAGCGGCTGGGCAAGAAAATCAGGCTGGTCAATGACGTGAACGCCGCGGGCTGGGGCGAATACATCTATGGCGCGGGCAGGGGCTTGAAGGAGCTGGTGGCGGTTTACTGCGGCTCTGGGATAGGCGGCGGCATCGTGTGCAACGGCGAACTGGTGGAAGGCGCCACCGGCACTGCCGGGGAGATCGGACACCTGATCTTCCGGGAAAACGGGCTGGTCTGCGATTGCGGCCACCGCGGCTGCCATGAGGCGTACGCCGGGGGTGTGCCGATGGAGAACCGGATGCGCAAATTGGTCAAGGCGGGCAAGAGCAGGATGGTTTTCAACATGGTCAAAGGGGACTTGGCGAAGATCAACACCCGCACCATCGCGGATGCGGCCAGGAAAGGCGACAAGGCCGCGAAACTGGTCTGGGACGATGCCGTGATGAGCCTGTGCGTGTTGTGCGCGAACCTGGTCTCGGTTTTCAACCCGGAGGTGCTGGTGCTGGGCGGAGGGGTGATTGAAGGCAATCCTTCGCTGGTGCCGGCCATCAGGTCGTTCGTGAAAAAGCGCGCGGTGGACTACAGCGCCAGGAGCGTGAAGATCGTGAAGAGCGGCCTGGCCGGAGACGCGATCGCGCTCGGGGCCGCGGCAATGATCGAAGCGTCCCGCTGTAAGGCGGGATCAGGAGGGCGTGCCGGATGGCGGTAAATATTGAACGCTTCAAGAACCTGTTCGAGCCGGAATCGATTGCAGTGGTCGGCGCCAGCAACGTCTGGGGCAAGTGGGGATTCATCCTCCCCATCAACCTGATCGTCGGGGGCTACAAGGGACGGCTCTATTTGGTGAACCCCAGGGAGAAATACATCCAGGGCTATAAAGCGGTGCACAGCGTGGACGAACTGCCCGAACCGGTGGACCTCATGATCGTCACCGTGCCCGCGAGCGCGATCCCCAAGGTGATGCAGGACGCGGCCAAGAAGGGCGTCAAGACCGTGCTGGTGATCAGTTCCGGCTTTTCCGAGACCGGCCCGGAAGGCCGCAAACTGGAAGACGATGTGGTCAAGACCGCCACTGACGCGGGAATACTCATGGTCGGGCCAAACACCATGGGAATAGGCTCTCCTCCCGCCAATCTCTTCGCAATGGGAGCATGGGTCAAGCCCCCGGCCGGAAACATCGCGTTCCTCAGCCAGAGCGGAAACCTGGGAGTTCAAATCCTGGGCTGGGCTGAAAAAGGAGGCATGGGAATCTCCCGGTTCCTCAATTCGGGCAACGAAGGACAGGTGACCTGCGATTTTGCCCTGGAATATTTCGGCAGGGACCCGCTGACCAAGGTCATTGTCATGTATTTGGAGGGAATTGACAACGGCGAGCATTTCTTTGAGGTTGCCTATAACGTGGGCCGGCACAAGCCGGTGATTGTGCTCAAGGTGGGCGTGACCGAGGCCGGGATCAAGGCCGCTTCCAGCCACTCCGGCGCGGTCGCGACTTCTTACCGGGTTTACCAGGCCATGTCCAAGCAGGCGGGGATTATTGAAGCGCATAGCACTGAGGAACTCCTGGACCTGGCGCGCTGCTTCGGGAACCTGCCCATGCCCAAAGGCAAGCGGGTGGGGATCATGACCCTGGGCGGAGGATGGGGAGTGGTGACCACCGATCTCTGCGCCAGGGAAGGTCTGGAACTGCCTCCGCTTTCGCCCGCAACCCTGGAAAGGATTGACCGGATACTCCCCAGCTTCTGGAGCCACGGCAACCCCGTGGACATGGTCGGGATCGTCCAGCGCAAAGCCCATTTCGACATTTCCGAGGCCATGGCCAATGACCCCAACTTTGACATCATCATCACCCTCGGCTCGCTTTTGGGGGTAAAGATCGGACGCACCGACCTGGCGCGCGTGTGGACCATGTTCGATAAAATCCTCAAGCGCTACAAGCTCCGCATCTTCCGGTTCCTCTGGGACTTCTTCGTCGTGGGATACAACGACGCGCGCAAATCGGCCAAAAAGCCGCAGTCCGTGGGCAAGAGCGGCAAGAGCGGCGGGGTGAACATCAAGGAGGCGCGGGCCTGGGCGGATGACGTTTACGCCCGGCACATCCACAAGCTGATGGAAAAGACCGGGAAGCCCATCCTGCCCGTGGCCTTTGAATCCTCGGCCATCACCGACTTGCTGTTGAAATACCAGCTTGCCAGCTTCGCGGTGCCGGAAAAAGCGGTCATGGCGGTAATAAAAATGGCGAATTACCATGCTTTCCTGGCTCGGCGCAAGGAGGAAGAGGATCAGGAGTTTTACGAACTGGCCTCGGAAGACATCACCCGGGCCGCGGAGTACTACGTCAAGGACTTGACCGGGCCGCTCTCGGAGCAGGTGTCCAAGGGCCTGCTCAAGATTTACGGCATCTCCACCCCGAATGAGAAGCTGGCGCGGAGCGAGGAAGAGGCGGTTTTCGCGGCCAGGGAGATCGGTTTCCCGGTGGTGCTCAAGGTCGATTCTCCGGACATCCTTCACAAGACCGAGGCTAAGGGCGTTAAAGTGGGGCTGGCGAGTGAGCTGGAAGTGCGCGCCGGGTTCAGGGAAGTGATGAACAACGCCAAGTCTTACAAGCCGGACGCCCAATTGAACGGCGTGCTGGTTGCGGAAATGGTTTCCGGCGGGACCGAGGTGATGGTGGGCGTGAGCCGGGACCCGGCTTTCGGGCCGGTGCTGGTCTTGGGCCTGGGCGGGATTTTCGTGGAAGTCCTGGAGGACGTTACCATGCGGCTTTTGCCCATCCACCGGACGGACGCTTACCAGATGATCGATGAGCTCAAGGGCAAGAAGCTGCTCAAGGGCTTCCGGGGAAGGCCTCCCGCGGACGTGGACCAACTGGTCGAGGTCATCCTCCGGGTGGGAAGGCTCGCCTATGACCTCCGCGACCGGGTCCGGGAAATGGACTTGAACCCCGTGATCGTCCTGCCAAATGGCAAAGGCGCCAAGGCCCTGGACGCGCTCGTGGTGCTCACCAACAAGGAGTAAGCTCCGGCTCGAAATAAATGGCTGCAATTGACCGCGATAAGGAACTGGTTGAGGCGGAAGTCGGCAAAATCCTGGGCCGGCACCGGAGTTGGCTGGAGGAAAATTTTCGCGCCGAAAGCATCTGGGAAATCCTCAATCGTTCCAGCCAAATCTATGACCGCATCCTGGGCCTGGCCCTGCCGGTGTTCGGGGTGGGCATCACTGATCAGGTTTGCCTGGTCGCGGTTGGGAGCTACGGCCGGGAGGAAGTCTGTCCTTACTCGGACCTCGACCTGCTCATCCTTTACCGGGAGTTGCCGCTCCGGAAGATCGAGGATTTTTCCGCGCGCCTGCTCGGGCTATTGTGGGACCAGAAAATAACCGTGGGCCACAGCCTGCGCACCAAAGAGCAGTGCCTCAAGCTGGCGGAGAAGGAAAATTCGGTTCTGACCGCGCTCCTGGACGCGCGGCCGGTGGCGGGAAACCTTGAGCTGTTCCGGGAGTTGACGGCCGGGTTCGAGAAAGTGGCGCAGCGGCTGCGCAAGAGCTATTTTTTTGAAAAATACGACGAGCTGACGGCCAGGCGGATCAAGCACAAGAATGTAATCTGGGTTACAGAGCCGCAGGTGATGGAGGGGGTGGGCGGGCTGCGCGACTGGCACCTGGTGCGGTGGCTTTCCCGCGCCTGCCTGGGGTTGTCGGGCGCGGAGCAGCTGGAAAAGTCCGGGATCCTGGAGGCAGCGGAGTTGAAGAAGATCCACCAGGGCCTGGGCCGTCTATTCCGGGCGCGCGTGGCGCTGCACCTGCTCTCGGGCAAGAAGCTCGACCTGATCTCAATCGACCTGCAGGACCAGCTCGCACGCGCCCTGGAAATCAAGTCGGACCAATACCCGCTGGCGGCCGACGCTTTTCTGGCCTGGCTGTTTTCAGGAGCGGAGCCCGTGGCCGCGGCGCTGGACCGGCTGCTGTTCGAGCTCAACGGCCGTTTCCGGCCGGCCAAGCCCGGGCCGGTCATGGGAATCTCCTGGCTGGAGCAAAACCAGGGATACCTTTCCGTCAAAGAGCGCGAGATGAAGAGAGTTTTTGCGGCGGAGCCGGAAATTGCAGTCAGCCTGCTCAAATGCGCGGCCCGGTCCGGTCTTTCACTGTCGCCGTTAACCAAAGCGCTGCTTCAGGAAAAAGTCAGCCGGGCGGCCAAGTCGCTCCGGCCGCACCTCCGGGAGCTTTTTGCGCCGGACATGAAGACCTCGGCCGCGATCAGGGAGTTCAAGGACCTGGACCTGCTCCAAAACCTTTTCCCGGAACTCTACCACGCCTTTTACCTCGGACAGCGCGACGGCTACCACAACTTCACCGTGGGGTGGCATTCTGTCCTCTGCCTGGAAAAGATCGAAGAGATGGAGCAGGAGCCCGAGTTCGGGGACGACCCCGAGATCAACTGGCCGGCCTTGAAACTGTCGGCCCTGACCCACGATCTGGGCAAGGGTTCGGGCGGGGAACATCAGCTGGCCGGCGCCCGGATCGGGCTTATGGTGGCGGAGAGATTGAAGCTGGACGCCGAGTCCGCGGAATTGATGGAATTCCTGATCGAAGAACACCTGTTGCTCAACCACTATGCTTACCGGCGGGATTTTTACGAGCCGCGCGCGGTGGAATTCCTGGTGGCCAAGATCAAACACAGCTCGCGGCTGAAAATGATGTTCATGCTCACCTGCGCGGACATCAAGGCGGTTGCGGACACCAGTTGGACCAAGTGGAAAGAAGACCTGCTCCGCCGCCTCTACCACATGCTGCTGGCACAGCTTGAGCGGAAGGAGACGCCTTCCAAGCAGCTCTCCGACCGCCTGAAAACGCTGAAACAGATGATGCTGGAAAAGGGCATGGCGCAGTCCTGGAGCGCGGAGCTGGAAAAGCTGCCCACCAGATACCTGCTGGGGGCCGCGCCGGAGAAGATCATCGAAGAGATGCAAATGATTGAAGCGCGGCCTCCGGCCGAGACCCGGCTCCGGACCAGGCTTTTGGAAAAGCCGAGGCTGGAGGTGGCCGTGGTCTGCGACGACCGGCCCGGCCTGTTCTCGGAACTATCCGGAGTGATGAGTTCGCTCAACTACAACATCCTTTCCGCGGAAATCAACACCATCCGGTCCACCGTGCTCGATATTTTCGTGGTCGAGGACCTGGTGGCGGCAAGGAGCGAGCACTGGGAGCAGGAGGCCGAGCGCCGGTCGGCCCGGCTGGAGCAGACCCTGGTCCAGGCCGCGGCCGGGAGCATCTCGGTGGAGGAGTTGGTGGCCAAGAAAAAGGGCATCTTCCGTCCCAAGACCCGGCTGGAAATCCAGCCCGAGGTCCACTTTGACCAGGAGAGCTCGGATTCTTACACCATCCTGGAGGTGAGCGCCCAAGACCAGCCCGGGCTGCTTTACAAAATCACCCGCGGGATTTTCCAGCATGGACTGGACATCCAGTTCGCCAAGATCAGCACCCGGGCCGAGAAAGTCTTTGACGTGTTCTACCTGCGCGAGCCGAAGCGCAAGGGCAAGGCCCGGGACGAGGAAGCCGCCAAATTGACCAAATCCCTTCTCCTGTCTTTGAAATCCGGCGCTGCGCAAAAAATTTGACAATGGCTTGTCGAGACCTTAAAATTCCAGAATATTGTTTCGACCGGTTTTCCAGGCGGCAAGAGCCATGATCCGTATGGGAAATAAGCGCGAGCAGGTGCTGAAGAGGATGGTCCGGGAGTATGTCAGGTCCGCCCGGCCGGTGCCGTCCAGGGCCATTGCCGGGAAAAGCGGACCGGGCTTTAGCCCGGCCACCATCCGCAATTATTTCGCCGAGTTTGAAGAGCTGGGCCTGGTCTTTCAGCCCCATCCCTCGGCCGGACGGGTGCCGACCGATCTGGGGTTCAGGTATTTTGTGGACAACCTCACCCGGCCGGAAATCCTGGATCAGGAACAGGCGCCGGGGATCAGACAATTCTTTGAGCGGGATGCCGCGGGCATCGAGGACGTCACCCGCCATGCCCCCAGATTGCTGAGCCGGATCTCGCGCCAGCTCGCCCTGATGGTGGGACCCAAGCTGGATCAATCCCGGCTCAGGGAAATACATTTCCTCAGACTGGACCCCACCCGGCTGATCGCCATATTCATTTTCCAGGGCGAACTGGTGGAGAACCGCATTCTCCGAGACAAGGACAAGCTGTCCGGCGCGGACCTCCACCGCCTTTCCGGGTATTTGAACCAGGTCGGACGGGGCAAGACCCTGCTCGAACTAAGAAACTACCTGCTCGAGGAATTGAAGGCCCAGGGCCGGAACCAGAACCGGCAAACGCGCCGGTTGTTTGAGTTTTCGGAGGAAATCATCCGGGGCCAGGTCAGGGCTGAAATCAACATCGAAGGCCAGAGCAACCTTGCGAATAACCCGGAATTCAACGCGCCGGAAAAGCTGGAGGAGGTCTTGCGGCTGCTGGAGGACCAGCAAATACTGCTGGAGCTCATGGAACAGACGCTTTCCGGGACCGGCGCCAACGTGATCATCGGTCGCGAGCATCCTTTCCCGCAGATGCGCGAACTGGCCATGATCACGGCCGGCTATTTCAACCGGGCCGGCAAACCCGCGGGAAAAGTCGCGGTGATCGGGCCCAAGCGCATGGATTATGAAAATCTGATTCCTCTGGTAAGCTATATGGCGCGGATGATGAGCGAATTTCTGAGGATGCATTGATGGACGACCCGGATAAAAAACCAAACGGAGCGCCGGGCAAGGAGCCCGGAGAGGACCAGGCGGACTCGGCGCGGTCGGAGGACAAGCTCTGCGAGGGATCAAGAGCGGCTGAGGATAAACCGGCTGCCAAGACCCCTCCGGCTCGGGTGGCCGGGGGGGAAGAGCCGGGGGTCGAGCTTGAGGCCAGCCCGGAGCTGCAAAGCGCGCTGGAAGAGGCGATCAAGAGCTGCGAGAAGCTCGAGCAAAAGAAGAAGGAAAAAGACGAGGCTCCGAAACAGAGCGAGGCGGAGCTCAAGCTCAAGGTGGAGATCATCGACTTGAAACACCGGGTGCGGCAACTGGAAGCGGAGCTGGAAAAGAAAGTCAAGGAGCTCAGGCAGAACTTCGAGCAGGGCATGGCGCTCAAGGGCCAGTTCGAGGCGTACAAGTCGCGGGTGATGAAGGAAAAGGCGGAGGCGTTCAATTACGGTCATGAGCCCCTGCTTAAAGACCTTCTCCCGGTGCTGGACAATTTTGAGCGGGCGCTCGCGCACGCGCAGAAGTCCGGGGACCCCGCCTCCATGTGCCAGGGAGTCGAGCTGATCCTCAGACAATTGCTGCAATTGCTGGAAAAATACGGGGTGAAGCAGCTGCAGTCGCTCCACCAGACGTTTGACCCGAATTATCACCAGGCCATGACCAAGGTGACCAGCGCGGACCACCCGGACAACACCGTGGTGGAAGAGCACAACAAGGGATACCTGTTGAAAGACCGCCTGCTCAGGCCGGCCATGGTGACCATCTGCAGGAACCCGGAGTCGGAGAAAAAGCCGGCGCCGGCGGATGGAACCCCTCAGGACCAGGCTGCGACAACGGCCCCCGACGCGACAAAAAATGGAAACCATGATAGAATAAAATGACCAAAGGGATTGATCCTAAGAGCAGAGAGATGGGGGGAACTTAATGCCGAAAGCGATAGGAATAGACCTGGGCACCACCAATAGCTGCGTTGCTGTGGTCGAAGGTGGTGAGCCGGTCGTGATCCCGAACCAGGAGGGCAGCCGGACCACCCCTTCCATGGTCGCCATTACCGACTCCAATGAGCGGCTGGTGGGCCAGATCGCCAAGCGACAGGCGGTGACCAATCCGGAAAACACGGTGTTCGCCATCAAGCGTCTGATCGGGCGGAAGTTCACTTCCGAGGAAGTGTCCCGCGCCATGCAGATTCTTCCTTACTCGGTGATTGAGTCCAAGAACGGGGACGCCTGGATTGAGGTGCGCGGCAAGCAGATGAGCCCGAGCGAGATCAGCGCGATCGTGCTGCGCAAGATGAAGGAGATTGCGGAGGAGTATCTTGGGGAAGAGGTGAAGGAAGCGGTGATCACCTGCCCGGCGTATTTCAACGACTCCCAGCGTCAGGCCACCAAGGACGGCGGCAAGATCGCGGGCCTGGAGGTGCTGCGCGTGATCAACGAGCCGACCGCGGCCGCGCTCGCCTACGGCCTGGACAAGCAGGGCGGGGAAAAGATCGCGGTGTTTGACCTCGGCGGCGGAACCTTCGATATATCGATCCTGGAACTGGGCGAGGGCGTGTTCGAAGTGCTCAGCACCCACGGCAACACCTACCTGGGCGGCGAGGACTTTGACAACCGTCTGATGCGGCACCTGGTGGACAAGTTCAAGGAGCAGGAAAACATCGACCTTTCCAAGGACAAGATGGCTCTGCAGCGTTTGAAGGAAGCCGCGGAGCGGGCCAAGTGCGAATTGAGTTCCTCGATGGAAACCGACATCAACCTGCCGTTCATCATTGCGGACTCCAAGGGTCCCCGGCACCTTAACATCCACATCCACCGCGGGCAGTTTGAGGCGCTGGTGGAGGACCTGATTGAAAAACTGGAAGAGCCCTGCAAGATCGCCATGAGCGACGCCAACCTCAAGCCCGAAGACATCGACAAGGTGATCCTGGTCGGGGGCATGACCCGGATGCCGCGGGTGCAGAAGAAGGTTGAGGAAATCTTCAAGAAGTCGCCCCACAAGGGGGTCAACCCGGACGAGGTGGTTGCGATCGGGGCATCGATCCAGGCCGCGATCATCAAGGGCGAAGTGAAGGAAGTGTTGCTGCTGGACGTTACCCCCTTAAGCCTGGGGGTTGAGATCAAGGGCGGGCTGATGCACAGGATCATCCCCAAGAACACCACCATCCCGTGCAAGCGCGGGGAGGTGTTCACCACCGCGGTGGACAACCAGCCCTCGGTCACGGTTCACGTGCTGCAGGGCGAGCGCGAGTTGTCCAAGGACTGCAAGAGCCTGGGCAGGTTTGAGTTGATCGGGATTCCGCCGGCGCCGCGGGGGGTGCCGCAGATAGAGGTCAGCTTTGAGATCGACACCAACGGGATCGCGCACGTCTCGGCCCGCGACCTGGGCACGGGCAAGGAGCAGTCGATCAAGGTGCACGCGGCCTCCGGGCTTAATGACGAGGAAATCGAGCGGCTGCTCAAGGAAGCGGAGATGCATGTGGACGACGACCGGAAGTACCGCGAGATGATCGAAATGAAGACCAACCTGGAGGGGCTGATCTACTCCACCCGTCGCTCGATGGAGGAGTTTGCGGACCGTCTGGAGGAGGACGACCAGAAAGCGATTACGGAAAGACTGGGCAAGGCGGAAGAGATGATCAAGAGCGATGATTTCGACGCCATCAAAAAAGCCAACGACGAGTTGAACGAGGCGGCGCACAAGCTGGCGGAAGCGCTCTACGCTCAGACCAAAAGTGAGTCCGGGAAGTAACGCAGGTTGACGGGAGATGGCGAGGACCACTCACCACGACTACTATGAAATCCTAGGCGTGTCCCGGAGCGCGGACCCGGAAGCGATCAAGAAGGCTTACCGCGAGTTGGCTCTCCAATACCACCCTGACCGGAACCCGGGCAGCAAGGAAGCCGAGGAAAAGTTCAAGGACATCAACACGGCCTATCAGGTGCTGGGCGACCCGGACAAGCGCTCGCAGTACGACCGTTACGGCGAGCGCGCGCCTTTTCAGGTCAATTACGAAGACTTCGGCGTCCCCACCATCGAGGACCTTTTCTCCGGGCTGTTCGACGAGTTTTTCGGCCGGAGGACCGGGACTCGTCCCGGCCGGAGGCGGGGCGCGGACTTAAGGTACGATTTGAAGATCACGCTCGGGGAAGCTTTTACGGGCGGCGAGCAAAGCGTCAAGGTCGAAAAGCACCAGCTGTGCCCGGGCTGCAAAGGGAGCGGGATGAAGCCGGGTTCGCAGCCGGTGATCTGCCCGGAGTGCGGCGGCAGCGGCAACTTGAGGTACCAGCAGGGGTTTTTTTCCATCAGCCGGACCTGCCCCCGGTGCGGGGGAAAGGGACGGATAATCAGGGAACCCTGTCCGAGGTGTGAAGGCAGCGGGTTCGGATTTGTGGAAAAAGAGTTGAAGGTGAAAATACCCGCGGGAGTTGAAACCGGCTCCATCCTGCGGCTCAGCGGCGAAGGGGAGGCGGGGGAACCGGGCGGAGTTTCCGGAGACCTCAACGTGATCATTTACGTGGAAGAGCATGCGGTCTTCCAGCGCCAGGGCACGGAACTGATGTGCGAGGTCCCGGTCTCTTTCACCAAGGCCGCGCTGGGCGCGGAGCTGGAAGTGCCCACGCTCGACGAGCCGGTTCGCTTGAAGATACCGGCCGCGACCCAGACCGGCAAGATTTTCAGGATCAAGGGCAAGGGCATGCCCTCGATCAGCGGTCACCGGGGAGACCTGCACGTCCGGGTCTTTGTGGAAGTCCCCTCCAGGTTGAGCGGCAGGGAAAAAGAACTGGTGGAAAAACTGCTGGAAGCCGAAAAGCCGGAGAGCTATCCGGCGCAGAAAGCTTTCCGGGAAAAAACGCAAAAACCCAAGCCGTCCAAAGATTAGCGGGCTGTTGAAAAATCGAGGGGTCGGGCCTCAGCATCGCAGCTCGGGCTTCCGCGAAGAGGCCTGACCCCATAGAAATGAAGAGAAATGAAGCGCGGATTCTTTTGCGAAGTTCTATTGCTCGCCGGGCTGCTTTTGATCGTCTGCCCGGGCGCGGTTGCCGGCCCCTCCGGATTGCCTCGGCTGCACGCCGGAGAAAAATATATTTACGATCCCTACCGACGCGTGGTCCTGCTCCGGGGAGTGAACGTCCCGGGATATGATGACTATCCTTTTCCCTGCGGCGCCCGAGACGCGGCCGCGATCAAGTCGTTCGGCTTCAACTTCATCCGGCTGGGGGTTTCCTGGGAGTATGCCGAGCCGGAAGAGGGCAGGTACGACCGGCAATACCTGGAAGCGGTCGTCAAATTCATCCGCGAGGCGGGCAAGGCCGGGATTTACGTCATGCCCGAAGTCCACCAGATCGGCTGGGGCGCGCCCAACAGCGGCATCCCGAAGTGGATGGTGGACAAGACGCCGGCCAACCACGGGGACATTCTGGGGGTTGTGCGGGAAGCCAACCGTTTCTGGTCGGAGAGGGAGTTGCAGGACAAGATGCTCGGGTTCAACGATTTGGGGTCAGGTCTTTACTTGTTACTTAAGTAGCTTTGGATAAAAAAAGATAGCTCATAATACAACGCCGCGTTAAACATAAAACAGAGCTCTGACCCCAATTCGGGTTAGCGGACGACCCTTTTGATGGTGTGGTTGCAGTCCGGTCCGGCGGGGAGGCAGAGGGCGTCGGGTTTTCCGGGCGGGGGCCAGTAGCGGGCGCGACGGCCTTGGTAAACGTCCCTGACCTTCAAGATTTTGCCCGCGTGGTCAAGGCAGTTTTCCGACGGTTTTTCCTCCGGGTCAGCCTCGCACACCTGGCAATAGTATTCCCCGTCCGCGATCATCCGCGCAGCCAGCCCGCGGACGTAATAGGCGTTGAATTCCATGCGCGCCAGGGCTTGCGCCGCGCTCAGACAGTTGATCACCCGCTCGATGGTCTTGCCGCCCCGGGTTTCAACATATTCCACGGTTTGGAAATACTCCGGATTAGACATGGCCTTGCACAGACTTTCCTCATTGCCCAGCCGGAGCGCCTTTTCCAGTTCCCGCGGGAAAACGGTCATGCCCAGTTCAGACAACCGCGGACAACGGTAAGGCGAAGGCGAATTCTCCTCCTTCCCGAACTCCTCCAGCATGAAAAGGCGGGTGATGTCATCCAGTTCATCAAAAATATACATGTCGCTGCTCCTGCTTGGGAAGTCGGTATATATTATTTGGGTTCTCGCGCCCGGTTTGTCAAGGAGCAAAGGGCCAAAATATTTTCTTCGCCGCCAATTTGGAAAATCGCTTTCCCGGGCATAAAATGAATTGGCAGTGAGAGATATCAAGAGATGGTCCCGGGCCTGGGTCCTGCTCGCAGCGGTGATTGCCGCTTTTCTCGCCCGGCAGCTCAACAACCCTTTTTACGCGGATGACTATTTACACCTTGCCTTCATCAAGTTCATGCAGGATCCGGCGCGGGTGTTGTGGATGCATTTTTTTGGCCAGGACTTTTGGCGGCCCATGGTCTACCTGGCGAATTTACTGAGCTTCAAAATATTCGGACTGCGGCCCGCGGGATGGCACGGAGAGGACCTCGCAATCCATTCCCTCAACGCCCTGCTGTTGGCGATGATGCTGGATAAAATCATGGCGGGCATGAAATCCGGGCGGCTGTTCAGCATTATGGGCGGACTCCTGTTCGCCATCCATCCGCTGGCCCTGCTCACCGCGGCCTGGATCGCCTGCCGCGCGGACCTGCTGGCCATGTTTTTCGCGCTGCTGGCCATGAACCTGGTCTTGGCCGCGTTTCAGGCCGAAAAGTTCAGAGCGGCGCCGCTGCTTCTCGCGCTGCCCCTGGCTTTGCTCGGTTTTGTCTCCAAGGAATCGGTGCTCACGCTTCCGGCCACGGCCGCGGTCATGATTTTCTTTTTTGGCCGGGGCGGATTGGGTTGGAGGAAAACTTTTTATTCGCTTGCGGCATTCGGGTCCTTGGCGGTTGTGCTCGCTTTGTATTTCGTGCTGCGGCTGAAGATTTTCGGCAGCTTCAAGGGTTACGAGCAGGTTGAATTGAGCGCCGGCTGGCTGCTCCCTCGGCTCTGTTACCACCTGCCCAGAGTGTTGTCCATGTCGTTCAAGGACTACGCGCTCTGGCATTTGCCGGCCAGGAGCGGGTGGGCCCAGCCCATGATCTGGTCATACCTGCTGCTTGCGCTGATAAGCATCCGCTCGGTCAGGCGCTCCCCGCGGTTTTTCATTGCCGGGGTCCTTTGGATACTGATCGCGCTTGCACCGGTCTGGAACCTTTCTCACATGTTCGCCTACGGCGAGGCGCGGATGCTCTATTTCGGCCTGGCCGGCTTGCCCATTATCTTGTGCGGGGCTTTGGCCGGGATTGAAAATTCCAAATGGCGGGCCGCAGGCGCGGTCTTGCTGATGGTGGTCCTGGCTTTGCTCGGACGAGAGAGCGCGTCCGAATTGAACCAATTCAAAGTCAGGTCTGAGCTCTACGAGAAAGTGAGGGAACAGGCCGTCAGGGTGATCATGCCGGCCGGCTCGGTTGTCAACGCCAAGCGGATTTATGTTTACGGCCTGGACTTTGACTTCTATTACCTGGACCCCATGCTCAAGGCGCACTATCCCCAGCTCCTGGACCGCATGATCGTGCCGGCGTCCATGCCAACCCTGGCATGGGTCAGTCAGGACGTCCTCCAACAGAGCCGGCCCGGCAGCGCAGTGCTGCCCAGGATGCAGGTCGGTTACACCGATCAGAAAACGGCCCTGGTCTCAATCACCCCTCCGGAAGACCTGGTGCAGGCGCCCTCGCACGACCCGCAGTCCATGGTCCTGGAATGGAACGGTTCTCAATTCGCGGACATATCCGCGGAGTCAACCCGGCTTTTCCACCGGCGGCTTTTCATGCAGGCCAATTACGCCCAGCCGCGCCAACTCAAGCTGCTGCCCAACTACAGTTTCCGCAAGCGAAACTATCCGCTGGACTGGGAAACCTCCGGGCTGAAAGCGGTCGCGCCTTTCCAGCTGGGAGCGCCTTACGATTTTGTCGCAACCGGGAATGATCCCTGGCTGGTCTCGCCCGAGCTTGATTTCCCGGCTCTGGCCGTTGCCGAGGTGGAGCTCAGGATGCGGGTCGGGAACAAGCAATACCTTGCCCCTCAGGAAGAGCAAGGCTGCTTCTTCTGGATGGCCGACAAGGACACCGACTGGACGCCGAATTGCAAAATTTGCTTCCCGGTCATCGCCGACGGAGAATTCCACGCCTACCAAATCAGGGCGGACCGAAACCTCTACTGGCTCCGGTCCTCAAACGTCTCCCGGGTCAGGATCGACCCCATCAGCTTCCCCGGAAAATTCCAGCTCGACTACATCAACTTTTCTCCCGCGCCCTCGCCCGAATAGCCTCGGCCGCGGGGAAAAATCAATGTTCAACTTGCCCGGTCACGGTCGTCCAGACGGCCGATCACCCTGGCCGGCGCGCCCGCGGCGATCGAGTTGTCGGGAACGTCTTTAGTAACCACGCTGTTGGCGCCGATGATGCAATGAGAACCGATCTTCACCCCCGGCATGATGGTCGCGTGAACCCCGATCAGGCAATAGTCCCCGATCTCAACCGTGCTGATTCGCGCCTTGCGGGAATTGGACAAGTCGTGCAAGTCCGAGTCCATGATGCTCACGCCCCAGGAGAGCAGCGTCTTTTTCCCGATCATGACCCGGTTCTTGGCCGCAAGCACCGCGCCGTTGAACCCGCAGTCGTCCCCGATCTCGATCCTCGCGCCCGCAAACGCGGTGAAAACGTTGGCGCAGTATTTGCCCCGCAGCCAGACCCGCTCTCCGAAAATAATCTCGCTCCCGGCTTCCGCGTCAAAGACCGCGGGGAACACCGAGCGCTCAAGCACCGCGCCTTTCCCGAACCTGATTTTTCCCGAACCGCGATAGCGAAAGTCCCGCGTGGAAATATCGCAACCCTCGCAGAACTCCACCCGGCCGGAAAGACGAAGCTTGAGCAGCGCAAAATTAAGCCGGTTAAAATAATACAGCCACCGCAAATACATCTTTTCGTATGGCGAAAACTTATCCACCTTCTGCTATCATAAATGCCCGGCACCGGATATGCAAAATCAATCCGGACGCGGAGGCAAACATGGTCAAATGTTGGATGGGGGTTGACGTTCATCAGAAATATTTTCAAATATGCGTGCTCGACGCACATGGCGTTGCAAAATATCTCAAGGTCCCGAGTGATGACCGGGGCTGTATCGATACTGAAATAAAAAATGCCAAGCCTGAAGTTATGGCGATAGATTGCCCGCGAGGGCCGAGCAAAAACAATGTGCTCAAAAACCGGCGCGTCTCCGAATATGTATTAGGGATCGGCGGATATTATGCCACCAAATCAAAAAAGCAAGCTTGCGCCAAGTGGATGCAGACGGGCTTTAAGCTCTACAAGCGGCTTGAAAAAAAGGCGATTGAAGTTTTCCCAGGGTATGCCTTTTATTGGCGAAATGATTTTGTGTGGCCGCCGAAGAAAAAGACGCGGAAAGGGATGCAGGCAAGGATCAGGATCCTGCGCAACTTGGTCAAAAACTTGCAACCTGGAAAAACCAATGACCATGAAATTGACAGTCTCATGGCGGCAGTGCTGGCAAAAATCTATGGCAAGCGGCAGGGCGCTGGATTTCTCGTCGGCGATAGAGACGAAGGCCCTATATTCATGCCACGCCCGGTTACGGAAGAGAAACTGACCACGCTTCTGAAGCGCCGCGCCAAGGGGTTGAAACCGCCTTGCAAAGCGTTCCCGAAAAGGTATTTTAAGGCTCGATGATGGAATACGACGGGCCGGTTTTCCGTCCGCCTTCGGAAGCGGACTCGCTGATCATCCAGGCCACGCTGGGCTGCTCGGCCAACACCTGCAAGTTCTGCCTTATGTACAAGGGCAAGAAGTTCCGGGTGCGGCCTTTAGAGGACGTGCTGGCGGATTTGCAATGGTGCGCCGGTCATGAACCAGGGGCGCGGAAAATATTCCTTGCCGACGGCGATGCGCTTTCGGTCCCGACCGGACAATTGCTCGCCATCCTCCAGGCCTGTCATCAGCTTTTTCCCCGGCTGGAGCGGGTCACGAGCTACGCGAACCCCGGCAACCTTTTGGCGAAGAGCGAGGACGAGTTACGCTTGATTTGTAAAGCGGGTCTGAGCCTGATCTATTATGGGATCGAATCGGGCGATGACGAGCTTCTGGCCAAGGTCAAGAAGCAGGCGGCCACTGAGGAGATGGTTGAGGGCTGCGCCAAGGCTCACCGGGCCGGGCTGGAGATTTCGGTGACCGTGATCCTGGGCCTGGCGGGGAAGCAAGGAAGCCGGCGGCATGCGGAATTGAGCGCGGCGCTCCTGAACCGGGTCAACCCCCGGTACATCGCCTGCCTGATGCTCATGCTCGGGGGGTTTGAGAAGACCTATCAGAAGGTCATGGGAGCGGATTTTCAATTTCTGGACAAAATGGAATTCCTGCAGGAACTCAGGTGGCTGGTTTCGGGGCTGGAGGTCAAGGATTCCGTTTTCCGCACCAACCATGCTTCCAATTACCTGCCGCTCAAGGGGGATCTGCCCAGGGACAAACAACGCCTGCTCTCGACGATCGATTATGGTCTCGCGCACCCTGAGATACTCAGGCCCGAGCAGTGGAGAGCTCTCTGAAAGGTTCAAAGGTTCCGATGTTTCGGCGTTTAAGATTTGAAGATTTCAGCCGCCCGCCAGGGACGCGATTTGAACGGAACGAAGACAGGTTGATCTTTGCTCGTTTCCCGTTTCTCGTTCCTCGAATTATTCCTGGACCGGTGCGACTCCTCCGACGAACTTGATCACGTCGTTGTTGAATTTTTCCGGCTCCTCGACCATGGGGTAGTGCGAGCTCATGAGGTAGTTGCTCAGGGTTGAGAAGGGCATGACCTCGTCCATATAGACGGCGTCTTCATAGGGTAGCACGGGGTCGTATTTTCCGCGGATGATGAGGGTCGGGGTCTTGATGTCCTTGATCCTGGTGACCCAGTCGGTGCGGGTCTGGTCCCTGAGAATGGCTATCCTGCCGTAGTCCAGGCGCTTGGTGTCGGTGAGCGCCATGTGAGTGGCGTAGAGTTCGTTGGTGAATTCCTTGGTTTTCATCCAGCCGCTTTCAAACTTGTATTTGACGATCTGTTCCACCCATTTCCGGACCGGTTCGGAATCGTTCCAGATCAGCTTTCTGGTCCGGCTTTTTTTCTCGGTGCGGTCGTATATTTTGGACTCTTCCACGTAGAAAAGCTTCTGGTAGCTTTCATCGCCGTAAATCTTGAGCAGGCTGCGCCAGACGTCCACCCTTGCCGCCTTGTCGCGGTAAGCGTGCCTTGCCACCCAGCGGGGGTAATGCCAGTAGAGGGGGGTTAGTTTTCCGGTCTGCACGCCATAGGGACTTATGAGCACCAGGCCGGAGACCTTGTCCGGATAAGCCAGGGCGTAATCGATGGCGATCAGCCCGGAAAAATCCTGTCCGACCAGCACCGCTTTTTTGACGCCCTTGGCCTCCAGGAACTGGTTGAGGAAATGGGTCATTTCCGGGACGGTGTAGCGGACGTCCGGCTTGGATGAGCTCCCGAACCCGGGCAGGTCCAGGGCGATGACATGGAAATTTTTGGCCAGTTCCTCAAAGTTGTACTGCCAGGTGTCGATGGTTGAAACCGCGCCGAAATGGATCAGGGACTGGGCCCGGGGCGGCAGCAAATAGTCAACCCCCAGGATACCGGCCAGGGCGTAGGTGGTGCTTGCGGTCAGGACAGGGATGCCGTAATAGAGGATGCCCACGGGCACCGCGGCTGAGACCGTGTCCCAGGCCGGGTTGATGATCCAGGAATCGAGCATGTCCATGGTCATCACCCCGCCGTGCATGAGCACGATGGTCGGGCCTTGTCCTTTCTCAATGAAGGCATAATTGATCCCGTCGGCGGAGAGGTATTGCGTCGGCTCCAGGTACTGCTTGGGATTGAATTCCTGGTAGTGCCGGCGCTTGATCAACTGCTCATCGATCCTGGTATAGAGGCAGGATGAGCAGAGCACGAAAACCGCGGCCAAGAGACTGATCCCCATTTTGCCCGTTCTTTTCATTAGGCCCCCTCCCTAATCATGAAATCATGGCCATTCATTCCCGGGTCCATATTTACCACAACTGCGGACTTTTGTAAAATCAGACCCAGACTAATCCGTCTTCCATCAGGTCAATCAGCGATTTTCCGCCCATTTCATCCCGGCCTTTGCGGGCCAGGTATTTCATAACCCTTTTTCCGAATTTAGTCAAGGTAATGCTCGCGATGCCCCGGTGGTTTTTGGCAAAGAAAGGGTCGCGCCCGGGCTTGTAATCGTAATCAACGATCCCCATCTCCTTGAGCGCGAACATGACCGCGGTTTCCGCCACCTCGAAAAAGGCCAGGTAATTGGCCAGCATCTTGGTGCAGCGGTCCTGGGCGAGCACCCCGCTCAGGGAGTTGGGAGTGTCCGCGGGCAGGCGGCTTATAAGCTCGGCAAAGCCTCCCCGCTGATCCTGGGCCCAGCTGGAAAAGCCCTGGGCGCCGAATTTCTCCAGTTCGCTCCACCGGAGCCGGTTCCAGAGCGCGTCGAGCAGGATTACGAGTTGCTGGTCGGGGTTTAGTTCGAGGAGTCGTTCGGTCCTGGGTGTGATCAAGAGTTCCATGTCCGGGCCGATGATGAACAGATCCATGCACCTGGCAAAGTGATAAAACAGGCTCAGCCGCTGGCTCTGGCTCTGTGCGACGTTGGCCGGCAGGGCCTCGGGCCGGCTGAACATGCGGTTGAGCTTCTGGAGGTCCTTTTTGGGGAGGGTGGCGGTGGAGGGCGCGAGCCGGATCATGCGCCGGGAGAAGTAATCAAGGAACAGTTGAAAGTCAAGGATGATCCTGGCCTCGGGCCGGGAGAGGTTATGGACCAGGAGGTAAAGGCTCTGGTCAATCTCGAAGGGGCTGTCCATGCCTTGGGCCTGACCGTTCAGTTCCCGGGCCGGCCGCAGGGCCTTGCTGTTTTTGCCCCTGCGCCTGGCCTGGAGCCTGGCCAGATAAAGCTTCTTGCGGGCGAGGACCCCCATAATTTCGTCGCGCGACTCGCGGTTGACCACCCGGGCCTGGCAGACGAACTGGTAAAATTTCTTGAAAGTGGATATGAACTTTGCCAGCTCGCTGCGCGAGGCCTTCACCTTGGTCGGGTACCATGAGGACAGGAAATAGTGCATGGTGTCCGCGTCAACCTCTTTCAACTCCATGGCCTCGCCGGCCTCCAGGTAGGCGTTGGCGAAAAAGATGAGGTTGTCGCGGTGGAGCCCCGCGGTTTCCCGGCCCAGGCCCTGGGAGAGGAGCTTCTGGTGGAAGACCTCGATCAATATTTTATCGCGCAGGTTCATCCTTTGTTTCTAAGCTAACACGCGGGGACAACCGCTTCAAGGTTTTGCCAACCTCCTCCGGGATTTGCCGGGACCGGGCAGGCCGCTTGACAAGCGGAAAAATTTTCGTCCTGTCCTGCCCGGCGCGTAATTTGACAAACGCGATTTTGGCAATAAAATAAATATTTCCAAAGTGAAGATCTTCAGGGGCAAAATAAGGCCGATTTCGGAGGAGATAGTTCAAACCCTGGTCGCGGAAGGCGACATTGAGGTGGTGCCGGAGCAGACCGAAGAAGTCATCCTGGACGTTGAGGCCATCATCAAGGAGTACATCCGGCTGGACGAGGACTTGAACCGGGCGGCGCGCGAGATTCTCCAACAGCGCGGCCTGTCCTACACCGAGTTCGGGAAGGTGAAGCGGGAGCTGGCCGAGGAAAAGAAATTTGAGGTCGGGGACCGGGCCATGTTCTGGATCGGAACCCAGATCCTGGAATGCTTCATGGTCAACGACCGGGTGGGTGAAATCTATTCCGAGGACTGGGTGATGCGGAAGAAGATCAACAAGGTCTTCAACAAGCAACTGGGTCTGGAAGAGCAGATTGACAAGGAAGTCCGGACGCGGATCAAGAACATCCAGGAAGGCACCCCCGAGTGGGAAATTGAATACAAGAAGCTCAAGGATCAGATCGCCAAGAAACGCGGACTTTTGTAGCAGTCAGGAATTCGCAATTCAGGGATCAGGCTTCGAACCCCGGCAAATCTAAAAACACCGGAACATCCTTCTTCCCTTCTTGTTGCCGTGGGCTTTATTTCGGTTCGTCGGGCAGCTTGTGGCCGTTGGGCAGGAGGTTGGCCGGGACCGGCCATCCTTTGGCCTTCATTATTTTACGGGCGCAGGATTCTTGCAAAGACCCCCTGCAGTACTGGCTGGTCCAGACGGTCCTCAAACTCTCCAGCCGGAAGTAATCGAAGATCGGGCAACCGTCCAGGTGCTCGCAGTCGGTCATGGTGATATTCTCCTTGGAGACCGGGGATGGCGTCAGGCTACGGCCGAAAGCCTGTCCCCATTGGGGAGCAGGTCGGGAGCAACCGGCCGGCCCTGGGCTCTCAATTTTTTCCGGACGCATAGCTCCATCATCTCGCCCTTGCAGTAGTGACGTACCCAGATGTTCTTGAGTCCTTGGTGCCGGAACCGGGCGAAGATGGGGCAGGTCTTTATGTTCTTGCATTCTTTCATTTTCCAGTCACTCCTTGCCAAGGGGTTGCCTGAGATGCTCCGAGCCGTTTTTCCGGCTTACAATGTAATGCCGCCAAAAAAAATTGCACGGAATTATTGGGAGGCGGCTGACGGTTCGGGGAAAAGGGGGAGCGAGGAAAGAGGGCTTTCTGTTTATTTTTGTTTGAGGTCTGCCTTGACCTTGGCCGGCTTGCCGTCGGCGTCTTCAAAGGTGATCAGGGCCCAGAAATAGGGGAGTTCCATTTCGTCCGAGCTTGACTGCTCGAGGATATAGGCGACCGTGGGTATGGAAAAGCTGGTCTGGTAATTGCCGGGGAAGCGGGGATAGCCGACGTCGAATTCGTCGGATACGATGCCTCCGCAGAGCCTGACCTTGGGCTTGTAGATCGGGTCCGGCTTGTCGTTGATTATGAGGATTCTCAAGACCAGTCCGGTCTCTTCCATTTTAAGGTCCGTGTTCTGGAGTTTGAGTCCGGCGACCGAGGCGTCCTGGCCGGGGTCCGGGCAATAATAACGGTTGTACTTGTCCAGGGTTTCCTTCTGCTTCGCCAACTCCTCCTGCTGCTGCGCCGCATAGTCCTTGTAAACCACCTGCCTGGCCTGTCCCCCCAGCTTGGCGAAATACTCATTCTGCGCCGTGGTCCACGCGGTAATGTTCGCCTCCAGGTCCGGGGCCTTGAACTGTCCCGGGTAAATCTCGTTGCCGATCTTGACCAGGGCATTGATTTCCTTCCAGCTGTCGTCAATCACCTTTTTGGCTTTGTGGTAGTCTTCCACGCTTGAGCGCACCGTGGCCAGCTCGCACACCGGCACGGTCCCGGAAAGGCACCAGCCGATCTGTTTGCCCATCAGCGTCACCCGGTCATCGATCAATTTTTTGGCCAGGCCCTTGAACTGTTCGGAACCCACGTTGTCAAAGACCGCGGTGTGCCGCGCAGCGAGTTTCCGGCAGTAGTCGACCTTGTCCGCGCTCGGAAGTTCCGAAGCGATGGCGGCTTCCACCGCCACCTCCCCCTCCCGGAAGCCGGCCCGGCTGTAAAGACTCGCCAACTCCTTGTCCCCGGCCAGAAAACGCTCCGATTCCCTGGCGAAAAATTTCTCCGCCTCGGCCCAAAGCTTGGCCGGATCTTCCTTTAAAGTCCCGGTGGTGATCGCCTGTTTATGAAGATAGAAATACCTCTCCTCATTCTGGTTCAGCCAGTCTTCGGCCGCGGTGATTTTGGGTTCAGCCTGGGAGAGCTTGTTTTCCGCGACCAGGGCCTTGGCCTCGCCCACCGCAATCCGGAACATACCGGTCTCGGTCTGGGGCGGGTTGTCCTTTTGAAGAATTTCCCAGCGAAGGTCCAGCCATTTGAGCCGTTCCTTCAAAAGCTCGCTGGTGATGGCCTTGTCCGCGGGGGTCGGGTTTTTGCTCTCCGGTTTTTTTTTGGCCGCGCAGGAAAGGCTAAGCGCCAATGTCACCGCCAAGGCTATGAGCGTTTGTTTCGGACGCATATTAAAAATTCCGGATGACAAGGCGGCCGGTTTTTTCCCCGGTCGCTGTTATATCACTTATCCTTGGCATTGACCCGCATGAACTCCTTATGGCTTTATCGGATTTCAGCGGCCTGCACTTGCTGACTTTTTATTTTCCCGCCCGTTTATCCGCTGCGCGGTTATCAGGTATGCATGCTTGATTTTAAGACCGAAAAAATTAACGTTCCGAAGTTCCGTTGATATGCTGTGCTCGGTATGGACGGCCCTAAATATCGCGCTTAATCCAGGGTTGTCCTTCTCGATCACAACCATCCGGGACAATTTCATCATCTCTTCCGGCTTCAGATATTTCTTGATTTTCTTGGCCAGAAATTTGAGCGCTTCGTGCTTGGATTTTTCGATCCAGGGGGCTGCGACCAAAAGGTCCCAAACGTCCGGAGCGTCTTCTCTGAGGAACAGAGCAAAAAGAGCAAATGCCCCTTTTTCCCGGGAGATTTCCGATTCAACCTTGACTAATTTTTTCGCAATATTTTTCATATTTCTCTCAGGAGTTTTTTGGCTGCCGAAAGCATATTTCGGGTGTCCTGCGCCGACGCGGTCCCAACCGGATTATATCTGGCTTCCGGCTCCCAATCTTTGACTGCCGACCATTCGGGGAGGAAATTCGATCTTATCCTTTTTTCCTGGCCGCTAAGGTGCAAAAGGACGTCCAAGTCATGGGTGCGAAAGCTTTGATAATCTCTGAACTCCCCTCCGGTGTAAGGATAGTCCTCCCATTCTAAAGTTGCGCAGATTCTGGCCTTGAGCGCCAATTCTATTGCGTATCCGCAGATGTAAATGGCTCCGTCATATCTTCCAGCATTAAATAGAACGTCAGCATCCTCAAATTTCGCTCTTGCTGTATTTATGAGATCTCGCCGATCAATCATGATTTCACCACGCCGTATGCCTGCTCCCTTACAATTCTAATCCGGGTCGGACCGGAAATCAAATGTGTGCCGGGCTTTGTCAGCTGTACAGTCCCATCATCCGGGCGATGATCTCGCGCATAATTTCGGAGCTGCCTCCGCCAATGGTTCCCAGCTTGACATCGCGGTAGGCGCGGCAGACCCGGTATTCTTCAACATAGCCGTACCCGCCGTGGAGCTGGAGGCAAAGGTTGGCGGCTCTCACGCCCAGCTCTCCCACATAAAGTTTGCACATACTCACTTCCTTGATGGCATTCAGTCCCCGGTTGACCATATCACAGCAGTGATATACCAGGGCTTGAGCCGATTCAATCTCAGTGGCAAGGTCGGCCAGGTGATGGGCATTGGCCTGGAACGCGCAAATCTTGGTCTTGAACGCCGTGCGCTCCTTGCAGTAATTGATGGTATCTGCCAGGAGCAGGGACAGGGCGCTGATTCCGCTGACTGCGCCGACCAGCCGCTCGTATTGAAACCCGTGCATAATCGAGTAAAATCCTTTGCCTTCCTCGCCAAGCAGATATTTCTTGTCAATCTTGCAGTCCTCAAAAGAGAGCTCCACCGTGTCGGTGGCGCGGTGTCCGAGCTTGTCCAGATGGCGGGTGACCGTGAACCCCGGGGTGTTGGTCGGGAACAGGAACAGGCTGATCCCGGAATATCCTTTTTCAGGGTTGGTCTTGACCGCAAGCGTGAGCCAGTCGGCCTTGGCCCCGTTGGTGATGAAGGTCTTGCTGCCGTTGATGATGTAGTAGTCGCCGTCTTTGCGGGCAGTGCTTTTGATCGCGGCAACGTCCGAGCCGCAGTTGGGCTCGGTCACGGCAATGGCGCCGATTTTCTTGCCCTTGATGGCCGGAACCAGAATCTCTTGCTTCTGCTCCTCGCTGCCGAAGGTGACGATCGCCGGGGTGCACATGTCAGTCTGGACCAGCACGCTCAAAAGCACCCCGGAACTCTGACAGCGAGGCAGTTCCTCGGCAAAAACCACCTTGGTCCAGAAGTCGCAGGCCGACCCGCCGTATTTCTCCGGATAGGTGATGCCCAGGAAGCCCAGTTCGCCCAACTTCTCAAACACCCAGCGCGGAAAATTGCCCTCCTTTTCCCATTCGTCCGCGTGAGGGGCCAATTGCTCCTCGCAAAAACTCCTGATCTGCTGCCGGAAAATATCATGCTCCGGAGTGAAATACGGCCAAATCTTTTCTGCCATGACAGCCCTCCTGATTAAAATTGGAACTGGAAAAACTTTCGCATAACCTCAATCGACTGTCAAGTATGAAAGCGAGAATTTATTCTAAGACCGGCCTGACTCCGCAAAATCCATTTGACAATACTTACGAAAATTGATAGATTCTCATCACTGACATCTGACTAGGCAAGCCTAATCAAAGGAGGGGCACATGAAGCCGAATTTGCGTCTTCAAGTCAGCCGACTGGTCGCAATTCTGGTGGTCGTTGTCATCGCGGGTTGCAGCGGAGGCAAGAGCGGCGGAGGCAAAGATCACACTCCAGGCGGTCTTGCGCCGGGTGTCTTCCAGGGCAAGATCATCTATTCCGTCGGCGGCACAGGTTCGCCGCTCCTGGGAGAGGGGATCAGTTCCCGGTCCCTGGTTTCGGGCGAGGCAATTGCCAATGCCAAGGTTGAAATCGAAGGTTTGCCTTTTTCCGCAATCAGCGATTCCAGCGGCAATTTTAAAATCCAACACATTCCTCCGGGTCAGTACAAAGTTTCGGCGACCAAGGACACCAATAACGACGGTCTTCCGGAATTAGCAGGTAATGAAATTCTGACCATGGCCGCGGGCCAGGGAACGGAGCAGGATGTTCGGGCCACCGGAACCGGCAGCCTGAGCGGCCGGGTCACGCTGGCCGGCGCCGGAACCGGCAACATCGGGATCATGGTCTTCATCCCCGGGACTTCCACGTTCGCTTTCACGGACGACGCCGGCTATTACCGCATGAGCGGGGTCCCATGCCCGAGTGCGGCTATCACCGTGGCGGCGACCAGGAATTGCTATTCAGTGGAGCAGGTTGCGGTTGAGGTTCCGAATTGTGGGCAGGAAGTAGAGGGCGTCAATTTCGATCTCGAGTATGTTGGCTGTCCTGCCCCGGTGCCTCAGACCGGCGGGATCAGGGGCAGCGTTTTTCTTTTGGGACAAAGCAGCCATTCCGGCATTTTGGTCAGTTTGCACAATGGCGCCACAACCACTACCGCCGGCAGCGGCAGTTATGAATTCTCAGGTCTTGCCACCGGAGTCTATCAATTGACGGCTTCGGCCGCGGGATACAGTTCGGCTTCCTGCAACAACATCACGGTCCAGGCCGGCGGCACATATCTGGCGCCAAACCTTTGGCTGGTCAACCTGGCGGACCCTGATTGTGACGGGGACGGCATCCCCAACAGCCTGGACCCGGACGATGACAATGACGGATACCCGGACACCGAGGAGATTGCCTATGGCTCGAATACCTGCGACGCCGGGAGCGTGCCGCTGGGGAACATTTCCGGCTCAGTGTTCAGGTTTGGCACAAGCGATCCTCTTTTCGGGGCGCTGGTGGGAGTCGCGGGAACCGATAAGGTATCGATCACGGACGCCTCCGGCCAATTCTCCATCCTGGAGGTGCACGCCGGTCCCAAGACCCTGGTCGCCATAATGAGCGGCTATTCGAACGGGTCAACCGTTGTCAATGTGCTTTCAGGACAGGCCGTTTCCGCAACCCTTTATCTTTCCGGCTCGGCTTCCAACACGCCGCCCACCGCGGACATTACCAGCCCGAGCAATGGAGTGGTGGTCAGCCAGGGTTTGACCCTGAATTTTTCGGGCCTGGTCGCGGACGCGGAGGACCCGCCGGAGGAATTGGCCGTCCGCTGGATAAGCTCGATTGACGGCCGGATCAATTCCGCGGCCGCGGACTTGACCGGCCTGGCTATTTTTTCCACCACTCAGCTTTCCGTAGGCACGCATTTGATCACGCTGCGGGTTACGGATTCGGGCAGACTTTCCGGCGAGGACCACGTGGCCATCAGCGTCAATCCTTCAACCCCTCCGTCCACCGCGGCGCTCTGCGTGACCCCCATGAGCCTTGATTTTGGCAGCACCGGGAGCGCAAGGACGGTGCAGGTATCCAATTGCGGCAGCGGGACCTTAACCTGGTCAATGACCAGCAACCGCACCTGGCTTTCGGCAACGCCCGGGGCAGGTTCGCTGCTCGCCGGCGAATTCACGGTCGTCAATCTCTCGGTCGACCGAGCTAACCTCCAGTTTGTGACTCCATACTCCGGCGGACTGGTCATCCAATCCAATGGCGGCAACAACCTGGTGGCGGTTCAAATGTTCGTGCCTTGCGGAGACCGCGATGGAGACGGATACAATGACGCCGCCTGCGGAGGGAATGACTGCGATGACAACGACCCGAACGTCCACCCGGGCGCCATTGACATTTGCAACGGCGTCGATGACGATTGCGACGGGGTGACTGACGAGGACGGCAATTCCTCCTGCAACGACGCCGAGCCCTGCAACGGCGAGGAATTCTGCAACGCCCAGGGCCAATGCGAGAGCGGGCCGGTGCAATACTGCATAATGGAACCCTCCGAGTTGGTTGCCCTGGCCTTGTCGCCCTCCGCCATTCAACTAAGCTGGACGGTCAATTCCACCGGCGAAGAGGGCCAGTACCTTTACCGGTCAACCTCGGACACCGGGCCTTTCAATCAAATTGACATGCTCTTGCCGGAGGTCGCGGGCTATATCGATTCCGGCTTGAGCCAGAACACCACCTATTACTACAATGTGGTGTCTTTCAAGGGGACCGATATTTCCGGGCCTTCCAACCTCGCGTCCAGCCAGACGCTTGACTTGGCCGCGCCGCAGTTGAGCTTGACCGAGGGAGTCAACTCGTTCAGCCTGACCTGGGTCGAGGGCGACGATTTTGCCGTGGAATACAGCCTGGAGCGCGCCAAGGTGATTGCGGGGGTCATGGTGGAGCCGTATGCCGTGATCGCAACCTTGGCCGCCGCGGCTGATTCATACCTTGACCAGGACGCAAGCCTTGTGCGCGGACCGCAGTATGCCTACCGGCTGCGCTCCAAAGACGAGGCCAATAATTACTCGGCTTATTCCAACGTGGCGTCCGGATACCTAGGGCAGTTCAGCCCCGTGGCTTTCATCGACACCTACAAACCAGCCTTCTCAGTCGCGACCGCTGATTTCAACAAGGACGGCAATGCTGACTTTGCTTACATGACGGCTGACAACGTCTTTATTTTCAAGGGCGATGGCGCCGGCAACTTTGAATATACAGGCAATTTCTCTCAACCAGAACTTTGGTCGTGGTACGAAGTTGGAGTGTTATATACTGGAATGATGGGTGGTATGAAACCAGCGTTGTGCTTGGTGGGTTCTCCGGAATATTCTCGTATTGATTGCCAGATTCCGGGTTACGGGGGGCCGGCTCAAGCGTGTTACTTCGGGGGGTTCCCCATGGGGCCTCAGCAATGCAGCTCGGGCGGTTTTTCGGGTGGGGATGAAAAATTCTCCGCCAATTCCTCGCTTATCGCCCAGGACATCAACAATGATACTTATCCGGATCTGGTGGCCTCCAACTGGCTCGCGATAAGGGTCGGATATCTATCTACCCAGCATGGGTTCATGTTTTGCCCATCATGGCCGTGTCAACCATATTGCTGGCCCGGAATCTATGGGTGTTGCTGCGTTGATCCGGATATCAGCACCAGCGGAAAATGCACAAATTGGACTCTCTCCGGCGGTTGCGCGGATACCGGTGGGGATTACCGGGATACGTATGGCTCCGATTGCTGCTCCGCATGGACTGAATGCAATCAGGTGGCTCAAATGTTGTGGGAGGTGACGGATTGTTATCCTGAAAATCCAGCGACCATGACATATAAGGTGCAGAACCAGGTGAGCTACGTCAGGACCGGCGATTTCGCGTTTTCGGCCATAGGCTGGGACAGCGCCAAAGGGGCAAACGAACTGCTGGTCGCTGATTTCAATTCCGACAACAAGCAGGACATCTTATTGCCCAATGACTTGGTGCTGGAGGACTATCAAGACGGCGCCGGGTTTACCTACAATTTCGCAGTCCAGCCCAGCTCCCTGTCTTTGTTCGCCGGCGCGGGCAACGGCGGTTTTTCAGCCGGCGCCAGCTATGACCTTGACGCTTCGCTGCAAAAGCCCGCGACCGGGTTCCGCCTGAGCTCGGCTGCAAGCGGGGACTTTGACCAGGACACCGAACTGGACGCTGCGGTGGTCAATTCCGCGCAGAACAACCTGGTCCTGATGCGCGGAGTTGGAGACGGGACCTTCTCGTCCTACGCTACCATCACCACCAAGAAAGGCCCCATGGCCGTGGACGCAGGCAACCTGGATGCGGACGGAGATATTGACCTCGCGGTCGGATATTCCGACAGTTGTACGCAAATCACCATTTTTTGGAACGATGGTGCGGGTAATTTCCCGGCCTCAACCAACCTTGACACCGGCATTGCCTGCGACGCTTCCAAGAACCGGAAGCCGGACATCAAGATCGCGCAGTTGAACGGAGACGGTATTCCGGACATCGTTTACGTCTATCCGGTCGCGGGCGGCAGCAAAAATGTGGCCATTTTTTGGGGCGCGGGGAGCGGGAGTTTCAGTCCCGCGGATAATTATGTGGTGGGAAACGGCGCGGGCTCCTGCTGGCAAACCGCCAAGGCCGACGTGGCCGTGGCTGATTTCAACAATGACGGCAAGCCGGACCTGTTAATAGCCATTTCCGAGAACCAGCAACTATATTTCCTGTATGGGAAATAGACACGGCGCTATTTGCGGTTGCCGTGGGCTTTCATGCAAATGGTTCAGTATAAGTTGCTGGCCCAAGCGGTGAATGCAGGATCGCAAGCCCGGCAAGCCGGAGGATGCTCGACCGTGTTCATTTTTCCTCCATAAGCTTTTGCAGATCCTCTTTGTCCATTCCGCATTGCTTGAGAATGCCGAGCAAAGTTCCCTTGGCCAGATCGTCATGGAGGGGGATTACGGTTTTAAAGTTACCTTTTCTAAGACTTACGTGACTGCCTTTTTGACGAATGACCTCAAAGCCGGCCTTCTTGAGCGATTGGATCAGAGCATTTCCAGACAGGACTGGAAGTTTACTCATTCACGGCAACCTCAAAAGGATACAATATCACCTCGCCCTTGCTCTCCGGGACATCGCCGTCGCCGAAGCTCTCCAGGTAAAGCTCCACCGCCTCTTTGAGGTTTTTTTGCGCCTGCTCAATGCTTTTGCCCTGGCTGACCACGCCCAGTTCCACGCAATGAGCGACATACCAGTCTTCCTCTTTAGTGATCACGGCTGTAAATTTTTTGGACATTCAGACCTCCTCAGGCATAATTGTTCGCCGAAAATCATATTACCAGAGACCGATAACAAATGCCAGTTTCATGCTAATGATGTATTTTCGCGTAAAGCAGTTCCGTGTAGGCGGTTGGCTCAATCTTTGAGCGCGGCACGCCCAGAATATCGAGCAGGGATTGGAGGAACTTGGAGGCTTTGGGGATCTGGTTTTGAGAGTCCACCAGGGTTTCGATTTCAATGAATTCGCCGAGGTTTTTGACCCGGTTGAGGTCAATGGTCACGGGTCGGGCGAATAGCTTCTTGGGAGGCCGGTAGTAATATCGTCTCACCTGTTTGTGTTTTTCGATCAGGACGCGGAACCCGAATTCGCGGCAAAAGACCTTGAAGGCGGCCGGGTCGGAAATTTCAAATTCAAATTCGCGGTTGGCCTCCACGCCCTTCCTGCTCCCGCTCGGGATCTTTACCGTGACCATGCTTTTTCCGCGGATGGTCCTCAGCCGGAAACGCTGCACCTGATAGCCTCGCGTGTCCGCGAAAGTGAAGTAGAGGTCGTGTTCCCGCAGCTCTCGCTCGAAGCGGGCCAGGCGCGCCACTCTCCGGCGGACTTTTTCCGGCTCGTCCACCCACGCCTTGAGCTCAACCTCGATTTTGCCGGGATTGAGACCGCCTGATCGATCGGACATGACACCTTTTTACCGCAAAGCCGGGAAGAACGCAATAGGACTTTGGCCGCGATGGGGTCAGGCCTTTTCGCCGAAGCTTGAATTAGATGACAAGGCCTGACCCGAATGGCGCTAATTTAAGGTTGAACCTGATAGCCAAGCGCTTATGGTCATTAACCAAATAAGTTGACCGGCATTCAATTTTTTCGATAGCCCGGCGCTTCAGCGCCGGGGAACCCGGCCGCGCCCCCCTCCCGCTGCGGCCCACGCCGCGGCGTGGGCCGCAGCAAGGGTTTTAGGCGGTCGCCGTTCCCGGCCATAAATGGCCGGGCTAGAAAACGCAAGACCGGGATTGTCCATTTAATCAGTTGGTGACCATAAGCGCGGGGCTATTATGAAACCGCTGGGCCAAAACTATTATTGAGCTTAACTTAGCGCCATTCAGCTCTGACCCCTTAGGTTTACAATTTACTTGGAGCAACCGGTCGATTTTTCCGTCGACTTGGATGACGCGGGAGAAGATTTTTCCGCGGGCTTGACTTCCTTGACCGCTTTTTCGGGTTTGGCCGTCTCGGCGCCGCAGGAACCGCTCTGCTCAGGAGCGTCTGATTTTTTGTCCCGGGCGGCTTTGCCCTTGCCGTAGTCAGTGACGTACCATCCCGAGCCTTTGAGATGGAAAGAGGTCTGGCTCACCAGCTTCCTCACCTTGCCCCCGCACCGCGGGCAGCGGCGAAGCGGTTTGTCCGTGATTTTTTTCATCAGTTCCATGACGCCGCATTTGTGGCACTCGTATTCGTAGATCGGCATTGCCAAAACCTCCGACATCCGGCTACCATTTTCATGGGGTCAGGCCTCTTCGCTGAAGCCCGGACTGCGATGCTGAGGCCAGACCCCTCGATCTTTCAACTGCCTGCTGGATAAAAAGATATTTGATCAGGCGGAAAAGTCAATCCCCGGGGTCTGTTGCTTTGCCGCAATTGGGAGCGCCTCCTTGATTTTAGGCCGATAATTCCTTAAAATTTCTTAGAATGCCTGAGAAGCAAGTAGCCAAACTCCTGGAGCAGGGCCTGTATCACTACGGCCAGGGCGAGATCGGTCTGGCGGTGGAGCTCTGGAAGCAAGTCCTGGAGCTCGACCCCAGGAACGAGGTTGCCCGGGAATACCTGTCCATTGAGCTGGGGTCGAGCTGGCAGGAAAAGATAACCCCGTCCCCTAAGGCTGCGGCCCCGGTCATGGCGTCGGTCATCGCAACCGAGCCGGAGAAGAAATCGCAGCCGGAGGAATTCAATCTCGCCCAGCAGCATTTGAAATCGGAGCGCGCCGAGCGCGCCAAGATTTTGTTTGAGGAGTTATGCGAGAATGAGCCGGGCAACATGCTTTATCGCGCGTTTTTCGAGTTGAGCAAGGTGGCCATCGTCAAACAACTGCTGGTCATAACCCACTCTTTCGGCAACATGCCCGTGCTCAAGGTCAGCCTGTCCAAGATCACCGACTACCAGTTGACGGAAGAGCAGGGGTTCATTCTCTCGCTGATCAACGGCGAAACCAGCTTTGAAGACATGGTCTATCTTTCTCCGGTGCCGCCCTTTGTCACCTTTTTTTCCTTGAACCATTTCCTGCAGACCGGCATGATCGGCTTGAAGGACACAGAGAAATGAGCGAGATCGACCGCATCCGCAATTTTCCCTCCAAGCTCCGGACCATTCTGGCCTATTTTGACGAGCCGGTGCTGATCACCGACCCCAAAGGCGTGCTGGCTTACCTTAACCCGCGGGCCGAGGAGAGGTTCGGGGTTGAATTGAAGCTTGCAGTTGGGCGGAACATGACCGAGTTGCTGCCCGCGGGGGTTGCCCGGGCCCTTTCCGACGGCGTTGCGCGCGTTAATAAGACTCCCAAGAACCTCAAGCTTCTGGTTGAGGACAGCGATCCCCGTTACCTGGCGGAGCTCAACCCGATCATGCAGAATTCGAAGCTTTTGGGCGTGGTGATGTCGCTCCGGGCCGAGAGCCAGGATGAAGTCATCGCTCGCCTGAACCAGTCCTTGTTCACCAACATGGTGGACGAGATCTATCGGCCGATCAACCAGTTGACCATGCTCTTCAGCCGCGAGTTTGAGGAACGCCAGGGGTTTGAGGCGTTTTACCACCGCTCCCAGGATATGGTCAAGCAGATCATCGCCGCGCTCAACAACCTGGTGGACATTTCGCCGGTGTTGATCGGCGAGATCCGTCTGGCCCGTAGCAGGTTCCAGCCCTCGATCCTGCTCAAGCTCGCGCGCAGGTCTTTTTACGCCCGCGCGGAGGACAAAGGAGTGAGCCTGCAGCGCCTTGAGCACCGGGACCTGCCCGAGGTCATGGGCGACCAGGCCAAGTTGAACCGGATTCTCATCATCTTCCTCGACCAGATGCTCAACCTGGCCCAGCCCGGAGAGATCGTGGCCATCAGCGCGGACGTGACCCTTAAGCCCGAGCCGACCCTGTCCTATTCCCTTACCACCACCGGAATTTTCAAGACCGAAAAGGATTTCTGTTGCCTCACCGGCGACCTTTCCGAGGGATACGCCAAGGAAGGCACCGAGGACAAGCTCAAGGAGCGCAACATGGTGATCGCCTCACGCCTGCTCCTGGCCATGAAGGGCAAGGCCCAGATCGCCAGCCTGGACAACGTGGGCACCACGCTCTTGTTCTCGGTGCCGGTCATTATTCCCGGCAACGACAGCCCTGAACCGGAATAGAGCCTCAATTGCAGCCTCCGGCCGCAAACGCTTGACAAGAGACCCGGTTTAATAATAAGTTGGCAAGCAGAAGCCGGCCCTCAGACCGCGGGCCGGGCCGAAGGAGGAGCACGGCAATGAAATCCAAGCGCGGAGATTTTAACCATACCGCTTGCCCGTTGAGCCGGCGCCAATTCATACTCACCGGGTGCGCCGCGGGCGCAGGAGCTTTGTTGACCGGTCCCGGACTTTCGGCCGCGACAAGCTCCGGCCGCAAAATCCGACTGCGCCTGGTGCACGTGATCGACGGCCTGGTCCAGCCCAAAGCCAACTGGCCCAACCTCGGGTTCGATTTCCGGCCGGGCATGGAGAAGGTTAATCACGCGCTCGAAAACGCGCTCCCTCAATTTGAATTCCTGCACTCGACCGTCGCCAGCGCGGTCCAGGCCCAGGCGCTTTTGCTCCGGGACCTGGGCAGGAGAATCGACGGTTACATCATCCACCAGATGACGCTCTGGAAATTCACCACCGGGATATTCGCCGCGACCGGCAAGCCCGTGCTGCTGGCGGACTTCATCTACGGCGGCAGCGGCGAAACCCTGGTCACGGCCGCAGCCATGCTCAGGAAGGGCCGAAAAAATTTCGCATTCGTGTCCTCGTCCAGCCTGGACGACCTGGTCGAGGCGGTCAGATGTTTCGAGCTGTTGAAGGAAGGCGGGGTCCCGGACTTTGCGGCCGCGGTGGCGCGGGTGAGGCAGGCAAGGACTCCCGGGCCCGGGGACCTGTCCTGCGCGGCCGACCCGGTAGAGACCGTCAGCCCGGAAGAATGCCTCAAGCAGGCGCGCTCGTCCAGAATCCTGGCGGTGGGATATCCCGGCGTTTCCTTGTACGGCGTTCCGAACATTCCGGTGAGCTTGATTTCCTTCGGAGAACTCCACCGGGCATTCAAGAAAGCGGACCCGGACCAGGCCCGGGAGGTGGCATCGGGGTGGGAAAAGAGCGCGGCCGGGGTGGAAGGCGTTTCTTCGGAGTCGATCCAGAGTTCCGCGGCGATGTATTTGGGGATGAAGGACCTTTTGCAAAAACACCATGCCAATGCCATCACGGTCAATTGCCTTACCGGGTTCTACAGCGGCCGGATCAAGGCATACCCCTGCCTGGGCTTCCATCAACTGTGCAATGACGGCCTGGTCGGCGCCTGCGAGTGCGACCTCAGGTCAACCGCCACCATGATCCTGGTCACCGCGCTCACCCGGGGACGGCCCGGGTTCATCTCCGACCCGGTGATCGACACCTCCAAGCGCACCGTCATTTACGCCCACTGCGTGGCTTCCAACCGGCCGTTCGGCCCAAAGGGACCAGCCAGTCCCTTCCATATCCTGACCCATTCCGAGGACCGCAAAGGCGCGTCTGTGCGCTGCATCCTGCCCCAAGGATACATGACCTCAACCGTGGAGTTCGACCCGGACAAGAAGGCCATGCTTTTTCACCGGGCCAAGGCGATTGGCAACGACCCGGATGACCGCGCCTGCAGGACCAAACTGGTGGCCGAACCAATCGGGGACATTGAGAAGCTGTTCACCGCCTGGGACCAGTGGGGATGGCACCGGGTCACGGTTTACGGAGACCTGAAGGAACCGCTGGCCGGACTGGCCGACGCCCTGGGATACAAGGTCGCGAATGAGGCTTAAGTTATAGCTTGGGGTCTGACCCCAACTTATAACTTGGGAAGGTCATGGACGAGGCACAATCGTTCTATACGGTTTTCCTTTGAAGCTGGTGATATTCGCTGGGATGTTCGCGGTCTGGCTGGTCTGGCTCGGATACAAAATCGTCAGCCGGATTGACGCCAACGTGGCATTGACCGAGCCGGAGTCAACCTGGCTGGACTACATCCGGTATCGGATCGATTGCCGCCGCCATCCCGAAATCGATTACGAACCCGTCCCGCGTCCGCCTTTTCGAATCGGCTTAGTCACCTACACCTTTATTATGCTGTTCGTGATCCTGCTCTTCGCCACGTGCTGGTGAGAAGATTCGACGAGCGCGGACTTCAGCCCAAATAACTTTTGACATATCTTTCGATGGCCGCATTCGGCTGGTAGATGCCGAAGTGGCCTTCGCAGAGGATGTCGGGTTTGAGTTCGAGGAGGCGCTGGAGCGATTTATGGTAGAGGTCGGCGTTGGACCCGAGCGCGGGGTGGAGCGGGCCGTGGACGTCCTGGCCGAATAAAATTCTTTTGCCTTTGCGGTCCAGGTATGCCGCGCTTGAGTCCGGGGAGTGGCCCGGGATGTGGATGAGGTGAAGGGTTTCGCCGCCGAAGGAGAGCTCCAGCGAATCGCCGAAGGTTTTGTCCACCGCGATCACCGGCGCCTCCATCCCGTACCACTTGGCCGCGGTCAGCACCGGGTCGCCCCTGAGCAGGGTCTCAGCGGTTTTTTCCTGGGCGATGATTTCGCAGCCGAGCCGGGACTTGAACTCGTTCGCGCCTCCAATGTGGTCGATGTGGCAATGGGTGAGGATCAGTTTCTTGACCAGTTTGGGGTCGAGTTTGAGCGATTCCACGTTTTCCATGATATGCGAGACCGATTCCCCGGCGCCGGCGTCAATCAAGGCCAGCTCTTCCGCAAACTGGATCAGGTAGACGCAGCAGTCCGAGGGGTCGGTCATCTCCGGCCCGCCCACCAGCCAGACGCCATCGCATACTTTTTCAGGGTTCATTGCTTACGTCAATTATATTTTCTAACCGCAAAGGACGCAAGAGCCGGAATTAAACATCCGCAATTCCTTCGGAGAAAGGGCTTGACTTTGGAACGTGCATATGCAATTATATATGCGTGTGCCAGATCCGGCTGGCGGAAAGCGTGAGGGATGACCTTAAGCGAGTGCCCGCTCATTACCGGTGCATTATCCTGGATGCCATGGAGGCCCATCTTTCGCGAAACCCGGAGCAGGGGACTCGGCGAAAGAAAATGCTGGTCAGCCTCGTGCCGAATTTTGAGGCGAGGACCCCGGTCTGGCAATTGCGGGTCGGGGATTATCGGGTTTTCTACGACGTGGACCAGGCGGAAAAATTGTCTACGTGAGACTGGTGCGCAAGAAGCCGGCCCCCGGGTCGACGGAGGAAATATTATGAAGACCGTGAGTGTTAGGGAGTTGCAGAAGCACGTGAAGGATAGCATGGACGCCGCTCAGCGCGATAAAGTGGTCATCACCCGCAAGGGCAAGCCCGCGGCCATCCTGATCGGAGTGGAAGGAGAGGACTGGGAGGCCGTCATGCTCCAGACCAGTGCGCCATTCTGGAAAATGATCGAGAAGAGGCGCAGAGAAAAGACGGTGTCTTTGGCGGATGTGGAAAAAAAGGCCAAGAAATTTGCCCGGCACTAGCTTGACGTAATTTGGCTCGATTTGCCGGGATCAGCTTGCAGCACCACCAGGAATTGAATCAACCTGGTCAATTCATCTATGTTTTTCAACTTCAAATATTCCAGCAAATACACAAAAGGTTCCAAGAGGGCAATCCCAACCGCAGACTAGCGCACGATTCCGGCTTGAAAGATCAAGAATGTCAGGTTTGAAGCAGCGTGGAAAAGCACGGGCGCGACCAGGGAGTCGGTTTTTTCGCGGAGCCAGCCAAAGGCGAGCGCGGGGAAGAACACGAGCAGCCGGTCGGGAGAGGGTCTGACCAGGAAATGCGCCAGCGCAAAAACCGCGGCCACAATGAAAAGGGCAGGGCCGGTTTGCGCCGAAAATAGTTTCCAGTTCCTGCCGAATACCCGGTCCAGTCTCCCCTGCAAATAGCCTCGGAAGAACCACTCTTCAGGAAGCGCCGTCAGTAAAAGCTGGCCTAAAAGCATATTCCCCAACAGCGGGGGCATTTCCAGTCGGAAGCGGTAATGCAGGAGATTGGCCGCGCCGAAGTAAGCCCCGAGGTAGAAAAGGGGGAAGATGATCGCGGAGGCAATGAGGAACCACAGCAGGCTCCTGCCCCAGTCCAGGTTTTCAACGCCCATTTCCGCAAAGCCGGATTTGCGGATCAAGATGGCCATCACGGGCAAATAGAGCCAGAGCGCGGCGATCAGCACGTCGCGGTGGCCGGCGACTGCGGGGGTATTCACGTGGAGTATGACCAGGGTGAGGATGAGCGCGGCGATCAGGACGGATACGGTTTCGGCCAGCAGGTTTTTTGGCGAATTGTCCACCGGCTTATGTTATCCGGCTTTATTATTTTTTTCCAGGCTCAGGTTGTTTGATTTTCTCTTTCAATTTTTCCGGCTTCTTTTTTTCTTCCTGGATGAAAAATTCCTCTTCCTTCTTGCGCTTCTTGGCCGGGCCGGTTTCCGGCACCGGCTCGCGCGGGAGTTCAGGCCCTGGTTTTTTATCCTGCTCTTCGCCGCTCATCGCGTCTCCAGCCGGGCGTAGCGGGCCAGGATTTTTTTCCGGCCGGCCTGTTTGAACTTGACCACCAGCTTGATCTTGTCCTCGCTGCCTTCAATGCGCTCGATCTCGCCTTCGCCGAAAGTGTCGTGTCGGACCTTCATGCCCGGTCTCCAGGAAATCTCCTGTTCGCTGTCCCAGACTTCCTGGCCGGAGTAGTCCGGCTCAAAACCGCGCCCGGCTTTTCCGCCTGTTTTCCGCGGCTGCGGCTCCCGGCCCGGCTCCCGGCCCAGGACGTGCTCGGCCTTGATATTCTCCGCCGGCAATTCCTCGATGAACCTGCTCGGGCTGCTTACCGCCGGTATCCCCCGCAGCATCCTCCGCCGAGCGTAATACAAATATAATCTCTGCTTGGCCCGGGTCATGCCCACGTAAAACAGCCTCCGCTCTTCCTCCAGCGCGTCCTCTTCACCCTCTGCCAGCGAGCGAACGTGCGGCAGAAGACCTTCCTCAAGACCCAGGACCATGACCACCGGAAACTCCAGTCCCTTGGCCGTGTGCAGAGTCATCAGACTGACCAGCCCCTGCTCTGAAAAGCGGTCAATATCATTGAATAAGGCAGTCCTTTCGAGGAACCCTTCAAGTGATGGTTCGGGCACGTTTGATTCATACTCCGCGACCGCGGTCACCAGTTCCTCCAGGTTTTCCAGGCGCGCCTCCGACTCGACCGTGGCCTCGGACAAAAGCTCTTGCTCGTAACCGCTCTTGTCCATGGTGAATTCCACCAGTTCGGAAAGCAGGTTTTCATCCTTCCAAAATTTCCTGACCTGCGAAATGAGCTCATGGAAATTTCTGAGCGCTTTCCTGGCCCGCTCGGGAAATTGCGAGGAGCCGGCCGCGTCCGGCACGGCCTTGAACATGCTCTCGCCCCTGGTTTCGGCCAGCCGGTTCAATTGCTCAATGGTGCTCTGTCCGATGCCTCGCGCCGGGGTGTTGATCACCCGCAGAAGCGCCACCGTGTCGTCCGGGTTGATGAGCAGACGCAAATAGGCCAGGAGGTCTTTCACTTCCTTCCGGTCGTAAAACTTGAGCCCGCCAAAGACCTGGTAGGGAATCTCCCGGCCGCGCAGCGCGTCTTCCACCGGACGCGACTGGGCGTTCACGCGGTAGAACACCGAAAAGTCGCGGTACTTGTACCCCTCGGACTTGAGCCGGAGCATGGTCTCGACCGCGCGCTCGGCCTCCTGTCGGTCGTCCAGGCATTCCACCAGGCGGATTTGCTCGCCTTCGGGGTTGTCGGTCCAGAGCGTCTTGGCCAGCCGCTTCTGGTTGTGGCTGATCAGCACGGACGCGGTCTCGATGATGCGCTTGGTGCTCCGGTAATTCTGCTCCATTTTGATGACCTTGGCGTTGGGGAAGTCGCTCTCGAAGTTGAGAATGTTTTCGATGTTCGCCCCGCGCCACATGTAGATTGACTGGTCCTCGTCACCCACCACGCAGACGTTCCCGTATTTTTTCGCCAGGAGCCGCACCAGCAGATACTGGATGTAATTGGTGTCCTGGTATTCGTCAACCATGATGTAGCGGAAGCGGTCCTGGAACTTCTCCAGCACCCCGGGCTCCCGCTCGAACAGGTTGACCGTGAGCAGGAGCAGGTCGTTGAAATCGAGCGCGTTATAAATCTTGAGCCGGGTCTGGTACTCCTGATAGACCTGCTTGATGCCCTCCGCGGCCTGGCCGTACTGGTGGTTGAACTGCTCCCCCAATTCCACCAGGTCCCGCTTGATCCATTCGATCCGAGAGCGCAGCCACTTGGCGGGATACATCTTTTCGTCCAGGCCCTTGTCCTTGACCACGCGCTTGATCAGGCTCAGGGAGTCGTCCTCGTCATAAATCACGAAGCTCCGCGAATAGCCCAGGTGATGGATTTCCTGCCGAAGAATCTGCGCGCAGGTCGAATGAAAAGTCGCGATCCAGATGCGCGCCGCAATCTCGCCCAGGCTCTTCCGGATCCGGGACTTCATTTCCTCCGCGGCCCGGTTGGTGAAGGTCACGCCCAGGATGCGCGAGGGGCTTATGCCGCGGCCCTGCACCAGGTGGATCATCCGGTAGATCAGCACCCGGGTCTTGCCCGAGCCCGCGCCCGCCACGATCAGCAACGGCCCCTCCGTGGCCAGCACCGCCTCGCGCTGCTTGTCGTTCAGTTCGGACAAATAATCGCCTGGAATGGGCATTGGTTACCCGGAGATATTAACCGCTGCCGAGGCTTGAAGCAACGGGACTATACATCTTGCCCACCCCCACTTTTTACAGGCCCAACCTTGCAGGGGCGCAGCGCGCTGCGCCCCTACGGGGAAACGTGCCGGAAAATTTTGGGCAACTCAGGGCTGGTCGAGGTCTGGGGGGTTGAGGTGGGAGGCGATTTCGGGCTGGAGGTGGTTGGCGCCGTGCATGACCATGTAGACGCCGATTTTCTTTTCCTTGCCCTTGAGCTGCATCTGTCCGAGGTCTTTGAGCTGGAAGGCTCCCCGGACGCGCTGGTAGGTTGCCTCTCCGAGGTAGATGGAATTGGGCGGGGCCAGGTTCTGGAGCCGGGAGGCGACGTTGACCGAGTCGCCGAGCACGGTATATTCCAGCCGCTGGCTGGAGCCCAGGTATCCGGCGATTACCATGCCGGTGTTGATCCCGATCCGGACCTTGAAGCGCCGGTCCTGGCCCAGGGTTTTGCGGAACTCGTCCAGCTTCTCCAGCATCTCGATCGCGGCGTAGACCGCGAGTTCCGCGTCGTTGCCGTAGGAGATGGGCGCGCCGAAGATGGCCATGATGCAGTCGCCGATGAACTTGTCCACCGTGCCCTTGTACTTGAAGATGATGCTGCTCATCTGGTCGAAGTAATCGCACAAGAGCCGGGACAGTTCCTCCGGCCGCGTGCGCTCCGAGAGGTTGGTGAACTTGCAGATGTCCGCAAAAAGGATGGTCACCTCCCGCTCCGAGACCTGCAGGCGAAGGTCTTCCTCGTGACGGCTGTGCTCGATGATCATGTTGACCACGTCCGGCGAGTGGAAACGGGCCAGGTTGGTCTTGAACACCGCCTCTTGCTTCATCCGGTCCTCTATCTCTTCCTGCCGGATCGCAATCGCCATCTGGTTGGCGATCGCGGTCAAAAGCTTCAGGTCGTCCTCGTTGAAAGTGTAGCTGGACATCAGGTTGTCCAGATAGATCACCCCCCGGATTTCCTCCCGCTCCCAGATCGGCACGCAGAGCGCGGCCCGGATGTTGTAAGCGATGATGCTGGCCCCGCTCTTGAAGCGCGGGTCGTACTTGGCGTCGTTGGTGATGATGCCCACTTTTTCCTCAATCGCCCGGCGGGCGATGGTCTTGCTCACCGTGATCTCGATGGCGTCCGTGACGTTCTGGCTCCTCACCCTGACCGCGCGGGTCTCCAGTCCGCCCTTTTTGTCCAGCAGCATGATCACCCCGCGCTCGGCGTTGATGACCTGGAACACCAGTTCCAGGCCCAGGTTCAGGATTTCGTTGAGGTTGTTGGCGCCGTTGAGCGCTCTCGTGATCTGGTAGAGGATGTAGAAATACCTGGACTCGCGGTCGCGGGCGAGCCTCTGGTTTTTTTCTTCAAGGCTCGCCTCCAGGCCGAGCTCGATCCCGAGTTCCCGCACCGGTTTGACAACCTCGCTGCCGAACTGGAACGCTCCCGCGGGCGGGGACGCAAGCTGCTCCTCAAAGACCAGGTGGAAGCCGCCGATCTGGACCACGTCTCCGCTGGAAAGGACGGTGTCGGTTACCCTCAGGTTGTTGACGTAAACTCCGTTGAGGCTTGAGAGGTCGACCACTTTCCAGCGGTCGGCCTCTTTGCGGAACTCGCAGTGTTTTCTTGAGATCAAGGCATCATTGAGCTGGAGTTCGTTTTCGGGCAGCCTTCCGACTCGGATCACGTCCTTGGTGAACTCCAGGTCCACCGTGTTGGGAGGGTTGATTGAGTATATCCTAGTCATTTTTGTTAAAGCTCATCGGCTTGGTTCTTTCACCAACTGGTAGATTTGCTCCAGGGTCTCGGCCAGTTTTTCCGGCCGGCTGCCTCCGCCGCGGGCAAGTTCGGGCTTGCCCCCGCCTTTGCCGCCGAGCGTTTCCGACAATTTGGCCACCAGTTTTCCGGCGTTGAGTTTGGCGGTGAGCTCTTTGCTCACGCGCACCACGAGGTAGGCTTTTTCCGAGTCCTTGCTGCCGAGCGCGAGCACCCCCTTGCCCAGTTTTTGCGCGAGCCGGTCCGAGAGCTCGAGCAGGGCGCTCTGGTCCGGGATGTCGACCTGGACCGCGAGCACGCGCGCGCCGTTGATTTCCCGGGCCTGGGCAACCATCTGCTCCAGGTCCGGCCCCGCGCTCGCGATGCGCGCCTGCTTCAGTTCCTGCCGGACTTTTTTGTTCTCCTCCATCAATTTGGAGATGCGGTCAACCAGTTCTTCGGGCCGGGACTTGAGCAGGCCGGCTGACTCGGCCAGGATTTTTTCCCGGTCCAGGACGTATTCCACCGCGGCCCGGCCGGTGACCGCCTCGACCCTTCGCACGCCCGCGGCAACGCCGGACTCGGACAGGATTTTGAGAAAGCCGACGTCTCCCGTGCGCGAGCAGTGGGTGCCCCCGCAGAGCTCCCTTGAGAACTCGCCCATGGTCACCATGCGCACGGTCTCGCCGTATTTTTCGCCGAACAGGGCCATGGCCCCGGCCTTGACCGCCTCCTGGTAGCCGGCCAGTTCGGTGCGGATGATCTCGTTCAGCCGGATCATCCGGTTCACCTGTCTTTCGACCTCTGCAATTTCCTTTTCGGACATGGGCGAGAAATGGGTGAAGTCAAAGCGGAGCCGGTCCGGGTCGACCAGCGATCCTTTCTGCTGGACGTGCCCGCCCAGGGTTTGCCGGAGCGCGGCCTGCAGCAGGTGGGTGGCGCTGTGGTTGCGGGCGATGTCCTTCCGCCTTTCCTCATCGACCGATAATTCCACTTGATCTCCCGGTTTTAGTGTTCCCCTGACAAGCTTGCAAACATGTACTATCAAATCTTCATAAGGCCGCTTAGTATTGACCACGATAGCTTCGAATTCATCATTCGTGATTGTTCCGGTGTCTCCGACTTGGCCGCCAGTTTCACCATAAAAGCTTGTACTGTCGGTGACTAAATAAAATTCGGAACCCTTTTCGCAAACTTCGTTAAGCACAACATCGGCATTAAAAATCAGTAAAACCCTGGCTTTCGTTTTTGGCGTTTCATACCCAACAAACTTCGATGGATACTCCACACTATGTATTTGCTTAAAAATTGCCTCTATATCCTCCGCGCCCGAGCCTTTCCAGCTTGCCCGCGCGCGCGCGCGCTGCTTTTCCATTTCGCGCTCAAAGCCCTCGCTGTCCACCACGAAGCCTTCGTCGCGGCCGATGGTCTGGGTGAGGTCTAAGGGGAACCCGTAAGTGTCATAGAGCTTGAAGGCGACCTCTCCGGGCAGCGCCCAGGGAGCTTTGTCTTTTTTGTGGGTTTCGATTTCTTCGCGGATCAGCCTCAGGCCGTTGTCGAGGGTAATGAGGAACCGTTCTTCCTCGTTCCTGACCGCCTCGGCGATGAAATCCCGGCGCTCAGTAAGTTCGGGGAATGCCTTTCCCATGAGCTCGACCACTCGGCCGGTGATTTGGAAGAGCACGGGCTGTTCGAATCCGAGGATGCGCGCGTGCCTGGCTGCTCGTCGCATCACTCGCCGGAGCACGTATCCTCGGCCTTCGTTGCCGGGGAGTATTCCGTCGGCGATAAGGAAAGCCATTGCCCGGGCGTGGTCGGCGATTACTCGGAGCGAGGTGTCGGCGTGTTTGTCCCGGTGATAGACGACCGGCTGCGGCAGTTTTTGGCTCAGTTTTTCCACGCCGGCGATGATCGAACGGAAGTGGTCGGTGTCGTAGTTGGAGAGCACTCCTTGCATGACCGCGGTGATGCGCTCAAGTCCCATGCCGGTGTCGATGCTTGGCCGGGGCAGGGGAGTCATCTTTCCGGCCCCGTCGCGGTTGTATTGCATGAAGACCAGGTTCCAGAGTTCGAGGTAGCGGTCGCAGTCGCAGCCGACCTTGCAGTCCGGCCGGCCGCAGCTTACTGCCGGGCCCTGGTCAAACACAATTTCCGAGCACGGCCCGCACGGGCCGGTGTCGCCCATGCTCCAGAAATTGTCCTTCTCGCCCAGGCGCACGATCCTCTCCGGCTTGACGCCCGCGACTTTTTGCCAGAGCGAGAACGCCTCCTCGTCGTCCTTGTAAACGGTGACCCAGAGCTTGCTCTTGTCCAGCTTGAGTTCCCCGGCGAGCAGTTCCCAGGCGAAGCCGATGGCGTCCTTCTTGAAATAGTCTCCGAAGCTGAAATTGCCCAGCATCTCGAAGAAGGTGTGGTGGCGCGAGGTGTATCCCACGTTTTCCAGGTCGTTGTGTTTTCCGGAGGCGCGGAAACATTTCTGGGACGAGGCTGCCCGGGAGTAAGGCCGTTTTTCCAGGCCCAGGAAAACGTCTTTGAACTGGTTCATTCCGGCGTTGGTGAAGAGGAGGGTGGGGTCGTTTTCCGGGACCAGGCTTGAGCTTTTCACCAGCTGGTGCCCGTTGCTCTTGAAATAGTCAAGGAATTTACTTCTCAACTCGTCAAGTTTCATTGCTTGCCGCCCAAAAAGAATTGGTAAAATTGGTGAAACTGGTTAAGAAGGTAAAACTGGTGAAAGACCGAAACCAGTTTTACCAGCTTCACCAACTTTACCAGCTTTACCAGTTCTAGAACCGCTCGATCTGGAAATCGCCGCCGCCCGTGTCTCCTCCGCCTTTGCCGCCCTTGCCGCCTTTATTGCCCTTGCCGTTTTTGTTCCCGGCTTCAGCGCCGGCCTCGCTCTGGTCAAAGTGGGACCAGGTCTCGGTGTCCTTGGTCGAGGACACGCCCGAAATTTTGAGCTTGAAGTCATCCGGGTTGGAGCACTGCCGGAGCGCTTCCTCCAAGGTGATCAGGTTCTTGCGGTAGAGCTCCATGAGCGACTGGTCAAAGGTCTGCATGCCGTAGGCGACGAACCCGCTGGAGATGGCGTCTCGGATTTCGCGGGTGCGGTCCTTGTCCTCAATGCACTCGCGCACGCGCGAGTTGGCGACCAGGACTTCGACCGCGGGCACTCGGCCCTTGCCGTCGGCGCGGGGCATGAGCCGCTGGCTGATGGCGCCCTTGAGCACGGCTGCCATCTGCATCCTGACCTGTTTTTGCTGGTAGGGCGGGAATACCGCCACGATCCGGTTGATGGTCTCGGTCGCGTCCAGGGTATGCAGGGTTGAGAGCACCAGGTGTCCGGTCTCCGCGGCGAGCAAAGCGGTTTCGATGGTCTCGAAGTCGCGCATTTCGCCGACCAGGATCACGTCCGGGTCTTCGCGCAAGGCCGCGCGCAGCGCGATCGAGAAGCCCTTGGTGTCGAACCCGATTTCGCGCTGGTTAACGATGCTCCTTTTGTCGCGGTGCAAAAATTCGATCGGGTCTTCAATGGTGACGATGTGGCAGGTGCGCGAGGAGTTGATCAGGTCGATCATGGCCGCGAGGGTTGTGCTCTTGCCGCTGCCGGTGGTGCCGGTGACCAGGATCAGCCCCCTGTTCTCCATGGCCAGCTTGGAGATGATAAGCGGGAGGTTCAAGTCCTCGATGGTCTTCACTCCGAAGGGGATGACCCTGAGCACCACTCCGATGGTGCCTCTTTGCTGGAAGATGTTTACGCGGAACCTTCCCAGCCCGGGCACGCCGTAAGCGAGGTCGGCCTCGCCCGCGTCCTTGAACTTGTCCTGCTGGTTCTTGGTCATGATCCCGAACGCGATTTTGTTCACCACGTCCGGGCTTAGGCGCGGGGCTTCCTTGTAAGGGTAAAGCTCGCCGTCGATCCGGAAGATGGGAGGCAGGCCGGCCTTGATGTGGATGTCGCTCGCGCCCGCCTTGATCGCGGTGGCCAGGATTTCATTGAGGTCCACGGTCTTGCCGGTCGGCTGTCCCGGCTGCGGAGCGGCCGGCGCAGGTTTCCCCGGGGCTCCCGGGCCGGACATTTGTGTGGTCATTTTGGCCCTCCTTGATTCAATTCAGGATCAGTCTCCGCTTCCGGGGCGGCGAAAACGCCTTCCTTGTGTTTCTCCTTGATCTGGACTTCGATCTCGGCGCCGATCGCGGGGTTGCTTTTGAGGAAAGCCTTGGAGTTTTCCCTACCCTGTCCGAGCCTTTCGCCCTTGTATGAGAACCATGCTCCGATTTTTTCGACCACTCCCAGGACCTGTCCGAGGTCGATGGCTTCTCCCTCTCGGCTGATGCCCTCGCCGTACATGATGTCGAACTCGGCCTGCCTGAAGGGCGCGGCCAGCTTGTTCTTGACCACCTTGACCCTGACCCTGGTGCCGATGACCTCGGTCCCCTGCTTGAGCTGTCCGATGCGGCGGATGTCCAGCCTTACCGAGGCGTAGAACTTGAGCGCGGTGCCGCCGGTGGTGGTCTCGGGGTTGCCGTAGGCGATGCCGATTTTCTGCCGGGTCTGGTTGATGAACGCGACCATGGTCTTGGAGCGGTTGATGGACGCGGTGAGCTTGCGCAGCGCCTGGCTCATGAGCCTTGCCTGGAGCGCCATGTGCGAATCGCCCATCTCGCCATCGATTTCGGCCTTGGGAGTGAGCGCCGCCACCGAGTCGATGACCACGATGTCCACCGCCGCGGCCTTGACCAGGTAGTCGCAGATCTCCAATGCCTGCTCCCCGAAGTCCGGCTGCGAGATCAAAAGGTCCTCCACCTTCACCCCCAGCTTCTTGGCGTAGCTGATGTCCAGGGCGTGCTCCGCGTCAATGAACGCGCAGATGCCGCCTCCCTTCTGGGCCTCCGCGACCAGGTGCAGGGCGAGCGTGGTCTTGCCCGAGGACTCCGGACCGAAAATCTCAACCACCCGTCCCCTGGGCATTCCGCCGGTGCCCAGCGCCAAGTCAAGCCCGATCGACCCGGTAGGGACCACCTCGATCCCCGGGATCTCCGCCCCGGCCGAAAGACGCATGATCGCGCCCTTGCCGAACTGCTTCTCGATCAGGTCGATCGCCTGCTTGATCGATCTTTCCTTGCCCTCTTTCACCTTTTCCTTGATATCTTCCTGCTTTTCCTTTTCCTTTTCCTTTTCTTTTGCCATTTACTTTCCTTTGGCCTCCCTTGTAAAAAATTCCTCTTTCAGCACCGTATAAACCGCGCCCTCCGGGTGCAACTGGCTTTTGACCAGACAGATGCTTTTCGCCTCAAAGGCGCCGAAAGATTGGTCGCCCTCTCTGGCCAGATATTCTACCAGCATATTGAGGTTTTTTCCAGTTTTGACCCGGCCCAGAGTCAGGTGTCCTTTGAACGGCCGGTCAGCCTCGCCCAGGTCCCGCTTGACCAGTTCCTGCTCCAGTTTCTGGAACAATCCGGTCAACTCCGGGTCCCCCTTGGAGAGTCCGACCCAGACCACGCGCGGCCGTTTCCGCTCCGGGAAAGTGCCCGAACCTTTGACCTCAACCTCAAACGGCGCGAAAGACTTGGCGGTTTCAGCCAGGGCCTCTTTCACTTTTTCAAGTTCCGGTCCGGTCATATATCCGAGAAAACGCAGGGTGATATGGATGCCTTGGGGCCGGGTCCACTTGACCTCCGCTCCCGCGCGCTTGAGCTTGCTCTGCAACCCGGAAAGCTGGTTCTTGATCCCCTCCGGGATCGCCACCGCAATGAAACTCCGAGTCAGCGGCTCGCTCTCCTGCTTTTTTGCCGGATCCTCTCCCATATTATTTTTCCGCCCCCTAATCCCTGATTCCTGATTCACTTCTCCCCCGGCATCCTCAGCCCCAGCACTCTCCGGCGCACGATTTCAAGCGCGGTCTCCGCCGCGAGTTCTCGTACAGCGGCGCGTCCCCAGGGCAGGAACTGGAGCCTTTGCGACCAGAGCCCGTTTTTGTCCTCGAGCGCGATGAACACCAGGCCCACGGGTTTCTCCGGAGTGCCTCCGGTCGGCCCGGCAATGCCCGTGATTGCGATGGCGACGTCCGCGCCGGTTTGCTTCCGGGCGCCCTCGGCCATGGCCCGGGCGACCTCGTCGCTCACCGCGCCCTTGGCCGCAAGCATCTCCTCGCTCACGCCCAACTCCTTGTGCTTGAGCGGGTTGGAGTAGGTGACGTATCCGCCCAGGAAATAGTGGGAGCTGCCGGGAATATCGGTGATTCTTTTCGCCGCCAGTCCTCCGGTGCAACTCTCGGCAGTGGCAAGCGTCAGCCCGCGGCTCTTGAGCAACTCGCCGACCACAAGCTCCAGCGGCTGGTCAGTGTCCGAGAAAACATACTCCTTAAGTTCGGCCTTGACCTGGTCCGCGGCTTTGCTCACAATTGCCTCAGCCTGGTTCCGGTCTTCGCAAAGCGCGCTTAGCCGCAAATAGATTTCCGGGAACTCAGGCAGGTAGGCGAGCTTGAGCAGGGGGTCGAACTTGAGTTTGTTCAGCCGGTCCGCGATGCCGCTCTCGGGCAGGCCGAAACAGCGGAGCGTCTTCGTTGCCAGGGATTTTTTTTCAGAGGCAAGCTCGAGCATCCGCGGGATGATGAATTCATCGGTCATTTTTTTAAATTCCGGCGGCACCCCCGGCAGAAAGAACCATTGCCGATTTTTGAATCCGGCCTCGATCCCGGGCGCGGTGCCGATCGGGTTGGGGATCACCTTCGCGCCTTTGGGGACCATGGCCTGCTTCTTGTTGGTGATGGGCGTCTCGATTCCCCGGAGCTTGAAACGCCGGTCGATCTTTTCGAAAACGCCGGCCTGGAATTCGAGCGCGGCGCCCGAGTATTGAGCGAAGACTTCCATGGTGAGGTCGTCCGGGGTTGGGCCGAGACCGCCGCTGCAGACGATCAGCTCCGAGGTTGAGGCCAGAAAATCAAACGCGGCCATGATTTCCTTCTGGTTGTCCCCGGCCGTCATCAGGTATTTGAGCGAAAGCCCGTTAAGCGCGATCTTGTCGGCCAGGTATTTGCCGTTGGCATCCTGGACTTTGCCGGAGATGATTTCGTCTCCTATGGCGAGGAAAGCGATTTTCATTTCAGCTCCAATCGAGCGCGAGCCGCAGAATCTGCAGGCAAATATTAGCATAAACACCCGCGGCCACGTCGTCCATCACCACCGCCCAGCCCCGGCGCGCGGAGCGGTCAAAATAACTCGCGGGCCAGGGCTTGAAAACGTCAAAAAAACGGAAGAGCAAAAACCCGGCGAGAAGGTAGCGCCAGGAGGTTGGAAAACTGAGCATGGTGACCAGGAAGCCCGCGACTTCGTCGATCACCACGATTTGCGGGTCGCGGGTGAGCAGGATCTGCTCGGCCTGGTCGGCAAGCCAGATGGAAACAAGGATCAGCGCGGCTGCGATCGGGACCACGGCGAAAATGCTGAGCCGTCCCAGGAAAAAATATGCGGCCACGCCCAGGAGCGTGCCAAAGGTCCCGGGCGCAAGCGGAGTGTAGCCCAGCCCGAAACCGCTTGCCAGAAACAGCACCAGCTTATTTTTGGCTTTGGACATGCCCTGCTAATCTATCAGCACACCTGCGCATGTCAAGAATGGACGGAGAATTATGAATTGTGAATGCTGAATTATGAAATAATCTCTTGCCGGCGACCGCTGCTGACGACTGCCATTGGGCGCCCGCACAGCCCCATCGAATTATCACTCCCTCATGTCGTCAATTACGTTGCGCATTCGTTTGGCATCGTTGATGGTCCAGATGTCGAGGTCGTCATCGTATCCGCCACGGACCTGCAAATTCGTATAATTATATAAAGTGACATATTCCCCGTAGATAATTAAACATAAAACAGAGCTCTGACCCCATTTCTCAGAATTTTGCTTGCCGCCTTCATCTTCCCGGTCCATCCCGCCTCCCTTTAATTTTTTAGATCATCGGCGAGGTTGGAGAGGTTCTGGTTCTGGTCGATGGTCCAGATGTCGAGGTCGTCATCTCTGTCGATGTTCCCGACGGCCACGACCTGGAAGGTGTCTGCTGAGACGAATGCCTGGACGTCCGGGGGCAGGGCATAATTTTTCCCGGCGGGCTGGAGCGCCTGGTCCGCGGAAAGGAAATAGGCGTAACTGGAGTTTTCCGGGGGCGTGAATTGGAGCTCGGCAAAGGTTGTCGCGTATTGGGCTTTTTCAACGTAGGCTTGCATCTGCGCGGTGCAGATGTTTTGGAGGTTGACTTTGACTTCCGCCTGCCGGGCTTTGCCGCGGGCGCTGAGGAATCCGGGAATGGCGATGGCCGCGATGATCGCGATTACGGCTATGAAGGCCAAGACGGTGGACGCCGCTCCGGTGATGATTCCGGCAAGGGCGAGTCCTCTTCCCTTTTCCCGGCCCTGGCTGTCCTTGATCCTGCCCAGCGCCATCACGCCGGTGATGATGCCGGCGATCCCGGCCAGTCCCCAACTGAAAAATCCCAGGATGCCCAGCACCAGCGAGGCGATGGCCAGCCCGGAAGTCCTGCCCCGCCGAGAAACCCTCGGTCCGGCTTGGCCGGCGGCCTGGGCCGCGGAGCTCACGGCTGCGCCGCAGTTAGCGCAAAATTTTGCTCCTGCAACCATCTCTTTTCCGCAATTCGGACAATTCATTTTTTCCTCCTCATTGCTTGCAATTGAATTCAAGCCTCTTCTTTGTAAAGCCACGCGCCCAGAACGGTGCTGGCAATGATTATGATCAGGTATATCGCCGTGGATTTCAAAACGAAGGCGATGGGCAGCCGGGCAACCCGGGCCAGGAGCAGGCTTTGGGCCGGGTTCGCAGTCAGCCACACCGCAAACCCGGCGATGATTGCGGTTTTCCATCCCGGTCCGAAGCGTGAGCGAATCGCAGCATACCACCAAACCGCCAAGATACCCAGGAAAAAAAACGCGATGGCAAGGCAGAGCGGCGCATAGATGCCGCCCTGCAACGGATGAAATGCTTGTATGGCCGCCTGCAACTCTTGTTGCCCGATAAAAAGCATGGTCAAAACAGGCGCAAGCACGATAAGGCCCACACCAGCCATCAGGCCCCCAAGCACCACGCGACTCCACATGATCTTTCCCATCCGGGCCTCCTTTTTACGCAAATGGGGTCAGAGTGTAATGTGTAATGTGACGCTCTGATCCCAATTACGCACGTGCGTCACCGTATCCGCCATGCATGCGCCATTTCGTATAATTTTATGAAATATTTTATCCCCTTTCAATAATTAAACATAAAACAGAGCTCTGACCCCAATTAGGGCTCCAGGTCGTTGATGATGTGTTCGGGGATGAAGTTGGGCTCGATGCACCAGACGTCGAGCTTGGGGTCTTGATCGAGGTTTCCGACCGCGCACATCCGGTATCCTCCCTCGTAAACCATGGGCCTGATGTTTTGTGCTTCCGGGAGCTTGATGATTTTGTCGGGCGGCTGGATGGAGTCGGTTGGCGACAGGAAAAAGGCGTAATTTTTCTGTTTGGCCGGCTTCCAGGTCAGTTCTTCAAACGACTCCGCGAACTTGCGGGCGTAGGCGAAATAATGTTGCTGTGCGGTGCGGAAGCCGATGAGGTTGTAATTGGCTTCGGTTACGGATGGTTTTTCGAGGAATAGTTCGAACACGCTCTGCATTATAAAACCCGAGAGGATCATGAACGCGAATGCGGAGATTATGACTATTGACCATCCGGTCCTTTTTCCGAACTGACGTTGGAGGAAAAAGTGGAGCCTGAAGAAAATGGCGATTCCGACCCCGAGCAGGAACGCCACCAGCGACACCGCCGGGGAGATCAGTCCCAGGGCTGCGGTGGCAATTCCCGAGGATGCGATGATTTTGTTCAAGGCCGGGCCGTGGATCTTGTTCTTGACCAGGGCGTAAACTCCGGCGGCGACCGCCAGGAGAGCGGGCAGCGCGCCGAAAAGCGGCTTGCGCGTGACCAAGGCGATCAGCATGGCTGTGAACCCGAGCCCAAGCGAGGCATAGGCCAGATAAACAACCTCGGCCGGGGGCGGCTCCGGCTCCTCCGGCCCGGGCGCTTTTGCGGCCGCCGCGGGCTTGCGGTTCAACTTCGTCCCGCAATAACCGCAGAAAAATTTTCCCTCCGGAGCCTCCTTGCCGCACTTGGGGCAATGTTTGTCATCAACCTTGGTGGTCTCCGCTGCCTGGCCGTCGGCCTGTTTGGCCTGGGTCTCGGGCTCCGGCGCTTTGGCGGCCTGGGCATAATGAGCCGCGGCAATGGTCTTTCCGCAGTGATTGCACTTGCTCGATCCCTTGATGATCTCCTTGCCGCAGTGGGGGCAATTGGATTTGGGCTTGGCTGCGGCGGCGGGCGTGGACGCAGCGGCAAGCACCTTGCCGCAGCCCGGACATTTGTAAGCGCCCTTGATCACGTCCTTCCCGCAATGCGGGCATTTCCCAAACCCGGCCTTGGAATCAACCGAAGGCGGCTTGAGCGTTGCCAAAGGCTTGCCGCATTTGCCGCATTTGTATGCGCCCTTGATCACCGGAGCGCCGCAATGCGGGCATTTGTCCGCAGGCTGATCCTGTCCCGCCATCAGGATTTTTGTAGCACATCGGCCCAGCCGGGTCAATTGCGATCAAATGAGAAAAGAGGAACGAGAAACAAACATCCTGACCTGAAGCAGCTGGAACAGTATGCGCAAATTGAGTAAAATTTTAGGGATGGATGAGTTTGTCTATTGCCAGCCTTCGGGATGTTCCGCGTCCTGCGGGGCGTGTTGCGGGATGTATAATTGGACGGGTCATTCGCGGGCGCTGGTGCAGGAGGTGCTGGAGTTCCAGACCGATTGCTTTATGAATTCGGACCGGAGCGAGGAAACGCTCCTGCGGTTGAAGGACGAGATTTTTTCGAAGCGTCCCCGGCCGCGGTACCCGGTTATTTACAACTGCGAGTTCGTGGGGTTCATTGACCGGGAGAAGAAGCGGGTCGGCTGCCTGCTCCATCCGGGACTAAACAACGAGCGCAGCCTCCGCCATGTTTCCCACCACGGCCGCCAGACCTGCGACGAGGCCAGGTGCACGGTTTATTCTTATTTGAGCGCCGCGGAAGTCGCGCTGGTGGCCAAAGCCGCGGATGACTGGTATCTTTATGGCTTGTGCGTCACGGACCTGGATTTGGTGAAGGAGTTTTTTGAAATCGCGAGCGAGCTGGTTTTTGAGGAAGTGAAAGCGGAGAGGGTGTTGGGGAGCGAGAAGCTGCTGAACCTTTTCCGGCGGTATTTGTCTTTCAAGGAGACTTGGCCTTATGGGGGCAACCCGAACCGGTTCGGGAAGTATTATTTCGCGGGCAAGGAATATCCGATTTATAAGATGGATTACAATTCGTTGGGTTGCCCTGAGAGCCGGTTTGACAAGGTGCTGGTCTCGCTGGGCTCGGAGTTTGGGAGCAAGCGCGAGCTGGGCGAGGCGGAAGAGGCGCTGGGCTCGCTTTTCAGGGAATTTTCCGAGGCGTGGCGAAATGAAGAATAAGGCGGGATGGGCTGTTTTTATAGCGGCGTTTTTCGCGGCGTACGCCGCGGTGTTTCCGGGCGATTTTCATTATGACGATTACCATTCGATCCGGGACAACGCCGCGCTGACCAGGGCTTCCAACCTCCCGAGGTTTTTCGGGAACCCTGCCTATTTTTCGGTGAACCCTGCCGCGGCCATGTACCGTCCGCTGCTGCTGGCAAGCTACGCGCTGGACTACCAGGTTTTCGGCTGGCGCGCCTGGGGCTGGCACTTGACCAACCTGCTATTGCACCTGGCCAACGCGCTGCTTTTGTGGGCGCTGATCGAAAGGACTTTCGGGCGGAGGCGGCCGGCGTGGGTTGCGGCCTTGCTTTTCGCCTTCCAGCCGATCGCGGGCGAGAACGTCAACTACCTTAACTGCCGGTCATCGATCCTGGTGACGACGTTCATGCTGGCCGGGCTGCTCTGCGTGCGGCGGCTGATGGTGCAGGGCGATTTTCGCCGGAGGATTTTCTGGATCGCGCTCTGCTGCCTGTTTTTTATTTCCGGGCTGTTGAGCAAGGACAGCGCCGCGGTCTTCCCGGGGATGGCCTTGCTCTATCTCTGGATTTTTCACCGGGGGTCCGGCGGGGAAAAATTTTCCCGGGCGTTGGCCATGGTCATGCCCCTGGCCTTTATCCTGGTGGGGTATCTTTATTTGCGGAACGAGTTTTTCGCGAGCATCTTCACGGGGGCGAGCATCCCTCGTCAGCGGCTGGTCAACCTTTACACCGAGCTGAAATCTTATTTCTGGTATGCGGGCCTGTTTGCCTGGCCGGTGCGGCTTTCGATCGAGCACGGCGGCTCGGTTGAGCCGGGGCTGTTGCGTCCGCGGGTGCTTTTGAGCCTGGCGGGCCTGCTTTCGATTTTTGCCCTGGTGATTTATTCCGCGCTTAGACCTCGGAGCAAAGTCTCGGCCGCGGGATTCTTTGCCGGGTTTTACGTGCTGGCGCTTCTTCCGACTGCCAGCATCATTCCGCTCAACGTCCTGGTGAGCGAACGGGCGCTATACCCGGCCTTGCCCGGGCTCGCGGCCCTGGCTGCGCTGCTCATCGATGGCGTAATTGCCAGGCGGCGAGTTCCGGCTTTGGCCATGCTGGGTGTGATCCTGGTATTTTATGGGGTCATGCTTTTTTCGCGCGGCCGCGATTGGCAGGACGAGTTGAAGGTCTGGGTCGGCGCTCTGGAAATGGCCCCGGATAACGGTCGGGTGCTTTCGGAGCTTGGCCGGAGGTATTACATCGTGGGCAAGCCGGAAAAAGCTTTGCGCTACGTTGAGAAATCGAGCGAGTTGCTCCCTGAGCAGCCCGCAATTTTGTTCAACCTTGGCAGCATATATCTTGACCTGGGCCGGCTGGAGGATGCGGAAAAATATTTCAGGAAGGTGCTGGACAAGGGGCAAGACACGGAAGCCCTGGTCAAGTTGGCGCTTGTCCATGAAAAGCAGGGCAAGGCCGGGCTGGCAATCATGGAGTTGGAAAATGCCGTGGAGATCGCCCCGGACTCGGGCCTGGCGAGGAGCAGGCTGGGGGAGCTATATTACACGGCGGGCCGGAAGCAGGACGCGGAGGAGCAGTTCAGGTTCGCGCTGGAAATTGATCCCGGGCTGGAAACAGCGAACTGGCGGGTGGGCATGAGCCTTTTTGAGCAGGGCGATTACGCGGCCGCGGCCTCTCATTTTGAAAAAGCTTACCAAGCTGCGCCCAAGAACGCGGTTTACGCGGCTTGCGCGGCCATGTCATTGCTCAGGCTGGACCAGTCGGACCAGGGCGAGAGCTGGGCCAAGAGGTCGGTGGAAGCGGACCCGGAATACGGCGCCGGCTGGTATTACCTGGGCCTGGCGCAAGTCCGTCAGGGTAAAAAAGAGCAGGCCCGGCAGTCCCTTCAAAAAGCGAGCAAGTATGCAAGCCCGGACGATCAGCAGTTGAGCAAAGCAATCGTGGATTTGCTTTCCGGGCTCGGCAACTGACGATTGAGACCGGAAAATAGTTATGCTAAGCTGGCCAAAATGAAGTACGGGATGATATATTCCCACGAATTCGCCAAATTCAGCTACGGACAAACTCATCCCTTCAACCTTTCCCGGGGCGAACGGTTATACCAGTTGCTGGAGCGGAACCAGTTGTTGTCCAACCCGGACATAGAATTGATCAAGCCCCGGCCGGCGCCCGAGGAGCTGTTGCTGGTCGCGCACAGCCCGGGCTATCTGAAGGCGTTGAAGGACGCGGACTCGGGCGAGTTCAAAATCGAGATGCTGGAATACGGCCTGGGCAGCCAGGACTGCCCGATCTTTCCGGGCATGTACCAGTTCTGCCGTCTGGCCGCGGGCGCCAGTTTTGACGCCGCGTTCAAGGTCTTGAACGGCGAGTGTGATTTCATTTTCAGCCCGGTGGGCGGGTTCCACCACTGCAAGCGCAATTTCGCCGAAGGGTTCTGCTACGTAAACGACGTCAACCTGGTCGCTCGCCTGATCATGCTCCAGGGATACAAGGTGGCCTACATAGACTTTGACGCCCACCACGGCAACGGCGTCCAGGACGAATTTTACGAAGACAAGAACATGCTCTTCATTTCCTTCCATGAAGACGGCAAATACCTTTATCCCGGCACCGGGTTTGAGACCGAGACCGGCAAAGGCCCGGGACTAGGTTGCAAGATCAACGTCCCTCTCGAACCCGGGGCCGACGACGAGGTCTTCCTCTACCTCTACCGCGAACTGGTGCCGCCGCTTCTGGACGCGTTCCAGCCCGATTTCGGCATCGTGCTGTTCGGAGCGGACTCGGTGGTCGCGGACCCGCTCACTCACCTCCGGCTGACCAACAACGCGCTGGCCGAGGTTGCCGGGGACTTGAACAAGCGGCTGGGCAAATGGATCGGGCTGGGCGCCGGCGGCTACAACCTGGATGCCACGGCCCGGGCCTGGGCCCTGGTCTGGGCGGTGATCACCGGCCAGGACGCGGAAGCGGATTTTTCAACTTTGGGGGGAGTGTTCCTGGGAGGGACGGAACTGGGGGTCGCGGGCTTCCGGGACCTGAGGAGTTATTCCTCGGGTCCGGAGAAAGACAAGGCCGTGGCCGAGGCGCACCGGGTGGTCAAATATCTCAAGCACGAGGTTTTTCCCAAAGTGGGCGTGAAATGAAAAATTGGCGCGACGGTTATGACCGTAAAAAGACGACCGCGGGCGAGGCCATCAACCGGATCCGTCCGGGCTCGCACATTTTCGTGGGCACCGCCTGCGGTGAGCCGCAGGCACTGACCCGTGCCCTGGGCGAAAAGGGCGAGCGGATTGAGGACGCGGAGTTATTCCATTTCGTGACCTTGAGCCAGTCCCCCTATGCGCAGGCGCAGTTCGCGTACCGGTTCCGTCCCAACACTTTTTTCATCGGGCCGGGCGTGCGGGACGCGGTGGCCGAGGGCCGGGCGGACTACATCCCGATGATGCTGAGCGAGATTCCGGAGTTGATCCGCTCGGGCGGGATTGAGGTCAACGTCGCCTTGATCCAGGTTTCCTTCCCGGACGACCACGGGTATTGCTCGCTGGGGGTAAGCGTGGATTTGACCAAGGCCGCGGCCGAGGCCGCGGAACTGGTGATCGCGCAGGTCAACCGCGGGATGCCGCGCACGCTGGGGGACAGTTTTATTCACGCGGATGATATCGACGTGGTGGTTGAGCAGGACGAGCAGGTGTTGGAGTATAGTTACCCGGCGCCGGACGCCATGCAAATCAAGCTGGCGGAGAACGTGGCCAAGCTGGTCGAGAACGAGTCCACCATTGAGATGGGGATCGGGATCGTTCCGGACCTGGTGGCCAGGTTTCTGGAGGACCGCAAGGACTTGGGGGTCCACACCGAGACTTTTTCCGAGGGGCTGATCCCGCTGATCGAGAAAGGCGTGATCACGGGCAGGAAAAAGACCATCCACGAGGGCAAGATCATCGTCAGCTTTGCCATGGGCACGCAAAAACTCTACGACCTGATCAACAACAACCCCATGTTCGAATTCCATCCCGCGGGATACACCAACAACCCGTTCGTAATCGCACAGAACCGGAAAATGGCGGCGATCAACGTGGCGCTCGAAGTCGACCTCACCGGACAGGTCAACGCCGACTCCATCGGGACCAAGTTCTACTCCGGGATCGGCGGTCAGGCCGACTTCATGCGCGGGGCCGCGCTATCCAAAAACGGCAAGCCCATCATCGCGCTTCCGAGCACGGCGCAGAAGGGCAAGGTCAGCCGGATCGTGCCCAGCCTGGCCGTGGGCGCGGGCGTGGTAACCACCCGGGGCGACGTTCATTACGTGGTCACGGAATACGGCATCGCCTACCTCCACGGCAAGAACATCCGCGAGCGCGCCATGAGCCTGATCAACATCGCTCACCCCGATTTCCGCGAAGAACTGCTCCGGCGCGCCAAGGAGATGAAGTACATCTACCAGGACCAGAAGCTGCCGCCCGCGGGAGCGGTGTACCCTGACGAGTTCGAGACTTTTTTCGCGGCGCGGGACGGGGCCCGGCTGTTCATCCGTCCGCTGCGGATTGAGGATGAGGACCAGTTCCGGAACATGTTTTACACCTTGTCGGACCAGAGTCGGTACATGCGGTTCTTCAGCCCGATGAAAACGCTGCCCCATCCCAAGGCCCAGTTGCAGGTGCTGTTGGATTACGAGGACCGGATGGCGATTGGCGCTTTCAGCGGAGACCCTCCGGGCGAACACCTGGTGGGGGTGGCAAGGTACATCCTGGAGCGCGCGACCAATTTGGCCGAAGTCGCGGTGGAAATCCCTGACCTCTGGCAAAACAAGGGACTGGGAACTTTCCTGCTTAACTACATCGCGCAGGTGGCAAAAAAAAAGGGAGTGGCCGGGTTCACCGCCATGGTGCTGGTGGAGAACCGGAAAATGATGTCTCTGCTCAAGAAACTGAAATACAAGCTCAAGACCCGGTTTGAGGAAGGCGCTTATGAGGTTGAGTTCAGGTTTGACGAACCTTCCGAAACATAGATACTTTTAAGATGGCGCAGATGGACGGCAAGGCAAAGGCAAAGCAAAAGCTCTCGGAACTGATCGAAGAATTTGCTCAATTATTCGCGGGCGGAGGTCTGGAAGGTCAGCCGGAGCAGGCGGCCCGGACTTGGACCGAGAGCTTTCTCAAGGTGTTCGGATGGAACTGCTCCGATCCTTTTCAAGTCCGGCAGGAGTACCGCATCCGCGGTCGCGCCGCCCGCCGGCTTAAGGCCGAGGGTACGGGCCATTCACGTCCGGACTATTGCCTGATTTCAAACAACCGGCGGCTGCTTTATCTCGATGTGAAGAAATTTGGAGCTGACATCAAGGACGATGACGGGATTGCGTATCAAGTCCGGTGTTACGGCTGGTCGGAATCATTCAAAGCAAGCTATGCTTTCAATTTCCGGGAACTGGCGGTTTGGGATTGCCGAGTCCGGCCCGAGGGATACGATGACGCGCACGTCGCCCGGACCCTGTATTTGCAGCACTCTGAATACCCGGACCATTTTGATGAACTCTGGGACTATTTCGCCAAAGAGGCGCTCGATGCAGGCTCCCTCTCCCGTCGGCTCCCGGATGACGAGCGGCCCAAAGGCAGCAAGACCCTGGATGAGGATTTTGAGGAAAAGCTTTCAGTTTGGAGGAAAGAACTTGCCAAGTCCATTCTGCGCTACGGCAAAGTCCGCGAGGTGTCAATCATCTCCGCGGCCAGCCAGCGAATACTTGACCGGATCATTTTCTTGAGGATTTGCGAAGAGTTCGGCTTTGAAGAATTCGGATCTTTGCTCGAAATGGGGCAGCATGAAGACGGGTTTTGGCCGCTGTTCCTCGAAGAACACGAGAAAAGATATTGCAAGGTTTATGACGGCATCCTCTTTCCGGCCACGGATGAAGACGACCCGTCCGGCATTGACGCCTATCTCCGTTCCTGGTGGCTGAAAGGGAGAATTTTCCGGGAAATTGTCACCACCCTTTACTATCCGCACCCCTACCGTTTCGATGTCGTACCGGTTGAACTGCTGGGCGGAATTTACGAGAGATACCTTGGCAAGAGGCTCAGGATTGTCGGCAACAGCGTTGAGGATGAATATAAGCAGGAATACCAACGGAGCAAAGGCGCCATTTACACCCCTCCGTGGGTGGTTCGGCGAATCGTCGCCAAAACCCTGGCCCCGCTCCTGAAAGGGAAAGACCCCGAGGGATTTCTCAAATTGCGCATCCTGGATTTGGCGTGCGGAAGCGCCGGTTTTTTGCTCGGAGTTTTTGACCATCTTGAGGCGGCGATCATTTTCTGGTTCGCCAAGAATCCCGGCGATAAGCGTCGTTCTGCTTTTCTGGTCGAGACCGAGGACGGAATTCACCTCACCGCCGAGGTTGCGCGGCATATTATCAATGAGTGCATCTATGGCGTGGATATTGACGCGGAAGCGGTGGAAGTTGCGAGGATGTCTTTGGCGCTGAGGTATTCGGAGCGCACCGCCATGCTTTGCGCAGAGCCCCGTTTGTTCCTCAAAGGAATAGGCCTGAATATCCGTCAGGGGAACTCGCTGGTGGGCCCGGACGTGGTCGGGCTGGGGATTGATTCGGAGCGGGTCATCGGAGAAACCATGCCTTTTGACTGGCGCAACCCCAAAACCGGTTTTGGGGAGGTTATGAAAAGCGGCGGCTTTGACGCGATCGTGGGCAACCCGCCCTATATCGAAGTCAAACGCTATAAAGAATGGATGCCCGCGCAATACCGGTATCTCAAAGAGAACGGCCGCTTTGAGACCGCGGCCGAGGGCAAGACCGATATTTCCATGCCGTTCATGGAGCAAGGCCTGAAGCTCCTTCGCCCGAATGGCCGGCTGGGGTTTATCATCCAGAACCGGTTTTTCAAGACCGATTACGGCGAACTCGCCCGCAACTGGCTCAGGCGCAACAAGGCGGTCGCGGAAATTGAGGACTTCCGGGACTTGCAGGTCTTTGAGGGCCGGACCACTTATACCGCCATCCTTATCCTGCAGAAAAACAGCCCTTCTCTTCGCTATCTGACGTATCCGACTCTGGATGATGCCCAGGCCGGGAAACCCGGAGTGGACTATCAACTGGAATGGAAAGACATCGACGCCAATGTCTGGTCTTTCGACCAGCCGGAGCTCCTGGAGGTCTGCAGAGAGTTGGCGCGGAAGCATAAGACCATCGGCGAGCATAAAAAACTTCAAATCTCGGTGGGGTTGCAGACGCTTTATGGAAAATTGTACCAGTTTGATCCCATCGAGCTCAGGCCGCGCGTGGTGTTCGGCCGCAACGGAGAGGGCGAGCAAGCCACGCTCGAAAAAGCCGCTTTGCGGCCCCTTTGCCGGAACCGGGCGTTTTATCCGTTCCGTAAAAATAATGCCGACGCCTGGGTTATCTTCCCTTATGATGTCGCCAACGGCCAGGCCGCGGAAATCGGCTGGAAAGAGTTCAAGGAAAGGTTTCCCAAAACCGCGGCTTACCTTGACCAGCACAAAAAACAAATCGTGAAGACCGTGGAGGTGGAAAAAGGCGCAAACCGGTGGCATCTATACAAGTACCCCAAAAATCTTGCCAGCCAAGCCAATCCCAAGGTTCTATTTCCGATGACCATTGAAGACACGGTGGCGACCGTGGACCTCGAGGGCAACGTTTACCAGGATAATGTTAATGTCAATTCCATTTCATTTGCGGGTGCTGCGCTTGCCCAATTGAAATCAATCGCGGCAGTATTCAATTCCACGCTTTTCAATGCGCTTGCTCGGCTGAAAGCGGGATTGAATGATGCGGGGTGGAGAAAATTCAATCGCCAATACGCCGAACTGGTCCCTTTTCCAATTGCGATCATTGAAGACAAGGAAGTGGTCAAGAAGCTGTCCGCGTTGGCGGACCAGATTTCCGCGCTCCAGGATCATTCTCTTGCCGCGGTGAGCGAGGGCGCCAGGTCCGGTTTCAGGGCTACCCTGGAATCATCGTGGAGCAGGCTTGACGAGACCGTGGAATTGGTATACGGCTTAACCAAGGGGCAGAAGAAAGTGATTGACAATTATCCGCGCCGCATAAACCGGTTTGAGCTTTTGACCAGGCAAGCTTTGGTCGCGGAAGATGACTAGGTTGCGGGCAGACCAGGCCCAAATAACCTGAAAAACAGGGGTGTCGGAAATGGCGGTCAGAATCAGAAAAGTCGAGACGGGCCGGGACCTTAAGAACTTCATGCGGTTTCCCTGGAAAATCTACGGCCAGGATCAAAACTGGGTTCCGCCGCTGGACTTTGACGTGTCGCACCGGCTGGATCGGAGGGGAAATTTTTATTTTGATCATGCCCGGGCGGAATACTTTCTGGCGGAAAAGGACGGGAATTTGGCGGGCAGGATCACGGCCCAGGTGGATGATTTTTATTTTGAGCACTGGGGCGAGAAGGTCGGCCATTTCGGGTTTTTCGAATGTATTGAGGACCGGGAAGTGTCAGCGGCGCTGTTCGGGGCTGCGGCGGACTGGCTCAGGAAGCAGGGTCGGGAGAAGATGCACGGGCCGTATAATTTCACGATCAACGACGAGTGCGGGCTTCTGGTGGATGGTTTTGACACCCCGCCCATGTTCCTGATGACCCATAACCCGGCTTATTACCGGGGCCTGGTGGAATCGGCCGGGATGAAAAAAGCCATGGACCTGCTCGCGTACAAGACCACCGTGGACACCGTTCCGGACCCGCGCATCGTCAAGTTCGCCGAGGCGCTCAAGCAGCGGCACGACATCCAGGTCAGGAACATGAGCTGGAAAAATTTCGGACAGCAGATGGACTGGTTCGTGGAGATTTATAATTCGGCCTGGGAGAAGAACTGGGGCATGGTGCCGATCACGGAAAAGGAATTGCGCTCGCACGCGCTGGAACTGCGGCTGCTCGCCAGCTTCTGGCCCGAACTCAATTTCTTCGCGCTGGTTCAAGGCAAGCCCATCGGCATGAGCGTCACCCTGCCCAATTTCAACGAGGTGTTCAGGCATCTCAACGGGAAGATACTCAGCCCCTCGGCTTACCGGTTTCTCACTCATAAGATAGAGTCTTGCCGGGTGTTCGCGCTGGGCGTCAAGGAACAGTGGAGGCGCCACGGGGTTGGCGCGATCTTTTACGTGGAGACGCTCAACGCCGCTCGGCGGATCGGCATGAAATGGGGAGAGATGAGTTGGATTCTGGAGAACAATGTCCCCATGCGCAAGGCCATCGAGGGCATGGGAGGCTATGTTTACAAGACCTACCGCATCTATGAGCTGCCATTATAAAGAGAGAAAAGAGAAAAGAGAAAAGGGCCGCGCTTGATTTTTGAAGAAATTTGCGATAATTTATCATTGATGAGGCGGGCGATGAAAAAATTGGCTTGGAGCGCTTTCGCGGCCGCGGCTTTAATCCTCATCTCGTCCTGCGGCGGAAACCCCGACGACGGCGACCCCAACTGCGGCAACGGCGCCTGCGACAAAGGAGAAGACATCATCTTCCTGACCGAGCCGTTGCAGTTCAAATGCGCCCAGGACTGTCCGGGCGTTTGCGGGGACAGCGTTTGCAACACCTGCTTTGAAAACAATGCCAACTGCCCGCAGGACTGCAATCAATAGGACCTGAGCAAGGTTGCAAGGTCTCAAGGTTAAAAAGTTACAAGGCAAGAAAACCCTTCCAAGGTCCGGGTAATTCCTAGTCGCGATTCACTGCTGTCCGGGGAAAATTCTTCGGCTCATTGCCCGATTCGATAGCCCGGCGCTTATGGTCATCAACTGAATAGATTGACAGACATTCGATTTTTTCGATAGCCCGGCGCTTGAGCGCCGGGGAACGGGGGCGTTCCCGCTCCTGCTGCGGCCCGCGCGCAGCGCGGGCCGCAGCAAGGTGAGGGGCGCTTCCGCGGTTCCCGGCCATGAATGGCCGGGCTATCGAAATCGAATTTCAAGCGCAGGTTAAGACGCGTGCATCATTGTCCAATTGACAGGATTTGGCAATTGCAACTCGTCCCGGAGCCGTCAAATGGGCCTACGGCAAGTGCTGGCGGAAAATCTCTTGATTTTTCCCCAGATAGTATTGGTCGCGATTCCCGAATTCCTATTTAACGAAGATGATTTCGCAGGAAGCTCTTCCCTTGATTTTGGCCGGGCCGGCCTTGGAGTCCAGTTCCAGTTCCGCGGGCCCGACCGAGCGGTAGTAATAGGGCTTGGCCACAAAGGTGTTGATGGTCCACTTGAGCGCGCGGCTGCCGGCGCCCTTGCTCAGTTTTTCCAGCACGTCCATCTTTTCGGTGATTTTGCTGGAGTTGAAGTCGATCTTCCCGCTCTGGCCTGCCCCTGCAAATTCGTAGAGCACTCTCCGGGGGTAGTTTTTCTGGCCCGCGGGATCGAGTTGGCGGTTGAACTCCGAGACTTTCAGATCGGTGGTGGCAAAGATTACTCCGCTGTCGTTGACCAGCGCGGCCAGTCCCACGAGCTTGTTCCCGTATTTTTCCGGGGTGCTGAAGCTGGTGATGATCAGGGTGTTGACGGGCGAGAAGAACTTGAGGTTGTGCCAGACCTGCTCAAAGTCGGTGGTGTTGGCGTTGTACCAGCAGTGGTCAACGTATCCCCAGCCCTTGGCCGCGACCGACTTGCCGTTATAGGCGATTGAACCGCTCACCCGGCTGCGCGGCGCGGGGTAGTTGATGGAATAGGCAATCTCCTTTTTGCTCCCGAAATAGACCGTCCCTTCCCCGAGCTTGAACCCCGGGGCGGGACTGGCGAAATCGAGCTCGAGTCCGAGCCCGCCCTGCTTGACCCGGAGCGAGAGCTTCTGGTCCGTGCCCTTGAGTTCATTGTCCGCGATCGAAAGCGAGAAATGGTCCGCGGCCATTTTCAGGTCTTCGGGCGCAAAGTCCTTTTCGGTGGTCAGCCGCTTGCCTTCCGGGGTGATCACGGTGAGGGTGAGCGCGGGCTGGTTCTTTTTCAGGCCCATGTTGCTGATCAGCAGGTTGAGGTATGCGATCTCGCCCGAGTCCAGATAAGCGATGAAAAAATAGCTCTCGGTGTACCAGAAGCTCTGGTGGGGATGCAGTTTCATGTCCTCAAGGGTCAGAGCATGCGTCATCCCGACCAGGCCGTCCTTTTCCGGAAAAATCAAAACCGGTTCCATTGCCATTCCTCCTTTAAATGCAGCGCCCAAAATGACCAAGCCAAGGATCAATCTGAAAAACTTTTTCATTTTACTCATTCGGCTCCGGAATTTTTCCGGTGAAGCAGCGGTGGAATTGCCTGGGCAGTTTTTCCCAGGCCGGGGTTTCCGGCGCGAGCTTCTCAACCGGCCTTGAGTTGAAACTGTCCAGGAACAACACCACCTGGTTTTTCAATTCGCCTTTTTCCGCCAGCGCAATTATAGCAGACAAGGTCTTGGCGGTATAGGCGCAATCGAGCTGAATGCCTTCCAGGTCTCTTGCCAGGTGGAGCGCGCGGCTTCCCTTTCGGGTCGCGACGGCGTATTTGCTTCCGGCAAAGTCGTGCAGCACGGTGAAGTCGGAGGCGGAAAAATTCAGGGCCGGGACCGAAGGGTCATGGGAGCGCAGCAGCTTGAGCGCGTTTTGCGCAAGCCTCCGGGCAATGAAGGAATTGGCAAAGGTCTTGTCATAGACTCTCACGCCGATCACCCTGGTCTTGAGTCCGGCCAGCTTGAGGCCGGTTACCAGCCCGGAGAAGGTGCCGCAACTGCCCACCGCGCAGAACAGAAGGTCCGGTTCGGGCAAAAGCCCCTGCCTGACCTGGCCCGCGATTTCCAGACCGGCGTCAACGTAGCCCAGCGCGCCCAGCGCGCTTGAGCCCCCGGCCCAGATAAAATACGGGCGGTCCCCCTTGAGCCGGCGGCCCAGGTAAATCCGCGAAATTTTGACGGCCGCGGCCGGGATGCCGCGGGCGTAGTGCAGTTCGCACCCGAGCGCGAAGTTGGTCAGCAGGTTGCTCCGGGCATACTCCTGCGCGCACTGCGGGACCATCACCGCAACCGGCCGGATGCCCAGCTTGTTTGACAACACGGTGGTGGCCAGCACGTGGTTGGATCCCCAGCCCCCGAGCGTGAGAACCGATTTGCGCGAAAGCCGTTTGGCGTCCGCCAGCAGGAACTCCAGTTTCCGGATTTTGTTCCCGCCGTATTCCGGATGCGAAAGGTCGTCGCGCTTGCAATAGAGGTTTTTGAGCCCGGTGGCGGCGCCGAGCTTGTCCAGTTTCTGGACCGGGGTGGGCAAAGCCCCCATGGCGCTCCAGGGGATTTTGCCCCGGAGACAAGGGAACCGTTCAAACAGGACTGGTGTTTCCCGCAATTTATTCCCGGTTATCCGAAGAAGACCTTGGCCACCTCGTAGAGTTCCATGGGCACCCGTTTTTCCTGGTGCACGCACTCCTCGAGCGGCATGGGAATGATTTCAGTGCCGCGGAGAGTGGCCATGTGCCCCCACTGCTCCCGGTGCACCATGTCGATGGCGCAGACGCCGTAGCGGGTGGCAAGCACGCGGTCAAAGGCGGTGGGGGTTCCGCCCCTTTGCACGTGTCCGAGGATGGTGGTGCGGCAGTCAATGCCGGTGAGTTTTTCCAGGTCCTTGGCCAGGGCCACGCCCACGCCCCCGAGCTGCACGTGGCCGAACTCGTCAACCTTGTCGCTCTTGAGGTAGTTGTCTTTCTTGCCCTCGGGAAAGGCGCCTTCCGCGATCACCACGATGCTGAAAGTGCGGCCCCGCTCGCGCCGCGCGTTGATCACGCTCACGATGTCCTCCAGGTTGAAGGGCACTTCCGGGATCAGGATGACGTCGGCTCCTCCCGCGATCCCGCAATAGGTCGCGATCCAGCCCGCGTGCCGGCCCATGACTTCAACGATCATGATCCGGTTGTGCGATTCCGCGGTGGTGTGCAGGCGGTCGATGGCCTCGGTCGCGATCTGGACCGCGGTCTCAAACCCGAAGGTGAAGTCGGTGCCGCCCACGTCGTTGTCAATGGTCTTGGGCACGGCAACCAGGTGCATCCCGGCCTTGGAAAGTTCAAGCCCGGCGCCCAGCGTGTCGTCCCCGCCAATCACGATCAGGGCGTCCAGACGCAGCTTCTTGTAATTCTCGAACGCCAGCTGCTTCACCTGCTCATTCTTGCAGGGATTGGTCCTGCTCGTGCCCAGGATGGTGCCGCCCCGGTGGATGATCCCGGAAATCGCCTCCCGGTCCAGGTTGGTCCATTCGAAATCGAGCAGTCCGGCCCAGCCGTTCTTGATCCCGATGAATTTATAATTGTAGTAGCGGGTGCCTTTGACAACCGCGGCCCGGATCACCGCGTTCAAGCCCGGACAATCGCCCCCGCCGGTCAGAATTCCAACTCTCTTGCTCATCTCCCGCCTCCTTTGTTCACTGGGAATTATCTGAAATGGACGGTGTTATATTAACCGCAATTTTCCGGCTTTTCAAGCAGGGAATTTCCCGCTCCGGGAAATAACAGGCTGACAAACGGTGGACTCGGCGCGCGGAAAATGGCATAATGGAAAAAATGAGATCGAAACTATTGGTGATCGGGTTGGTGGTCGTGTTGGGCTTTTTGCCGGGCTTCAAGAAGAAGGAAAAGCAAGTGGAGCAGCCGGCTCCGGCGAAGCCCGCGGAAAAGCAGGCGCCCGGGCTGGCCTATGCTCGACTTTTCGCCGGCGAGGTCAAGGGGCTGTACCTGGCCGGAACCACGGGAGAGGTCCTGGTTTACGGCGATGAATGGGTTGAATATCTGGATGGCGCGGGCAAGCAGTTGTGGAAAAAGACCGGGTACCAACACGTTTGCGGCGGGGGGGTGAGCCGCGACGGCCAGACCGTGCTCTTCCAGACTTCGCCTGCTCCCAAGGTGCAGCAGAGCATGTTGGAGCTCACGGTCCACGTGGCGGACCGGGCCGGGAATGAGATCGTCAACCAGCCCAACCCCCAGCGCTATTTCACCAGCATTTTAAGCCCCAAGGGCAATTACATCGTGTTCGGCGACCCGCTGGCCCAAACCGTTTATGTCTATGACCGGCAGTTGAACCTGCTCTGGACGCGCAATATCTATTTGTGGTACGTGGGCTTTGACCCGGAAGAGCAGCTGATCTACGATTCCGCCTCCGGGATCGTGCTTTCCAACCGGGGGCGCCGGGTGTGGCAATTGCCCTCCGGGGCCAAATTCCTTTCAGTGTCCTCCGGGGCCGAGGTGCTGCTCAGCCAGGCTTTCGGCACCGTGGCCTCGCGCACCCGGATCTATCTCACTTCCCGGACCACGGCCCGGGAGGTCATCCTGCAGGGACATTGCGCGGGCGTTTCTTTTGACGGCAGCCTGACCGGGTTTGAGGACCTGGACCGGAAAGTCCACGTCTACCGCACCATGGAGTTGTTTGACAAGATGAGCGGAAGTCAGGAGGTCAAACCAATCTGGACGGGGGATTTCTATTTTGCCCGGCAAATCCGGTTTTCCGCGGACAATTCCCGGCTTTACATTTACGGAGACACCATGCAGCAAAGCGGCAGGGTCGAGGTCATTGATTTAAGCAAGGGCCGGCAGCTCTGGGAAAAAGACTGGGTCAACCCCCCGTCCAACATCGCGGTGAGCGAAGACCTCCGCTTCCTGGTCTTTTCCTCCGGACTAAGCGTCGAAGCCTATAACCCGAGATAAACCTCACTTGGCCGGCTGCGGCTGACCCGGCTGAGCGTCATCCCGGAATTCCCAGGTCTTCATCCGCTGCTCAAATTCGTCCAGGTACTGCTTAAGTTCCGGCTCTTTCGAAGGCGGAAGGGGCTTGCCAAGCTGGAAATGGCCGGCCATATCCTCCATTATGAACTTCACGGTCCGGACCGCGAGCCAGAGCGACTCCGAGGGATGTCCCTTGGGAATTTTATTTTTCACCGGGGAGGTCCATTCCTCGCGGATACCCAGCATGGTCACTCGGGGCGACAGCCAATCCTGGAATTTGACGTTGTTGGCATGTAAAAAGGGATCATTGCGTTGCTTCAGGTCTTCCAGCAAGGCCTGCCATTTGATTAGACCGTTTCTCGTTTCCACTACCAGGTTGTAGGCCTCGATCAGCCGCTGCCGGTTGGCCTTGGAGTTAATAAAATCGATTTCCGCGGCCGAAACGGGCATCTCTCTCCGCGGCGCTTTGGGGTCTTTGGGCGGAACGGTTATGTCATCGCAGGCCAGGGACCAGACCATCACACCCAAGAGCGCGATTAAAGACTTGTTCATGCTCCAACTCCTCTCCCTCGGTTCTAATAGAAAACTTTTTCCAGATAAAGCCCGCCCGCGGGAGCGGTCGGGCCGGCCAGCTTTCGATTGCGGCCCTCAAGGATTTGTTTCACGGCCCCGGGCTCGATTTTGCCCCGGCCCGCCATCACCAGGGTGCCCATCATGTTCCTCACCATTTGTTTGAGAAAAGATTTTGCCTCGAACTCCGAGCAGATATAGCCCTGAGCCGCGCGGTTGATCTCAATCCGCTTGATCTCGCGCACCGGGTCCTTGTCCGGGTCCTCGCGCGACTGGGCCTGGAAAGAACTGAAGTCATGGGTCCCGATCAAATGCCGGCCGGCTTCCCGCATCGCGTCAACCTCCAGAGGCTCCGGGATGTGCCAACTGTAATTGTGCCCGAACGCGCGCCGCTCGACCCGGTTATAGATCAGGTAGCGGTAAATTTTCCCTTTCGCCCGGTGGCGAGCGTTGAATTTCGGGTCAACCTCGTCACAACTGACCACGGCCGCGTCCCTCGGCAGGATGGCGTTCAAGGCCCGGACAAACACCTCCGGGGAATGCCGGCTCCCGGTCTGAAAATTGACCACCTGCTCCAGCGCGTGCACGCCCGCGTCCGTCCTGCTGGCCGCGGTCACCCGCCGCGCTTCCCCGGTCAGGCGGGTAATGGCTTCCTCCAAAGTCGCCTGCACGGTCCTGACTCCCGCCTGGTACTGCCAGCCGTGAAATTTGAAGCCGTCATACTCCAGCACCAGCTTGAGGTTGCGCATCAGAAACCATCCGCCCCTTTAGACGCGGGGCTAAAATTCGAAAAGCAGTCCCGCGCTGTATCCGGTTCCGGTGAAGTCTATGCCGTCATCGGAATTGATCCATGCCATGCGGGCCTCGATTTCGAGGAACACGTTTTCAATTCCCCATTCCTTGAGTCCCCGGCTTGAGGGGTCGAGCTTGTCGAGCAGGATGCCCGCTCCGGCCAGAGCGTGATAGCCGCTCTTGTTGCCTCGGACGTGCTCGGAGTCCGAGCCGAACTCGGTCTTTTCATCGTAATACCAGTAGTCCCCTCCGCCGCCGATAACCGGAATAAAAAATTGCTCGTCAACAAAATCAAAACGGTAAACCGCTTCCAACTGGAGCGGGACCACGGTCAAGGTGATTTCAGCGTCGCTGGTCGCCCCGCTAATGGTTCCGACCGCGTGGCCGGTGGGCTGCGCGAAACCCGCGTTGAAGTTGATTCCCAGGTTCCGGAGAGGATACATGCCGAAGCTCAGCGCGACCATCTGGAAATAGTCCTGATCGAAGATTTCGTCCAGGGCGTGCTTCTGCGCGCTGTCGCCGGGATAGTATTGCTGGTAAGCGAGCTGGAAAGAGCCATACGACCTTGGCTCGGTCTCTAAGAGCGGGTTGGGCTTTTTCTCCGTTTCCTGCGGGCCGGCTTCCTGGGCAGAGGCCGCAAATGCCAAAAGCCCGAGCAATACCGTCAAAACCCGCGTACTGTTCTTCAATCTCATCTTTTTTCACTCCTTGACTTGATTTTGGTTGGGAGGGGTCTGACCCCGGAAGGCCTGACCCCATGTTGAAAAAAGGCGCAGAAAAGTCCTTCGGGCAAAAAGCCCCAAAAGCATGACCAATGGGCAGAGGAGCAAGGCGAGGTCTGAAGCTCGCGCGGACGGGTCGCTCATGCCGGGGCTGATCGCGCAACTGAACCCGCCTTTTTCGTGGACCATGTCGGAATATTTTTTCACGGGCTGGGGCATGGTTTGCTTGATCTCGCTGGCGGAGGAATTGGCCGGCGCCGCTTTGTCCTTGGTGATGATCTGCCCGTAATAGACCGTGCCGTTGGCCAGGCCCTTGACCTCGATCCTGTAATCCTTGCCCGGGTCGGCATTGTTGATGATTATCGGCGAAGGCGGTGTCCCGGGTGCTCCGCCCGAGGGCGGGGAGGTGGGCGAGTCGCCGTAGTGGATTTCAAAGGAAGCGAGGTCGCAAAGGTCCTGGGCCGTGAATTCAAAAATTATGGTCTGGTCCCAGAAGCCGAGGTCAAAGTCTTGGGCCAGCGGAGGGATGTCCACCGACACCTCTATCGCGTTCCTTCCTTGGTGCTTGGCCGGGGTGTTGCCGTCCTGGACAAATACTCCCAGGATATGCGAGCACTCTCCCACATCCTGGCTGGAGAGGACGACGTTTTCTGTGCCGCCGGCGCCGACCAGGGCCTGGTTGTTGACTATGATGCGCGAGCACCCGGCCGGGGATATGGAGAAAACGGGGCATTCGGCCACGATGTAGGTCAGGGGAGTCCGCGGGCCGGAATTGTCGTAGTTGATGGTGAGCGTGAAGTTGTCGGTGGTGATAGCGCCGGAGGTGCTCAAGCTTTTCACAAACGGGTTGGGGGTGATCACGTTGACGGTGGAGCTGTTGACCAGGCTGGCGTAAACAAATCCGTCGGCGCTGCTGGATTCGGCCAGGTTCCGGGGCGGGCCGGAAAAACCGATGCTGGAACCGACCGCGCCGAATGCGGTGTCGCTCTCAAGTTCGAGCACGTTGATGGTGTCGCCCTGGGCGAAGAACAAGACCGGCTCAGATTCGGAACTGAAATTCTTGAGCATGAGCGGCATGATGGTCTTGGTGGTGGACACATCAAACTGGTCGAGCCAAGTGTTCCATAATAATTCGTCAAGGCTGTAGAGCTCGAAGCGGGCGAGACTGCCCGCAGGGTTGCCGATGTTTCCGATTACGAACTTGTCGCTGCTCTGGTTGATGGCAATTCCCCGGAAATGGTCTCCTCCATTGTCCAAGGTGAGAGGGGCTATGTAGATGGGTTCGAGTTCGTATGGTTGGCATCGGTAGCCATAGAGGATCGTTTCAGCGAGAGGGGTTGAAAAATATTTTGCCAGGAGCAAATTCGCGCTGGCGGAGGCTTCAATTATGGTGTCAGCGGTCAGGAGCGGGGTGGGTGCGGTGAGGAGGACGGTATCACCCCGGAAGATTGCCCAACTCAGTTCCTCGGACGATTCCCGTTGGATCTGCACGAACAGGCAGTCCACGGTTGAGGACCCGGTTGGAGAGATCACGCTGATATCGATCAGGTTGTCACTGGAAAAAAACGTGGTGGCCGGCTCAAGGCTGAGCGTGGGCAGCGGCCCGTTGAACGGGGTGTCGGGCAGGGCGGTAAGGTCGATTTTGCGGATGTTGCCGTTGTCCGAAGCCAGGTAAAGCGTGGTCTGGTTCGGGTTGATGGCCATGTGCTTTATCTCTGCGGTGCTGCCCAGGCTCAGGCTTCCGCACACCGCCCAGTTCCAGGTATCGATGAAGGTGAGGGACTGGAGGCCCAGGTCCAGGGTGATCACGAACCGGTCTTTGCACACCGTCAGGAGGTCCGCGCTGTTCGGGGAGATGTTGATCTGAAAGCGATCCTTGAAGTCGGATGAGGAAGCGGATGCTGTTGCGGCCAAGACCGCAATCGCAAGCACAAGAGAAAGCCTCAAGGCAAGATTGATCCGTTTCATCGCTCTCATTATAACACCGCCGCTTTGTTTGACAATTTTGCCGGGTTCCGGTTCAATTTTGATTGAGCGCAGCTTTGGGGTCAGACCCCACATGGGCAGACAGCAGTGTCTGCTCCCCGAAGGACAGACAGGAGTGTCTGTCCCCCGAAGGGCAGACAAGAGTGTCTGCCCCCCGAATCAAAAGGAGAAAGAGATGAAAATTATTGATTTCCACAGCCACATTGACGACATCCTTTGCGGCGGAGACATTATCGATCCTTATGTTAAGCGCGTCTGGACTCCGGGGGATATTTTCCCGGCCTCCGAGTACCGCGTGGCCGGCATGAAGGGGCCGTTTGAAAAAATCTCCCATCACCTGGAAGCCATCTACATCGGGCACCACCTCCAGTATGGCACCATCGACAACATGGCCAGGGAGATGAAAGAATTCGGCGTGGACAAAAGCATCCTCAGCCCAATCGCACCCTTGACCGATGGCTTCCAATACCTCAAAAAAGTCAAGGGCGACAAACGGTTCCTGGTCTTCGCCTCGGTCTCGCCCCATGACCCGGACAAGGAAAAGAAACTCAAAGCGCAAATGGACGCGGGCTGCGCGGGCCTGAAGCTCCACCCGGTCATCCAGAACGCCGCTCCCGACCACCAGGGCTATTTCGAGCTCTTGGAGATTTTCAAGCCTTACAAGCTGCCGGTGCTGGTGCATTCCGGGGTGGTCTCGTATTACGTGGCCTATCAGCCCGTGCGTTACAGCTACGGCCAGCCGAAAAAATTCGAAAAATTGATCCAGGCGTTCCCGGACGTGGCCATGGTCATGGGACACATGGGCATGAAGGAAGGCAGACAGGTAATCGAATTCGCGCGAAATTACAGCCACATTTACGCCGACGGCTCCAACCAGAAACTGACGCTCTTGAAGGAAGGACTCGATGCCTTTGGCGAGGACCGGCTGATGTTCGGCTCGGACTGGGCCTTCTCCAAACAGTCCGTGCCCATCTCCATCGGAATGAAACTCACCGCGGGAAACCCCGGATTCCGCGAAAAATACTTCTGGAAAAACGCGACCAGCCTGATCCCCAAATTGAAGGATGAATTATAAATTATGAATCAATACTGTCCGGGGAAAAATTTTCCGCTCATTGCCGGATTCGATAGCCCGGCGCTTCAGCGCCGGGGAACCGGGGCTCTCCTCTTAATGCTGCGGCCCACGCCGGGGCGTGGGCCGCAGCAAGGGGAGGGACGCTTCCGCGCTTCCCGGCCATGAATGGCCGGGCTATAGAAATCGAATTTCAAGCGCAGGTTAAGACGCGTGGATCATTGTCCAGTTGCTGGGATCAGGCAATGGCAACTCGTTCCGGAGCCGTCAAATGGGCCTGCGTCGAGCGTTTGTGGAAAATCTCGCAATTTTTCCCCGGACACTACTGATTATGAATTATGAATTCATTCGCGGTCCTGGCATGGTCGGCATTTTTCGGGCACAGCTCGCTGTGCCCCTACGCTCCGAATTTTTCCGCCACGATTTCCTTGACCCGGGTGACGATCTCGGGGATGTCGTTGGACTTGAGGATGAACCCGCAGGCGCCGGCCTCGAAAGCGAGGTCCATGAGGTCCAAGTCTTTTTTGGCGGAATAGATGACGATCAGGGTATTTTTGGTCTTGGGATCGGTCTTGAGGCTCCGGCAGAGCGAGATGCCGTCAATGTCCGGCATCATGATGTCGAGCATGACCAGGTGCGGCTGGTTCTGGGCAACGCTGGGCACCACGCTCTTCCCGGTCTCAACCGTGAACACTTCAAAACCGGCAGCGCTCAAAGCGTCCCCTATGATCGACAACTGCAGACGGTTGTCATCCGCAATCAGTATTTTTCTCTTGCCCTCCATCTTACCTCTTTCTATTCACACGGCTCAACACCACGCTCAGGACCGTGGTCAGCTTGGCCACGTCCTGGTTGGCCTTGCGCAGCCGCTCCGAGACTATTTTAGCAATATTTCGAAGAATTGAAACACCGTCATGGGGCGCCTCGTTCAAAAACCGCTCAAAGTCCCCGCTCTTGACCTCCAAGAGCACAACCTCGTTCTTCGCCGAGACCGTGGCGCTCCGCTGTTCCTGCCCGAAAATAAAGGCCATCTCCCCGAAATTCGCGCCCGGGCCCAGACGGATCAGGGTTTTCTCTTTTTCCCCGCCCGAGAGCGGAAGCGTGATTGACATCGATATCTCAACCTCGCCTTCCTTGATTATGAACATCGAATCCCCGGTCTCGCCTTCGGTGATCACGGCCTGGCCCGGCGCAACCCTTTTTTCCCGAGCGATGGAATGAATCTTTTTCAGGCCCTCGGGACTAACCCCCGAAAACGCCCGCACCTTGGACAAAAACTCAAGTTCCTGCGACATGCGCTCTCCTCAGACCAGCAACAGGACCCAGCTGTCTTTTTTCACCGCCAAATCATCCGGCGGATTAATCTTGACCTCAAGTTTCTTTTCCTTCTTGAAAAAGTCGTGTTCAATACCCTCAAACTGTTTCTTCAAAAAATGGTCGATCAAGGTCAAATCCTCGGAAAGCACGTCCTCCAGCCCGAACCCGCTCTCGCCCTCCCACGCCAGCCCCACGGCCAGGGAAGAGCCGTGCTCGCGGAAATATTCACGCACCTTCTTAAAGTTCGCGCCTTCCAGTCCGGCCGGGAGACGCACCTGCTGGAAGCGCGGCTTGGAAGCCGCGGAGAAAAGCTCCTGGCCCAGAAGGCACACGCCCGGGGCCAGCACCGAGCTGGCCAGCAGGAAGTCGTGCCCGCCCCCGAAAGGGATGATGGGCGTAATGCCCGCGCGCTCAAGGTGGCGGCGGTTCTCGGAATTGACCAGTTCGGAAGCGATCCTGACCGAGTCGTTGAGCGAACGCGCGGAAAGAGCCGTGAGCAGCGCGCGCTCGTCCGCCCGGGGAAACCCGCTCTCGATGTTCCCGTCGGCCAGGATGATCATCTCCGAGGCGCTCTTCACCCCCGCGCGCTCAAGCACGGTCTCCTGGGAAAAGTCGCCCCGGACAAATTTCAGACCCTTGTCGCGGAAAGCGTAAAGCGCCTCGTTGATGTTTTCTTCCGGGAGCTCGTTGATCAGCACCACCGCGGGCGTGCGGCCGGGGTGCGAGAAAATCGCGGAGAGCAGCGCGTTGGCGCCCTGGTTCCAGCCGCAGATGATCAAGTGTCCCTTCAGCCTCACTTCGTTCATGCCTTTTCCCTCCAGAAGCCTGCGTTCGACCAGTTTGGAAGCGATGGTGGCGGTCAGGATCGACACAAAGAACAGGCTGCAGGCGATCATTATCGCGGTAAGGGCCCTGCCCGCGGGAGTCTGGGGAGTAATGTCGCCGTAGCCCGTGGTGGTCATGGTCACCACCATCCAGTAAATGGCCCGCTCGAAATTGGCGAACCCGTTCCCGGGCCCGCGTTCCAGGAGATAGACCAGGCTGGTCAGAGTAAGGATGAGCAGGCCCAAAGAAACCAGGATTTTGCCGGAACCCAGCCCCGCAAAAAGGTCCAGCAACCTCAGGTGCCATTTGCGATCGCTTGACTTCTTGTCCGCCATTGCCGCCAGACTACTTAATTACCACTCATCCGCCGTTTTTGCAAACCCGGACATGGGCTCAGGCCAGAACTCCGAAGTCCGGGCTTTGCGGTTGAGCCCTGACACCCCAGGCCCGAACCGCCAGATCATTATTTTGCTTGCAAAATCAGAAAACTTTGTTAAAATATCAACAACAGAAGGCCCATTAAAGAAAGTGGGATGCCAACCCACTTTTTTTTATAGATTAGGGAAGAGGATGGAAAAGGAAGAGTTGGAAAAGTTGATCGAGCCGTTGCTCAAAGAGCGGGGCTTTGAACTGGTTGACGCCGAGCTCAGCCGGCAGGGCAAAAGACTGCTCCTGCGCTTCTTCATTGACCGCCTGGAAGGCGGGATCACCGTGGGCGAACTCGCGGAAGTCAACCATGAGTTCGGAGCCGTCCTCGACCTCGAGTTCAAGGCCGACCAGCCCTACATCCTGGAGGTGAGTTCTCCCGGCCTGGACCGCAGGCTCAGAAAGCTCAAGGATTTTCAGAAGCACCTCAATAGCAGCCTGATCGTGGACACGGTGGAAAAAATCGAGGGCAGAAGGCATTTTCACGGCAAACTGATCGGCGCGGACAGCGAGGGGATAACCCTGCTCGCGGACTGCGGCTCGGTCTTCATCCCGCACAGCAAGATCAAACGCGCGAACCTGGAATACTCATTTGATTAAGGAGAGGAATAATGTCCTCGGAACTTGCGCAAATAATTGACGTACTGGTCAAGGAAAAAGGCATCACCAAGGAGGCCGTGATCGAAGCGATCAAGCAGGCCGTGATCAGCGCCGCCAAAAGGAAAATGGGCATTGACCGCGACATGGAAGTCCGGTTTGACGAGAAACGCGGGGAGATCGAGCTCTACGAGTACAAGGAGGTTGTGGAGGAAGTGACGAACGTTGAGGCCCAGGTGTCCCTCAAGGAGGCGCAAAAGGTTGACCCGGAAGCCGAGGTGGGGGACGTGCTCGGCTTCAAGATTGACCAGAACAAGTTCCCGGACTTCGGCCGGATCGCGGCCCAGGGCGCCAAGCAGGTGATCATCCAGCGGGTGAAGGACGCGGAGCGGCTCATGATCTATGACGAATACAAGGACCGGGTGGGAGAGTTGATCAGCGGGATCGTGCGCAGGTTTGAGCGCGGCAACATGGTGATCGACCTGGGCCGGCCGGAGTCGGTGCTGCCGCACAGCGAGCAGGTGCCCAGGGAGTCCTACCGCGTGGGCGACCGCATCCGGGCCTACGTGCTCAACGTGCAGAAGGAGACCAAGGGCCCGCAGATCATCCTGACCCGGAAGAACGCGGAGTTCGTGCGCAAGCTGTTTGAGATCGAGGTGCCCGAGATCAGCGAGGGCATCGTCAAGATCGAGGCGCTCGCGCGGGAGCCCGGCGTCCGGACCAAGATCGCGGTGAGTTCCAGGGACTCCGACGTTGACCCGGTGGGCGCCTGCGTGGGCATGAAAGGCTCCCGGGTGCAGGCCGTGGTCCAGGAACTGCGGGGCGAAAAGATCGACATCATCGCCTGGACCAAGGACATCGCCACCAACATCTGCAACGCGCTGGCCCCCGCGGAGATCAGCCGGATGATCATCGACGACGAGCAGAAGAACGCACAGGTGGTGGTGCCCGACGACCAGCTCTCGCTCGCGATCGGAAAGCGCGGGCAGAACGTCAGGCTGGCCGTGCAGCTCACCGAGTGGGACATTGACATCAAGAGCGAGAAGGAGATGAAGGAACTGAGCGAGAACGCCCATAAGAGCCTCGGCCAGATCCCCGGCATCGGCAACATCATCGCCCAGAAGCTTTACCAGGAGGGATTTACCACCCCGGAAGAACTGGCCAAGGCCGACCCCGAACTGCTCATGGCTCTGCCCGGAATCGGCAAAGTCAAGGCGGAAAAGATCATCCAGGCCGCCAAGGATTTCCTCCAAAGCGCGCCGACCGCGCCCGTCCCGGAGCCGCCGGCGGAAGAAAAAGCGCCGGAAGCCCGGGAAGAGAGCAAGCGGGAGGGGGAGTAATTCCGGCCGGGTTGCCCCGGGGAATGAACGGAAGGGAAGAAGATGAGAGTACATGAACTGGCAAAAGAGCTTGGCATGGAAGCAAAGAAGCTTCTTCCTGCGCTCCGCGAGATGGGGCTATCCAACCCCACGGTCATGAACAACCTGGAACCCGCGGAAGTGAAAAAGCTGAAAAAATTCCTGGAAGAGAAAAAAGAAAAAGAACAGGCCAACGTTGAAGTGGTTGAGACTCAGGTCAAGGAGGGCGTGATCCGCCGGAGAAAAGTGGTGCACAAGGCGGAGGAAACTGCCAAAGCGGCCGAGCCTGAGCCCGAAAAAGCGGAAGAGCCGGAAACAAAGGAAAAGGTTGTCAAGAAAAAAGCGGGCAAGCCGAAGAAGGGCGAGGAGCCGGAAGCGGCGAAACCCGCGGCCAAGCCCGGGATAGCCGTTGCGGCGAAAGGGGAGGCGGAAGCCGCGGCTGCGGGGGCTGCGAAAGAAGCTCCAGCCGAGTCCAAAAAACCGAGCGGGATGGGCATACTCAAGGAAGTCAAGGAAGTTGCCCACCGGAAACCCAAGGTCAGGATCCGCTGGGTCAAGCCCAGCATCCGTCGCACGGCCCGGGCCACGGGCGAGATCCCCAGCCAGGAGTCGATGGTTGAGGAAGAGAAACGGGCGGCCCAGTCCCGGGAATTGGCCCAGGAAAAACCGAAGGACAAAAAGAAAAAGGGGCTCAAGCCCAAGGTTGAGGTGGAGACTTTCGCCGACCGTCTGGCCAAGGGCAAGAAGCTGAAGGAAGCCGGACTTAAGAGGAAATTGCGGCGCAGGATCGCTTTCAAGATGGAGCGGGGCACGGTGGAGGAAGGCCTGGAAATGGCGGGGATTGACAGGATTTACACCCCCCAGAAGAAAAAGCCGGTCCAGAAAAAACGCGCTCCGCAAAAAACCCAGGTGATCGCGGCCAAACCGGAAAAGCGCGTCATCCGCATGGGCGAGAACATAGAAGTCTCGGAACTGGCGCGGCGGATGGCGCTCAAGGCCGGACTGGTCCTGGAGAAACTTGGGGCCCTGGGTGTGCAGGCCGGGCCGGAGTCCCTGCTCAACCACGACGAGTCGGCGCTGGTCGCGCGCGAATTCGGCTGGGAGGTTGTGCAGGAGATTTTTGACGAGCACAAGGTTATCCAGTTCCCGCCAAAGGCCGCGGCCGCCGAAGAACTTAAGGGCAGGCCGCCGGTGGTCACGGTCATGGGCCACGTTGACCACGGCAAGACCAGCCTCTTGGACTACATCCGGAAGACGCACATCGCGGACAAGGAACCCGGCGCCATCACGCAATCGATCGGCGCTTCCGTGGTGGACACCGCTTCGGGTAAAATCACTTTCATTGACACTCCGGGCCACGCCGCGTTCACGCAGATGCGCGTGCGCGGGTCCAAGGTGACCGACATCGTGGTGCTGGTGGTTGCCGCGGACGACGGGGTCATGCCCCAGACCATTGAAGCGATCAACCACGCGCAGGCGGCCAAGGTGCCGATCGTGGTGGCCATGAACAAGATCGATCTCCCGGGCACAAACCCGGACCGGATCAAAAGCAAGCTCGCCGAACTCGGGCTCAACCCCGAAGAGTGGGGCGGAGAAACTCTCGTGATCCCCTGCTCGGCCAGGACCGGCGAAGGTGTGGACAGCCTGCTGGAAAACATCCTGCTCCAGGCGGAAATGCTGAACCTCAAGGCCAATCCCAAGCTGCCGGCGAGGGGGTTCGTGATCGAGTCCAAGCTGGAGAAGGGCAGGGGAGCGGTGGCCAGCGTGGTCATCAAAGAAGGCACGCTCAAGCCCAGGGACGCTATCGTGTGCGGCATATACGGGGGCAGGGTGCGCGCCATGTTCGACCACCTGGGACGGCAATTGAACGAGGCCGGGCCCGGCGTGCCGGTGGAGGTGATCGGCCTGGAAGGCGTGCCCGACGCCGGAGAAGATTTCATCGTGGTGGAAGACGAGCGCAAAGCCAGGGAAGTGGCAGAGCACCGCGCGGAGAAGAAGCGGGCGGAAAGCCTTGCCGGTCCGGTGGAGGCCACGCTTGACGACCTGCTCAAGAAGATGGAGCAGGGGATCAAGGCGGAACTCAACGTGATCGTCAAGGCCGACACCCTGGGCGCGGTGGAGGCCGTGCGCGATTCCATGCTCAAGATGTCCACCCCCCAGGTCGAGATCAAGGTGCTGCACGCGGGCTCCGGGGCCATTACCGAAAACGACGTGCTTTTGGCCGAGGCCAGCAAGGCCGTGATCATCGGATTCGGGGTCCGGCCCGAGCCCAAGGCCGGCAAGCTGGCGGAAGAAAAAGTCATCAAGATGTATTTCCACCGCGTCATCTACGAGCTCCTGGACCAGGTCGCGGCCATCCTCAAAGGCATGGTGGAGCCGGTTAAGAAGGAAAAAGTCCTGGGCCGGGCCGAAGTGAAACAGGTGTTCCAGGTCTCCAAGGTCGGGGCCATTGCCGGGTCCTTTGTCTCGGATGGCGTGGTCAACCGCACCGCCCAGGTCCGGGTGCTTCGGGACAGCGCCGTGGTTCACGAAGGCAAGGTGTCCTCGCTCAAACGCTTCAAGGACGACGCCCGCGAAGTCGCGGCCGGGTATGAGTGCGGCATCGGCATCGAAAATTTCAATGACCTCAAGCCCGGAGACGTGCTCGAATTCTTCGTACTCGAAGAAACGGGTTGACCATGAAGGAAAACAAGATGGTGGTCGGGGTGATGAAATTGGAACTCCGGCTGCCGCAGGCGCACAGTCTGAAGGAAAAGCGCGGGCAACTGAAAAGGATGCTCAACCAGCTCAAGTCCAGCTACAACGTTTCCGCGGCCGAGGTGTCCAACAACGACCTCTGGCAGGACGCCGTGATCGGGATCACTTTGGTCGGCAACGAGACTGCCTTCATCAACTCGGCCATGGACCAGATTCTCAACTACGTGGAAGGACTCGACTTCGGGCAACTCATCAACCAGCAGATTGAAATAATTCACGTTTGAAAACCGGAGGGCGGCTTATCCGGCCAATGGATGACGCTGAATGGCGCAATGAATAATAGCGCGCGAGCCGCGCAAGCGGTTAAGGCCGGCGAAGCATCCGAGCGCGCGTAGAAAAAGGAGTGAGCCATGCACCCCTATCGGAGGGCGGACCGGGTCGGGCCTCTCATCCAGCGCGAGATCGCCCGGATGCTGGAGCGGGGAGAAATCCACGACCCGCGCCTCCAAAAGATCACCATCACCAAGGTATCGGTCACCGACGACCTCAAGATTTCCCGGGTTTTTTTCAGCCTGATCGGCACCGGAGACGAGATCAAGCAGGCCATGGAAGGCCTGAAATCGGCCAAGGGCCTGATCCGGAAGGCGATCGCGGATAACATCTACCTCAGGCACACCCCGGACCTGGAATTCTTCCACGACCACGGACTCGAATATTCACAGAGGGTGGACGACCTGATCAAGAAAATCCGCGAAAGCGAACCCGGGACCGACAAAGATGATCCTTCAAAAAATAAATAACGAGATCGAAAAGGCCCCGAGCATCCTGGTGGCCAGCCACAGAAACCCCGAGGGAGACGCCCTCGGCTCTTCCCTCGCGGTCCTCCACCATTTCGCCAAGGGCAAAAAAATCCAGGTCTTCAACCGAGACCCCGTGCCCTATTTCCTCGAGTTCCTCCCCGGCGCCGACAAAATCATCCACGACCTGTCAAAAATCGATCCCGGCTTCACGCTGGCGGTGGTCGTTGACTGCGCCAACCTCGAAAGGGTGTGCGAAGAGTTCCCCGAATTCGTGAGGGGCAAAAACGTAATCAACATCGACCATCACGCGACCGGCGGGCAGTCCGGGGAACTCAACCTCATCAACCCCCGCGCAAGCTCCGCCGCGGAAATCCTGTTCCAGCTCTTCTCCGAGTCCGAGCGGCCCATCGGCAGGGACGCCGCAACCTGCCTCTACGCAGGACTCTCCAACGACACCGGCTCGTTTATGTACAAGAACACCACCCGGATCACGCTCGAGACCGCGGCCAGCCTGGTCAAGCTCGGGGCCGACCCCGCGGCAATAGCCCGCAACCTCTACGAGAGCCATCCCCAAAGCAGGATTCTATTGCTCGCGATGGTCATGCCGACCATGCAATTCAGCGGCGACGGCAAAAGAGGAGACATGACCCTCACCACCGCCATGTTCGAAAAAACCGGCGCCAACCCCGCCATGGCCGAGGGCTTCATCAATTTCCTCACCACGGTCCGGGCGCTGGAGGTCGCCATACTTTTCCGCCAGCTCGGCCCGAAAAAATTCAAGGTCAGCTTCCGCTCCACCGGCAAGATCGACGTTGCCAAGCTCTCCGCGGAATTCGGAGGAGGCGGCCACGTCCAGGCCGCGGGCGCAACCCTGGAGGGCGAGCTTGAGCAGGTCCAGCAACTCATCCGCAAACAGGTGGATGACCTGATCGCAGGAGCCGAAAATGCGGGCGCACGGACTGGTCCTGGTTGATAAGCCCGCGGGAATGACCTCCCGGCAGGTAACCTCCATCGTCTCCAAGATCTATCAACAGAAGCGCGCCGGGCACCTCGGAACCCTCGACCCGCTCGCAACCGGGCTGCTCCCCATCCTGATCGGAAAGGCAACCCGGCTCGGACCATACCTGGAGGCAGCCGACAAGGAATACAACGCTCAAATAAAACTCGGACAGGCAACCGACACCATGGACAGCGAAGGCATGCTCCTGGCCGAAAAGCCCGTGCCCGAACTCGGCAACGAGCAGATCATCGCGGCGCTCCGGAAATTCCAGGGCGAGATTCTGCAGACCCCGCCCATGTATTCCGCGCTCAAGCACGAGGGAAAGAGGCTTTACGACCTGGCGCGCAAGGGCGAAACCGTGGAGCTCAAGCCCAGGAAAGTAACCATCTTTGAAATCCGGCTGAACGGTTTTGACGGAAAAGTAATTGACGCGTTCGTGCGCTGCTCGCCCGGAACTTACATCCGCGCGCTGGCCAACGACCTCGGCAACCAACTCGGCTGCGGGGCCCACCTCGCGGGACTCCGACGACTCAAGGTCGGCAAATTCACCGTGGACAAGGCAATGGAACTATCCAAGCTCAACCGCGAAAACTGCATGGAGCATTTAATCCCGATGGAAGACGTCCTGGATTTCGAGAAGGTCACGCTTTCCGACGAGGACGGCTTCAAGATCAGGGACGGAATGGCGGTCCCGCTCAAGAACGCCGGAATCACTGACCGGCCCTACGGCGCAATCATCCAGGTCTCGTCCAAGCCCGCGTTCGCCATCTGCATCGTCATCGAAAAAGACGGCGCGCCCTGGCTCAAGCCCGATAAAGTATTTCCCGCCGAAGAAATAGAATAATCTTCTGAACGCCAAGCTTTGGAATTTTCTGTGCGAGCGACTTCAGTCGCGATTCCATGTGCCGATTAATTCCCCCACCCGCTCCTGGATGGAATCCGCGCACACCACTTCGGAAATGAACGCGGCCGCTTTTGCTCCGGCTTGTTTGATGGCAGGCAGGTTTGCCCGGTTGATCCCTCCGATGGCCACAACCGGCTTCTTTACCCGCTCGCACACCTCTCGCAGTTTCTCGATCCCCTGGATCGGTGTGGGACGGCCCTTGGTGACAGTCGGAAAGATCGCCCCGAACGCAATATAGTCCGCCCCCTCCGCCTCAACCTCCAGCGCCTCCTCCAGACTGTGCGTGCTCCTCCCGATGATCAGACCCGGGCCCCGTTTCCTCGCTTCCGCAATCTTCATGTCATCCCTGCCCAGGTGCACGCCGGCCGCGCCCACTTCAAGAGCAACCTCCAGGTAATCGTTGACGATCAGGATCGCTCCGGCCTCGCGGCAGAGCAAGGAAATCTCTTTCGCCAGTTTGACAAATTCAGGCCTGGCAAGCTGCTTGGCCCGCAATTGAATGATTTTTGCGCCGCCGGCAAGACTTTGGCGCGCGATCTCCAATTGGCTTTTTTGCGGCGCCGGTGTGTTGTCAGCCAGGACGTAGATGCCTGCTATGCGCGAACGAGAAACGAGAAACGAGCAACGAGAAACGATGAATTGTGCGAGCGACCTTGGTCGCGAATCATAAAACATTCTTCGCGATATGCTCCGCGCAGCGGGTGGCGAACACCCAGATGGTCTCCTGGGGGTTGACGCCGAGCGAGCTGGGGAACACGCTGGCGTCGGCGATGAACAGGTTGCGCAGGCCCCAGGTCTCCAGGTTCAGGTCCACCACTGACTTTTTCTTTTGCGGCCCCATCCGGCAGGTGCCCATGGGGTGGAAGGCCATGGTGGTGAACTCCGCGGCCTTGACCTTCATGTCCGCAAACTTTTCCACCTCCGAGACCGAATTGATGATCGGGAAGCAGCTGCTGGAGGTGAGGACTTTTTTCGCGCCCGCGGCGAACATGATCCGGGCCGAGATCATCATCGACTTCCTGATCGTGTCCGTGTCCACCCGGTTCATGTTGTAGGTCATCATGGCCTCGCCGTCCGGCCCGACCGAGACCCGGCCGCTGGAGGTGTCGCTCACCATTACTCCCAGGCTCGCGAGCTTCCGGAAGTCCCTCGTCATCTCCCAGAGCTCCTTGCCGAAGCCCGGAAAACCCGGGAACTCGCTGGCCGGACCGGTGAAGGTCGCCTCCAGCATGATCCCCAGGTCCTTGAAATCGTCCACCTGCAGGCACTGGCCAACCCCGTGATGACCGTCAATGATCTCGTCAAAGAACCCGATCACCCGGCCGCAAATGTGGAGCTTCAGGTTCTTGCCCACCTGGCCGCTATCGTTGCAGATCTCGTTTTTCAACAGGATCACCGGAGTGTTGACCGTGCCCGCGGCAAGCACAACAACCTCCGCGGAAATCTCAACCGGGTGGCGGAACATCCCGGTCTCGCTGTCCCGAACCGAGCCGCGCACCCCGAACGCCCGCTTGCCGTCGTGGAGGATGAACTCGCCTTTGGCATCGCAGAAAAACCTGGCGCCGAAATTCACCGCCTGCGGGATGTAATTCAAGGTCATCGCCTGTTTGGCGTCCTCGTGACAACCGTAACTGCAGTTGCCGCAGCCCTTGCAGTGCTCGTTGATGTTGTGCTTGAGCGGACGCGGGTGAAGACCCATCCGGCGAGCGCCCTCGGCGATGATCTCCCCGTTGCGGCCCATCACCTCCGGCTCTATCTCACGCACGCTCATGATCTCCTCAACCTGGTCGTAATAAGGCGCAAGGTCCGCCTCGGACCAGCCCGTAATGCCCCCCTCCTCCCACTTCTTGTGCGTGGAAGACGGCAGCCGGAAGCAGGTGCCCATGTTGATCACCGTGGTCCCGCCCAGGCACCGGCCGGTCGGGACAACGATCGCCGGGATGCCGACCGTGGTATCAACCCCGTGGTTGCTGTACATCTTCAAAAAACATTCCCGGATCGTCTTCGGATAGTTGTCTTTGTTGTAATAACCGCCTTGCTCAAGCACTATCACCCGGGCGCCTTTCTGGGCCAGCTCCTTGGCGACCACCGCGCCGCCCGCGCCCGAACCGATTATGCATACGTCAACCTCTTCACGGACCGAAGCCTTGATCTCTTTCCCGCTTATGATCGCTCCTGGCATTGATCCCACTCCTTTGTTCTCAATGACTATTATTAAAGCTTGAATGCTTTGTGTCAACTGTGCCGCGCATCCGGCGTCCTGGCCTTGGGCCCGGGAATACGGAATTCGCTAAATCAGAGAGGAAAAAGGTTGTAAAATCGGGAAAAATGTGCTAATTTTTATGGCTAATTACACACGCGGTTGGAATCTCTTTGGGTGCCCGATAGGGTGTAAGAGGAGGCCGCGGAGGAAAAAACCCTAAAGGAGGACTTGAAATGCCGGTAATCACTATGAAGCAACTGCTGGAGTCGGGTGTTCATTTCGGCCACCAGACCCGCCGGTGGAACCCCAAAATGAAGCCGTATATCTACGGCGCCCGCAACGGGATTTACATCATCGATCTCCAACAGACCGTGACCATGTTCGACGCAGCCTACCAGTTCATTATCCGCACGGTGTCCCAGGGCGAGGAGGTGCTTTTCGTGGGCACCAAGCGCCAGGCCCAGGCGGTGGTGGAGGAAGAGGCGAAACGTGTGGGAATGCCTTTTGTCAGCCACCGCTGGCTGGGCGGGACCTTGACCAATTTCAAAGTCATCCGCTCCAGCGTCGAGCACCTCAAAAAGATCGAAGAGATGGCCGCGGACGGCAAGCTCGACCTCATGCCCAAAAAAGAGGTGCTGATGATCCAGCGCGAATACGCCAAGCTCGAGCGCAACGTGGGCGGGATCAAGGAAATGGACCGGCTCCCGGGCGCCATATTCGTGATCGACCCCAACCACGAGGAGATCGCGGTGCGCGAGGCGCGCAAGGCCAAAATCCCGGTGGTGTCCATCGTTGACACCAACTGCGACCCGGACCTGATTGACCACATCATCCCGGGCAACGACGACGCGATCAAGGCGATCAAGCTGTTCATGGGCAAGATCGCGGACGCGTGCATGGAGGGCAAGGAAATGCACCAGAAACTCCTGCGCGTGGAGCCGGAGATCGCCGTGGGCGCTTCGATCCAGGAAGCGTCGGCCGAGGGCAAAAAGGTCAAGGTCGAGCGGCTGAAGGACCTGGTGGCCGAGGAGTTGGGCGAGGAGGCGGAAAAGGAAGGGGTTGAGGAAGGCAAAACCGAAGAGGGCGGGAAAGAAGAGGAAGAGGAGAAATAGATAATATTGGCGGATAAGGTTGTCCGCGGCAAGAGGAGGTTTTAGAAGTGGTTGAAATCAAAGCTGACCTGGTAAAGGCATTGCGGGAAAAAACGGGCGCGGGCCTTATGGACTGCAAGCGCGCGCTGGAGGAAAATAACGCCGACATGGAAAAGGCGATCGACTATCTGCGCGCCAAGGGCATCTTGCAGGCGGAAAAGCGCCAGGGCCGGACCACCCGGGAAGGCCGGATCGGCATGTACCTGCACCGGCCGGGCGAGCAGATCGGGGTGATGGTGGAAGTGAACTGCGAGACTGATTTCGTGGCCCGGACCGAGGAGTTCGCGGCTTTCCTCCGAGACCTCGCCATGCACGTCGCGGCCATGAACCCGAGGTTCGTGGCCCGGGAGGAGGTAAGCAAGGAAGTCATCGAGCGCGAGAAGGCGATCTACAAGCAGCAGGCGCTGGAGACGGGCAAGCCGGAAAAGGTGGTGGAGAAGATCGTGGAGGGCAAGCTGGAAAAATTCTTCAATGACTCCTGCTTCTTGGAGCAGAAGTTCATCCGCGATTCCGAGCGCACCATCGATGACATTCGCAAGGAGATCTCGGCAAAAACCGGGGAGAACATTGTGATCCGCAGGTTCGCCAGGTTCCAGGTTGGGGAGATATTGTAAACGATGAAAATATCGAACGGTCTCAAGTGGCGGCGGGTATTGCTCAAGCTCAGCGGCGAGGCCTTGGCCGGGGACAAGAAATTCGGGATTGACCCGGAGCGGCTCAAGTGGATCGCGGACCAGGTGAAGGACGCCGCGGAGCTGGGGGCCAAGATCGCGCTGGTGATCGGCGGGGGCAATTTTTTCCGGGGCGGCCGCGAGGGCTGGGGCATCCAGGACCGGGTATCGGTGGACTATCTGGGGATGCTGGGCACGGTCATGAATTCGATCGCGCTGCAGGAGTCACTGGTGCAGCATGACCTCGAATGCCGGGTCTTGAGCGCTTTCGAGATCCCGCAGATCTGCGAGCCCTATATCAGGCTGCGCGCGCTCATGCACTTGAAAAAGGACCGGGTGGTGATCCTTGCCGCGGGCACCGGCAACCCGTTCTTCTCAACCGACACCGCGGCCGCGCTCCGGGCGCTGGAGCTCAAGTGCGAGGTCATGTTCAAGGCCACCAAGGTCAAGGGCGTCTACGACAGCGACCCGCTCAAGAACCCGAAAGCCAAATTCTACCGCGAGATGTCTTTCACCAAGGCGTTGAGCAAGGACCTGAAAGTGATGGACGCCACCGCGCTCAGCCTTTGCCGCGACCACCATTTGCCGGTCCTGGTCTTCAACCTTTTTGAGCAAGGCTGCTTGCGCCAGGCGCTCTTGGGCAAGTCCATCGGGACACTCGTCCGCTAAAACCGATGCTGCTCTGCGAACTAGTTCGCCGCGCGGCACGAGAACGAGGAGGGGCTCATGACCTATGACCAGGTGATCAAGGACCTAGCGGTCAAAAACGACAAGACCATCGTGGACCTGAAGCAGAAACTGGCCAAGGTGCGCACCGGGCGCGCCAGCGCCGGGCTGCTGGACGAAATCCGGGTCAACTACTACGGGCAGATGACGCCGATCAAGCAGATGGCCAACATCACCATCCCGGAGCCGAGGATGATCATCATCCAGCCTTACGACCCGAGCGTGCTGCGCGAGGTGGAAAAGGCGATCCTCAGCTCCGACCTCGGACTCAACCCCCACAACGACGGCAAGGTGGTGAGGGTGCCGGTCCCGGAGCTTACCGAGGAGCGCCGGAAGGAGATGGTCAAGCTTGTGAAGAAGATCGGCGAGGAGCACAAGGTCGCTCTCCGGCAGGAGCGGGGCAAGGCTATCGACACCCTGCGCAAGATGCAGAAGGACAAGGTGATCACGGAAGACGACCTGCACCGGGGCCAGGAAGATTTGCAGAAGAAAGTCGACCAAACGGTCAAGGACATCGACGAGTTGTGCGCGAAGAAAGAGAAGGAAATCCTTGAGGTCTGAGCCCTCCGGCAAAATCCCCGGGCACTTAGCCATCATCATGGACGGGAACGGCCGCTGGGCCGAACGCAGGGGGATGCCGCGCATCGCCGGCCACCAGGCCGGAGTCAGAGCCACCCGGCGCATCGTGCGCGCGGCCGGAAAGGCCGGGATCAAATACCTGACCCTGTTTGCGTTCAGCACCGAGAATTTCAAGCGCCCCAAGCGCGAGGTCAGCGCGCTTTTTAACCTGCTCCGCGAATTCATCCGCAAGGACGTGGAAGAGTTGCTTGCCAACGACGTCCGGCTGGCGGTGATCGGAGACCTCGCCAAACTCCCGGGAGACATCCGCCGACTGATCGCGGAAGCGCTGGAGCGCACAAAAGATTGCAAAAAAATGACCTTGATCATCGCCATCGCCTACGGCGGCCGGGACGAGATCGTGCGCGCCGCGCGCAAGTTTGCGGCCTCGGGCAAGAAGAAGCTGTCCGAAAAAGAATTCGGGCGACTGCTCGATACCGCGGCGTTCCCGGACCCGGACATGCTCATCCGCACCGGCAACGAAATCCGCATCAGCAATTTCCTGACCTGGCAGACCGCGTACGCGGAACTGTATTTCACCCCCACCCTCTGGCCGGATTTCAGCCGGAGGCGCCTGCTCGCGGCCATCGCTGAATACCAGAGACGGGAGCGCAGGTTCGGACTTACCAGCGCGCAACTCGGGGCAAAGGCCTGAACCCACGGCACATGGCCAGAAAGAAAATCACCATCCTCGGATCAACCGGCTCGATCGGAAGGCAGGCCCTCCAGATCATCGATAAATTCCCGGAAAGATTTCAAGTGACCGGGCTTTCCTGCGCCACCAACCTCAAGCTCCTGGAGCTGCAGGCCAAAAAATTCCGTCCGCAAATGGTGGTGGCGGCGTCCGAAGAAGACGCCAAAAATTTGAAAAAATCGCTCCCGCGGTCCATCAAAGTTTTTTCCGGGCCGCAAGCGCTGGAAGAGCTCGCCGCCGCCGGAAAAAGCGACACGGTGCTCATGGCCCTGGTGGGCGCCGCGGGGCTGAAACCCCTGATGAGCGCGATCGACGCGGGCAGGACCATTGCCCTGGCCAACAAGGAGCCAATGGTCATGGCCGGCAAATTTATCACCGCAGCCGCAAAAAAAAAGGGCGCCCGGATTATCCCGGTGGATTCCGAGCATTCCGCCATTTTCCAGCTTTTGCAGGGCCGGGCGGCCGGGGAGGTCAGGCGGGTGATCCTCTCCGCCTCCGGCGGCCCGTTTTTGCGCAGGAGCAAGCGGGAACTCGCCGCGGTCTCGGTGGAGGAGGCGGTCCGCCACCCGACCTGGCGGATGGGCAGGAAAATTTCCGTGGACTCGGCCACGCTCATGAACAAGGCCCTGGAGCTGATCGAGGCGCGCTGGCTTTTCGGGCTTGATTCCGACCGGATCGATGTCATCATACATCCCCAGAGCGTTGTTCATTCCCTGGTGGAGATGAGCGATGGCTCGGTCTTCGCGCACATGTCAATGCCGGACATGAGAATTCCGATCGGCTTCGCGCTGTTCTGGCCGGAAAGACCGGCCCTTGACTTCCCGCGGCTTGAACTTACAAAACTAAAACGGCTTGACTTTGAGCGGCCGGACCTGGAAAAATTCCCGGCGCTCAGGCTCGGGTTCAAGGCGCTGAAAGCCCAAGGCACGCTGCCCGCGGTGATGAACGCCGCGGACGAGGAATCGGTTTCGGCTTTCCTTGCCGGCCGGATCGGGTTTGAACGGATTGTGGGGATTGTGGAAGAAGTGATGAAGGAGCACAGAAACACGGAGCCCAAAAACCTCGGGCAGGTTCTGAAGGCTGACGCCTGGGCGAGGAACAGGGCGGGGGAGCTGACCGGTGTTTAACATTGCCAGCGGAGCGCTCTGGGTGATCGTGCCCTTCATCATCATGCTGGGCGTGCTGGTGTTCGTGCACGAGTTCGGGCACTTCATCACCGCCAAGCTCTTCAAGGTCAAGGTCCTGGTCTTCGCCTTCGGGTTCGGGCCGTGGCTCCTCCATAAAAAAGTAGGGGATACGGATTACGGCATCAAGCCCGTGCCCCTGGGCGGGTACGTCAAACTCTTCGGCGACCCCAGCGAGATGGACGAGGAATCGGAGGAAGAGGTTTCGGAGGAAGACAAAAAACGCGCGCTGTTCGCGCAGTCGGCCTGGAAAAAACTGGTCATCTTCGCCGCGGGGTCGGTCATGAACATCGCGCTCGCGTTCGCGATCGCCCCGATTTCCTACTGGGTCGGAATCGAGCGCACCTATTTTGAAGTCGCCAAGCCGAACGTGGGGACCATTCTTCCGGATTCTCCCGCGGCCCAGGCCGGGATCAAGCCCGGGGACGCGGTGCTCGCGATCAACGGCAAGAAAATCCCGACCTTCCAGGACCTGATCGCCACCGAGATGCTCAATCCCGGAAAGGTCATGGATTACACGGTCCAGCGCGGCAATTCCGCGCTCAATTTTCAAATCAAGCTGGGCGAGACCAAGGACGAGAAGGCCGGCTATTCCGGGATTTTCATGCCCGGAATGGAGCCGCTGATCGGCGCGGTGCAGAAGGGTGGTCCCGCGGAAAAGGCCGGACTCCAGCCCGACGATAAAATCCTGGCCATCGATGGCGAAGCCGTGCACTACTGGCACGAGATGACCGGGTTCATCCAGGCCAGCCAAGGCCGGCCGGTGCAATTCGAAGTCCAGCGGGGCGGGCAAAGACTCAACCTGCAAGTGGCGCCGGAATACAATGCCGCCGAGAAGCGCTACATGATCGGCATCGAGCAGAAGCAGCCAACGGTGTTTGTAAAATACGGCTTTGTTGAAGGCCTCCGGCAGGGGTGGGGACGAACTGTTTACTGGTCCGGGCTGACCCTCAGGATCGTGGGCAAATTGTTCAGCGGCCAAGTCAGTCCCAAAACCATGAGCGGTCCGCTCGGCATCGCGGTGCTGGCCGGAGAGGCCTGGCGTTTGGGACTTTCCCGATTCATCGACCTGCTGGTCATAATCAGCGTCAACCTCGGAATCCTGAACCTGATCCCGATCCCGCCCCTGGACGGCGCCCACATCCTGATCACCGCCCTGGAAGCGGTTTCCCGAAGACGGGTTCCCAAGCGGGTGAAGGAAGGCATTTTCACCTTTTTCTTTTTTGTCCTGATCGGGTTCATCATCTGGGTGACTTTCAACGACCTCCGCCGGATGATCCCGTCAATCCCGGAATGGTTTCATGGAATCCAGGAGCGGTTAAGGTAAACGAATGCTTTTGCTTGCGCTGGACACGTCCACACTTGCGGGAAGCGTCGCGCTTCTTGAAGACGAGCTTGTTCGGGGCGAGGTCAGCCTGAACATGGGCAGGAAGCACACGGAGCGGCTTTTGCCGGGCATGGACTGGCTTTTGCAGGAGTTGGAATTGGAGCCGAAGCAGTTGCAGGCGATAGCGGTCGGGATCGGTCCGGGCTCTTTCACCGGGCTGCGGGTGGGTCTGGCCACTGCCAAGGGGCTGGCGCTCAGCCTGGAGATACCCCTGGTCGGCATCTTAAGCCTGGACGCGATTGCCTGGCCGGTCAGGTTCTATCCCGGGACCATCCTGGCGCTGATCGACGCGCGCAAGGGCCAGGTGTTCGCCCGGTTCTACCAGGGCGGCAATGAGCTTTCGCCTCTGTCCGAGCCTATGGTGCTTGACCCTGAAGCGCTGCCGGCAAAAATCCCGGAGAAGACCCTGGCCGTGGGTGAAGGGTTCCGGGCCTACCAGAGCGTTTTTTCCCGGTTGGGGGAAAAAGTTCATGGCGCGGGGTTTGAGTTCGATTCGCCGCGGGCGAGTATCATCGGCAGGCTGGGGTTGAAGCGGCTCAACGCGGGCGAGACCGATTCTCCGGACACCCTTGCGCCGGTCTATCTCCGGGGCAGCGACGCGGAGTATAAAAAGTCGGAGGCCTCATAATAAGATGATGATCATAGGCGAGCGGATCAACGGGACGCGAAAATCGGTCAAGGCCGCGTTTATGGCGCGGGACAAGGATTATTTCATCACCGAAGTGCATTCGCAAATGGCCGCGGGCGCCAAATATATAGACCTCAACGCCGGCTGCAGCCCGGAGACCGAGCTGGAAGACATGGACTGGCTCCTGGACGCCATCCTGCCGGCCGCGCCGGAGGCCAAATTCTCCATTGACAGCGCGACCCCCGAGGTAATCAGCGCCGCGCTCAAGAAGATCAACCGTCCCGGACAGATCATCAACTCCGCGACCCTGGAGCCGGAAAAATACAACAAGATTTTCCCGCTCATGATCACGCACAAGGCCGAACTGATCATGCTGCTGATCGATGAATACGGCGCTCCCGCCGACGCCGACGCCCGGCTCAGGAATATTGAGCGCATGGACAAAATCCTGAAAGAGAACCTGATCCCGCTGGAGCGGGTGTGGGTTGACCCCCTGGTCTTCACGCTCAGCACCAACAACCTTAACGCAACCCACGTGCTCCGGACCATCCGCGCGATCAAGGAGCGCTGGCCGCAACTCAAGACCACCTGCGGGCTTTCCAACGTGTCGTTCGGACTCCCGGCCCGCAAACTCATGAACCGCACTTTCCTGGTCATGCTGGTGGAGGCCGGCCTGGACAGCGTAATCCTCGACCCCCTTGACCAGCAGCTCATGTCCAACCTCCAGGCCGCGCTCGCCCTTGCCGGCAGGGACCAGCATTGCCTGAATTACCTCGAAGCCTTCCGCAAGGGCAAGCTGAAAGAGTAGCCTCAACCCCATGAGCGCGTCCTTCCGCAGGGTATTTTTTTACGCCTGGCTCAACTGCCTGTGCTTCTGCTTTTACTGGGGAACCCACATGTACATGCCCTACTACTACCAGCAGGCGGGACTTTCCGACCGCCACATCGGGTTCCTGATCAGCATCGTCAGCCTGACAACCATCGCCGTCGTGTTCCCCATCGGGTTCCTCAGCGATCGCGTCGATCCCAAAAAACTGTTCCTCGCAGGAGCAGCCATAGGAATCATCTTCGCAAGCCTTTTTATCCTCAAACCCCGCCCCGAATTTTTTGAGCCCTACATTTTTATCTTCGGACTGGCGGTGGCCATGATCCAGATCGCGCTGGCCGCGCATTTTCTCAAGCAGGTCGCTGACCAGGAGCGCGGCTATCAGAGCGCGCTTTATACCATCGGCGGTCTGATCGGCGCCGGCGTCGGCGCCCAGTTCAACGGCGTGATCATCAACCATTTTGGCCCGGCCAACCTCTTCTGGTCAACCCTGGCAATCGCGGTTCTGCTTTTGCTTTTCGGGCTGATGCTGCCCCGGGTCAAGGGCATCCCGTTCCGCATTTCCGAATACCAGGACGACCTTCGCCACCCCCTCGCATGGATTCTGATTTTCACCGCGTTTATCGTTTCCTCCCACTCCGGCTTCGAGCACGTCGGCTACACCCTGATCCAGACCCGGGTAATCGGACTATCCGTGGCGCAGGCCGGAAAGCTGTTCATGTATATCTGCATCTGGATGTCCCTCATTTCCTGGATTTCAGGAGTAGTGCACGACCGCGCCAAAAAACCCGTGATGTGGGCCGGCATTGCCCTGCTCGTCTCCGGAGTCTTCCAGTCGCTCAGCGGATACGGACACAACTTTTACGACTTCCTCGGATACCGGATGATTCATACCATGGGAGACAGCTTCTCCGGAGTGCTCATCCTGATCATCGCGTCCGTGGCGTTCCCCAAAAAACGCGCCGGCGGAAGCTGGGCAATTCTGATCCTGGTCAGGAATTTCAGCGACTTCATTTTTTCCAATGCCGCGGGCGAACTCAACCAGACCATCGGTCTCCGTCAGGGATTCCTGGTCAGCGGAATCCTGGTCGTGGTCGCAGGGCTCGTGCTCATCCTGTTCCTCCGGCCCCGTTTCTGGAAAGAAATAGAGGCGGTGGAAAAAACCGGAGCCCTTTATCAGCCGCAGATCCAGCAACATGAACCGTAGCGGGAATAAAGGTAGAAAGGTAGAAAGGTAAAAAGGTAGAAAGGTAAAAAGGTAGAAAGGTAGAAAGGTAAAAAGGTAGAAAGGACAACCCCTGATTCCTGATTCCTGATCACTACTGTCCGGGGAAAATTTTTCCGCTCTTTGCCGGATTCGATAGCCCGGCGCTTATGGTCAGCAATTAAATAATTTGACCGGTAGGCCAGGTTTTCGATAGCCCGGCGCTTCAGCGCCGGGGAACCGGAGTTCTCCCCCCTCTGCTGCGGCCCGCGCCGCGGCGCGGGCCGCAGCAAAGAGCTTAGGCCATCGCCATTCCCGGCCATGAATGGCCGGGCTATCGAAAAGCAATTTCAATCGCAGTCCAAGCCATGTATGGCCGGTCGAATTCAGAAACGGCCTCGTCCATCTGATTGGTTTATGACCATAATGGCCGGGCTATCGAAATCGAATTTCAACCGCAGGCTAGGACACATGGATCATTGTCCGGTTGATTGGATTTGGCAATAGCAATTCGTCCCAATGCCGTCAAATGGGCCTACGCGCAGCGCCTACAGGAAATCTCTCAATTTTTCCCCGGACAGTAGTGATTCCTGATTCATAATTCCTATCCCGCTTCCGCCCAGTTGTTGCCCAGGCCGATTTCAACCTTGAGCGGGGCCTTGAGTTGTGCCGCGGATTCCATCTCCCTGGTCACCAGTTTTTTCAGTTCTTCGATTTCGTCGTGTTCAACCTCAAAGATCAACTCGTCGTGGACCTGCATGATCATCCGGCTTTTCATTTTTGACTCGGAGAGCCTGCGGTCGATCCTGAGCATGGCCAGCTTGATGATGTCCGCGGCGCTGCCCTGCATGGGAGCGTTGACGGCCTCGCGCTCCGCGGCTTTACGCACGGTCTGGTTGTTGGAGTTGATGTCCGGGAAAAAACAGCGCCGGCCCATCAGCGTGCTGATCCGCAAATTCTTCCGCGCTTCCTTCAAGACCTCCCCCAGGAATTCGCGCACCCGGGGGTAACGAGCAAAATAGGCGTCGATATATTGTTTGGCGTCCTTCTGCTCGATCCCCAGTTCCTGGGCCAGGCCGAAATCGCTCATCCCGTAAAGGATGCCGAAGTTGATCACCTTCGCCCGCCGGCGGAGCTCCCCCGTGACCTCTTCCGGCTTCACCCCGAAGACCTCCGCGGCCGTCCGCAAATGGATGTCCTCGCCCTTTTCAAACGAATCGATCAGCGCGGGCTCGCCCGAGAGATGCGCCAGCACCCGGAGCTCGATTTGCGAATAATCCGCGGCCAGAAGCATATACCCGCGCTCCGCGATAAACGCCTCGCGCAGCTTTTTGCCCTCGGCCGTGCGGGTGGGGATGTTCTGGAGGTTGGGTTCTGAGCTGGAGAGCCTTCCGGTTGAGGTAACGGTCTGGTTATAGGAGGTATGGATGCGGCCGGTGCGAGGGTCGATCAACTCAATGAGCGCGTCCGTGTAAGTGCTCCTCATCTTGGCCAGCACCCGGTATTCCATGACCCTGGCCGGGAGCGGATGCTGCTTGGCCAGTTCCTGCAGCACCTCCACGTCCGTGGAATAGCCGGTCTTGGTCTTCTTTTTGGCCGGGAGGTTCAACTGCTGGAACAAGATTTCGCCCAGTTGCCGGGGGGAGTCGACGTTGAATTCCTTTCCGGCCAGATCGAAGATTTGCTTCCGGAGCAACTCCTCGCGCGCCTTGAGCTCCTTGCTCAGTTCCGCAAGCTTTTTGGAATCAACCTTGACTCCCGCCATTTCCATCCGGGCCAGCACCAGAGCAAGCGGCAACTCAATCTCGTAGTAGAGTTTTTCCAGGCCGGCCTTCTCCAGTTGCGGGGCGAGTTTACGGTAAAGCCGCCAGGTCAGGTCCGCGTCCTCCGCGGAATACCGGCACGCGCTCTTAAGGTCAACCTCGCTGAACAGCTTCTGGTTCTTGCCCTTGCCCGCCACGTCCTGAAACTTGATCATCTTGTGCCCGAAATGCTCCAGGGCCAGGTCCGCGAGGTTATGGGTGCGCCGCCGCGGGTTGAGCACGTAGCTTGCGATCATGGTGTCAAAGGCCGCGCCGGCAAGCTCAATGCCCGCGCGCCGGAGCACGGAGTAGTCGTATTTGACGTTCTGCCCGATCTTCTTGATCTTGTCCGAGACCAGGATCGGCCGCAGCTTTTCAAGCACCGCGGACTTGGGGAGCTGCAATTCCCCGAGCATGACCTTGTGCCCGAACGGGAGATAAAACGCCCGGCCCTCCGAGGCCGAGAATGAAAACCCCACCGGCTCCGCGGACATGGGATTGACCGAGGTGGTCTCAACGTCAAACGCGAATTCGCCCCTGGTCAAAAGCTCGGCCGCAAGACCGTCAAGCTGGTCCGCGGTAAAGACCAGTTCGTAATCCTCGTATTTGATCTCGATGCTTTCGCGCGAGTAGTCGTTCAAGAACTTGTGGAACTCCAGTTCGCGGAAGAGGACCAGCAGTTTTTCCAGGTTTGGCAAGCGGATTCGGAAATCGTCCAGCTTGAATTCGAGCGGAACTTTCTTTTCCAGCTCCACCAGTTCCCGGCTGAGGAATGCCTGTTCCCGGCCCGCTTCAAGTTTGGCGCGGATGGTTTCCTTCACCTGGTCCAGGCGCTGGTAGAGGTTTTCCAGGCTGCCGAACTGCCGGATCAGTTCCGGAGCGGTCTTCTTGCCGATGCCGGTGACGCCGGGGATGTTGTCAATCGCGTCTCCCATCAGCGCGAAGACGTCGACCAATTGTTCCGGCGTCACCCCCCAATTTTCCCGGATGACCTCAACCGTGGTCACCCGGTCATTCATGGAGTCGAGCATGATCACGTTTTGGTCCAGGACCTGGCCCATGTCCTTGTCGCCCGAGACGATCACCACCTCCAGGTCCTCATGGCGCTTCATTTTTTCCGCGATGGTGGCGATCACGTCATCGGCCTCAAAGCCCTGCTTCTCCAGCACCGGGAGGTTGAACGCGTCAACGATTTTCCGGATGTATCCGATCTGAGGCACCAGGTCCAGGGGCATTTCCGCGCGGTTGGCCTTGTAATCCTTGTATTTCTCGTCGCGGAAAGTCTTGCCCGGAGCGTCCCAGACCACCACAAAATAGTCCGGATGCTCGTCCTTCAAAAGCTTTTGGACCATGTTGGTGAAGACGTAGGTTGCGTTGGTGGGCAGGCCGGTGGAGGTTGACATCCTGGCCCGCTCGGTGGCGTGGAACGCCCGGAAAATGAAGGAACTGCCGTCAACCAGAAATAGTCGCTTCTTTTTCGGGGACATGGCGAGCCTATTGTATAGCCTGGCGCAGAAGCGCGCAAGGCGGAAGCGGGCCTCCTATCGACATGCTTTCTTGACAGATGCCGATTTTTTTTGCAGTATAGCAGGCACATGATCGACCTCCATACTCATTCCATTCACAGCGACGGGGACCTGGTTCCCGCGGAGTTGGTGCAGCGAGCCAAGCAGCGCGGGTACAAGGCCTTGGCCATCACCGACCACGCGGACGAGAGCAACCTCGAGGCAGTCGTGGATTCGCTCACGCGCTTCGTGCTCGGGCTGCCGTCCGACCCGGAGATCGCGGTGCTCGCCGGGGTCGAGCTCACGCACCTTTACCCGGAGCAGATCGCCCGGCTGGTGAAGAAGGCGCGCAAGCTGGGCGCGGAAATAGTGGTGGTGCACGGCGAGACCATTGTGGAGCCGGTGCCCGCGGGGACCAACCGCGCGGGGATAGAAGCCGGCGCCGACATCCTCGCCCACCCGGGCCTGATCAAGCCCGAGCAGGTCAAGCTCGCCGCGCAAAAGGGCGTGCACCTGGAAATCACCACCCGCGCCGGGCATTCTTATGCCAACGGCTGGGTCGCGTCCCTTGGGGCAAGGCTCGGCGCCAAACTCGTGCTCAATACCGACTCCCACTCGCCTTCGGACCTGACCAGCTGGGAAGACGCCCGAAAAATCGCGCAGGGCGCGGGCCTGAGCGACGCGGAGATCGATCAGCTCTTGAAGAATTCGCGCTCGCTGGTCCTGGACCGGCTTTCGGAGAGGAAAGCCAAATGACCAACCTGGAGCAACGGCTGGCCACCGCGGGGGTGGTGATCCCGGTGCTGCTGTTTTTTTTCTGGCTGGGCAATATCTGGTTCCTGCTACTGATGGAAATCGTGATCCTGATCGGCATGCTCGAGTTCGCGAACATGATGCGGGCCAAGGGCGTGCCCTCGATGCGGCTTCTGGGAACGCTGGGCGCGCTCTTGATCGGCGTGGCCGCATTCTTTAGCCGGCTGGAGCTGGTGCTGCTGGCGCTCACTTTTTTCAGCGCAGCCGCGCTCTCGGCCCAGCTTTTCAAGAAAGACATGAAGACCGCGATCACAAGTTCGGCGTCCACCGTCCTGGGCATGGTCTACGTGGGCGTCCTGCTCTCGCATATAGTCCTGCTCAGGAACTGGGAGGGCAGGGCCGGGCGGGTTGACCTGGGGCTTTTTTTCATCGTGCTGGTGGTGGCCGTGACTTTCCTCAATGACGCGGGAGCGTTCTTCATCGGACGAAAATGGGGAACGCACAAAATGACCCCGGTGATCAGCCCGAAGAAGAGCTGGGAAGGCGTGTTTGGCGCGGTGGTGTTCGGCGTGGGCGGCGCGGCCGGATGCAAGGCCGTGTTCGACCGCTGGATACTGGCGACCGGACTGGCCTGGAGCCATTGCCTGGTCCTGGGCGCGCTCCTGGTCGGGGCAGCCATCTTCGGGGACCTGGTGGAATCGCTGATGAAGCGCGACGCCGGGATCAAGGACTCGGGCGCCATCGTTCCGGGCCACGGCGGCATCCTGGACCGGCTGGACTCCATTGTGTTCACGGTTCCGGCCTGCTATTACTATCTGAAGTATATCGCTTTTCCCGGAGGGTGAGGATGATTCTTTCTTTCCATGACAAGTTCCCCCAACTCGCCCCCGGCGTGTTCGTGGCGCACAACGCCAGCATCATCGGCGCGGTGGAGATCGCCGCGGGCAGTTCGGTCTGGTTCGGCGCGGTGATCCGGGGGGACCTTAACACGATCAAGATCGGCGAGAAGGTCAGCATCCAGGACAACTGCGTGCTGCACATCGACAAGGACCGGAGCCCGCTTACAATCGGGAACCAGGTCACGGTCGGGCACCGCGCCGTGCTCCACGGTTGCAGCGTGGGAAGCGTCTGCCTGATCGGAATGGGAGCGGTCATCCTGGACGACGTCAGGATCGGCGACCAGTGCATCATCGGCGCGGGCTCGGTGGTGGCGCCCGGAACCCAGGTGCCGCCGCGCACGCTGATGGTGGGGGTGCCGGCGCGTCCGACCCGGGAGCTTACCGAGGACGACATCCGGATTATAAATTTCGGGGTGGAAGACTATTTCCTTCTCTCGCGCGCGTATCTCCCGCTCGGGATCAACCCCTACGCGGTCAAGGAGATGAACAAATGAAAAAGAAAAGTCTGACCTACGCCCGGAGCGGGGTGCTCGGCCTGGAGGGACTGGAATCATTTGACCAGTTCCTGGTCTGGATCAAGAAGACGGTCAAGGGCCATCCCGAGGTCAAGACCGAGATCGGGCTTTACGCCACCATCATCCAGATCACGCCCAAACTGGGCATGGCGCTCAGCACCGACGGGGTGGGCACCAAGCTGCTGGTGGCCGAGCAGATGAAAAAATTCGATACGGTCGGGATCGATTGCATCGCCATGAACGTCAACGACATCATCTGCGTGGGGGCGCGGCCGCTGGCCATGCTCGACTACATCGCGATCCAGGACGTGAAGAAGCCTCTGCTCGCGGAATTGGGCAAGGGGCTTTACCAAGGCGCGCTCGAGGCCGGGATCAGCATCCCCGGGGGCGAGATCGCGCAACTGCGGGAGATGATCCGCGGTCTGGAGGAAGGCATGGGGTTTGACCTGGCCGGGTGCGCGGTCGGCCTGGTGGACATGGACAAGATCATTATGGGCGACAAGATCAAGCCCGGAGACCTGGTGGTGGGGATGGCGTCCAGCGGGCTCCATTCCAACGGCTACACCCTTGCCCGGAGAGTGCTGCTCAAGAAATATAAAATCGACCAATACCTTGACGAACTGGGCAGGACCGTGGGGGAGGAGATGCTGGAGCCCACCCGGATTTACGTCCGGCCGGCCATGAAAATGCTGGAGGCCGGGGTCAAGGTCAAGGCGTTTTATCACATCACCGGGGACGGGTTTAGAAACCTCCGCCGCGCCCCAAGCCCCTGCGGGTTCGTGCTCGATAACCTGCCCGAGCCGCCGGCCATCTTCAAGTTGCTCCAGCGCGAGGGTCGTCTCACCAACCAGGAAATGGCCAATACCTTCAACATGGGAGTGGGTTTGTGCGCGGTGGTCTCGCCTAGGGAAGCGGACAAGGTCATCCGGATCAGCAAGAAGTTCAAAATTCCGGCCCGGGTCATCGGCCGGGCATTCTTCGACCCGGAAAAGAAAATCATCATCCCCTCCATGCAGGTCGTGGGCAAGGAAGAAAAATTCTTCGCCTTGGATTAGCGAGCCGGCTGCGTCGGAAATCCAGGCGTTGAACACGTTGCCGCCTGCAACTCCGGTTGCCGAGCCGGTGGCGGAGGATGCGGACTTGGAGAGTGTGGAGGTTATGTCCGTATCGTTATGATAGACAAGGAGCGAGGCGAGACCAATCCCTGACCCAGTGTCGGAGTAGGTGATGTTGATGGCGATGGTGGTTCCGGTTGTGGCGCCGTCCGCGGGAGAGACGATGGTGAGGGTTGGAGGAATGGTATCGATGCGCCAGACGAGAGTTGCGGGTGTGGGGTCAACGTTGTTGGAGCCGTCAATCGCCCTAACCTCAAAAGTATGGCTGCCCTCAGCCAGGCCCAAGTAGCTTTGCGGACTTGTGCATGAGCTGAACCCCCCGCCATCGATCTGGCACTCAAACGTGCACCCGCTCTCGCTGCAACTGAATTCAAAACTTGCGTCTTTCGAATTGGTGGGACTTGGCGGAGGGGAACTGATGTAAATTCGAGGCGCCAAAGGCAGGGTCGAAATATTGTTAAGATAAGTACTCTAATATCAAATTCCAAACCCCTCGCCACCGCTTGTAGCCAATTTTAAGCCTCACTTGCCCTGATATCGCCCCAAGCGATGGATCATGTTGTAACAAGTCTCTGCTCCAAGAACAGAAGGCAACTTGTGGTCAGGGCTGAGATAATAGCCTTTTGTCGTATATCGCAAATTTCTAGCATCGGGATATTTATTGATTGCTTCATTGAAGGTATCAAATCCTTTTTCGCAGAGATCGATTGACTCTTTACTCAATTTCCCGGATTTCCTCAGGGATTGCTTGCCAGCAGTCATACCAAGGAAAAAATATTTCTGTGCATTTTGCCCATATAGATCTACGACAAAATTCCTATCCGGATCTGTCCTATTTATATATAACGTAAAATATTTATCACTTAAAATTCCGTTTTCTTCGGTGTATTTTATTATTGCTTTATTAAGATCAATCCTTTTAAGATCATCTATCGGTTTATGAATTTCCACAAGATATTTAACGAATTCGGCTTCCCAGGTATTTGGATAGTTAGATATAATATATTGGAGAAATTCAGTTTCAAGCCTTAACCACGATATTTCTTCATTGATATAAAGATGTCCGGGTTGCCAAATGATATTCCAGATGTTCATAAGAGCGATGACCGAGGCCTCAGCGCAAGGATATTTTTGATGAATTTGAGCCAGGGCGCGCACGGTTGAGGCATTGGGAAAAGCATAGGTTATTTGACCTTCTGTCCTTTGCTGCAGTCTCTCTTCCATCTCAGCAGTGAATGTCTCACGCTCAATGCTTTTCATCATTTCCTCATCGAAGAATTGGGAGGCTTTGGTCACGTTGTTGCGATTCCTTATACTCTGATAGTCGTTAAGCGCTTGAGGGTCATCGATGATCGAATCGCAATGGACCGGCCTTGATTGGATCTCTTGGAGGATAGGCAAGAGATGCTTTTTGAGAACATCTAAGGCCGGTTGTAAATGTTTCATCGATTGGTTATTTTTATCTGTGGTGTTTTTTGTGGAATTATCAGGCTTGGAATATGAAACTTCCGGGGCGGAAAAATCAGAATAATGAACCGATTCAACAGGCCCGAACGATTTCGAATTATTACCCGGTTTGTCTCTACAATTGACCGAAAATAATAACAAGACGGTGGCGATGCTTATTGCCAAGTTATCCAGCTTAGGCATATTATTATCCTCCTTTTATGGGTTTGCCATCGATGAATATATTGCAGGGGGTGTTGGTATGTACCATATATTTAGGCCATAGTCATATAAGAGCGCATAATAATCCATATCATTGGGATCTTGCGCATCGATAGCTGCGGCTGGATGTCCAGTGTTCGCACTCACTGTAATTATGTTTGCACTAAGCCAAGAGTCTATCCAAAATTCTATACCCCAGTCTTCGTCAGTAAAATCTCCCACATATTGAAGCAATGATTGGACAATTTGGGTGTCGCGGTTGGGCGCCTCGCCGGGGAGATAAGGCGCGGTGCCGTAATAGCCGAGATACAATTTGGGCCCTTTCACGACCGTGCTGACCGTCCGAGTCAGAGCCCTCCACCTCTGGCCGCCATATTCGTTGGCCGGGTACGAGCATTGGCGACAATTTAAAATTGTGGGGGAATGGTCTGCGTCATAACCGATGGTCGCCCCATATTGCACGTCGCACCTCGGGTCAAAACCGACGGTATTGCCGTCGTCGCATAAGCTCAACTGGTCACAGGCGGAGAAGATCACGATGTCCACGTCCTTGTCCCAATCGTTGTTAGGGGCCAGCAGAGTTTCAGGGTTCACCTTGTAAGTCTGATCGTAACGCAGGGCAATGTCCCCATTCCAGAACCCATGTCCGGAAAAATATATAATGTCGGCCTGGTTCTGCAGCCAGACTTTGTCATTGGGAGACGCATTGCGGTTGCCGAGGTAAACCTGGAGTACCTGGAGTCCTCCTGCCTTGACGAAATATTCGGAGAGGAACGGCCTTTCGGAATTTTCATTGGCGATGATTCTTGTAGTGGCCGTATCTTCGAGGTGCTGGACCAGACCTGTGGGGTTGGCGTCGCACGGCCTGCCTGGGAGATCACAGTTAAGGGTATTCATAAATCCCATGTCATAGATAGCTTCGCCTCGATTCTTGGGCGGGTCAATTGTGTTGCCCCTTATGGCGTCCTTGAGCTCCCGGCCGTCTTCCCAGTCCGAGGTGTCAAAGACAGAGAGTTCAAGGACATTATCCTGGGTGTCGCTCCAGATCAAGGATGGGGCCGCGGAAAATCGATACTCCGCGACCGTGCCGGAATCCGAGATCAGGTCCATCTCAAAGCTGGCTGCCTGGTCGCAGGTGGTTGCGTAAGTCGGCTCCGAAAGGCAGTAAGGCAAATAATAGTGAGAACCAACCGTCGCGGTGCTTGAATGCGCCAGTTCAAGTTTCAGATATATTTTGTCCGGGCCGTCTCTGCCGACAATCTGCTCAAATAGCGCCTCATTTGCATAGTTGGAGTCCGTGAAAATTATTCTGGAAGACGCGCCTGTTGCCGCAACCCCCGGCGCTGAGAAGTTGGTCACCCCGCACTGGGTGTCGGAGAGGAAGGTGATCTGGGCCAGGGGCGAATTTTCGCTTGCGGCCATGCCCTTTCCGTAAAATACCGCTTCCAGCGGGTCGCTCAAATGGCAAGATTCAGACGGGTTGTAATAGAGAGTGACGTTGAGCACTTCCGGATGTTCCGGGTCAGGCGGATTATCTTGCGGAATCGGGTTTGAATTCCGGTCGTAGCTGACCAGTTGGACGGTGAGCGGCCGGGTGTCAGCGCCATAGGCATTGGCCTTGAGCCGAAAAGTAATGGGCGAAAACGGCATCCTGGTCAGGGGCGCATAAGTCAGAGCGTCAACCATCATCAGATTCCCCTGTTCAACGCACGGGCCGCTGCTCGGGTTGACCTGGAAATTATTCTGCACCTGAAAGCCGTAGGTGACGAACGGGGTGAAATGCACCGGGACTGTGTAGATCGACTGCACGCCCCCGGACTGGCAGCCCAGGTGCCAGAAAACAATTGCCTTGTCGTATGGATCAGTCACGGTATCTTTTAGAGGCGCCTGCAAGTAAACCTGTTCCATCCCGCTGCGGCTGGGCTGGTCGCTCAGTCCTCCGGAGGTCACATAGAATCCCACCCGGAAGGAAGCGGCCAAAAGCAGGTTTATTTCACTATCATTTATCTTTGAAATCACCGGTTCTATTTATCATATCAAAACACCTGTCCGCCCATGCGACATGCATTGGATAACCTTTCTTATTGTACCTCAAATCTTCTGAATCGGGGTATTTGTTATGGCCAATGGCAAATGCATCCATGCCTTTCTTGCATAATTTGATCGATTCACTGCTGAGGCGACCGGTGCGTGATATTGATTCCCGCCCCAACTGATATCCATTGTAAAAATATAATTCGCTCTTGGAAAAATACAATAATGCTATTCCGTTCTCTCCGCCCATATACAATCGGTAATAGCTATTGTTTAAAACATCCTTTGCTTCAAAGGCATTTATCGCCTTATCTAAGATGGCAAGCTTTTCGAGAGAGTGCCTGGATTTTAGCCTGCCCGAGCCAATGACATAGTCAGCCATATCACTCTGCCAAGTGTCGGGATAGTACCTCTTGATGATAGGAAGAACCAAATTATGGCTTTTATCCTTGAAACTCATGTACCCGCTGGCGAAATCACCTCCCCACAAAGATCGAGCTATCATCAATAGAGCAGTTGGCGCAGCTTCAGAATCCGGATATTTCTGGTAAATACTTGTGAGCATCGCTATTGCGCATGGGTTTGGTATATCCAAACATAAATATTCGCAACACTTGGTTTTAATGCTATCCTCACATAACTTCCTCTCGAATTCACAATTGGTGGCTTTAGGAAGAAAAGATCTCAGAGATTTACGATTATGTAATAGGTCTTCAAATGCCTTGTCAGCAGCTGGATTTGCGCCAATCGTGATTTTATCCAAGGCAGGCTGAAATTTTAACAAATCATCGAGCTGTTCCTTTATGCCCAGTTTTCGCCAATCAGAAGGTCCCGAGGATGCTGTTTCTTGGTTTCCGGAACCCGGCGTTTGGCCGTTGGTCGAGCCAACATTTGCTGTTTCCAGGGTGATGATGTCACTTTTCGTCGAATCGATTTTATGATTGATTTTATTTGAATTTTTCCGACTATTTGGCTGGCTCTGTTGAGAGCAGGAAATTACTAAAATACCGATGCCAAAAATTAATATAATTACACCTCGGAAAAGTGATTTTTTTAGCCTATCCATTCCCCTCTCCTTTTTGTTAAGGGTCCAGATCCGAATAAATTAATTTGACACTCCAAAATCCGTCTCCTCCAAGTATGAGTGCCTGATAAGCCATATTATCCGGGTTTCTTGCATCAATAACAGCGGCCGGATGGCCAATTGTGGCATCTGCGCTGGTGATGTTGGCATTCAGCCATCCATCTATCCAATCATCATATTTCCAGTTGGTTTGACTGAAGCTGCCGACGTTTTGGAGAAGGCTCTTTATGATCCTGGTGTCGATGTTATCAGCAGTCGAACCGCTACCGGTGCGTGGTCCATAGGGAGCGGTGTTATAGTATCCGAGATAAAGTTTGGGGCCTAACACGTCGCTGCCGACCTTGTGGGTCAATGCCCTCCATTTCTGACCGCCGAAAAAATCTGCATTGTGGCTTCCGCATTGCAGACAGTTGGCGTTGGTGGGCGGATGGTCTTGGTTGTACTGTTCATAAGTTGTGGAGCCAACTTGGTAGCTGACCTTGCACCTGGGGTCGTAGCCAACGGTATTGCCGTCATCACACAAGCTCAATTCGGAGCAAGCGGAAAAGATCATAATGTCCACGTCCTTATCCCATTGATTGGCATTCAGGCTGGTGTCTGGACCGATCTTGACGGTATCGCTGTCCGTAATATAGCGCAAAGCGATAGTTCCCCCTTCCCACCCGTGGCCGGAAAAATACAGAATATCAGCCTGCTCGGGGAGCCATGCCTTATCCCTGGGCGCGGAATTTCTGTCATTCAAGAACGTGGTGATGCTTTTCACGCCTCCGCTCTGGATGAAGTCCTCGTCCAGATACGGCGTTTCCGAAGTCTCGTTGGCAGATATTCTTGTGCGAGCTGTACTCGCTATGAAGGCAGCTATATCGTAGGCATGACAAGGCTTATTATTAGCGTCACAATGGCGAAGGCTCCCGCCGAATACCGTATCCCCGATCAAATACCAAGCATCTCCACGACTCTTTGGCTGGTCGACAGTATTGCCTTTGAGGCCGTCAATAAAAGCCCGCCCATCCTCGGGGTCGGAAGTGTCGAAAAGGGAAAATTCCAGGACATTGTCGGCGGTATTGGCACTAAGAGTGGATGCCGAAACCGTGTGGTGGTAAGTTGCGACATTACCGGTATCTGAAAACAGGGTCATAGGAAAAGTTGCTGAGACATCGCAAGTGTTTCCTGCTCCCGGCTCCGAAACGCAATATGGGGCGTTAAACGTGCCGGGCACAAACTCCTCCGGCGGATGAGACCACTCCAGTTTAACATAGACCTGGTCCGGCCCGTTCTTGCCGATGATCTGATTATAAGGCACTTCCGTTGCATAGTTGATATCCGTAAATTTGATGACCGATGAAAGGCCTACGGTGGAAGCTCCAGGGTCGTTGAAAATGGTGAAGCCATTATGAGTGTCGGCAAGGAAATATACCGTCGCTCCGCTGCCGGTCCCTGTAATCATCGCTTCCAAAGCCGGACTCAAGTGGAAACCATTGGCGGCGCTGTAGGTTAATGTGAAGTTGATGACTTCGGGGTGCTCGGGGTCAGGAGGATTGATTTGCGCAATTGGGTTCAAGTTGCGGTCGTAGCTGACCAGTCTAGCGCTGATCGGATTCTGGTTGCCGTCCCAGGTCTGTGCCTTGAGCTTAAATGCCAAAGGCGAAAACGGCATCCGTGACATAGGCGTCAAAGTCTGAGAATCCACCAGCACCAAACTACCCTGGTTCACGCAAGGCTCAATGGGCGGGCTTATCAAGAAGTTTCTTGTTACGTAATATCCACTCTGGCTTATAAACGGCGTGAAATGAATGGCGCTCATATATATAGTCTGCTCTGCACCGGATTGACAGTCAAGATGCCAGAACACGGTCGCCTTGTCGTATGGGTCGCTTGGGGTATCCCTGAGAGGGAACTGAAGATATCTGAGTTCCTGCCCATTGCGGCTGGGCTGGTCGCTCAGTCCTCCGGAGGTCACATAAAATCCCACCCGGAAGTCAGCCTTGGGCTTGTCCACTTCCAACAAATCGTCGTCCACCCTGACCATGGGCAGCGCAAGCGGCCTTGAGGATTCGTAATGGCGATAAACCACATAAACCCGGAAGGGGTGGACCATGGTAGAGCCTGCGGTCTGATTGTAATCATTGGTCCTGCTGGCCAACCCGCCCTGGAGCGGGATCATCTCTCCGGCTGCGATGTCTTTCGATTGTTCTGAAATCTGGACGGTGCCCAACCCGGGATATTCAGGCAGCGTGACGGTCATGGTCTGCGGGAACGGGCCCATGGTGTCGCCCTGGTTGACCCCCGGAGGCAGCGGCCCGGAAATCCAGTCCGCATATCCTTTGCCCATGGTGTCCGTCCACCAGATGATGCTGTCGCATTGAGCGTCCACGTTCCAGCCCGGAGGGCAGCTGTAAGGGTTCGGGCAGCAGGTGTGAGGGCCGTAATGGTTCTTGGTGTCCAGGGTTTGAGGGACCTCAATGGTCTGCACCACGCCGGGTTGCTCGGAACACACGCGCGCAAAAGGATCACTCATGTTGTCCCGGCAGTAACGGGCCTTGTGGTGCATCAATTTGCCCCCGCCCCCGGTGACGCTGAACGTCATGAGCACGTTGGCGACCGGATTGTCATAATAGTCTAATGCCTGCGCCGTGCTGACGTGATAGGGATAAAGATAAAGATACCACGGCTGGCTCGAAGGAAAGCCGGTGTCAGTCACATCGAAATCGTATGGCCCGAGCGAAAGCGTTAACAGGTCCTCCGGGAAAGTAACCGCAATTTCGTCCGGCTGCGAAGGATTGGCCGTGGCTGAAAGCTCCGAATAGCCGCACCATTCATAATATTGCAGGCCGCTGTCGCATTTTTGGGGTATGTCATCTTCGCGAAAGCCATTGGTCCTCGTGCCAAAGATCAGGTAAGCCCGGGCTTTGCCCGTGGAATCGGTGTAAGCGTAAAAAGGCGAAATCGGGCTGCAGGGAACTGGAGTAGGACAAAAACCAGCAGCCTCGCCCGGTTCGGGCGTCAGGTTCGTATATTCCATTACGTCAAACTCCGCCAGCGCATTCTTTGGGGTTGTCCCGCCCGTGCCGTAGACTTGAACAACCACTGGGATCACTGAGGAGCCGGGGTCAAAGGGGTCCAGCCTGAAAGGTTCCCCGACAAATCCCCAATTGGTGTAAGGCCCCTCAAATAATCCTTGCGCGCTTATGATTTGTCCCGAAAGCGGTTCGGTATCCACGTTGTCGGAGTAGCCGTCATGGTCGGTGTCAGCCACGCCGGGATCGGTATCGCCCGTGCAGCCGGCCGGATACGTGCAATTGACAACCGTATAGTTGCAACTGCCGTCATAACCGACCTCCTGGCCATTACTCCTCCCATCGCCGTCATTATCCTCATTGAAATCCGAAATGCCGTCGTCATCAGAATCGGTGTCGTTGGGATCCAGACCAAGATATGCCTCAACCTCATTGCACAGGCCGTCACCATCAGAATCAACGCATTCCCCGCAACCGATGTTTATCTCAAGAAGCCTCGCTGCATCCAGTCGAGTGGGGAATCGTTGGCCTGGGACCAGGTATTCGAGGTCGCCGGGGATGTAGGCTTTGACGCGGATGACTTGGCCGTTGGTGCAGCCGGTGGCCCTGAGCTTGACGGATGCAATGCCGTTTTCCGGGGCCTGCAAGGTCGGCTGATAGTCATAGCCGAGCGGGTTGCGCCAGGCCCAGACCGTGGCGCCGCCAACGGGGTCGAAGCCGTAAATTTGAGCAGTGGACGCGCACTGGCTGGTGGGGGCGATGCCAAAGATGATGCCGAAGCCGGTCCTGGGCCAGTGGCCCGCGCCCGCGGAGGAATAGCTTATCGCGCTGATCTCAATCCCGACCGTGTCAGCCGGGTCAATGGTGAGTCCGACACTCGCGCCGGCCCACTCCAAAGTCGCGGGCGCGCCGTAGGTGTTCCAGTCTCCAACAAACCAGCTTTCAATGAAGCTGATGTCCGCGCCGCTGATCAGGCCGTCGCCGTCAAGGTCCTGACGATACCTTGACTGCGGGAAGGGGTCTGGCCTCAGCACCTGTGCTCGATCTTCAGCGAAGAGGCCTGACCCCAAAAAATACCAGGGTCGAATAGTCTATACCGGAAATGATGCCGTCCATGTCGGAATCGCCCCAGTAGAACGACCCCGGCTTCTGAGCATGGGCGAGGACGGGAATCAGGAAGAGAAGAGAAACCAATATTGCCCGAAGCTTTTTTGCAGTCACAAGCTCCAGCATTTTCGCCCCCTTTGTGCGGGGAAAACCGAATTGTTTTCCTTACTTGAAAATATATAGAAACCCGAATCAGTTGTCAAGTAAAATCTCATTAATATGGGAATCGGTATCTGCAATGTGATTTTTGGCAATCAATCACTGAAAGCCGAGAAATTTCAATCCGTCGCCGTCAAGGTCTTGACGATACCTGGACTGCGGTTCACCCCCACGCGCGTGGGGAATACAACTAGAAAATTCAAAAACGGACATGATCTATGCGGTTCACCCCCACGCGCGTGGGGAATACCGGTGCGAATACTCGCTCTCGGTCCGAGATTCCGGTTCACCCCCACGCGCGTGGGGAATACGCCCTCAATTTTTCCGGTCATACCCTCGGCGTCGGTTCACCCCCACGCGCGTGGGGAATACAGTTTCAGCATATTTTTTCAAATATGGAAACCCGGTTCACCCCCACGCGCGTGGGGAATACATTTCCGGGCAATACCAATTGCCTGAAACGCCCGGTTCACCCCCACGCGCGTGGGGAATACTTCCACTTGATTAGTTTTTTCAATAGTTTCATCGGTTCACCCCCACGCGCGTGGGGAATACTATCATTTTCAACTGAATATCTATAGCCATAGCGGTTC
>Ga0315274_10000125_pt1 | contig 109997 bp, 90 predicted proteins | sample YL17G02_20_MG_FD_203700 | JGI IMG/M metagenome (GOLD analysis project Ga0315274, IMG submission 203700) | Sediment microbial communities from Yellowstone Lake, YNP, Wyoming, USA - YL17G02_20 | ecosystem: Environmental > Aquatic > Freshwater > Lake > Sediment | place: USA: Wyoming | collected...
TCGACCAGGTTTATGCCGATCTCTGGATCGATTACCTGCTTTAACGCATTAAATACGTTGTCTTTACTAATAGCATTGTTCATACATTTCTCCTGAACTTCAATACTATATCTACCAAACTTATCATTACAGGGACTTCGATAAGCGGACCGATGACCGCAGCGAAAGCCACTCCGGAATTTATCCCGAACACAGCAACCGCCACTGCAATGGCAAGCTCAAAATTGTTGCTTGCCGCAGTAAATGAAAGGGTCGTTGATTTTTTGTAATTGGCGCCAAAAGCGCGGCTCAGGAAAAAACTGATGAAGAACATCATGACAAAATATATTGCAAGCGGTATAGCAATGCGCAAAACATCCAATGGGATCTGGACGATAAGATCGCCTTTCAGACTGAACATCACAAATATCGTAAATAAAAGCGCGATGAGGGTTATCGGATTAATCTTGGGAAGAAATTTATTATTATACCAATCAAGGCCTTTTGTTCTCTTAAAATAATATCTGGTAGAGAATCCCGCTATGAAAGGGATGCCAAGATAAATAAATACGCTCTTTGCGACATCAGCTATTGAAATGTCCACAAAGTATCCCTTAATGCCGAATAATCCAGGCAGATAAGTTATAAAGATCCATGCATACACGCTGTAGAGCAGCACTTGGAAAATACTATTGAATGCCACAAGCCCAGCAGCATATTCATTATCACCTTCTGCCAGATTGTTCCAAACTATTACCATAGCAATACAGCGCGCTAATCCGATCAGTATAAGTCCGACCATGTATTCGGGACGATCTTTTAAGAAAAATATGGCCAAAAAGAACATCAGGAAAGGGCCTATAATCCAGTTCTGTATTAAAGATAGAAGTAAAACCTTTGTATCTTTAAAAACATCTGTAAGTTCTTCATATTTAACTTTTGCCAGAGGAGGGTACATCATCAGTATCAGGCCGATGGCGATTGGGATCGAAGTCGTTCCGATCTGGAATTTGGAAATAAATGAAGTGATCACAGGGATAAATCTGCCTGACAGCACGCCCGCCGCCATGGCGATGAATATCCATAGTGTCAAATGTTTATCAAGAAAGGATAGTCTGCTTTTCATGTTATAATGGCTTTGGACTGCACAATACTTCTTTGTTGTTGGCTGCTCTGCCGCAACAAGTACATATATATTTTGGGTCTTTTACAAGTTTTTTGATCTTCTCAACATCAAATTTCATCGGCGGCTGGCTAAGCATGCATAATTTATCTGACCTATCACCTGAACAACCGCATGAACATCCTGACATGTCATCTCCACAGCACGGATAATCATTCTTTTTCATTTGCATCCCCCCATTATACTTTTGAATTGACCTAAGAAATCATTAAAGTTGGACTTGTTAATACTATAGAACAAATACTTTCCCTGACGCCTGCAATTGATAAGTCCAATCTCCTTTAATGTTTTTAGATGGTGAGAGACAAGATTGTGAGGCAGTTTAAGAAAGCCGGAGATTTCGCACGCGCAATGTTCCTTATTCTGCAGGAAGCATACTATGCGAAGCCGGCTCTCTTCGCTTAATGCTCTCAGTAAGCCCGAGAGGCTCGTTAAATTTTGCTTTACACATTTAACAGGTCTATTCATTTCAATTTCGATTGAAATGATATCAAGGTATCGTTCGTGTGTCAATTTATTTATATTAAATCGTTAGTTAGACGGAACCGCCACGGAACCAAATGAATCCATAGAAATTATGATTAAGAGGAGATTGTAATTTTTCCATTGATGACAGGAAAAGGAAAATAGCGGGGGTAGGATTCGAACCTACGACCTTCGGGTTATGAGCCCGACGAGCTACCAGGCTGCTCCACCCCGCGACGCTTCGCTGCGCTCAGCGCAATGACCAAATCCCAATTACCAAATACCAATTTCATAATAAATCACGGATCTTGAACAAAGCGTAAGTTTAACACAGAACATTATGGCTTACAAGCACAGCGGCATGTGGCTGGGAACGGCGAACACTCATTGTTTTAATAATAAAGTGGGCTATAATTTTATGCTTGGCGTGACCCTAAAACTAGCGACCTGTTGTTCTTTTTGCTGTCAGGTCGTACAACTCAAGGACAAATTCATTTGTAACATTCCATAACTATGTCTCTTTGAGGTATATTGATTAGAATTCTAATATTGGCATTTATCTTGGTAAAGCGCTTTTTGACCAGGCTGGTGAATTGTTCGATCGTTCGTATATTTCTTCCCCTATCAATCTTTACCATGATTTTCTCGACAAAATTCATGTTCGCGACAACGCATGGATCTAATGTGATAAATTTGCCTGATTCTTTTAATGCTGCAAAGGCTACTTCTATCAACCTGTCAGCATCTGCATCATCGAGGTGATGCAACAGGCCTAGCGCCAAAACAACGTCGCATATTCCCAGGTTTTCAATTTATAATTCATTAACAGGAGTCGCCTGAAAATAATTCCTTCCTTTATTCCCCCATTTTTTTCTGGATGAATTTATATAATCCTCATTCAAATCGTAGCCGTGATATTCCACATCAAAACCATGTAGAAATTGCAGTATTCCTGATGTCCCCGATCCAACATCAAGTATCTTCATGCCTTTATAGGGGATGATAAATTCATCGACCAATATCTTCCAAGCCTTCTTCAGCCCAAAGATAAGCTGAACACTATGGTAAATGAAAGGTGTTTTTAATAATCGTTTTATACCCGAATCGCTATGAGAGCTCATTTGCGCATTCCCAAGAATTATCTAAAAGAATATTACCCAGATACCCCATAATGAATAAAGACCGTAGGTTATAGTTCCTGTCCAGCTTGATAATACCTTCGGTTTTTTAAGTGCCTGAACGATACTCATGACAAGTGAAACAAGTGCTATTGCCAGTGAAACATACATGAACACCGATTGCTTGCTCATAATCTCTACCGCCTCTCATATTTCGTTTCTTATCTTGAACAGGGAGAAAGTTTAACACGGAACATCAATGCTTACAAGCTTAACGGTCGACATGCTTTGCTTTAACGATAAAGTGGGTTATACTTTTATGCTTGGAGAAAAAATATGATCGACCTGAGCCAGAGAATGGAACAATCATTAAGACAAACCCTCGAGCTTGCTCTTTCACCTAAAGTCATCCAGATGCTCAAGATCCTCAACCTCTCCTATATCGAGCTCATCGAAAAGATAGAAAAAGAGGCTGAAGAGAACATCACGCTCGATGTGGAAAAACAGGACCGCCTTGCTGCCTATATCAACTATATCGCGCAGGAAAGGGTCCCGAAAAAAGACATCTCCGGCGAGGAGCTGCCCGGCATCGAAACGATCGAGTCATTGCCCGAGACCCTTGAAGAACACCTATTGAGGCAGCTGGAGCTCGAAGATCTTTCACCCAGATACAACGATATCGCAAAGTATCTGATCGGCAGCATGGATGAGAGGGGCTATATCGCCAACTACCCGGAGGCGAAAGAAAGCATAATCAATAAATTCAAGGTCTCCCCTCCCACTGTCGACAAGATACTGCGGACCGTCCAGGGCCTGGAGCCCGAGGGGGTCGGCGCAAGGGACCTTAAGGAATGCCTTTTGATACAGATCGAGGAGTATAATTTCGAGAATGATGGACTTAAGAATGTCCTTGAAAAGGCCGTAAAACACCATCTTGACGACATAGCGGAAAAGAAATTCAAGAAGATCGCCGACAAGCTTGGCATCAGCGAAGAAGGGGCAAAGAATCTCGGGGATTTTATCAGGAATAACCTTAATCCCAATCCGGGAGCGAATTTTTCCGTAAAAACACAGACAATGATCCCCTCTTTCACCATAGAAAAATTACAGGGAAAATATAAGATCTCCAACCTTGAGAAAAAATACGGCCCCGTGCTCAAGATCAATCCGAAATACCAGACCATGCTGGCGGATCCCTCCACCGACAATGAAACAAGGGAATTCATTCAAAAAAAGCTTGAGTCCGCGAAGGAGCTCCTTGATAACATCACGCGCCGTCACGACACCTTGGAAAAGATCCTCGACATCATCTCCGGCACGCAAAAAACTTTTTTTGAGAAAGGCGCGATATGGCTGAATCCTCTCCTACAAAAAGATATCGCAAAGACGGTGGGCGTCCATCCGTCAACGATCTCAAGGGCATTGGCCGGCAAATTCATTCAGACCCCGCAGGGCCTGTTCCAGATGAAATACCTGTGCCCGAGGGAGTTCAAGGGCCACACCGTTGAACGGATCAAGAAGATGGTCGAACAGACCGTCGGCAGCGAAGGCAGGCCTCTTTCGGACGAAGAGATAAAGGACCTTCTGCAAAAACAGGGGATCTCGATCGAAAGAAGGACAATAACGGAATACAGGAAAGTGCTCAATATCCCACCGTCTTCTAAGAGAAATAAATCTTAAGGATTATCTGAAATCTTCCGCTATTTATTGCGATAAATAGCAGTAAAAACATGTTCAATAGTAAACCGACCATTTTGATAGTTGAGGATGAAAAGGGCATGCGTGAAGCGCTTGGTCTTGCCCTGAGGAACCGCTACAACCTTTTCACGGCAAAGCATGGAAAAGAAGCTCTCGGCATGATTTCTGACGAGAACATCGATCTCGTTCTCCTCGATCTCCTGCTCCCCGGCCTTAACGGCATGAAGGTGCTCGAGTTGATCAAATCCATGGACGAAACCATACCCGTCATAATGATCACTGCCGTGAAGACCATCGACTCAGCCGTAAATGCAATGAAAAAAGGCGCGTACGATTACATCACAAAGCCTTTTGAGGTCAAGGAGCTGGAGGTCCTGATCGAAAAGGCCCTTGAAAGAAGGTTGCTGCAAAAAGAGAATGTCAGCATCAAGTCGCAGTTCGAGAAAAAAATGGGCTTTGAAAAGATCATCGGCAAAAGCCAGCAGATGCAGGAAGTGTTCAGGCTTATCGAGGATGTCGCCCCGAGCAGCGCAACGATCCTGATATGCGGCGAATCGGGCACCGGAAAAGAGCTTGTGGCAAGGGCGATACACAACAGGAGCCCCCGCTTAAAAAAATTGTTCGTCGCGTTGAATTGCGCCGCCATACCGGAAAACCTCCTTGAATCGGAGCTCTTCGGCCACGAAAAAGGCTCGTTCACCGGCGCCATGGAACAGCATATCGGAAAATTCGAGCTTGCCCATCAGGGGACGATGTTCCTCGACGAGATCGGGACGCTCCCATTGTCGATGCAGGCAAAGCTTTTAAGGGCTCTCCAGGAAAAGACGATCGAACGCGTTGGCGGCAACGCAAGCATCAAGATCGATGTCCGCATAATAGCGGCTACCAATGCCGACCTCAAACGGGCCGTCGAGAACGGCAAATTCAGGGAGGACCTTTATTACAGGCTTAATGTCATCCCTATCCTTATCCCTCCTTTAAGGGAAAGGGAAGAGGATATACTTCTTCTGGCGGGTTATTTCCTAAAGAAATTCAACCTTGAGTTCGGAAAGAACATCAAGGGATTCTCCGAGGAAGCGGCGAAACTTTTACTTGAATACAGGTGGCCCGGGAACGTTCGCGAACTGGAGAACCTGATCGAGCGCCTGGTCGTCCTTGGAAAAGAGGAAAGGATATCGGTCGGCAGCATGCCGTCGGATATCTCAAAGATATACCATATACCGCCGCTCAAATCCTTCGAGGAATCAGTGGGCGAAACATCAAAGAAGTTCGAGGCCGGATTCATTGAATCCATAACAAGGAGGTCGAACCTCAACGGCCGGCAGCTGAAGGCCATCGAATTCATCAGGCAGGAGGGCAAGATCACCAAGGAAAGATACATCAAATTGAACAACACGACAAGGACGACCGCCTTCAGGGACCTCAACTGCCTTGCAAGACTCAACATACTGATGGCCAAAGGAAGAGGAAAGAACACTTTCTACATGCTCCAGGAATGATCCGTTCCATCGCTGGACCTCAAGTGGACCGCAAATGAACCCCATCATGGACCCTCACTTGTTTGACTGCACGGGAAAATAGCATTATAATCCAAAAAATCAGGGTCAAGCACAGTTGGCATGAAAATTGCATGTTATGATGGTAGATCTAAAAGAAAGGAGTGATCTACTATGGTAAGACTTCAACCAAGGAAAAGCCCGCAAAAAAGCAAAGAAAGTATGGACAGAAGCTTTCTCCCGGTGATATTCGGCAACAAGTGTCTGGAAAAGGAACTGACCACAAAGGATGAGAAGAAACTGACCCTGTTCGAAAAAAGCCTGGGAAGCTCTATAAGCAAGTCGGACACGATCGATCTGGCGATCGATAAGATCGTCAGGACCGCTCTGGCCTGTGAATTCGGCCCGACCTTCGTACTATCGAAAGAAGCGCAGAAAATGATCAAAACGATCTCCCACGGCATAGTGAGCGACACTGAGCTCAGGAAACAGGCGCTCATAATACTGGACAGGTTCGCTGACCAGAGAAAACCAAAGGTAATGAACGTGCCTTCAACAAGAAAGGCTCATTGAATGGCCGAGAACAAGCCCAGCATACTTGTTGTTGATGATGAGTTGAGCATAAGGGAGTCCTTTTCGCTGATACTTGAAAAGGACTTCAAGGTGATCCTTGCCGCATCCGGCGAAGCCGCGCTCAAGAAGGTGATCGACGAAAAGGTCGACCTTGCCTACCTCGACATCCGAATGCCCGGGATGAACGGGATGGAAACACTAAAGCGCCTCAAGATCATCGATGACGGGCTGAACGTGATAATGGTAACGGCAGTGAACGACATCCAGAACGCCAGCGAAGCCGTCAAGCTCGGCGCCAAAGACTACATCGTCAAACCTTTTGATTCCGATGAGATCCTGAAGATATCAAGGACGCTCACCCAAAGAAAGGTCACCTACGAAGAAGCAAGAACCGCAAGGGCCAGGGTATCAAGATCAAAAACCTCCGCTCTGATCGGTCAAAGCAAAGCAATAAAAGAGGCTGAAAAACTGATAGGCAGTGTCGCCGTAAAAGATATTCCTGTCCTGATATCCGGAGATAACGGCACGGAAAAGGAGCTTGCGGCCCAATATATTCACAGCCTGAGCAAGAATGCTTCGGGCCCTTTTAAGGTCTACAACATACCCGTCAGATATACCGATGAAAAGGTAAGCAGGGAATTATTTGGCTGGGAAAAGGGTGACTTTGTTTCTGATTTCCAAAAGGAAGAAGGCGCGCTTGAAAGAGCCGCTCTGGGGACCCTTGTCCTGAACAACATTGAGCTCCTAAGCGAAGGCCTGCAATCATCCCTGATAGAACTGCTTTCAAAAAAGGAATTTTCGCGGGTGGGCTCAATGTCACCCCTGCCGCTTGAAGCAAGGCTTATATTCACCACTTCTTCCGACCTCAAGAAAGTGGCAAAAGAAGGCCGATTCTCAAAAAAGCTTTTGGCCGTCATTGGCAATTCCAGTATTGAACTGCCGGCATTAAAAGACAGGCCAGGTGACATATCCGCGCTAATAAATCACTTCACGGACAAATATTCAATGGCCTTCGGCAAAGAGGTGACCTTATCCGAAGGGACGGTCGAAATAATGAACGCATATCAGTGGCCAGGCAACATCGTTGAAATGGAAAGCTTCATCGGCCAGATAGTTCTTAGATCGCCGGATGGTAAAGAGGTCACGCCTTCCGACCTGCCGATCGACATTCTCCTGAGATCCGGAGCGGACACTTCGGAATACGTCAGCTTCGAGGGAATAAAGAAAATGTTCGAAAAAGAGCATATTCAAAAGACAATGGAGATCGCGAAGAATGACAAGGTTGTAGCCTCAGGAATGCTGGGCATTGGCACCAAGGTTCTCGATTCAAAACTTGAATCACTCGGCCTCTGATAGCTCATATTAAATCTTCACTTATATATACATAGACAAAAGCCTTTGGGATACTGGAATAATGCCTGGGAAATTTGGAAATTTGGGATTTGGGAATTGTTTTGCCTGCCTGCCGTCAGGCAGGGATTTTGTCATTTGGATTTTGAATTTACGCTTCGTTTCACGAAGCGTCGTGCCTAGGGCCGGACTCGAACCGGCATGGCCTATTCAGCCAACGGATTTTAAGTCCGTCGCGTCTACCAATTCCGCCACCCAGGCCTGTTAAACTCAAATGGCAAAGCGAAAAGCGCAAAACTATGGGAGAATATTGTATTTACTTTTGAGCTTTAAGCTGTACTTTTTACATTTGCACTTTGACTTTTCAGCTTATGCTTGCGGTTTCTTCCTCTTTGGGCCCTCCTGCTTTTCCTGGATATTGCGCTTCAGATCAAGCAGCTTTTCTTCGCTTTGCTTTAAAAAGGCCGTGATCTTATCTTCGAAAGTGTTCGGTACCCTAAATTCCTTGCGGGACCTGAATTTTGGCCTTGCCTCCTGAGGAGGTAGAAGCTGTTTGATCGAAAGATCGTATTTGCCGTCCTTTGTAACGCCGACGACCTTGACCTTTACTGGATCGCCGACCTTAAGGTGCTCCCCGACATCTTTCACATAAGTGTTCGCTATCTGAGAGATGTGTATCAGCCCCACCTTCCCCTCACCAAGATCGATAAAAGCCCCGAACTTGGTAATTCCCGTCACTTTGCCATCGGCCACGCCGCCGACTTCGATGGACATCTTAGCTCACTCCTTTCCCTGGATATTTACGGCCTTATATGCTCCTTCACCCTGCTTCACCATCCCAAGCCTTTCCCTTGCAAGCATCTCGATATGATCGTTACGGTTCAATAGTTTCACTTTTATGGACAGCTCTTTTTTGAGCGTTTCCTGAGCCCTTATCTCCCTTGAAACGGCTTCCGCTTCGGCTGACATCCTCTGGGATTCCACGATATCGCTCCGTATCAATAAAAGAAGGTACACTATAACGGCTACGAACAATAGGAGACCGAAATTGACATTCTGAAATATTTCTTTTAATTTATTTATCTGCAATGTTATAAAAGACTTCTATGCCTTCATACTTGGCGGATCTGCCAAGCTCCTCCTCGATCCTGAGCAACTGGTTGTATTTCGCCACCCTGTCGGTCCTGCTGGTCGATCCTGTCTTTATCTGACCGCAACCGGTCGCCACGACAATGTCCGATATCGTCGTATCCTCCGTCTCACCGGAGCGGTGTGAGACCACAGCGGTATAATTTGCTTTTTTGGCCATGCTGATCGCCTCTAATGTTTCAGTGAGAGTGCCGATCTGGTTCACCTTTATAAGGATGGAATTTGCTACCCCCTTCTCTATCCCCTGCTTAAGGAAGGTTGTGTTGGTAACAAAGATATCGTCCCCGACAAGCTGTACTTTTTTCCCGATCCTGTCCGTGAGCATTTTCCACCCGTCCCAGTCGTTCTCCGCCATGCCGTCCTCGATAGAAATGATGGGATACTGCCCCACCCAACTTGTGTAGAACTCGACCATTTCCTCAGATGATTTCTCAGATCCGTCTGATTTATGGAAAATATACTTCTTCTTGTCGACATCATAGAATTCGGAAGCCGCGGGATCGAGCGCAAGATAAATGTCCCTGCCTGCTTTATATCCTGCCGACGCGATCGCCTCGAGAATGACCTCGATCGCCTCAACGTTGCTTTTTAAGCTGGGCGCGAACCCTCCCTCATCGCCGACCGCCGTGTTATACCCCTTCTTTTTCAGGACGCCCTTCAATGTATGGAACGTTTCCGCTCCCATCCGCAGGGCATCAGAAAAAGACCTCGCCCCGACCGGCATGATCATGAATTCCTGGAGGTCAACATTATTGTCGGCGTGGCTCCCGCCGTTCAATATGTTCATCATAGGAACTGGAAGAAGCTTTGCCTTTGCACCGCCCAGGTATTTGTATAAAGGCAGGTCCTCCGACATGGCCGCGGCCTTCGCCACCGCAAGAGATACACCGAGTATCGCGTTCGCGCCAAGCTTCCCCTTGTTCTTTGTGCCATCCAGGTCGATCATGGTCTTATCTATCTTCTTCTGATCGATCGCATTCATGCCAATTACCTTCTTTGCAAGTATATTGTTCACATTAGCTACGGCCTTAAGCACTCCTTTGCCCAAATATCGCGACTTATCACCGTCACGCAGTTCGACCGCTTCGTTCGTTCCCGTTGAGGCGCCGGAAGGAACAGCCGCCCTTCCTGAACAGCCATCGCTCAAGACCACATCAACCTCCACTGTCGGATTTCCCCTGGAATCAAGTATCTCCCTTGCATGCACGCTTTTCACTTTTGACATATAATATTTCCCTTTCTAACTTTTCGAATTTGAATCAAGATTATAACATAAACGGATTTTATTTAAAATCCAAAGAACCTGAGCATCCTTTCCCCAAAGAACAATGTTATTACGGCTCCCGCGGAAAGGAACGCGCCGAAAGGTAGATAATTGTCCCGCCTGATCTTTTTAAACAGCAGCAATGGCGCGGCGACTATCAACCCAATAAATGAAGCCAGGAATATAGTAAGGGCAAAATAGCTCATCCCCAGGAACGCACCCAGCATGACCGCAAGCTTAATATCCCCTTCTCCGAGCGCTTCCTTCCCGAAAACATATCCGCCGATGAACCTTAATGAATAAAATGATACGAAACCCGCGGAAAGTCCTATCAGGGGTAAGACGATGCCTGTTCCGGCAAAGATATGGTAGGCAAATGCAAGCACGATCCCTGCTATCACGAAAAGATCGTGTATAAGGTAGTGTTCAATGTCAATAAAGGAAATTATGATCAGGAGACTTATAAAGATGAAATCGGCCGCGAACCTGATCGAGGGACCGTAGAAATAATAAGAGAGAACAAGTAACGCTGAAGTCAGGGCTTCGACCAGGGGATATCTGGGGGATATCCCCGCGCCGCAGCTCCTGCATTTTCCGCGCAGTATCAGATAACTTAACACGGGTATCAGATCGTAGGGGGCGATGGCGGCATTGCATGAGGGGCAGTGTGATCTTTTCTTTATTATCGACTCTTCTTTCGGGATCCTTGATATGCAAACATTATAGAAGCTACCGAAACAAAGCCCGATCAGAATAATGAATATATATGTTATATAAATTACCTAAAAAGCCCCCTTTTCTTGACAACACCAGCAAATAATAATATAGTAGTAAAAAGCTCTAGTCAAGGAAGGAGCCAAAATGTCCCAAGGCAAGGTTTTGGTCGTCGATGATGAGATCAGCGTCAGGACGATATTGAAGCAAATACTCGAAAGAAGCGGTTTTGAAGCGGAAACTGCCAGCGACGGTGTTGAGGCGCTGGAAAAGCTTAAGGCCGGCGATTTTGATATTTTGGTTACCGACATAAACATGCCCAATATGGATGGTGTCGCGCTCCTTAAGAAATCCAAAGAAGACTATGAGAACCTTCCGGTCATATTCATAACGGCCTTCGGGAAGGACAAGATCATCATAGAGGCAATGAAGGTCGGACTTAATGATTTCATTGAAAAACCCTTCAAGATGGATGCGGTAATAAGCACCATAAACCGTTATATCAAAAGAAAGGGATGATGCAAATTGGCAGTCCCAAAAAAGAGAAAATCCCTTGGAAGAAGCCTTGTCGAACAGAAACTTATAACGGAAGACCAGCTTAAGAAGGCCGAGCAAGAAAGCGAAACGACCGGCGAGCATTTAAGGAAGTCCCTTGTAAAGCTTGGGATGGTGTCCGAAGACGACATCTGCAATTTTTTCGAGGAACAGCTGGGGATACCAAGGGTCGAACTTGGCAATTATCTGATAGAACCGATGATGCTGGCATTGATACCCGAGAACCTTGCGCGCAAGTTCCTCATAATCCCGCTTTTCAAGACTGGTGACACGATCACAGTGGCCACGGCCGATCCGCTTAACGTTGTCGCGCTTGATGAAATAAGGCTTAAGACAGGCAGCAATATCGAAACGACAGTGACCACCGAAACTGATGTTAGGAACTCCATTAACCAGTACTACGGGACAGGCGGCTCGATCGAGGACATAATAAAAGGTATCGACGAAAAGGAGCTCAGGATCGGGGAGGGAAAAGAAGAAGAGATCGAGCTTGAGCGCCTTAAGGGTATGGCCGAGGAAGCGCCCATCATCAAACTTGTTAACCTGATCCTTATGCAGGCAGTAAGGGATAAGGCCTCCGATATCCACATTGAACCCGAGGACGCCATGGTCAGGGTCCGGCTCAGGGTCGACGGGATACTCAGGGAAACATCGCAGATTCCCAAGAACCTGCAAGCAGCTGTAATATCAAGGGTCAAGATAATGTCCGACCTTAACATCGCGACAAAAAGGACGCCTCAGGACGGAAGGTTCAGGATAAACATTGAGAACAGCCAGATAGACCTCAGGGTGTCCACTTTTCCGACCGTCCATGGAGAGAACGTCGTAATGAGGCTCCTTGACACTAGCAGCGTACTTATCGGCCTTGAGCAGCTTGGCTTCAATGAACATAACCTTGAGGAGTTCAGGAAACTGATATTGAAGCCGAACGGCATCATACTGATCACAGGCCCCACGGGTTCAGGAAAAACAACAACGCTTTACTCGGCGCTCAGCGTGATCAATTCGGTGGACAAGAACATCATAACTGTCGAGGAGCCGGTCGAATACCAGCTGCCGATGATAAGACAGTCGCAGGTGAACGTCAAGGCCGGCCTTACCTTTGCGACGGGACTCCGGGCCATACTCCGTCAGGACCCGGATATTGTCATGGTCGGTGAGATCCGCGACCTGGAAACCGCCGAGATCGCGATCCAGGCGGCGCTTACGGGGCACCTGGTCTTCTCAACCCTGCATACCAACGACGCACCCGGCGCGCTGACCAGGCTCATAGACATGGGGATAGAGCCTTTCCTTATATCCTCTTCCGTCATAGCAGTGCTTGCTCAAAGGCTGGTACGAGTGATATGCAGTTCCTGCAAGGAGTCCTACACGCCCTCGAGCGACAGCTTAAAGAGGCTCGGTATTGAGCTCCCGAAGGAAGTAAAGCTTTACCGCGGAAAGGGATGCTCCGCATGCAAGAACAGAGGATATAAAGGGAGGATCGGCATATTCGAAATGATGCTCCTGGACAACAAGATAAAGGACATGATATTAAAAAGAGCTTCTTCCGCCCAGATCGCGCAGGTCGCAAGGGAAGCCGGCATGAAGTCACTGAGAGAGGACGGCATGGAAAAAGTTCTTGCCGGATCAACGACCATTGAAGAGGTCATAAGGGTGACACAGGCGGAATAAATGCCCACCTACAGTTATAAAGCAAGGAATGACGCGGGCAAACTGACACAAGGCTCAATGGAAGCGTCCAGCAAAGATGAACTTGCCTCCAAACTTCAACACCTGGGCTTCAGGCTGACCCAGGTAAAAGAGCAGGCAAAGGGATTCAATGTTGACGAGCTGCTTCAAGCTTTAACTCCTGTAAAGATAGATGAGATGGTCGCTTTCTCGATACAGCTGGCCAACATGATAGGAGCCGGCCTGACCCTCCCGAACAGCATACAGATCCTTGTTGAGCAGACATCGAACATAAGGTTAAGGAACGCCTTAAAGGTCATACTCAATGATATCAAGGGCGGAACAACTTTCTCGGAAGCACTAAGAAAGCATCCGAGGATATTCTCGAACCTTTTCGTGAACATGGTCCATGCGGGTGAAACAGGCGGCAACCTTGATGACGTACTGTCCCGCCTTGCGAAGTTCATAGAGCAGGAGGCGGATCTAAGGCAGAAGATCATGACGGCAATGTTCTACCCTTTGATACTGTTAGTGTTCGGATTAGTGGTGATAATATTGATAATCTTGACGATCCTGCCGACATTCGCAAAGATCTTCATCGAAGCAAATGTGCCCCTGCCACTTCCAACGCTGATACTTTTCAACGTAAACCTCTTCATCAGAAGGTTCTGGATCCAGATCGTCGTCGTGGTCGGCAGTATTTTCGCGGGAATATCCTGGTTCAAGCAAACCCCCACAGGCAAGTCAATGCTAGATAAAGCCGTGCTCGAGATACCCATTTGGGGCACGCTGACAAGGGACTCGTTGATCTCACGCTTATGCAGGACGCTTTCCGCGCTCATAACAGCAGGCGTGCCGATGCTGCAGTCGCTCGAAACCACCGAACGCACAATCGGCAACTCTGTTATCTCAAAGGTATTGAAAGACGTCTATTCATCCGTCAGCAAAGGTGAGACCATCTCCGGACCGCTCAAAGCAAGCAAGGAGTTCCCGCCTATGCCGGTGCACATGATAGCCGTCGGGGAAGAAACGGGCGCGCTTGATAATATGCTCAATAAGATCGCGGATTTCTATGACCTTTCAACAAGCTACAGCATAAAGAGGGTAACTGCCATGCTCGAGCCGATCTTCCTCGTCGTCATAGGCGGCATGGTCGGGTTCATTTTTGCCTCAATAATCCTCCCGATATTCAATATGATGAGAACACTTAAAAAGTGATGCTTGATTTTCGTTTGATTTTTACGGGAGGTATGGCTATAATACCAGAGTTTTCATCATGGAAATAAATACATTATTGAAAGAAGTAATCGATAACAATTCCTCTGATCTGCTCATCAATGCCGGGGTGGCTCCCGTAATAAGGTCGGGAGGGGAGCTTAGGTTCCTCGGGAATTCGGTCATATCCCCCGAAGCCTCAAAAGACCTCATCTACAGCATGCTTTCCGAGTCACAGATAAAGAAGTTCGAGGAGACGAAGGAGCTTGACGTCAATTATGAAGTTAAGGGCCTTTCAAGGTTCAGGGTCAATGTGCATTACCAAAGGGGGACAGTGGCCGCCGCGCTGCGGGTGATCCCGTCCCAGATCCCTACACTTGAGGACCTGCGGCTGCCAAAGATAATTACCGACGTTGTGAACGAACCAAGGGGGCTCATCCTTGTAACCGGCCCGACCGGATCAGGAAAAACGACCACCCAGGCCTGCATGATCGACCTGTTAAACACGACCAGCAAGTACCATATCATAACGGTCGAGGACCCGATCGAATATGTCCACAAGAACAAGAACAGCATAATAGAGCAAAGAGAGGTCGGCCAGGACACTGAGTCCTTTATTCAGGCGCTGAAACATGTGCTGAGGCAGGACCCGGACGTCATACTTGTCGGAGAGATGAGGGACCTTGAAACCATCCAGACCGCCGTAACGGCCGCCGAAACAGGGCACCTGGTAATATCAACGCTTCATACAAACGACGCGGTGCAGGCCATAGACAGGATGATAGACGTTTTTCCCCAGCATCAGCAGTCGCAGATAAGGCTCCAGCTTTCAATGGTATTGCAGTTCATAATAGCGCAACAGCTGATCCCCCGTGCCGATAAAAAAGGTGTCATCGCGGCCGTGGAGGTCCTGAAAGTGACCCCGGCTGTAAGGAACCTTATCCGTAAAGCTCAGACCCATGAGATCTATTCCATGCTTGAGATAGGCAGCAAGCACGGCATGCAATCAATGGATACCGCGCTGAAGGACCTGTACGAAAAAAAGCTTGTCACTTATGAAGCGGCAATATCGCACGCTTCGAACGCAGAATCTTTTGAGAGGCTTATACAAAAGTAAAAGCAGACCATCTTTACATTCTAATTATAGTCTGCTATATTAAAGGGCGATCTTAAAATGATCGCATCTCGTTCAATTAAACAATGAGGAGGAGGTGAACAAATGCGAAAGAGCAAGGGTTTTACACTAATCGAGTTGCTCATAGTCATGGCTGTCATCGCGATCCTTATAGCCATAGCTATACCGAGCTTCAGGGGTATGCAGAACGAAGCCAGAAAGACCAAAGCTCAGGGAGACCTGAGGGTGCTCAAGGTTGCGGTAGAATCATACTATAAAAATAATGCCAACCAGTACCCAGCCGAAACAAATTACCAGACAACGTTGCTAGGCGCGTCTCCAAGGATACTGGAATCGAGCCTGTATGATCCGTTTGGCGCAACAACGTCGACAGTGTATATATACGATCTGTCAACTGGCGACCCGACAACAGCCCACTACTATATAATGTATTCAGTGGGTCCTAGCGGAGGGGGCAGCGCAGCGGTTGATAACAACGGTACGGTCACTGTCGCAACAGGCGATGCCGGTGCTATCTGGGAATCTAACGGACACCTGTAATCGCCGATCCGGCTATTATTTGGTGAGTCTTTATAAAGACTGGTTAATATCGATATTAAAAGGGGGAGCGTAAGTTCTCCCTTTTATTTTTACAAGGCCGGCCACTCCTCTCTTTACTTCATATAATAAAAATGATAACATTCAGCCAGATATGAGGGGTTTTTCTCTAAAAATCAAGAAAAATAAGGGTTTTTCTCTAATGGAAGTTCTGCTTGTGATCGTTCTTCTTGTGGCTGTATTCTTTCCGCTTATTCAGATGCTGAGCAGGGGACTTGTCGCCAGCGGGGAGGCGTCGGGGACCAATGTCGCGCTCAAGCTTGCCCAAACCAGGCTTGAGCAGATAAAGAACACGGTTTATTCAAGTATTGCCAGCGAATCAAAAGCAACCGTACCTGCTTCGCCGGCGTTCAAAAGACAGGTTGTTGTGAGCGAACCAAGCACAAACCTGAAAGCAGTAAGGGTCGTTGTCTTCTGGTTCACGAGCGACGGATCAGAAGTAAGCGTTGAAGTCCAATCGTTGATAGCTAATTTCTGATATTATGAAAAACAAGGGTTTTACTCTGCTCGAAGCGATCATCGCAATGTCCGTGCTCATGCTGGCCATTGCCGTTGTGTTTTACGGTTATATTTCCGTGGCAAAGATCTTCACCGAGGAAATGGCCGATACAGACATAATGATCGAGACGACCAGGCCGATAGAACAAATGACCAAGGAACTGAGGAATTCCCTGCAGATAATCTCCTCCACATCCCACAGCGTCACTTTCTGGCACAGCGACACCAATGATAATGGCACAATGGAAGCAGGCGAAACTATCTCTTACAGTTGGGCAGGGACTCCCGGCGGCGACCTTATAAAGACAGTAAGCTCCGACGCGTTCATCGTGGCCAACTCTGTACGGGACTTCACGCTTACCTACACGACCTCGCTGGGGGCGACATTGATAAACTGCAGTATTACCGTGTCAAAAGGCGGAAAAACATCCACTGCGGAAGCAAGTATAAAATGCAGAAATCTCTAGAAATGTTATAATACAAAATCATGGCGGAAAAAAAAGAAAAAGCATCTTCAAAGAAAAAAAAGAGCAAGCAGATCAAATCCTCGATCGGGCTTGACATTGACGATAAGTCAGTAAAATTCATAACTGTCAGCGAAGAGACCGATAAAAAGATAATAACAAAATTCTCGATAAAAGAGATCCCCCCCGCGGAAGACAGGATCGCCGCAACAAGCAATGTAATAAAGGAGATCATCGCCCAGGAAAAGATCGAGCCGGGCAGCAAGGTATACACCTGTGTTTATGGAGTGGGACCAACTATCAGGAGGATTACGCTTCCGATAATGCCCGACGCTGAGATCCCTGAAGCCGTGAAATGGGAGGTAAGGAACCTTATCCCTTTCTCTATCGAGTCTGCGGTCATTGATTATTACAAGATAGGCAAGGTCACCGAAAAGAGCGTGGAAAAGTTCGATATACTCGCCGCAGCGGTCCAGAACGAGATATTGGACAAGCTCCTTAATATATGCGCGCACGCCGGGCTGCAGCTTGAAGGAATAAGCCCGATACCTTTCGCGCTATGGAACTTTGTAAAAGAGAGCATCAAGTTCGAGGAGAACGAGGTCATCGCGATCATAGATATCGGCGCTGAAGCCGCGAGCATTAATCTCTTCAAGAACAATATCCTTCAATTCACAAGGGATATCACGGTGGCCGGGGACAGCATAACAAAAGCCATGACCGGGATGCTCGTCGCTGATGATTGGCAGCTCAATTTAAGTTATGAGCAGGCCGAGGACATCAAGATAAAGTACGGAATACCTGCCGAAGGGACCACGGAAAAGACCCAGGACGGGATCCCGCTGATACATATACTGGAAATGATATCCCCCACCCTGCGAAGGCTCCGGAACGAGATCCTGAGGTCATTTGATTACTACAAGGACCAGTTCAGGGAGGAAAAAATAAGCAAGGTCTTCCTGACAGGTGGGAGCTCCAAGCTAAAGAACCTTGACAGCTACCTTTCGGATGCACTGGCCATCAAAGTTGAGGCGCTGGATCCCTTGAAGGGGATACAGCTGGACGATGGGCTTAAAGCGCAGGAAGAAAAGCTCATTGAATACCTTCCGAGGCTTTCTTTGTCCATAGGCCTTGCTCTCGGCCACGCCGAGATGATCAATTTCCTGAAGGTCCGAAAGCCGGCCGCTGGTACCGGCCTGCAGCTCCCTGATTTCCTGAAGAACGTAAAGCTGCCGCCAAAGGCGCTTATAGCGGTAGGAGTGCTCTTCCTAAGCCTTATGGTGGGATATAATTATTATTTGGGCGTCAAGAGAACGCAATATCAAAACGAGCTCAGGAACAAGCAGATAATATTAGCGGACATTAAGGCGCTTCATGAAAGAAAAGCAGTGCTCGCAGAGATAGCCCAGAAAGAAACGCAGGTCAGGAACATCCTCGCGCAGCTCACAGGCACATTCCCGAAAGGTGTTGTGCTGACGAACCTGATATATGAAAATAATAACAGGCAGATATGGCTTTCGGGGACCGTGACCTATCCCGGCCTGGTGGGCCAACTGATAAAAAATATAGAGAATTCCGGATATTTTAGGGACGTTAAATTGCTGGAAATAAAAAAACAGGGCTCCTCTGCCGAACAGCAGGAGTCCGCTTTTAGAACAACATTTTCCCTGGAGTGATAAATGGCGGAAGAAACGATTAACAGGAATATGCTCCAGATAGTGCTCGCAGCTGCGGTCACGATGCTTATCGTTGCCTGGGGCTCTTACAACTACATATACGCGCCTAAGCTCAGGGATATAAAAAAGCTTCAGGGCGACCTCAGGATCCTTGATCAGGAGATCATAACTATCGCCGGAAAGAACGTTGACAGCAACAAGATCGAGGAGACCAAGGAATCGCTAAGGATCGAGCTTGCCGAATTGAGCAAAAAGATACCAACGGAGAAGGAAACGCCTTACTTGATAGACAGTTTCATTAACCAGGTGGGCAAGGGACTTAGGATCGACTTCAAGTTGATCCAGCCTATGGGGCTTATCTCTGAAAATAAATACAAAAGGGTCCCAATAAGGATCGAATTTGAATCAAGCTATTACAGCTTCAACAGGTACCTGGAACAGCTTAAAAGCCTGCCCGCGATAATCAGGATCGATAAGCTTGACCTTTTTAAGTCGCCCAAATACGATAATGTTGCGGTAAAGATGGACCTCTCGGCTTTCGTGATGCCCGGAGGCGTTCTTCCTCCTCAGGCAAAGGAAGCGGTGGACCTTACGGAGCTTGAGGACCCTTTCTTCCCGAAAGTCGTCAAGATAGAGATAAATGTCGTACAGAGAACAACAACACTGTCCGGACTCAGCTACTCCGGATTCTTTGGGGGAAAAGAGCTGCGGGCCATAATAAATGATGTCCCGCTCTCTGAAGGTGAGAGCATAAGTGGCTTCACGGTCACCAAAATATACAGGGACAGAGTTATATTGAAAAAAGCCGGAAAATTGTATACACTATGGATAAAGTAGATGAAAAGTAAGTTTATTACAGCTACATTGATAATGATAACGGCCTTTGCGTCGGTCAACTTGATCGGCGGAGGTCTTCATATATTTGCGCAACCAACAGAGGAGTCGTCACCGGCCATAAAGCTTGAGGAGCCGAAAAAGAAGATCTCGCTTGATCTGAGGAACGTGGATATAAACACCGCTCTCCAGGCCTTTTCAAAGGAAACCGGTATATCGATAGTCGCGGGAAAGAGCGTTTACGGAACGGTCACGATATCCCTGAACGATGTTGATGTGAACCAGGCACTTGACTCTATCCTCAAGGCGAACGGCTACACCTATATAAAAAGGGGCAATATCGTGACAATAATGTCGGCCGAAGAACCCATAAGGATCCAGTCCTTCCCTGACGGCACATACGTGAGCACTTTCATAGTCAATTATATTGAACCCGACAAACTGAAGGGCACACTGGCCAATCTCATGCCTGCAAGGGTGCGGATGTTCACGACGGAAGGCAACAAGACACTTGTTATACAGGGCAGCTTAAATGACATAAAAAGAGCGGAGAACCTGATCAGGGACATAGATATCCCGCCAAAACAGGTCATGGTTGAATCAAAGATAATCGAGGTCTCATTGAACGAAACTACGAAAGTGGGATCTAACATCAAATACGCGAATCCGAATAACCTTTCCGAGGTCGTGCAGACCGTTGGCCTTGCGGCAGGATCCGGTGCAGGCGGCGCTCAGGGGCTTTATTATACCGTTAGCGGAACGGACGCGAACCTGCTTGTTGAAGCTCTCTCCAAAAGGACCGGCTTCAACATACTTTCCGCCCCAAAGGTAATTGCATTGAACGATCAGGTGGCTGAGATAATCACAGGCTCAAGGCTCGGCTATAAAACAAAGACGGTCACGACAACTGGCCTTATTGAGGGTGTGGAATTCCTTGATGTTGGCACAAAACTGGTCATCAAGCCGAGCATAAAAAGCGACGGCAGGATCGTAATGGAGATACACCCCGAGATCAGCGAGGGAAGTATAGTGAACGAGCTCCCTCAAAAGAACTCAACTGAAACAACTACAAAGGTGGTCATCAGGGACGGTGAAACCGTCGTCATTGGAGGGCTCATAAGGGATTCCCAGAAAAAAGAGGTGAAGGGCGTCCCGATACTCATGGACATCCCGATGATCGGCGCAATGTTCAAGCAAACAGAACTCACATCAGAAAAGAAAGAAGTGATAGTGCTTATCACTCCCTACATCATAAATTCAGAGATGATCGAGGCAATGGGTGACAAGGTGGATGAGATAAACGCAAAAAGAAGGTACCTGACCCCTTCAAGCCCCGGCGACCTGCTTAAATAACCTGGGGACCGAATCGATCAACCTGCGCGTATAATCCGATCTTGGCCTTGAAAAGACCTCTTCGCATCCGCCATATTCAACTATCCTGCCCTTTTCAAGCACGGCCACCCTGTCACAAAGATATCTTATGACTGACAGGTCGTGGGATATGAAAACATAGGTCAGGCTGCGCTCCTTTTTGAGGCGGACAAGAAGGTTCAATATCTGCGCCTGGATCGACACGTCAAGGGATGAGACGGGTTCATCAAGGACCATCATCTTTGGGGAGAGCGCAAGCGCCCTCGCTATCCCGACCCGTTGCCTTTCTCCGCCAGACAGTTCATGCGGATATTTGTTAATGAACATCCTGTCAAGTTCCACTGCATTGAGCAGGTCTGACACGCGGCTTAACTTTTCTTCCTTTTTCAGCTTATAATGGATATCAAGGGGCTCGCTCAATATTTCATTGATCTTCATCCTCGGATCCAAGGACGTGTAAGGGTTCTGGAACACCACCTGGACCTCTTTCCTGAACATAAGCTCCTCAGCGGTCGTCATGGCGCCAATATCCTTGCCTCGATAATAAATACTGCCTGAAGCGGGGCTTATGAGCTTGAGCATCAACCTGGCCAACGTCGTTTTGCCGGATCCCGACTCTCCCGCGATCCCAAGCACCACCCCTTCATTGACTTTCAGATCTATTCCCGTGAGCGCTTCGACCGAGTCGAATGTCTTGCTAATGCCCTTTATCTCGAGGATCTCATTCATTGAAATCTATTTCCTTTACCCTTATGCACCTGCTGTAATGAGTTCCGGACAGTCTTTCAAGCTTTGGCCTTGTTTTATTGCAGTCATCTGTTGAAAATCGGCAGCGAGCGGAGAAAGAACATCCACGGACCTCTTCGGTCATCAATGGAGGTTTACCGGGAATGGTTTTCAGGCTTTCGCCCTTCTTGTGGTCCATCGACAGACACTTCAAGAGCATATAAGTATACGGATTCCTTGGTAAGCTGATGATCTTGCGGTCGCCCTGCTCCATGACCTCGCCAGCGTACATGATGTAAAACCTGTCCGAAAACTCCGATGCCAGAGCGATATTGTGAGTTATGAGTATCATCGCCATCCCTGATCTTTTCCGTAGGTCAAGAAGGAGCTCCATTATCTCCCTCTGGATAGTGACATCCAAAGACGTTGTGGGCTCATCGGCAATGAGCAGCTTTGGCCGTGAAGCTACGGCCATCGCGATCATCACCCGCTGCTTCATTCCTCCGCTTAACTGATGAGGGAACATGCAAAGCGTACCGGCCGGGTCCTTTATCCTTACCTGGGCTAATAGCTCCGCCGCTCTTTTACTTGCTGCATGCTGCGTTACCCTCTCATGGTACTTCAGCGTTTCAATGATCTGCTCGCCTATTGAAAGCACGGGATTGAGCGAGGAGAACGGGTCCTGAAATATCATTGAAATGGATTTGCCGCGAACGTCCTGGAGACCTCTTTCATCCATGCCCATCAGGTCTATATCTTTAAGAAGAACGCTGCCGGAGACCGTTCCCGGAGGATCGACAAGCCTCATTATGGAAAGCGCAAGCGTGCTTTTGCCGCATCCGGACTCGCCGACTACGCCGACAGCCTCGCCTTCGGATATGGAAATATCCACGCCTCGCAGGGCCTTGACCACCCCGCCTGGCGCATGATAATCAACCGACAGATGTTTTGTTTCCAGCAACATATTACTCCTTGGGATTAAGAGCTTCCCTTAGGCCTTCACCGATAAAATAAAGCGAGAGGACCGAGAACAATATGAACAGGCCCGGTATTATCGCCATCCATGGCGCATCGAACATATAAGCCTGGGCGTCCATTAGCATGCTTCCCCACGATGCCTGAGGCGGCTGTACCCCCATCCCGAGGAAGCTGAGTGCCGATTCGGTCAATATCGCCCCGGCCATGCCAAGTGTCGCGGCCACGATCACAGGGGTCAAAGCGTTCGGCAAAATATGTCTGAAGATTATCCTGATATGCGAAGCTCCTATGGCCCGCGCAGCTTCAACGAATTCCCTCTCTTTTAATGAGAGGACCTCGGACCTGACAAGGCGCGCGACCCCCATCCACGAGGTAACCCCGATCACGATCATGACATTATATATGTTGGGCGTCAGGACCGATTGAATTGCAAGAACAAGAAAGATCGTCGGGAAAGCGAGCATCACGTCAACCAGCCTCATGATTACGCCGTCGGCCAGGCCGCCGAAATAGCCTGATACCGCGCCGATGACGATCCCGATGATCACAGCAATGCTGACCGCAACAAATCCCACCGAAAGGGATATCCTGGATCCGTAGAGTATCCTTGAAAGAACATCCCTTCCCACATCATCCGTTCCGAACACATGCTTTAAGGAAGGGCTTAGGATCTTGTTGCTCACGATATCATCCGGATCATGCGGAGAGAGCGCTCCCGCAAAGACCGCCATCAACACCAGGAAAACCAGGAATAATAATCCTATGACCGCCAGCCTGTTCCGCATGAACCTGTTCCAGATAAGGATCATTTAAGAAGGCTCGCCTTTTGGAAGGAGAGAAAAAGATCGTAGTCCAAAAGCACTTTCTTGGCGAATTCAACACCGATAGTCTGCATTTCACCCCTTGCGATAAGGATGTCCGCCTGCTCAAGCACTGCGTTAAAATACTGCATCAGCGCGCGCGGCTTTAGTTCGCTGTTTTGCTCGATGAGGGAAACGATGAATTTTACGGCCTCCTCTTCGAACGGGAAAAACGCGGATGGAACGCTGAAGACGTCGTCCCTGAATTCATGCAGCAGGTCGGCGACAAAATTGAAAGCTTCGGTGGAATTCAGCTCCTTTATCGCTATTATCTTCTGAATGCCTATCCTGTCTATTATCTCCCTGGAAAGCAGGGAGAATATTTCCTGCTGTTCGAGCACGGAAAATGACAGCAGCATGCTCAGGTTATTGGGGCACGCGTTAAATACCGAGTGGAGCCCCGTGTTCACGTCCTCGTATGTTTCCGGCTTTTCGCCCTGTACCCTCTGGAACTCATCTATCATCCACAGGATCCTGTGATATTTTTTGCTTGCGCCAACCATCTTGATGATGCATGCCATGGCCCTCACCGCGTCATCCGACGTCTCGATCGGCTTTTCTATGCCCGCCTTGCGAAGCGACGGACTTATTTCCCTTCCCGCCCTGATCCAGCGCAGGCCGGGCCGCTGATAGTTCGTACTTTTATAGCAAAGCAGCCTTATTGCCCTGTGGAATTCAGGATAGGTCTTATTTATCTCGATATTGTTGATGTTCTCCGCGGCCAGCTCTTTTAAGACCTCATCATCCAGTCCGATAATGAAATAAATGTAAAGATCTATGAATGACCTGACCGTCCTCGGGAACTCCGTGTACACAGGGATCAGGTCCAAAAAATACTTCCTGCAAAGGTATCCGATATGCTTCAAAGTGTGGGACTTGCCCTCGCCGTACCAGGCCCATAAAAGATTTATCGTTGATTGTTTTCGTCTTCTTAATGTGTTGAGGATCGTTTGAACATCGTTCAAAACGGACTTGCGGTCCGCCCAGATCTCCACGAACTTGTCATCCGGCACGACCTGGAACGGCCATTCACGAAGTTTCAGGTGAGGATACTTAACATCGGACATTTTAGCTCCTCACCAAATGATTATAACACAAATCATCAGAAAGTGATGCGCTGTTGAATAAAATATCGTGAGGCTTACTGCACGTGGCCGTTGGACGCCCAAATGGCGTCGCCGGTAGCAGTAACGGTGCCATTATTGTCAACGATCGCCTGCCCGCCACCTGCCGGGCCGACCGAATAGAGCACATAATAATGGGATGTCGCGGGATCGTCGTTCGAAAGTTCGTAAACGTACTGGGTAGTTGATGTGGATCCGAAAGGATCGTAAAGGTCCCTGTCAACCATCATCGGAAGCGCGGCGCGAAGAAGTGATTGGTAATTTGTCCTGTCGGGGTATTGATTACCGTTGTTCTTATAATATGATTCTATCGCCACCTTAAGCACCTTAAGGTCCCCCTGTGCTTTGACCTTCCTTGCCTCGTCCTGCATGCCTCTGAAGCTTGGAATAGCGATACCGATAATGATGGTAATAACCGCCATTACGATCAGAAGTTCTACTAAAGTTAAGCCATAATTCTTGCGCATATGTGCCACCCGAAGCAATAATTATATCATAAGACAAAAATGGAAGGCAATACCATTAAGCTGTTTCCTTGTACTTCACACGGGGATCGATAAGCGCGTAACCCACGTCAGCCAACAGGTTGCCGAGAACGATCAGTACGGCCGAGAAAATTGATATCGCCATTATCAGGGTGTAATTCCTGGAAAATACGGCCTGAACGCCCAGCCTGCCCATGCCGGGCCATGCAAAAACCGTTTCGATTATGAAAGCCCCGCCGAACAGGTCGGGCAGCGACAATCCGAAGAGGGTGATCATCGGCAGCAGCGCGTTCCTTAAGGCGTGTTTATAGATCACCATCCTTTCCGGCAGTCCCTTTGCCCTGGCTGTCCTGATGTATTCCTGGTGCAGGACCTCGAGCATTGAAGCCCTCTGGTACCGGGATGTTCCCGCCAGGCTGACTATCACCATCACGGATGTGGGCAGTATCATATGCCATGCCACATCGACAGCCTGACGTAAAAGCCCCGGGTCATTCAGCAGGGGATCGTACATGCCGAAAGAAGGGAGCCAGTTAAGTTTCATTGAAAAAATCAATATAAAAACGAGAGCAAGCCAGAATGTCGGTATCGACATGAAAAAGAAAGAAAACACCGTAAATGCGTTGTCGAACAACGATCCTTTCTTGACCGCCGAATAGACGCCCGCCGGTATCGCGATCATAAGGGTCATGATATAGCTGACTGTCATGAGAAGCAGGGTGGCTGGAAGCCGTTCCATTATTTCATGGACGACCGGCCTTCCGGAAACAAATGAATTGCCGAAGTCGCCTGTTGCCACACGAGAAAGCCAGGTAAGATACTGGACGATCACAGGCTTATCGAGCCCCCAGTTGGCGCGTATCCTTGCGATTTCCTCCGGCTTAATGTCGGGGCTTGCGAACATGGAGGTCGGATCGCCGGGTGCCAGGTGTATCACAAAGAAAGTGACGAGCGATACCCCTATCAAGAGAGGGATAAGCTGCAGAAGTCTTTTATAGATATATTTTCTCATCTTCTTTTCACGAAGACCTTTTCGATGTCCAGGAAAAGCCCCGCCGGACCGGGCCTTGACAGCCCTCCGACCCTGTCCCTTACTCCAACTATTGTTTTAGGATACCATAAAAATACATAAGGGGCATCAGCGGTTATCAGCTTGTACATGCTCGCGTATATACGCTTACGCCCGGACCTTGACAGCGTCACCCTCCCCTCCTCAAGCAGTCTGTTAACTTTGGGATTGTTGTATCCTATGAAGTTGAGGCTTCCCGGATACTGGCTTGAATGCCATATGCTGTATGGGTCCGGATCGATGCCAAGCGACCATCCGATTATCACCGCGTCAAAATCCTTCGGGTCCTTTCTTGCGTCTATTATCTTAAGAAGCGCGCTCCATTCCATTATCCTGACGTTCATCTTGACGCCTATCTTCTTATACTGCTGCTGCAGTATGATCGCGGCTTTTTCCCTTTCCTTATTGCCGTGGTTGATCAGAACCGTGAATTCCAGTCTTTTTCCATCCTTATGCCGATATCCGCCGATATGCTTTGACCATCCGGCTTCATCAAGCAATCGATCTGCCTTTTCCGGATCGTAAGCGTACTTATGGACATCGTCGCTGTAAGCCCATGATATCGGCGCGTTCGGTGCGTATGCGGGAGATGCATGCCCCCTGAACACCAGGTTTATAAGCTGATCCCTATCGGTCGCATAACAAAGCGCCCTCCTTACCCTGATATCCTTGAACACTTCGCTCTTTAGATTAAGCCCCAGGTATATGTAGAGTAAAGAGTCGTATTCAAAAACATTTATACCCTTCTTGGCCATTATCCTTTTATAATCTTTTGGCGGGATGCCGGCCGTATCTATCTGGCCCGACTCAAGGGCCATAAGTTCTATATTTGAATCCGGTATCATCTTATATATGATCGAACTCAGCCTGGGCCTGCCGAGGTAGTATTTATCGTTACTTACCAGTTCCACATGGTCCCCTGCTTTCCACTCTTTGAACTTGAACGGGCCTGTGCCCACCGGGCTGTGGCTAAAAGCACCCATGTCCGTCTCTTTGCCCGCAAGTATATGCCTTGGTATTATCCCCATTGAAACGGATGCAAGGAAAGGCGCGTACGGTCTTGGAAGGATGAATCTTACTGTATATTTATCCGCGACATCCAGCCTGATCGGTTTTCCATCGATGATATAGTTGCCGCGCCTGACGGAATTCACCTTCGGATCGAGGATCGTATCAAAAGTGAACTTGATGTCCTCGGCGGTGAACTTTCGCCCGTCATGCCAAAGGACATCCTTTCTCAAGCGGAACGTCCACGTTAGCCCGTCAGGTGAAACTTCCCATGTGGAGGCAAGGTCCGGAATGAATTCCAGGGCTTCATTGATCTTTACCAGCGATGAAAATATGGGACCTTCGACCGCGGACGAAGCCGAGTCAGAGGACAGTATCGGATTGATGACTGAGACCTCGCCGCCGAGCGAAACGACAAGCTTCCCTTCCGGGTCGGCCTGATCCTCTTTTGGGAAAATTGGGACCTCTCCCGTGATGCAGACGGAAGCAAAGATGAGAACGATCATCGCGGAAAGTGCGGTTTTCTTCAACATATTCACATACCGCTTAATTCCATAAGAACTGTCATGCCGTTCTTTTTATATCCCACAAGCCTGTAGCTTTCTTTTGCCTCATCATAGAAATAGAGTATCTTGCCCGCCGTATCATTCACGGAATACTCCCTTCCTGTGAACGGATTTTTGGGGACCTCGCCTATATAGCCCGGGTCAAGCATATAATCATCGCACAGCTGCCTTAAAGTGATGCCGCTGCCCAAAGGAAAATAGGTATTCTCCATATTATAAGTCTCGATCGCCATCTGGGCGCTCCTCATCACGGATTTTACCCCGAGCTCTTTGGCCCTGTCCTTGACACCGAACAAGTTCGGCATCAAGAAGGCAGCAATGATGCTTATTATCGTCAAGACGACCAGCATTTCTATTAAGGTAAATCCCCGATTTTTCACTTCACATCCCCTTATAGATCAGATCGGCATTGAGTTTATCAGTTTGATCATCGGCATGAACATTGACAGGACTATTATAGCAACAACACAACCAACCACCAATGTCGAGATCGGCTCGATCATGCTTGAAAGGACCTTGATCTTCCTTTCGACCGTTTCCTCGTAAAAGCATTTCAGTTCATCAAAGACCACGTCAAGGTTCGCGGTGGACTCCCCGGCCTCCACAAGGCTTAGCGCGAGCCGGGGTACAAAGCCCGTATCCAGGGCCAGCGAAAGCTTAACTCCTTCGCTTACGGCAGAAACGGACCGCATGATCCTATCCCTGCATATCGGGCTGCCAACAGCGTAGCAGGCAGAGACAAGGGCATCAGGGATACAGATGCCCGCCTTTATTGATTGGCAAAGATTGTCAAAGAACCTGGAGATCATCATTTCCCTTCTGATCGGGCCGATAACAGGCAAGCTTAATAATATCGCATCGGCAAGTCTGCCGCCCCTTTCCGTTCTGCGGGCTCGGTCAAGGACAACGGTCAAGATCAAAAGAGTTAAAAGTATCGCGGGATAAAAGTTCAGGATGAACCTGCCAAAAAAGGATATCAGCCTGCTGACAAGCGGCATCTGGATATCCATGCCTGAATAAACGGACTCGAAAGCGGGAACAAGTACAACGGTAATGACCATCAGCGCGACAAAACTAAGCGCCGTAACAAAGATCGGATAACTCAGCGCGCTTACGATCCTCTTCTGGAATCTGTCCTTGCTCTCAAGCATATAAGACGCCCTTTTAAGGCCACCGCTAAGATCACCCCTCTCCTCCCCCGCCCTTATAAGCCCTATCGCGGAACGGTCAATATCAAGGGGCAACCTCTCAAGTGCGTCGGATAAGCGCTCCCCGCGAGTTATACCCGACAATACACCCTCTAATCCAACATGATTCCTGGTCGACAACCTTACTGCATCGATAAGGCCGAGCCCCGATCCAAGCATCAGGGAAAGCTCCCTTAAGAACCTTGAAATCCCAAAAGTTCGGCGTTTATTGGACCTTAAAAAGCTTCCTTGCATTCTTTGTCGTTATCCTCCCCGCATCCTCCATGCTCACACCTTTAATTTTCGACAGCTTGTCCGCAATGATCCTCACGAAAGCCGGTTCGTTCCTCCTGCCCCTCAACGGCTCAGGGGTCAAATACGGGCAATCCGTCTCGATCAACATGTTCTCGATCGGTATCGCCGCAGCTATTTCAATTATGTTATTGGCCTTTATGAAGGTCAGCATTCCCGAGAATGATATGAAAAAATTGTTCTTAATGGCCCAGTTCGCATGCTTTATGTCACCCGAAAAGCTGTGGAACACGCCCCTCACTTCGCCTTTGCCTTCAGTCTCCAATATTTCTATAATATCGTCATAGGATTCCCTGCCATGCACGATAATGGGCATATCAAAATCCTTCGCTACCCTCACAAGCTGGATGAACAGCTTTTTTTGATCGTCAGTGCTTGACAGTTTATAGCGATAATCGAGCCCTGATTCGCCAATGGCAACCACCTTTGGGCTTTGGGCAAGCTTCTTGATCGTCTTGATCATTTCATTATCAAAGGTCTTTGCATCGTGCGGATGGATGCCTACGGCGCTATAAATGATCTCGCTTTCCTTCGCGAGCGCGATGGACCGCTCGGACGAATCCAGGTCATATGCGGCATCAATGATGAGCTCGACCCCGGCATCATGCGCCCGGCCAAGGACATCTGAAATATCGGAGAACTCAGGCATGGTCAAATGGGCATGGGTATCCGAGAACATCCTAAACACCCCTCATTTCATTAAGGGTCACTTTTGTATACGTGGAAAGAGCGGTTTCCCTTTATTGATGGTACATGCAATTTTCCTGCCAAATTTAAGATCGGCAGGGGAAAGCTGCTTTGATTGTTCCGGCATGCCCATTTGCTGCAGGATCGCCTGACCTGTCGAAGGCATGAACGGTGTGACGAGAATCGCAACAATGCGAAGCACTTCTATAAGGTTATAGATGACCGACTCGAGCTCATCTGACTTCCCTTCTTTTGAAAGCTTCCATGGCGCCTCCTTCTCAATATAGTTGTTCGCGCAGTTGACCAGTTTCCAGATGGCGCTTAGGGCATCAGAAAAGCTTGCCCTGTCCATTAAGCTCGTATATGTGATCACTGTCTCGTCGACAAGGGATACCATTTCCCTGCTTAAGGCGTCGAAAGATGGGTCCTTTGATGCCGGAACTTTCCCCGCATAATATTTTTCCACCATCGTAAGCGACCTGTTCAGAAGGTTGCCCAGGTCGTTCGCAAGATCCGAATTGAAGCGCGTCACCACTGCCGACTTGGAAAAGTCACCGTCAACTCCGAAAGGTACCTCCTTTAAAAGGAAGTACCTTGTCGCATCAACGCCGAATTCCCTGGCAAGCTCAAGGGGATCGACGACGTTCCCCTTTGATTTTGACATTTTCTCGCCTTCAACGGTCCACCAGCCATGACCGAAAACTGTAGTTGGCAATGGGAGGCCAAGCGCCATCAACATGCACGGCCATATCACAGCATGGAAACGGACTATTTCTTTTCCCATCATATGAATATCGGCCGGCCATAATTTCTTGAACTTTGCCTCGTCATTTATATAGCCCGCAGCGGAAATATAATTTATGAGCGCGTCGAACCAAACATAAACAACATGCTTGGGATCATTTTTAAGCTGGACCCCCCACGAAAAAGCCGTCCTCGAAACGCTGATATCCTTCAGGCCGGATCTGATGAAGCTCAATACTTCGTTCCGCCTTGATACAGGAAGAATGAAGTCATCATGAGTTTCGATATGTTCCAATAGCTTGTCCTGATATTTTGAAAGCCTGAAGAAGTAGGTCTCTTCCTTCAATTTCTCGACCGATCTTCCGCAATCCGGGCAAAAATTCCCGTGCGGATGGTGCATCTGGTCCTTTGTTTTTGCCTTGGGAGTGACCAGCTTTGCCTCTTTCAGCTGCATGTCCGTCCAGAACGTTTCGCACGGGACGCAGTACCAGCCCTCGTATTCCCCTTTATGGATATCGCCGGACTTGACCAGCTTCTCGAAAATTTCCTGCACGACCCTGACATGCCTGGTTTCGGTCGTTCGGATGAAGTCATCATAGGATATATTGAGCTCTCTCCAGGTCGTCTTGAAGCGTTCCACTATCTCATCGCAAAAGACCTGCGGTTCCTTTTTATTCTCCTTGGCGGCCTCGGCGATCTTTTGTCCGTGCTCATCGGTGCCGGTAAGGAAAAAGACCTCATGTCCCATTAGCCTTTTGAACCTCGCGAGGACGTCGGCCGCGATCGTGGTGTATGCATGCCCGATATGCGGGATATCGTTCACATAATAAAGCGGGGTCGTTAGATAGTATTTCTTGATATTGAACAGCCCCCTAATACCTTCTGTAGATCGGGAAAAGTATCCTTATATGGGAAACCTTTTCCATTGCGCTATAAGCCCAGTTGGGAAGCGCCTTTGACATGTCGGGATCAAGTATATAGACCGGCATCTGCTGCCATTCGTTCTCCCCTTTATACTTGACCTCCACAAGGAACCTTTCAAGAAGCTTCCCCTCCCAATCCGCGGCCTCAATGTCGTCTTCACCGTATTTCGGCTGCAGGTAATACTTGAAGAAAGGGGCAACCCCTTCATAGGACGGATCGAGCGCCCTCATGGGGCCTATCACCATCCACTGCGTCAAAGTCCGGGCGTTCTTCATCTCTTCGCTCATCCCGTGCGCGGCAGGTATTATCTGAAAGCCGCCGACATACCCGAGCGGTGAAGTCGATACATCGATGACGCCTGCGTGAGCCGCCCTTATGCGGCCCACATCCGCAAGGTCCCCGCCAATGAACCTGCCGACACCTTCCACCGGGCGAAGGACCTGACCGATATATCTGATCTCGCCGTCATTATATTTGATCGTGATCAGGCCGCCAAACCTGTTCTCAAAGACTATCTCCTTTGGATACCTTACCGGGCGCTCAACAATGATCACGATCTCATGCCCCACGGCCGGGACATAACCTTTCTTGAGCGGCCGCATGACACCATTTGCGTCGACAGTGGCAATGCTGTTGCCCACAAAAGGCGACCACTCGCCTCCGAATATTCCCGTCCCGGCTTTTATATCTGTATAGATGGTCGAATCGGGGCTTAAATAGGAATTGGATTTCCCTGTCGTATCCTTGGGTTTTTGATATGCTTCCTTAGGAAGCAGGCTGAAAACAACGCCTCTGTCATCGGAATAGTTATAATCGGTCTTTATGTGGATAGCGTTCACCGCAACGGCCGCAACAAACCCGTCCTCCACCCACCTGCTTGCGGTATAGCCGGTGTTGCTGACCTTATCGGTAGGTAAAAGCACCCTGCCAATTTTTATCCATGTCTTTCCCTGATCGTTGCTTGCCTCGATAAGGCCGCCTTCCTTGTTGGCTATCTTGATCCTGTAGGCTTCGAGCATTGCCGGCGAGTTCTCCGGCGCGACCGATTCAGACGTCCCTATTTGAAGCAATGCCGCGTAAGATGACGCGCAAAACGATAATAACAGAAGGATCAAGATGATATATCTTTTCAAAACAACACCTCTTGGCGTTAGAAATACTTTATGCCGGCGATGACAAGCCCGATAATCGCAACTATCCACATGTACGGCACGGTCTTCCGCAATATCTTCTGGGTCGAGACATCCAGAAAGTTGGCGATCCATACGTTGTGCGTATTTGTCGGATCGCATACTCCTTGTATCTGCCCGACCGACAGGAAAGCTGCCATTACCGCTTGGATCGGAAGGACCTTGGTGGCCAGCAAAAGGCCGATGAATCCCGTTCCAAGCCCCCATATGTTAAGCGGCCCGCGATAAAGTGCCAGCGGAGCCAGCAGGCCGAAGAACAGGACATAATATATCGGATTGCTGCAGGTAAATTCAAGCAGGAGCGGCGCAACGCTCCAGGCGACCATGGGATGCGTGGTTGCCGTAAGCACCATTCCGATGCCTATCATAAGCAGTATCGCGGGGCCTACCTTAGAGACGCCCTCGATCGCCGCCCTTGTAAGCATCTGCATTTTGCTAATGTTCCTTTTTCTCACCGTAAGCGATCCGTACAATAGCCCGATGATCATAGCCGAGATGATCGGGAAATCGAACGGTTTCGCGGGCTTTGCGACCATATTATAGATCGAGAACCCGAGGACAAGCGCTATTGGGATAAGCGGTGTCAGAAGGCTGTACCACGGTTCGCCCTTTTCCTTTTTGCTTTGCCTCGCCGCGCAATGCTGATCTATGCCGCCCCTTGAAAGCTCTATCGCGGCAAAAACGATCGCAGAGGCAAGCATGAAAGGAGAAAAAACAAGCGCGTAACCAAGAATGTCCGTACTTGAAAGCCCTAGCACGGAAATGTAAAGCTGCCAGTTGATCAAATTAAAAAGCCCGCCAAGCGACATAGCGATCAAAAAGCTGCAAGCGGCCACGATCCTCGGGATCCCCAGAGAAAGCATTATCGGGAACAATATCGTCGCAACCATCATCACGGCACCCAGTCCGCCCAACACCGTAAAAAGAACGGCGACCACGATCGTGGAAACGAAAAGCGATATCAACGGCCTGTCCGAGGAAAACTCAGAAGCGAACCTGACTATGGTCCTTGCGATACCGGTCTCTTCCATGAACTGCCCGAGTATGGAACCGAAAATTACGGTTATTATCGGGATCGAGAGCCTGAGGGAACCGAACGCCAGCACATCTGTGAGCATCTCCTTCAAGGAAACTCCGGCGACCGCTGCGATAGACACGGCCATTAACGGGAGCGCGATAAGGGCGGGAAGCTTGTCAAGATACATCAGGACCGCAAAAATAAGGAAGATAAGAACGATGGCAATGCCGACTATCATCTGGCAAGCTCCAGGAATAGCTGCGTCAGGGTGCCAACGCCGAATCCGGTAGCGCCTTTATCCATATAGCCGAAGCTTCGATCAAGAAAGGCTGTTCCGGCTATGTCGATGTGCGCCCATGGCGTTTCCTCCACGAACTCCTTTAAAAATATCCCTCCGGAGCTGGTGCCGGCCTTTCCGCCGTTATCGGTCGAGTTCCTTATGTCCGCGATGTCGCTCTTGATGTATTCCTTGTATTCTTCATATAACGGCAGCTGCCATAGCCTCTCGCCGGAAACACGGGAAAGCGATATCAGCTTGTCGATAAGCTTTTGATCGTTGCCCATGATCCCCGCCGCCACATCCCCGAGCGCCACCCTGCAGGCCCCGGTAAGCGTCGCCAGGTCGATTATCGTGTCAGCACCCAGCTGTTTCGCGTAGGTTATCACGTCCGCAAGGACCAGCCGCCCTTCGGCATCCGTGGACATTATCTCTACTGTCTTCCCGGAAAGCGAGCCGATGACGTCCCCGGGCTTATACGCGTCCCCTCCCGGCATATTCTCCGTGACCGGGACGACAGCGATAAGGTTGACTTTGATCTTCAGCTTTGAGGCTGCTCTCATCGTTTCAAGCACCGCAGCGGCTCCCGCCATGTCGCCTTTCATTTCCCACATGCCCTTAGACGGCTTTATCGATATGCCGCCACTGTCAAAAGTGATACCTTTGCCTACCAGCCCGTATGCGCCCTTTCCACCACCGTTATATTTGAGGATGATCACCCGCGGTTCCTGCCTGCTTCCCTGTGCCACCGCGGAGATCAATTTCATCCCTTTCTTGTTTATCCCGTCCCTGTCGAGAACTTCGCAATCGAGCTTTTCCTCCCTGGCTATCTCCTTTGCGTGTTCCGCGATAGCTGAAGGGGTTATCATATTGGAAGGCCCGTTAACCAGGTCGCGCACCCTGCTCTTGCTATCAGCGATCGTCTGCTCTTTCAGGACGGATGATCTGGCCTTATCGATCTTCTCGACATCGTAATCAACGATCACAAGCTCTTCGATGCCGGCCTTGCCGTTCTCTTTCTTTGACTTATATCCGATGAACTCATAATCGGCCGCCATAGAGCCCTGAACTATCGCCGAAACCGCGATATTCGGCTCGATACCTCCTATGCCGGCCCCGTGGATGATCGTGGCTACTTTCTTTGCTTTTGCCTTTTTAGCGGCCTTTATCGCTGATGCGGAAGCTATCCTTATCTTATCAAGGTCGAATTCCTTGTTCTTACCCAGCCCGACGCATATGACCTTGTCAGCAGGGATCTTTTTATAAGTATGTATCAGGACCGTCTCACCGAGCTTCCCTGATATCTCGCCTGAAGCTATCATCTCGGCCACTACCCCGCCCAATGCCTTATCAATTGCCCCTGTCGCTCCGCCGGGATGCATTACTTTCTCGAACAGGTTAACGACCAGAACGTCGCACCGGTACTCCGTTATGCTCTTGCATTCAAGTTTTATCTGCATATCATCCCTCCATGATCTTTACAGGTTCTTCATGTCAGCTTCCTTGAAGAAGACCGACATCTCGTACCTGGCTACCTCGGGTGAATCGGAACCATGGCATATGTTCCTGATCACGCCGAATTGCTGGTCAATGACGTTATCCTCTTTGTTATCGCCCCTGATGGTCCCGTGGGGCGCGTTCCTGGGATCCGTGGGCCCCATCAACTCCCTCACCTTGGAGATTGCATTTTCCCCCTCAAGAACGGTCACAATTACCGGACCAGAAGTCACGTACTTTACCAGCCCTTCATAAAATGGTTTTCCCTTATGCACCGCGTAAAGCTTTTCCGCCTGCAGGGCGGTCATCATCATCCTTCTGCGTATAAGGATCTTAAGGCCTGCGGCGACCATTTTTGACAGGACAAGGTTCGATAAGTATCTTTTAACGCCGTCCGGCTTCACCATGAAGAATGTTCGCTCTGATGCCACTTCTTATTCTCTCCTACGGATTCTTTCTTTCGGAAAGTCTTGCCTTTGCGTTCATTATGGCCAGCGCCACCTGTTTCGGCGATGTTCCCCCGAACACGTTCTTTGATCTTACGCTCTCCTCAAGGGAGATCTTTCCGTAAACGTCGTCCTTTATTTTAGTTGAGAACTTCCGCAGCTCCCAAAGCGAAAGCGAGCCGAGCGACTTGCCGCTTTTCACGCAATAAGCGACTATCCTCCCGGTTATATAATGGGCCACCCTGAAAGGTTCGCCTTTTTTTACAAGATAATCAGCCAGTTCCGTGGCCATGGCATGCCCTTTCAGCATCGCGTCCGATATCGCGCTCTTGTTGAACTTTACGGTCTTCAGCATGCCGGTAAAGACCGTCAGGCTGCTCTCGACGGTATCCACCGATTCGAAGAGCGGTTTTTTATCCTCCTGCATGTCGCGGTTATAAGAAAGCGGCAGGCCTTTCAATAAGGTGAGGATGGACATCAGGTTGCCGTATATGCCTCCTGCCTTGCCGCGAATGAGCTCGGCAATGTCGGGATTCTTCTTCTGCGGCATCATCGAACTGCCTGTCGTGTATTCGTCGCCGATCGTTATGAAGCCGAACTCCTGTGACGACCAGATGACAAACTCCTCACAGAACCGCGAGAGATGCAGCATTATGAGCGATACCGCGAATATTCCCTCCGCGACAAAATCGCGGTCGGACACGGCATCCAGGCTGTTGTTCGATATCCTGGAAAAGCCGAGATCCTTTGCAAGCTTTTTCCGGTCGATCGGAAAACCCGATCCTGCAAGGGCGGCCGAGCCGAGCGGCATGACGTCCACCCGATCGAATATCTCCTTCAGCCTGGCCTTGTCCCGGTCGAACATCTCAAAGTAGGCCATCATATGGTGCGCCAGCAATATCGGCTGTGCCTGCTGCAGGTGTGTATAGCCCATTATCTTTAGATCGATATTCTTCTCGGCAATATCAATAAGCGCCTTCTGGAGTTCATTGATGATCGCTGATATGCTTATTATCTTCTCTTTAAGATAGATCCGAAGGTCTGTCACTATCAGGTCGTTCCGGCTTCGCCCGGTATGGAGCTTTTTCCCGAGGTCGCCCAGCTTTTTCGAAAGCAGGCTCTCTATGTTCATATGGATATCCTCCATATCCTCTGAAAGCTTGATGCTGCCGGACCTGATACCGGACAATATGAACTTTAGGGCCGCAACTATCTTGTTGCATTCCGCGGGATTGATCACTTTGGCGTCGCGGAGCGCCTTGGCGTAAGCAATATCCGTCTTGATCTCCTGCTCGCACAGGCGCTTGTCCACATCTATAGAAGCGGAGAATTTCTCTGCTGCCCTGCTAAGCTCTTTTGAGAACCGTCCGGACCATGGTTTCTTTGACATAAATATTCCTCCGATTATCTCTTCTTCATTGATGACCAGACCTTGAGCGGCAGGCCGAACAACTTGATAAATCCTTTTGCGTCCGCCTGGTCGTACACCTTCTCTTTTTCGAAGGTCGCAAGGTCCTGCCGATAAAGCGAGTAAGGCGAGCTCCGGCCCGCTACGATCACATTGCCCTTGTATAATTTTAGCTTCACCGAACCCGTGACGTGCTCCTGTGTCTTGTTTATGAACTCATCAAGGGACTCCTTGAGCGGCGTGAACCACTTTCCGTTATAGATAAGCTCGGCGTACTTTATGGCCACCTGCTGTTTGTAATGTGCGACATCCCGCTCCATCGTGAGCGACTCAAGTTCTGAATGCGCGATCTGGAGCACCGTTCCCGCGGGTGTTTCGTAAACACCGCGCGACTTTATCCCTACAAGCCGGTTCTCAACCATATCAGCTCTGCCCACACCGTTCTTCCCTGCTATCTCATTCAAGGAAGAAACAAGGCCGTAGCCGTCCATTTTCTTCCCGTCAAGTGAGATCGGAACGCCCTTCTCAAAGCCGATCTCAACATATGTCGGCTTGTCCGGTGCTTTCTCGGGAGAGACCGTCAGGATGAACATATCCTCTTTCGGCTCATAAGCTGGGTCCTCCAGTGCGCCCCCTTCAAAGCTTATATGCCAGAGGTTGCGGTCTGATGAATAGGGCTTTTCCTTTGTTACAGGAACCGGGATGCCCTTCTTCTTGGCGTATTCGATCTCTTCTTCACGCGATGTGATGTCCCATTCGCGCCAAGGCGCGATTATCTTGAGCTCAGGGGCCAGCGCCATGTAGGTCAGCTCAAAGCGTACCTGATCGTTGCCCTTTCCGGTCGCTCCGTGGGCAACCGCGTCAGCTCCTTCCTTGTGCGCTATCTCCACCTGCCGCTTTGCGATTAGCGGTCTTGCTATTGAAGTCCCCAAAAGGTACTTGCCTTCATATATAGCCCCGGCTTTAAGCATCGGGAAAAGATATTCTTCAACGAATTCATTTTTCAGGTCCTCAATGTGGACCTTTGACGCTCCGCTCTTTATCGCTTTTTCCTTTATGCCGGACAGTTCCTCCCCCTGGCCAAGGTCAGCCGCCATGGCTATGACCTCGCAGCCGTAGTTCTCCTTTAGCCAAGGGACTATAACGGACGTGTCAAGACCTCCGGAATACGCTAACACAACTTTCTTAGCTTTAGACATGGTATTCTCCTTAATCTTCCATCAGCAGAGCAAGTATGGCCTTTTGGACATGCAGCCTGTTCTCCGCCTGGTCGAACACTATCGATTTCCTGCCGTCTATGACATCATCTGTTATCTCTTCTCCCCGGTGCGCGGGAAGGCAGTGCATGACGAGCGTATCGCTTTTTGCATACTTTAGCAGGTCCCTGTTGACCTGGAACTTTTTGAAGACCTTCTTTCGCTTTTTCGCCTCTTTCTCCTGACCCATTGACGCCCAAACATCGGTATACACGAAGTCCGCTCCCTTGACCGCTTCCTTTGGATCGTTCACGACCTTAATGGAAGCATTGCTGCTCTTTGCGATCTCGAGGGAATTGTTTAAAACCGACTTGTCCGGCTCATAACCTTTTGGAGTGGCGATCACAAGGTCCATCCCCATTTTCGCGGCGGCATGCATGAGCGAGTGACAGACGTTGTTCCCGTCGCCGATATATACCATCTTAATATTTCGAAGCTTCCCCTTCTTTTCTTGCACGGTGAAAATATCCGATATCGCCTGGCACGGATGCAGAAGGTCGGTCAGCCCGTTTATGACCGGTATGTCCGCGTACTGGGCCAGTTCGGTCACCTTTTCGTGCTCGAAAGTGCGTATAAGGATGCCGTCAACGTATCTTGACAGTGTCTTGGCTATGTCGTGGATGGTCTCGCCCGTTCCGAAGCGCAGGTTCTTCATATCAAGGTTTATAGCAAGGCCGCCCAGCTGCCACATGCCGACCTCAAAGGACACGCGGGTGCGGTTGGAGGGCTTTTCGAACAGCATTGCTAGTGATTTGCCCTTCAGGACCTTTGGCGTATCCCCTTTCTTCGCGCGGGCTTTCAGGAACCTTGCCAGATTAAGGATCATCTGGATCTCCTGCCGGGAAAGGTCCGCTATAGAAATGAAATCTTTTTGTTTGAATTTACCCATGGAATCCCCCAAAAGATTTCATAATATAGCATACTGACGGGAAATATTCAATTGAGGCATCCCAGATAGCCATACTGTTAAAGCATACTTATGAATCTTTCTGATCCTTATTAGGAGGAAGTATTTGCGTTGGGGTGGTTGTGTCATTCTGAGCAGAGCGAAGAATCTGTTTTTTTAGTGGGGCTTTATATAATCAAGTTAATAGATTCTTCGGTCGTCCGTACGGACTCCCTCAGAATGACAGGAGCGGAATCATCCTGATCCTGAGCGAAGCTGAAGGGGAAGGATCTGTTTTGGGGTAGCGGTCATTCTGAATGAAATGAAGAATCTGTTTTGGGTGGGGATTTATACGATCAAGTTTATAGATTCTTCCTGCCTGCCGGCAGGCAGGCGGTTGTCGAAGGAATCCCTCAAAATTACCATTTGCGTTCAGCATAAATATATTATTTGTAATATACTGAATAGCAGGAACAGGATTTTTTCTAAAAAGTGAAATTTTAGTAAAATAAGACCGATATATAAGTATAAAAAACGCCTGTCGGAATTTTCTTCTCCCCCTCTAATTTCGGCAGGCTAATTTTTTATACGGAAAAGAAGGCTTCTTCAAGGCGTTCATTACTACAAGTTCTTTCTCTAATTGCTGGCTCGTGATCGTGTACCTCATCACGAATTTCCCTAATTTGAAAGATATAATATGCAAGGCTAAAGCCTTGCCTGACTTGCGACTAGTAATGTTTGGCAATCCTTTTAGGATTGCTTAGTTAACTATATGGGATAGGAATAGGGCAGTTTTAGGTAATTCAGGTTTGAGCTTATGTTATCGGTTGGCCCAGTTCGATCTTTTTTGCGAGGGCAAGCGTAGCGGCGTTCACTATAAGGTGAAGCCATTCAAGGTATTTCCAGCCCAGGTAAGTATTCACGGCATCGGGATCCCCAAAGGTCATCATTCCCTTACCGCTCTTATAAGTGAACACCACCATGCCAAGTACTCGCTGTCTTGTTCTCAAGGGTATATAGACCATGCTACGCGGAGGATCAGAAAGATCGTGCACAACAGAGTCACAGCTGACAATTCCCGATCCTCTAGTATAGAAACGGTGACGCTCGGGGCCAAGGGCATCCAGGTTTTCTTCACGTTCAAGGCCAAAGTGAACGGGGATCAACGATCGCTTAAGAAGCCTGTTCAACTCCATCTGATAAACAGTGTTGATCGCAGATTCGTTCTTCTGATGTGTCATTTCTTCCGTGGCCGGCCCATCCAAATATGCAATAGCCGAGAACCCGTAAGGGAAAGCAGAGTTTGAAATATAGACGGTCCTGCCGCCCCTAAAGACCATGTAGAAGAGGCTTTCGGGATCATTAGTACCCAGGGTGGCCGCTGAAAGGGAAGGCACAGTCGAAATGGTGGCAGCCTGCAGCTGCCCACTTGTACTCAATACCAGCGTTGCCGTTTCTGATTCTCCGACATACCTGTCCGATGCGCCAACGACATTGGATATGAATTGAGTAACGTCATTGGTGTTCTCAAAGATGCCTTTCAGGTCCGGCAATATGGACATCCTTGCCTCACGCGAAGGATCCTGTGTCCTTACCGCTGAAGCAGGATCGTATGCAAGAGTGAAACTTGTATTTATTCTCCCAACGGCCATATTATCCCCTTAAAACAGAAAAGTACTATACGCTTATTTATCGACAAGAATCGCTGATAATTTCATATTATTCATGATCATTCTTCTTTTTTCCTCGGGTATAGCATTTTTTGAAGGGCCGATCCCACGCTGTCCCCGATCTCCCAAAGGCATTCGATGTCCCTTTGCCCGAAAGGATTGTCCAGGGGAAACCTTGAATCCGCTTCGTACCCTACCGCAAGGATACCGATCAGCGTGCGATTCATGAAGATCGGCATCAGGAACAGGCTCCTGGAATGCGGCGCTATGCGGTCCCGAAGGGCGGAAACATCCCAGCCTTTTCGCTGGACATCCGTCACCTCGTCCATTTTGACCGGCATATCGAACCTTATGAACCTTCCGGCATCCGCAGGCAGCTGGAAGACGCCTTTGTGCTTTTCGAACCTTGTATCCGGCACATATGTCGCTTTTCCGCTAGCGATAACGTTCGCAACGAAGCCGTTCTCAAGACCTATCCCAAGGTCCGCCTTCTCAAACCGCCTGATGTCTTTTCCCAACGAGATGTCGCCTTCCTGAAGTTCCGCATGTTCCGGTCTTTGATGAATGATACAAAATGAAGAGCATCGTCCTATATAATGGCTGCTTATAAGAAGGGCTGCGATATCCAGTTCCTGCAGGCTTGTGATCTCCCTTGATAGCCTCTTGATGTCCTTGTCAAAATACTGCTTCTGGAAAGAGTGCTGGCCTTTGCCCATCTTTGACAGTCCCTCAGGCACAGAGACAATGAATGTTCCCTGGGGAAGCGAAACCATTACCTTGCCCCCGATTCCTAGCATTCCCATTATATTCGGCAGTCCGCTCATAGGCTACCTGCTTACAATGGCCGAAAAGGGCCGAACAAGGACCATTGCTTTATATTATCCGCAAAAAGACGGTAAAATTTCATGTTTATACCATTTTTGGGTTAAAGGAATACCGGGATAGGGGAATAATGGCTTGGAAAAATGGGATAATGGAAGAGGGGGAATGGGGATCCCTCTGTCCCTTCAATTCCCTATTCCCCAGCCTCTATCCCCTATTGCCTATATCCCTCATTTCCCTCAAATTATGATAAGAATACTACCAAAATTATATATTATCGCGCCGTTATAAATATTAAGGGGGATGGCGTGCCTGTTAAACGCCTCCCCCTTTAATATCCCAGATATTATCTGGAACCTTGCTACCTGTTAAATTCCCCTTGCCGGTCCGTTACCCCCTGCCATTACCCTCTCTATCGGTTCACGCCTTGCGGTTACCATTGCTGATGCCTGCAATAGGATCGAGGAGATCTCTTGTAATCCCGAAGCCGATGCCACCTTACCCCTTTGCAGTATCCACGCGACCAGTGAGTCCGAAGGGGTAAATTCATTGAGTTTATTAACGTCCAGTTCCAGCAGTTCCTTTGGCACATCGACATGATTAGCGGTGGCATAAAGTTTTAAGAAAGCTAGCATAGCCACAAGCTGTTCCTTGCCTTTTTTATCCTTAACGAGTTCCATCAAGGCCGCCTTTAACATCGCTCTTGCTTTTTCGAATGACTCCTTCGAGATCCTTGAAGCTCCTCCCGCCATCATCATCTCAAGCCCCAGATTGGCGAATACGTTGGTGCCCAAATATCCCTTAAGATAATCCTCCATCGCCGCCGCATCCCTTTTATCCCCTTCTATTATTGCCTGGCTATTCGCATCATCCAGATCAACGCACCATATATCCGCGTATGCCTTGGCGCCGAAGAAGTCGGCCGCTGTCTTCAATCCGCCCCTCCAGTTGAACGCGTTAACATCCTTGTAGTGATCTCCGGCCCTTGCAACCACGCTTCTATAGTATGCGTCTAATCCCGTCCCCCAATTACCCTTCCCCCAAGCCCCATATGATTGTATCGCTGATCCGGCTAAGCCAGTACCAAAACTTAATCCAAAAACGACGGCTAAATATGATCCTGCAAATGCAAGTCTGCCTCCAGCAGCCGGCAGTATGTTTATGCTGTATTTCTTAAGTACATAAGGAGCGATCACACATGTAAATACATCCGGTGCCATGAAGGCGCCGAAACCGCCCCATGTCCTGAACAATGAATCCTTCCTTACGCCCAGCAGTTCCATCGCATTGTCGAAGCCGGCTTGTGAAGCAAGCCCCGCACCCATTGAGAGAGGATGAGCCGCCTTAAATGTATCTGCTGCCAATGCGCCAACTGACCTTACGCCGACCCTGAACTTTCCACTGGCCGTGAGCGCACCCTTTGCCGCCTGAGGATTGACCGCCGGCATTCTCATCGCCCTTACTTTGTTGATGGCGGCTATTCCGGCTTTGTTGATATTATGTCCCCCCATTATCGTAAGCATGAAATGGAGCGATTCATCCATATCCGGATTATATTTTCTTAACAGATATCCTACGCCGACCATAGTGGCGAACCCGGCTATCATGGGTATAAGATTGACGCCGGCTTCTTTCCTTATGTGGGAGTTCGCTGCTCTAATGATCGCTTCAGCTTTGCTCACGTCGATATTAAGTTCTTTCGCAAGTTCTGGTGCTTTTGCCCTTGCAAGGCCCGAAGCAAGCGTTGTTTCGATCTTTTCAAGTTGCTGCGGCGTCATGGCACTATATTGCCCCACTATTTCCCTTGCCATCATTGCCGTCTTCGTGCCATATCTTGCTTCAATCCTTCTGTAGGATTCTTCAGCTGCCCCCTTCCCCGGCGCGACATATTCACTTATGGCCCTAATTAAGGTTTCCTGTTCCTCGAAGGCTGACGGAGATTTTTCAACAACCCTTTCCGCGGGTCTTTCCGTCGCCGCTGGAGCTTCCGCTTCAACGACAAGATTTGCTGCGCCTACGGCCTTGTTTTCCGGCGCGAACAAGCCGTATCTTGTGGCCTTGGCGTTTTCCCCGAGACTCTCCGCGTGAGCAACGACTTCCTCAAAGCTTCCGAAGGTCTCTCCGTTGAACAGCGTTTCCGTAACATTGATATTTCCGCCGTCATGGTTGGTTATGATAACGGTCCTTGGAGTGCCTTTCTTTACATTGTACTCCGTCAATTTCTTCAGCAGCTGCTCAAGGGATTTAACGTCAAGCTCAACGCCGTCGCCGACAGCTATCAAGTTGACGCCCAATCTCTTCAGCATACCCGAGAACCTTTTCATTCTCGCGGGATCGAGCTTTGCGAAAGCCCCGTTCACTGTTACTACTTCCACTCCACCCTTGCGCAATATCTCAAGTGCCTCTTCCGCTGTGGCAGGCTTTGCTTCCCTTGCGGGAGCGGCTGCAGGATCGGCTTGAGGAGGATTAACGATAACGTCCCTTACGCCCGCGTCCATGCGGCACAGTCTGTCCGACGCTATATCGAGCGTCGCGCTATATGTCCTTAAATAGAGTTCGTGCTGCCCCTGCGCATGGTTGGAATTTGGTCCGGCCTTTAACTCGCCTGATCTTCTTATTTCTTCCTTACCTGAAAGGTATTCTGTTTGGCCCTTATTGATCACTTCATCAATAAGGACCCTTTGAAGCTCGCTCAGGCTCAAAGATATGTTCTTTGCGCCCAACCTCTCGATCACGCTTTCCCTTACTCCATCAACGGCTTTCCCCTGTGACCTCAGCCTGGCGCACACAATTTCCGCTATGGCTTCTGCCGGTGTCTTTGCGTTCCTTATTGCGTCCTTAAGTGTTATGAAGCCGTTCTCGCCCCACATGTGCGGATATTCGATGTTCCCGAAATACTCGCTTGCCATGCTCCTCTGCTCGGCAGATATCTCGGCCTTTGCCTGCGTCATTGCCGCCCATTTCCTGAGGGCTTCATAACCCGCGTCATCAGGACCTATCGATGCCTGATCCGGCGCAAATCCGAACCTCCTTATGAAAGAGACCGCATCGCTTTCACCGTAGTTATTGATAAGGCCGTCGTTGGCAACATTATAGAACCTGTTTATCTCGACCTTGCCCCTGCCGTCGCGGATACGATTGCCTCCGGCTCGGCCCTTTAGTTGCTCTTCCGTGGCACTATCGGTAAGGAAGTTAATGTTAAGCGTGTCGATGTTCTTCCAGTTCGCGCCTCGTCCCGTAAGCTCGGTGGAAACGGTCACGACACCCTTCCCCTTAGCCCCTTCTATCGCCGCCCTGACGGCCGCGTACTCTTTTGCTCCTGTCGCATCAACGCCCACCTGGACGGCTGTGACCGCGCTGCAACTCAATGACTTGGAAGCCGCGAACGCCCTGAACGCTTCCGCGGTCTTCGCGTCTTCAAAGAACAAGAGGACTGATTCGCCGCCCTTTCCCCTGCATATCTCAAGGTTTCGCTCGAAAAGCGCTTCCATGCTCCTGAAGAAAACAGGTTCCCTGACGTCTCTATTGGCCGGGGTGTCCGCGGTCGTTTCGAATACCTCGAACTCGATCCCTTCCCTGCCTTCCGGTATCGCCATCCTTACCTTTTCCGGGGTCGCGGTCATGCCTGTCACTTCCGAGCCCCTTTCAAGCAACAGCCTGTTCAATTGTTCGCTCGTGACAGACGCGTTTGTTGAAGACTTACCTTCCGGTATCTTGCCGAACCTGACCTCGAGCGCCTCATGGAGGCCGTCCTGGAGCCTTTTTCCCTTCGCCCCCTTGCCTCTTTCAATGAGGGTCACTTCGCCCGTTTCCCTGTCAAGGATGACCTCGACATTTTCCTGGTAGCATTCTATCGCAATTATGGAGCGCAGGACCTGCGCCCTCATTTCCGGCGTGCATGATGCAAGCTTTGCCATGCCGGCCTCGGTGAAATATGCTTTCTTGCTGCGCATGTCAACCGTATAGTCAACGCCTTTCACGAGCGATGTTGCCTGGCTGAATGCTGCTATCGGGAGCGCGCCTGAACCTTCCTTTGACCCTGACATTATGTAGTTCTCGCCTCTTACGGTATCATGCTCGTCGCGGACCACTGCATCCGGTAAGTCCCTCCTGAAAACGAACCTCGGATCCGATGCCTGCCAGTTGCTCTCAAGGTCAAATGACTCGCGCGCATCTGTCATATAATTAACGGTTTCCCCGTAAGCAATTCGCTTTTTCCCTAGTTGCTCCATTCCGTCAAGCTTTCCATCTATACATGCGCTAGTTACGCCAAAGAAATCAAGTACAGGCTTATGCATTGTATATGCAGTATTCGCCAGATGATCAATGGAGGTCGTAAAATGAATATTCCTGTTGCCGCGTATAAAGACCCTGCGCAGTATCTCCGCAAGGCTGACATAGGTCTTTCCCATGCTTGTCGGAAGCTTCAAAGAGACAGCCGGCCTGTCGCTAAGTATCTTTGCACCCTGTATCTGATAATCACGAAGGATTATCTCAGCTGTCTCTGTTGGGATCCTACCTTTCCCATCCTTTCCTTCAGGTCTTGAATAGAGCCTTATTACATTGGAGACAAGAGCATCGAACTCGATCTGCAATCCTTCTGGGACAGGTTTGCCCTGCTGTGAATATGTCCTTATTTTCTTAAGCAGCGCTTCCCACCTTTCTTTTAAAGCTGCGTGGCCGGCAGTGAAACCCGCTCTTTCAAGCCCCATCTCAGTCCAGTTCTTTGCTGCCGTACTGACCACTGTCCTTGAATAATCAACGATCTCTTTGGGCATTTTCGTTATTTTTGTCGCTTCCGGAGCGACCACGCCATCATCAACATGCTCCCCGATCTCCGCAGGGAAGAATTCCGCCCTTACCTTGTTCCAGTTCGTCACATCAAGCTCGCTTATCTTCTTATCTTTAAGGAACTTAACGAACCTTTCGGCCATTGATTCGTCCATGCTTCCGTTAAGCGCATCGCGGAGAGCGGGATCAACCGCGATCCCTTCCCTCTGGAGCCTTTCGATGACAGATATCGCTTGCGTTGTCCTTGACGGCAGGCACTGCATATCCACGTTCTTCCTGCCCATGGTCTTGACAAGCGCTTCCATTTGGGCCTTCTGCTCTTCGGGTTTTAGCTTGAAGAGCTCGGGAATGCCTTCTTTGTCAACATAGATAATTATCCTTATCTTGACCTGGCTTATTGGAGCACCTTCTTCCGGAAGCACGATCTCATAGCTGATCGACATATCTTTTGTTCGGGACGGGATATTGGAGAATTCCACGTACCCCACCGGGGCGTCAATGATCTGGCCGTTGACAAGGACGGCTGCCGTTGTTGGCTTGCCGTTCATCGTGAACATTTTTTCAATGATATCCCTATTTCCCTGGAAAGAGGCAAGGTCATTGCCTTCCGTAAAAACTATCCTTCCGTCATCAGTTATCTGCGCCACCGTCCTGAACTGGCTGGTGCTGTAATTCCTGAACACATCACCGGCGACCTCTGAAAGCCTCGGGATGGATGCAACTATATCTATGCCGCTGCTCTCTACTTTACTGGCGATCAGCCCTGCCTTCTCCGCGAAGAACTTCTCGGCCATATCATGGATCCTCTTGTCTATCTCTGCCGCTGACCTTCCATCTCTCATCATTTTGGCGACTTCGATGAGCATCTTCCTCTGGTCAAATACGAACTCCCTCATCAGTATCTCAAGCCCGGTCGGCATGCTTGATTCCCTTATCTGCATGCGCATGCCCTTCACCATTTCGCTCAAGGCGGTCAGCCTGTCATTGGCGTTCAGTTCATTCAAGAGTTTCAGCCATCTTACGCCTTCATTCGCCCAGTATTCCTTTCCGCCCAGTTTCTCTATTGCTTTTCTCACCTTATCTTCAAGCTCTGTGACCTCGGCTTCGGTCAACGTGGTGCCGGGTGTCTTTCTTTCGATAAGGCCCTTTATCTCCTCCTCAAGTTTTGCCAACCCGGAATCAGCATCCCGACCAATGCATTCCAAGAAGTTCTGCCAGTGGGGCATGTTGGGATTGAGGTTCTCAATAGTCCTGCCTTCAAGTACCGCCCTTTTTATCGCGGCAGCGATCTGCGCGCCGAGCCTTTCCCTTAACATTGGCTTTATGATGGTCTCGATTATTTCCTTCTCGGTCATTTTCGGGTTCTTCTTCTTTGCGGCTTCGATCACCTCTTTCATTTGCCTTTGCAGCTCCGGCCTCCTGCATATGCGGTCGAGAACCTTTTCTTCAAGCACTCCCATGTATTTTGACAGCTCGGCGGATGTAAGCTCCGATATCCTGCCCTCAAAAGCGTTCTTTATCTTCATGAACAACTCGGCAGCTTTTTCCCTCTCTACCACCTCCCCTTTATTGTCTACGAATATTATCTTATCTCCGTAGAAATTAAGGGCTTGTGCTTCTGCTTTCTTCCAATTAATATCATGATTGAACATCGCCTTGTATTTGCGGGCGATCTTTTGTTCCATCCTGCTGCGCTTCATTGAAAGTTTGCCCCACATATAACTGCTGAATTTGGTGGACAATCCTTCATCAAGGACAAAGAGCACTAAATTCCCCGCGGCCCTGACCGGCCTTATAGGCCTTCCGCCGGATGGCACTTTGGCGATAGCCATTGACGGGTCCATCTTCCCCGTGGTCAGCCATCGCACTAATGTTCTTATGGGGATACCTATGTACTTCTCGAAGGGGATACTCATGTGCCTCATAAGTGCGGGATTAGCTTTTGTTTCCCACTTCCTGCCAAGCTTTTTATATCTCTTTTCCCTCGGAACAACCATATCAATAACTTTGCCGACCAATCCCACACCCTTCTTAGGCAGCCATTCAAATGCATTGGTTTGCATCTTTATGGTTTCGCGCCCGGCTATGAACCTGGCAAAATTATTCACCATTTTTGTGCTTCTGTATGTGACATAAAGAAAGAAGGCTGAAACAACAGCAAGAACGCCGATCGCGCCTTCGGTATCATTAGCCTTTATCCTCTCTTCTATCATCGATAGCCATGTTCTCGGATCGAATCCGTAGCGCAATATCGCAACATAGTTCCCAAGGAATTTCTTACTGAGAGACTTCCAGTCATTTTTAGACTTAATGTCGAGCGTCATGATATCCGCAGCTAAATCGATGAACATCATACCGAACATCGCTGGCATTACTGCGAACATTCCAACGGTTCCCCCGGCTGACTTCGCGACCCTTCCTGCGAATTTACCCGGGTTCGCCTTTAACCTGGCCGCGGCGCTTGTCAGGAAGACCGACATTGCCGGCGTATAATGATCGTATCCCCCTCCGACATATGAGATAACTTCGGGAGTGGCATTAAGCTGCTCTTTCAGCGCTTTCCATTCTCTTGTCATTTCACTGCCGCTGACCGGAGTGGCAAGGCTTCCCGGATCCCTGTTCGCCCCGAGCACGTCCTCGATGTTGAATGCGGCTATCATAGCCGCGCACAAGTATCCTTCCGCGCTGCTTCCGGCATGCTTTATATCCATCAGCTGATGCTGTCCGTTCCCCCAGGCCTTGGCAAGTTCTTCAATGTCCGCAAGGTTAAAGCTCATCCTGCCGTTTACGAACGTAACCGCCATTCTTTCTTTTCCGGTAAGTTTTTTCTGTATCGCGGAAATAAGGCCGGGATCACGCGCTGCCAGCATGTTCACTCTTTTCTCAAGTTCCCTGAAAGCGACCACGGCATCCCCCACGTTCTCTCCCGTTATGTGGTAAAGGGAGGTAAAGCTGTCCCCGCTTGAAAGCAGCGCCGCCATTCTTTTCCACGCCAGTCCCGAGCTCCTGAACAATAACATGTGCATGTAGAGGCTCATGTTCACCGGGCTGCTGCCCTGTGATTGATACATTGATATCGTGCTGAGCGCGTCGCTTATCGGCCTTTGCCATGATGGGATGTTCTGAGCCGCAAGAAGTTCATCTGTTGTATTTGCTTCTGAGCCGGTCGTCCAAAAACCTCTATTTGGTATTGCGGCACCCAATGCGGTAAGCATGATCTGTGATGTTCCGCCGACCGGCGTGGCGCATATGAGCGACGGCCAGTTTATCTCCGGCCTATTCAGTTTTCTTACGGAAACAAGGACCAGGGCAAGCGCTTTCTTTGCAAGCGTCACGTCCCTGCTTTCTCCGGGATTTATGCTTATGCTGTTGAATTTTTGTCGCGCCCCCAGGACATGATCTATAAGCTCGGTCCTGCTCCTGACGACCGTGCCGTCATCAAGCGTCAACGGCTCATTGGGCCTTAACTCCGTCCCGTCCTGGTCGGTAAGAGGCAGCTTGTCCGCGGACCTTAATGCATCACCGAACCGTGTCTTTATCGCTTCCCAGAACGCCACATCCACGGAATCAGATCCGACGGCCATGATCGCGTTCTGGAGCTCCTTAAGCAAACGCCCTCTTTCTTCCCCGAGCCTGAGCAGCCTGCCGTATCCCTGCGGATCCCTGTTCTTGAAAAGCACCGCAACGGACATGCTGTTCTTTAATCTTTCCTCAGGCGGCAATCCATCATATATCTTCCTGTATTCCCTCCCCTTTTCCGCGATCAACCTCTCATACTCACCGTTTACGCGGTCGAATTCGGCCACCGCGGCGATCATTTCTTTTGCCCTTTCGGGGGAAACAACTGATTTAAGGGTAAGCACTATCGGGGATACCGCGTCATTTATCTTGAGCGTCTGGCGCCGGGTTGCCGCGCCGAAGGCGTCCATTATCTCTTCAAGAACGCTTTTTTCTTCATCATTATTGGTGGAAACCGTTTCCCAGTTCTGCCAGCCGATCCTGCAAAGGATCTTTATGGCTTCATTATATGTGGCGCCAAGAGTAGTATCCTCGAGGAGGCTCCCGAGAAGGTATCCGCCCTTCTCATCAACGACACAATGGCCTTTATATCTGCCCGCTTCAAGCTCAGCCGCCAGTTTTTCCAGCGTTTCGATCGACGCAAGCGAAAGGCCTCCCTTTATCATTTCCAGATTATTCCATATCTTGCTTATGATGCCGCCGATAGCCGGATCGCCGGCAGAAGCCCTTAACAAAACCAGGTTCCTGTCGGACAGGCCGTCGCCTGCTCCGCCCGAAACATCATAAAGCGCCTGCAGCGCGCTCTTCAGCCCGCCGCCCGCGCTGCGTATCGCGATCCTTATCGCCTTCTTTTCCTCGGCACTGATATAGACCTTTATGCCAAACCTTCTGGCATTGACAATCGCGGCTTCCCTTATGTCCGAAGGGCTCAACACCGCCTGGTAAATATTGGTCACCGGCCTGCGCTTTACCTTTATCCCAAGCTTTATCCCGAAGATATATGATCTCTCAATGACATTCTCAAGCCTGCCGCTGACATCTTCCTCGTCTGATCCGGCCGGAAGTTCCGTAGCGCTCACCGCGCTTACCGCCGAAGCCGCCGTTGCCGAAGACTTGCCGGACTCTTCCACCAGGTGCGTTCTTACCTTTGCACTGAAGGCAGTGCTAGCGGTTATTATCACGCGGAGCATCGATCTTCGGTCTATCCCGTCTCCGGCATATGTGTCCCTGCTGCCGTTTGCCAGCTGCTCCCATAATACCGCGAATTGAACATAATGAAGCCTGGCTTGTTCATTGTTCACCTTTCCTTTTGTGGAAGCCTTGAAATAACCCTCAAGCCCCAAAAGGTATTTTGCCATTTCGGGATCATTGATTATCTTCCTTGCCGCGATAGCCGCCCTTGCTATGGCCTCGGGGCTAAAGTTTTTTTCTCCCCTTGAAAGTATGACATAGAGGACTTGCAGGAATTTTTCCTTGTTGTCCTGTCCGGCGATAATGCTCCCTAATACCCTTTCGCACTCTTTTCTTTGTTCGGTAGCCCTCTGAAGTTCAGGGTCATTAAGGTTCACGCGCTCACTGTCATCCTTTTCCTCGCTGAGCTCCTGAGCATGCCTGTTTATGAAGGCGACAAGGTCCTGCAGGATATCATGGCCTTCATACCCGCAGCTGACCAGGAGTTTGCGGTACTCTTCGATCTCCGGGTCCTGCAGGTTGATCTCGGCTTTCAGGGCGCCGCGGTTCGTCCTGTCGAGGAATTCGATAAGCTCATCCGTTGAATCGCTTACGACGCATCCGCGGCTCATTAGCCCCGATTTCACCGAAGCGATGAATTCGTCGTTCTGGACGCGGGATCTATACACAAAAAGAGGATATGTCCTGCCGCCTATCCTCACATCTTCATTTTCGATCAGGAAAAGTTCGTTCTTCGTTGCAACATCGACCCTAAAAGTGAAAATGTCGCGGGGATCGCGCACAAGCGTTAAAAATTCCGTTATCTCCTTGCAGGCGGTCTGTTCATTGCCTTCCTGCTTTACTCTTGCGTCCCTTGACAGCAGAAGGACCCTCAATGAAAAATCATCAAGCCCCTGGCTTGCGGGCTCGTTCTTTAATTGCTCAAATGCTGCCGCGTTGCCCTTGGCATACCTTTCCAGTAAAGCGTCAATGTTCTTGCAGGTGATGTTTTCGCCGTAAAGCGAGTGAAGCAGGTAAAAGGCTCGCCAGTAAGAGGTCTTTGCGTTAACCCTTATATATGTATATTTGCCTGTATCGGGGTCCTTCAGTATGGCTATAGGATTTTTGGCGCCCGTCCTTACTCCCACATAGTAGGACCTTTCCGCCTGGACGCTCCTAATCCTCTGGCTTGACCTCTGCTCTAATATCTCACTGAGCTGGACCATCTATTCCCCCTCGTTTGCTTCTAATTATTCGGCTGGTAGCCCTGGGAGTCCTGGCGCAGCACTTGCTCCATTACCGGTTGCCGGTGCGGCTGGCACGGGTGCTGCTGGTACAGGTGCTGCTGGTACGGGTGCTGCTGGTACGGGTGTCGTGACGCCTGCCCTTCTTAATATCTCATCTGCCGCCTGAGTGCCTCTGGCCCCTGCAGCCTCGTATTCCGCTTTCTTCTCTGCAGCAAGTCTCTTTGCCGCATCAATATTATCCTTGACCCGATTAACATCAGCATAAAGCCTATTCAATCCCGGAGAGAACTCGGGATAATCCACTTTTAGAACGGTTATTAAGTCTAATGCGGCCTGTGGCTTTATCGTTCCGCTGTTAAGGTCGGACAGGACATTATTCACTTTCCCGATAAGTTCTCCTGCTCTTCCGCTCGCAACGGCAGGAGCCGGCGCCGTTTCCGCTGCTGCAGCAGGCGCGGCTTCCCTTGTCTTCACGTACGCCACAATGCTTTCTTCCGTAAGCGCGCCGTCAAGTTCCGGCAGGTTTCTTTCTGTGCCAAGGATCCTGTCTCGAAGCTCCTTGGGAAGTTTTGCCATCAACGCAAGCGCCGCAAGGAATCGGCTCATTTCATCTGCCGCCTTTTCCGCATCCTCTTTGACAAAAGGCTGGTTTGCCGCCGGGGCATAAAGCTTAGTGTCATTAGTTAAATTTGCGACTTGAATGCGTGCGATCATCGCGAATTTTTCCCTCACAACAGGATGTAGCCTTGCGTCCACGCCCGCAAGTAGCGTTCCGAGCGTTATGGTGGTTGATTGTGCCGGATCCGTTGCGATCGTAACCAATGTCCCGAGCGCGCCTTCTCTTATCTTTGTGGCAGCGCCCGCAACGGCTTCGATGTCCCTGTTCTCAAATACTGTGTTCTCATCATTGTATATCCTTATCGCTTCAGCTATCGCTTTTGATCTCTCGCCGCCGAATACCCCTTTCAGGTCCGTGGCCAGCAAATAGTCCGCGAAAACAGTTATGACCCTGTTGAATTCGGTTATTTCCACGGCCGTAAATATCCCATCGCCTCTTGAAACGGTGAAGAACATGCCGTTGTCTATGATGTCGGCGAGTTTTCTTGTTATCGTTCCGTTCTGGAGCGCTGCATCCACCTCTTCCTTGCTCACTACGTTGTCTGAGTTGGCATCTATCGCCCTGATGAAAGCTTCGGTCGAGCTGAATGCCATCTTTTCGTTGACCCTTCCCAAAAGATAAGTTGCCTGCGTCGTCAGGACCGACTGGAGATCATTTTGGCCGATAGCCAGATTTTGGGCAAAAGCCGGATCAGAGCCCATTCCGACAAGTACGCTAATGAACCTATTCCTGTTCCCGCCGGTAATAAAAGCGTCGAATCTAACATCCTCTCTGACCAATCTGCCGATCCTTGCTTTCAAATCACTTGATAATGTGGTTGCGTTAAGTGCTTCCCTGAATGCCTCATAACTGATATATCTTTTTACTCTTCCCGTTAAATATTGAGCATATTGCGGATCACTCTGTGAAATAATATGTTTCGAAGCAGCCATCATCTCGTCCAATGTTGACATTGCGCAAAGGTGGCAGCCGCCGGACGAATAATTCTGCGCTTTTAATTCCCTGATCGCATTATCAAGGACGGCCTTTAGTTTTGCTTTATCAGCCGCGCTTATATTATTATCGGTTATGAATTTCTCAAATGCCAACCTGATCTCATCGGCAGTAACTCCACCCCCGAGGATCTGTGCCATTTCATCAAAGCTCATATCCGGTGCGGCAGGCTGTACTGCTGGAACCACTGGCGCGACGTACTCTCTTGCACCATTTGCATCAATAACATATATCTTGCCGTTAACATCGCCATTAGCAAGTCCTCTCAAATAGCCATTTAGCCTGAAAGGAGCGATGTCTTGCCCAAAAACTTCTACGAGAGCGCCTTGAACGGTCTTGCCTGCAATCGGAGTTCCGGTCGTTAGATCGCAAACCTCGAGCTTGACTTCGCCTGTGCCAGACGCCCTTCTAATAACGTAGCTGCCGATCCTCAGTTCCTTCAGCCCTCTCTCAAAAAGATCGACGACCTTCGTCATTGAGCCCTTGTATCCCTTCGCTTCATCAACTGAATCAATGAACACCCCGTTTCCATTCTGTCCGATTATCATTACCATTCTTATCTTCCTCCTTATTAAACAAAAAAAGGTAGCCTGTTTTAGACTACCTTTGATCATACGCTCAAATAAATTAAGCTAGTTTAAACAGGCAAACTTCGCTCAATTTCCGATTACATATATATATCGTAGTAGCATGCTAAAAACTTGCATGCCTACCTCAAAAAATCCATAAGGCAAATAAGGCTTAAAAGGGGGTATTTTTACCCTTTATTTCAGCCATATTTCGGACGCTTTAATGACGCTTAGGAAGTTCATTAAAATGCCCAGGTAAAATATAAAGTAATTCGACAGCATTTTTATCCTTTCTTCTTTCCTAAATACAAGAACAAAGCAACAGCCCGCTTCTTGCCAAAGCTGTACTTCTTCTAGATATATATTCGTAGGCAAAAGGGGAAAACTTGCATCACAAAGAAAGTTTATGTCCCTGTTGAAATTCAATTCACATGTCGAAATCAACTATATCTCAATCATCTAAATCCTTCTTATTAGCATTAGGATCCCTTGGCAGGCAAATTGCATTGAATAATGTTAAATGCCAAATTTCAAATATCAAATGAATCGGGAAAAAATATCAAAATCCAAATATGATATTGGCGAAAGAGCCATTGTTTTTGCGGTAAATTGCAGAAAAATGACGGATAATCTGCCAATTTGTCAGAAATTTAAGGAATACGGAAAACAGCTTATCAGATCAAGCTCATCGATAGGAGCAAATATTGAAGAGGCTGATGGGACATTATCAAAAAGGGACTTTGTCAATAAGATGGCGATCGCAAGAAGAGAAGCAAGGGAATCAAGGTATTGGCTAAAATTGATAAAAGCGTGCGGAATGGGGAATAAAGAGGATATCGACAACGGAATTGATCCTCTTATTCAAGAATCCTATGAGCTAATGCTGATATTGAGTAGTATTGTTAATAAGGTCAGGACTTCCTATAAGGCGTGATTTGATTTGTCATTTGGATTTCAACGATTCATTTAGATTTTGAGTTTTGGATTTTGGATTTATTTCTGTATCATTGTCCCTATGCCGCTATTTGTGAATATTTCCAAAAGGAGCGCGTGCGGTATCCGCCCGTCAATTATGTGGACCTTCTCCACCCCTGCTTTTATCGCCGAAAGGCCGTAATTCGCTTTCGGTATCATCCCCCCCGAGATCACCTTCCGCTTTATGAGAGATGATATTTTCTTTGAATTGATCGATGTTATCAGCCGCCCCTTGTCGTCCAGCACACCGCGCACGTCGGTCATGAATATGAGCTTCTTGGCGTTGAGGATCGAAGCGATAGCCGCCGCTGCGGCATCAGCGTTGATGTTGTATCTCTTCCCGTTCTTCCCGGTCCCGACGGAAGTTATGACGGGGACTTTCCAGTCTTTTAACGTTTTGTATATCCTGCTCTTCTTTATCCCGTCCACATCGCCGACATATCCAAGGTCGATCCCTTCCATGACAAGTTTTCTTGCCTTGATAAGCTTGCTCTGGCTAGTGAACGCCGTAGCCCTGCCGCCGTGCTGCTTTATCTGTTCCACGATCTTCCTGTTCACTTTTGCCAGCACCTTTGACACGACCGCGATCGCTTCTTCGCTTGTCTGCCGCATCCCCTTGATGAACGAGGACTTGATCTTCTTTTTCTCAAGTACCTGCGTTATCTCCTTGCCTCCGCCATGGATGACCACAGGATGCATACCGACAAGGTTAAGCAGCGCGATGTCCTGCATCACCTTGTCCTTGATGTCCTCGTCGACCATGGCCGCCCCGCCGTACTTGATGACTATGATCTTCTTGCGGAACTTCCGCAGGTACGGAAGCGCCTCGATCACCATTTCAGCTCTTTTTATCAGATAATTGAACATCTTATTCCCCTTATTCCTGTCATTCTGAGCCCCGAGCCTGTCGAGGGGCGAAGAATCTATAAACTTAATTGTATCATGCCCCATCCCCAACACAGATTCTTCACTTCGTTCAGAATGACATCCTCCCCTCCAGACTCTTCGCGGAGTTTACCCTGAGTCCGTAGGACGAGGGGCTCAGGGTGACCCCCTCTTTTCCTTATATACTTAGGTCGTATACTTCGCGTTTATCTTGACGTAATCATAGGTAAGGTCGCATCCCCAGGCGGTAGCGGCGCCCTTGCCAAGGCCGATCTCCGCCATGATGACGATCTGGTCCTTCTTCATGTAATTCTTCAATGCGACATCATTGAAGTTCACGACCCTGCCGTCACGTACGACTTCATGCTCGCCGATGAACAGGTTCACGCGGTTGGGATCAATCTCCGCTTTTGAATACCCTATCGCGGCCATTATCCTTCCAAAGTTCGGGTCCTGCCCGAACATCGCGGTCTTTACCAGGTTGGATCCGGCCACCGACTTGGATATCTCGGCGGCATCAGCAACGCTCTTGGCTCCCTCTACCCTTACCTCTATGAGCTTGGTCGCGCCTTCTCCGTCGCGCGCTATCTCTTTCGCAAGTTGCTTGCATACTTCCTCTAACGCGCTGTAAAAGACGGCTTCGTCCTTCCTTTTCATCCTTCCGCACTTTGACATCCCGTTCGCGAGCGCGAAAACACAGTCATTCGTGCTCGTGTCCTTGTCGACCGTTATCATATTGAAAGAGGCATCCGCCGCCTTCTTCAGCATCCTTCCGAGCGCCGGGCTTTTCACTTCGGCATCCGTCGTTATGAAACAGAACATTGTCGCGTGCCCCGGAGTGATGCCAAATCCATACTTGAGCGCGTACTTTGACCGCGGAGGCACAAGGTCAGGGTGTATCATGCCCGATCCCTTCGCGATACCTCCTATGCGCACCGGTTTCTTGTTTATCATTATCTGGACGGCTATCTCCTTGCGCTTGAGGTCGGTCGTAAGTATCGCATCGGCCGCGTCCGCGCTTCCTGCCTTTGACAGCTTTTTGCCCAGGCTCCTCATCCCTCCCAGTATATTATCCATCGGCAGGGGCTTGCTTATCGTTCCGGTCGAAGCGACAAGTATCTGTTCCGGGGGAACGTTCAGCATGGAAGCCGCCGCAAAAGCCATCTGTTTCGCGTCCTCGATGCCCTTATGGCCGGTGCATGCGTTTGCACAGCCCGCGTTAGCTATTATCGCTCTTGCCTTCCCCGATGAAATATGGTCCTGGCTCACGATGATCGGAGCGGCTTTAACTTTATTGGAGGTGAACAATCCCGCGGCGCTCGCCGTGACCTCGGAATAGATCAGCGCAAGGTCCTTTTTCCCTGATTTCTTTATGCCGGAAGGAATGCCTGCGGCCAGGAACCCCTGAGGTGCGGTAATACCCCCCTTAATTATCTTCAACTTATACCCCTCCGATCATTTTTACGGATACAAAGGCACATCGCCGAGGCCTACATCTTCGGGAAGGCCAAGCAGCAGGTTCATGTTCTGGACCGCCTGCCCTGACGCGCCTTTGATAAGGTTGTCTATGGCGGAAATGACTATCGCCATTTTTGATCGTTCGTCGACCTCAACAGCGATGTCGCAGTAGTTCGTACCGCATACATACTTTGTTGACGGAAGCTTGTCCTTCAACACGCGGATGAACTTCTTGCCCTTATAGAAGTCCTCATAAAGTTTTGTAAGCTTCTCCTTGTCAGCATCCTTCTTCAGCTTGATATAGATCGTCGCGAGGATACCCCGCGTCATGGGGGTAAGGTGGGGAGTGAACACTATCGATACCTTTCCTTTGGCCGCGTTTCCGAGTTCCTGTTCGATCTCGGGCATGTGACGGTGCTTGGACACATTGTAAGCTGATATGCCCTCGTTGCATTCAGGGTAATGTGTTTCCTGCGTCAGCGTCTTCCCCGCCCCCGAAATACCCGATTTCGCGTCGATAATTATCTCACCTTCATGGATCTTTTCATGCAGGATCGGGGCCGCGCCGAGTATCGATGCTGTCGCGTAACATCCGGGATTGGCCACTATCTTTGCCCCTGTTATTTTGTTCAGTTCCGGAAGTCCGTAAACAGCTTCCTTCAACAGCTCCGGGCTTTTATGTTTTACTTTATACCAATCCTCAAAAACGTTCACGTCCTTAAGGCGGAAGTCGGCCGAGAGGTCGATAAGTTTTTTACCGGCGGCGATGATATCACCGGCCACCTCCAGCACTTTGCCGTGAGGAAGGCAAGAAAAAACAATATCCACTGTTTTTACAAGGCTCTTGATATCCGGCTGCTGGCATACGATGTCCGTAAGCCCCGTCAAATGCGGATAGACATCCGACAACTTCTTTCCCTTGTGCGTTTCCGACGTCACCCATTCAATATCCGCTTCCGGATGACGCAAGAGCAGCCCCACAAGGCCGATGCCCGTATAGCCCGTTCCCCCGATTATCCCGACTTTTATCATGTTATTTCTCCTTCTCTTACCTTTCTGAGTCCTTCGCATCCGTCATTCTGAGGGAATCCTTCGTTCCACTCAGGATAAACTCCGTGACCGCCTGCCTGCCCTGTCTGCCGACAGGCAGGCGGCAGGCAGGAAGAATCTATTGACTTAATTGTATCATACCCCTACCCCCAACCCAGATTCTTCATTTCACTCAGAATGACCCCCACGCCCCTTCAATGATACCGTTTTACTTTGAACCTGAACAGCTCAACCGGCTCGGACTTATCTATCCAGGCCTTTTTCCTGCACATCTCGATCTGCTGTTCCGGCGTGTGCATGCCCTCAAGATCAGGGAGCAGAAGCCCTTTCTTCCCTCCCGAAACAACTATCACGCCGTATATCTTCGCGTCAAGCTCCGAAACATCCTTGACCTTTTCGGCCTTTCCGAGGACATCCACGGAAACTTCAAGCCCCTCCAGCTCAGCGGCCTTTATCGGCGGGAACCTGGGGTCCTGCGTGGCCGCTGCAACAGCATTAGCGATTATCTCCTCCGCAACGTTTGTCTTTGTCGGGACCATTGTCCCGATGCAGCCCTTGAGCCCGCCTCCACCGTGTATGCTCACAAAAACGCCTGCCTTTTCCTTCATTTCCTCCGAGAGCAACGGAGGCGGCTCTATCCTCTTTCCGTCTTTAACGAAAGTGTTTATAGCCCTGACCGCCAGTTCAACAAGAGGATGCATTTCTATGTCATGACCTCAAAAGCGGCTACCATGTAGCCGACGCCGAACGGACCTTCATATGAAAGGACCTGCGGCTTTACGCTTAAGCCCGACAAGGCCCCCATAAGTATTATTATTGAACGGAGGCCGCATTCACCCGCCTTTTCGACAAGCGCGGGATCAATGTTCATGATGCCCTCCGCGTCGTTATTCTTCACGAGCTCGATCATCTTCTCATCGAACTTATGCGCTTCCGGATTGTATCCGGCCGGCGCGTCAAGCGTAAGCCTGTGCGACATGTCGCCGCTGGCGATCACCGCGACTTTTTTCCCCAAGTTCTCCGACGCCGTCCTGATGGCTTCGCCGAAACTGAAAAGCTCTCTGTAATTGATGAAAGCCAGCGCGATCGGCACTATCGGCTTCCTGAATCCCGCCATGTAAGGATAATACAGCGGCACGATTATCCCGTGGTCAAGAAAAGACTCGCCTATCTGGGCCACGGCTATGTTCTGCCTTTTTGCCTCCTTGATGATCTCGTTACCCAGGTGGTAATCGCCCTTAAATGAAAGGCTCGGCTTAGGTGCGTTAAAGTATCCCATGTTGCCCTCAAAAACATGGCTCGTATATACAGGGATGGATACCTGTGAAACGCTCCCGTGCGGCGTTATTATGACCACCGAATCAATGTCCCTGTCTTTCATCTGCCGCCCAACCTCTTCAAGAGCCTTCTTGGTCTTTGCCACTTCCTTGATCCTGTCCCCGCCGACGACCGGTACAAGAAGAGGCGGATGCGGAAGAATAGCGCCGTAAACTACCGCCAAACAAATCACCTCCGAAATTTAAGTTATGATATAATATCCGAGTTTAAACTTCAAGGGGACGGCGCTTGCCGATAAAAACACGGGGTAACAAATGACATTAAAGATAGGTGTCTCCGGTATAAGGGGGATCGTCGGAAGATCCCTTACAAGGGAAGTATCGTCAGGTTTTATCAAGGCTTTTGCCGCTTTTGTCGGGAAAGGAATGGTGATCGTCGCGAGAGACACAAGGGCTTCGGGTAAAGCGCTTGAAGATCTTGCCGTGTCGGACCTTACATCGCTGGGAATCAACGCGATAAAAGCCGGTATATGCCCCACCCCCACGGCGCTATTCATCGTGAAAAAACTGAAATTGAACGGCGCCGTCATCATAACCGCAAGCCATAATCCTCCGGAATGGAACGGATATAAATTCGCTTCTAAAAATGGCGTATTCCTCAATGCCGGCGAAAATAAAAGATTGATCGGCATTTACCGCTCTGGAAGATCCAAAATATCAGGGAAAAAGGGAAGCATAATAAATTTGAGCGACCCTTTCGAGTGCCACATAAAAGCGGTCCTTACAAGCGTCGATGCCGGCAATATTAGGCGGAAGAAATTCAAGGTGGTCCTCGACAGCTGCAACGGCGCGGGATCACTGATAACAGTAAGGCTCCTGAAAAAACTGAACTGCAGGGTGGTGCCGCTTTTTACAGATCCGTCCAAGGACTTCCCGAGGGGCGCGGAGCCTGTGCCGTCAAACCTTCACGCGCTATGTGCTAAAGTGAAAAAAGTAAAAGCTGACATCGGCTTCGCTCAGGACCCTGACGCCGACAGGCTTTCCATAGTCGATGAGAAAGGAAGAGCTATCGGCGAGGAGTATTCGCTTGCTCTTTCAGCGATGCATGTTCTTTCGCTTTCCGGACCAAAGGCAAAAAGAAAGATCGTGACCAACCTGTCAACAAGCATGATGATCGACGATGTCGCAAAAAAGTACGGCGCACGTGTCATAAGGACAAAGGTCGGAGAGATCAATGTTGTCGAAAAATTGATGAAAGTAAAAGCGATCATCGGGGGCGAAGGGAACGGCGGGATAATATATCCGAAAGTCCTGGCCTCAAGGGACAGCCTTACGGGAATAGCTCTTATCCTGGGGCTGATGGCCGATCGGAACAAAAATATATCCGCCATCGCAAGCGAAGTTCCGAAATATCATATGGTCAAATCAAAGATCCTCTGCCGCTCAAAAAAGGACGCTCAGAGGATCATCAACAGAGCAAGGTCGCTTCGCGGCAATGGGAAGATAAGTTCAATTGACGGCATCAAAGTGATATTCAGGGATTCCTGGATCCATGTCAGGCCTTCCAACACGGAGCCGGTCATAAGGATCATCGCGGAAGGAAGGAACAGGAATGCAGTCGAGGAACTTTTAAGATCGCTTGGATCCTAGCCGATATCGGATATGGAATCTTTTGGGACATCAAGAAGCTTCGCCAGGTCCTCACCGGCAAGACGCGTCTTGTCCCTGAACCGCAGGGCGACCTCTTTAAGCAGGCCCGTTTCCGCAACGCTCATCGGCGCTGTCTCCCCGATCTCATATGACAGTTTTCTGAATATCATCCTGTAATCGACCGGGAAGCTGTCCATGCCAAGTATATCCGAAGAACAGTTCATGACGGCCGGCTCCAGCAGCGACTCAAGCTCCTTGATATTGCCGGGCCAATCGTATGACATGACCGTACCAAGCAGGTCGGTTGAGACGGCAGTGATCGCCTTGCCGTAGATCCTGCAGTACCTGTCCAGATAAGATTTAAGGATCACCGGTATATCCTCGCGCCTTTCCCTGAGCGGCGGCACATGGATCTTCGAGAAAATGTCCAGCAAATGCATCCTGTCCAGCTCCAGCATGTCCTCAATACGTCCGACCGAGATCATTATCTTTATCCTGTCTCCAGGGGACTTTTTAAGCGTCTTTTCCAGGTACTTGAGGATGCTCTCCTGAAAATGCCTGTCAACGATATCGAAGTTCTTGAGCAGCAGTGTTCCGCAGCATTCCCCGCCTGCGGTCTCCTTTCCCGAAACCAGCTCCTGGATCATCGCCCAAAAATAATTTTCCGAGGATTCTTTTTTGAAAGAAGAAAGATCTATCGCGTCAAATCTCAGGTCCTGCCTGCCTGTCTGCCGACAGGCAAGACCGGCAAGCAGGCGCTTTCCCCTGCTGTTCCAGTGGATTATTTCGGCCAGGACCGTCGCGTCTATCCCCTGCTCGCAAATGAAGATGATGTCGCTTTCCTTCTCGGTCTCTTTTTCCATGTTCCCCAGCATTTGCCTTATCTTTGCGCTGGTCCCTTTAAGCCACTCGCAGTTCTCAATGCCCTTCGGGAATGCCGTGAAACGCCTATCCTCTCCTTTGAGGTTCTCCTTGACGGCAATTATCAGTCTGTCGATCTGCAGTGGCTTTTGTATAAAATTCGCGGCACCCAGCTTGGTGATACTCACGGCGTCCCGTATCGTGGCGGTATCAGAAATTATCAATATCTTCGAATGGGGGGAAACCTTCCTTGCCCTTTCGAACATATCGCGGTCCTCCTGCCTGCTGAAATCGCAATCAAGCAGCATAAGGTCCGGGCTTTCGCTTACCACGGCCTCAAAAAGCTCGTCCGCTCCTCCGAAACAAAGAACCTCATGATCCGTACCCAGGCTTTCTGATATCCTGGATAGGAGGTTTTGATCATGCCCCATTGCATAAATTTTATTCTTCATGACTTATCCGGTCTTAAAGTATATCCTTTATTGCTCTACAGGTAAAGTGACCGTAAAGGCCGTGCCTTTGCCCACTTCGCTCGCGACCTCGATCGTGCCCTTGTGCCCGTCTATTATGCTGTGCGCTATCGTCAGCCCTAGCCCTGTCCCGCCGTGCTTTGTCGTGAAAAAAGGATCGAACAGCCGCTTTAAGTTGTCCCTTGATATGCCGTGCCCTGTATCGGATATCCTCACGACGATATTCGAGCCCTTTCTGTCCTTGCCGGGACCTTTTTGCACTGAGATCTCCAGATCGCCGCCGCTTGCCATAGTCTGGATGGAGTTGACGATCAGGTTCGAGAACGCCTGCAATATCTGGGTGTAATCCGCCATTATCTCGGGAACTTCCCCAAAATCCCTTTTCACTTTGATATTGCTGTCCTTTATCTGTTCATCATAGACGTCCAGCAGTTCTTCTATGACGGCCGTGATGTTGCATTTCCTGAACTTGGGCTGCGAAGCCCTTGTAAAGCTTAAAAGGCTCTCGACTATCCTGTCCACTCTTGCTATCTCTTTGGGTATTATCTCCGCGAATTTCTTCCTGTACTCCTCATCCTTGTACCTTTGCGGCAGCAGCTGCGCGAACACCTTTATGGATGAAAGAGGGTTCTTTATTTCGTGGGCCATCCCCGCGGCCATTGTGCCGACGGCGGCCAGCTTGTCGGACTGCCTTACCTTGCCCTCGAGCGTCTTCATCTCGGAAAGGTCCGAGAAGGTGAAAAGCAGGCCGCTCTTTTCTCCCGCGCTGTCCTTCAATATCACAGAATTGAAGCTGACCGGCATAAGGTCCCCTTGCGGTCTTGCCACATGGCTTTCTACGTTCTCTTTCTCTGCTCCGGCAAACGAGCCCGCGATCAGGATCTTAACGGACGGGCTCTTTTCAAAGATATCCTTGATGTCCCTTCCTTCTATCTGCTCCCTGCCCAGGCCGGTAACGCCCTCGAACGCCTTGTTGAAAGTGACCACCCTTCCGGAAAGGTCCGTGCTCACGACGCCGCTTTTCATGGACTGAAGGATGTTCTCACTGTAATTCTTCATGCTCAATATCTCTTCGTAGAGCCTCGCGTTCTCAAGCGCTGTCGCCACCTGGTTGGACAGCGTGGACAACAGATGAAGGTCCTCCTCCGTGTACATATCGGCTGAAAGTTTGTCGCCCAATGCGAACATGGCCATGAGCTTGTCGTTCAAGATGACCGGGACCCACACTGTCATGCCCAGTCTCTCGATCTCGGCCTTCAATTTACCGAGTTCTCCGGCAGGGCCGGTCTTTTCTATTTCTGAACCCAGCTCATCGGCCACAAGCACGGACCGTTCCGCCTGAAGATGGGTGATTATCATGCTGGCCGCGTCAATCTTCATCGCTTTATATTGAGGGAACCTGCCCCCCTGTTCGACCGGAACGCTCCTGAATATTTTTTGGCCGCCGTCAAGCACAAGGAAAGAAGCCTCGCTCACCTTCAATATGTCGCCAAGTCTGTCGATGATATACTTTGCAAGCTGTCTTATCCGCATCACGGAGGCCAGCGCGCGGCTCATCTCTCCGAGGGTGTTCTGGTAATCGTATCTTGCCCTGAAGAACAACCTGTCAGCCAGGTCCCTCAAAGTTGCGAGCACCGGCTGGTACAGGGCCGTCACGGCGATCGATGCCATCCCGATGACGAACAGGGACCCGTATATCCCCATCGCTCCCAGATATCTCTCCGATATAACGAGTGAAAACGAATACGCCGCTATTATCAGGACCGTCAATGCCGTATACATCAGGGCGGACTGTATGACGAATTCAATGCTCATCAGCCTGTGCCTTACGATCGAATACGCGATGAAGGCGGTCATTATCACCACGGAAACAAGCCCAAGCCTGTGGAATTCGCTTATCCCGTATATTGACGGCAATATCGAGGTTATCATGATCCAGGCAAGGCCCGATATTGCCGCGCCAAGGAAAAGGTATCCTATGCGCGCCTTCTTGATGCCGCGTGCCGACCTGTATTCGGTCGACAGGTTGTAAAGAGCGTATATCGTATAGGAAATAAAATAGATCATGAAAAGCGAATACAGCGGGCCGTACAACAGCTTTACGCCCCATTCCATCAGCTCAACATCATGAACGATAAGGTTGAGCGGCGAGAACAGCAGGAACATCAGCCCGGGGGCAAAAAGAAAGAACCTGCGCAGGAAAGTGAAATTACCGAGCCTTCCAAGGAAGGCCAGCGTGTAATAAAGGAAAGTGCTGGGGATAAGGGCCGCGCCGATGAACGCCATTTTATTCCAGAACAAGGCCTGTTCGGCGCTTTCGGACCTGTTGGTGAGATAATCGCAAAGGATCCATATGGCCACAAAACATGTAAAGGCCGCGAATGTCCTGTTAACTCCGCTCTTTCGGTCCACGAAAAGGACAAAACATCCCAAAGAGACCGTAGCGGCGAATGAAACGAACAGTATGAAATTGTTGATCCCGAGAAGGCTATCGCTCATTTTTGCAGATCTCCTCCAGGAGCGCAAGTTCTTCCCTGGTGTTGACGCCCAGCGCTTCCGTCGGGTCATCCGTGCTGAACGCCAGGACCTTCCTGCCGGAAGATGCGAGCATGCCTATCACGTCCGTCAAATAATATTCCTGCTGCGCGTTCTTGTTCTTTAGCTTCGGGAGTGTTTCGAACAGGTCCTTGTTGTTGAAGCAATACGTTCCCGTGTTTATCTCCCTGATCATCAGTTCCTCTTTGCCGGCATCCTTCTTCTCGACTATCCTTAAAAGTCCGCCATCCCCGCCCTTTATTATCCTTCCGTAAGCATTGGGATCATCAAGTACCGCGGTAAGGACGGAGGCCGACGCATTGTTCTTAATATGGTAATCCATCAATTTTTTCAATGTCGCGGGCTTTATCAGTGGGGCGTCCCCGTTAAGCACAAGTGTTGTTCCGTTGAAGTCTTTGAGCGCTGGTCCGGCCTGCGTGACAGCGTGTCCCGTACCGAGCTGGTCGGCCTGATGGACGAATTTTACTTTAAGGTCCGCGCAGGCCTCTTTAACAAGCTCATGCCTGTAGCCGACAACAATATATATGTTCTCGTTAAAGCCTGCCTTGTTCACGGCCTCCACAACCCATGAGATCAATGGCTTGCCGCAAATGCGGTGGCATACCTTTGGCAGGTCGGAGTTCATCCTGACCCCCTTGCCCGCCGCAAGAATGATTACTGCTGTTTCCATGTTTTTAATATGCCTTTCAACAACGTAAAGCATTATAATTTCATATTGCTGAGCCGTCAATGCATACCCGTTATGCTAGGGCTCAATAAGGAGGGTCATTCTGAGTCCTTCGGCTTTGTCATCCTGAGCCCTTCGGCTTTGTCATCCTGAGCCCTTCGGCACTGTCACCCTGAACGAAGTGAAGGGTCTATTACCTTCCCTGCCTCAGGACAGGCTCCGCGAAGGATCTGCAATTCTCAACGCCTCAGGGTAAACTCCGCGAAGGATCTGCAATTCTCAACGCCTCAGGATAAACTCCGCGAAGAATCTGGGGTGGGGAAGATAATAGATTCTTCGTCCTCGACCTTCGGTCGAGACTCAGAATGACGGATGCGAAGGGCTCAATAAGGCTTATTGTGCCCTGTGTTCCAATGCCTATCAATATATCATTGAACAATATTTGATAATCAAGTATAATTTTATGCGTATTCCAACGAAAGCCTTAATTATCAAGGAAAAGCTGATAAGGAATAAAGCTTAATTGAAAACTTACAGGGATATATTTAAGAAGATGTCCTCAATGCTGTTGCCGGCGATTGCCATACGGTGCTTCTTATTTTTCACGCTTTTTACGTTATTTTCCCTTATCCCCTCACAAGCTTACTCAGCCGGACAATGGCATATCGAAACGGTTGATGCTACTTCAGTAAGTGGCGGTTTTGGTGTCTCTCTCGCGCTGGATAGCAGCAGCCGTCCGCATATTAGCTATATGGATCATTATTATGGCGGAATAAAACAGAACCTCAGATACGCATCATGGAACGGAACAAGCTGGGATATTCAGGTAGTGGAGAATTGCAATATTTATAGTGCGAGTTCTACCTCTCTTGTAATAGACGGTCTTGACAATCCGCATATCAGTTATGTGTACGCTGTTGATCCTGTTGCATGTATTTTTACTCTCAGATATGCGTCATGGAATGGGAGTTGGAATATCCAGACCGCGGATCCAGTCTTAGGTTCTGATATACCTTATGTTTCTCTCAAATTAGACGGCAGCGGTAATCCGTGTATCGCTTACGTGGTTCGCGATGGAGCAAAGTACCTTCTCAAATACGCGTCATGGGAAGAAACAAGCTGGAATATTCAGACAGTGGAAGCCACGTCCTATTTTACCGCTCTCTCACTGGACGGCAGCGGCAATCCGCATATCGCTTACATGTTGTGGGATGGAGCAAAGTACCTTCTCAAATACGCGTCATGGGAAGAAACAAGCTGGAATATTCAGACAGTGGAAGCTAACTTAGGCAACAAAGGAAGTTATTGCTCTATCAAATTGGACAGCAGCGACAATCCGCATATCAGTTATGTTGATTCTACAATGAATACTCTTAAACATGCTTCATGGAACGGTACAGGGTGGGATATTCAGTTAGTAGCTCCATCACAAGGAGTGAGCACATCTCTCGCATTAGACAGCAATGGTCATCCATATATCAGTTATACATATAGTATAGGGGACCATCTCAGATGTGCGGCCTGGAATGGTACGACATGGGAATCTCAAATAGTCGATACTGCGGAGAGCGTTGGGTATTACTCATCTCTCGCGATAGACGGCAATGGCAATCCGCATATTGCTTATTCCGATTTTTATAATGATGCTCTCAAATATGCGTCGTGGGAGGCAGAGCCGTTGGGAGGCAGTCTCGGCGGGATTAAGGTCACCATCGAGGCCCCGTCATTGCCGGGAATAACGCTTGATGCGGGGACAAAATATATCATCAGCTGGGAAGCAACAAGTGACAACGGTTTTCCGCCGGGCGGAGATTATATTTCGATCTATTTCTCATCAAACGAAGGTGCCAGCTGGTCAACGATAACTACCCTTGAAGAGAACGATCCGGGAACGAGCTCCGGCACTTATGAATGGACAGTGCCCTACCTGGAATTCAACAATAAGTGCCTTATATCTATTGAAGCCACGGATACAAGTTTGTATAAAGCGTACGATATTTCGGATAATACATTCAAGATCAAGATAATGCTTTTAACGGTATATGTTTCCGTAACGGGCTCCGATATAACAGGCACGGGAACATCCTGGGGTACCGCGTTCCAGACATTACAAAAAGGCCTGAATACTGTTTTACCCGGCGGATCCGTGTTACTTACCGGCGGAACATATACAGGGCCCGGCAATTACAATGTTTTATGGCCCGCCTACACCGGTATCACCCTCCAGGGGGCTGGATTGGGCTTTACGATAATTTCCGCGGAAGCGCTTGGCAGAGCCATAAAAGTCGGCAATGCGGTCCAGCTTTTCATAGAATCGCTCACTATCAGAGATGGCGAGGTGTCGGACGGGGACGGAGGGGCTATCTATCTTTCCCCGGGAAGCTCGCTCTGGCTCGAAAATGTCAGGATGTCAGGAAATAAAGTGGTGTCAATAGAAGGGCATGCAGGAGTGATCTCCTCTGTCGGGTCCAATGTTTACGCGCTTAATTCCCAGTTCATCCGGAATCAAAGCGGCAGGGCTTGGTCTCCAGAGCACCAATCCGTTTATGCTCATGGCGGGGTTGGACACAAAGGCGTATGGGAGGTGAACAACTGCCAATTTATATACAATTATGCTTTTGGCAACGGGGGAGTGTTTGAAACCCTCACCAGCCTCAAGGCAACGAACTGCAGTTTTTATGGCAATTTTGCTGCATTGCCGTATGGGGACGGGAGTTGCCTGCATGATGTAGCTAATGCCGAGCTTACAGGTTGTGTTTTTTATGGCAACCGTAGTAATCATGGCGGCGTTGTTTACTCCAGCGGAACTAACCTGGTGACAAACTGCGCGTTCGTTAACAATTTCGCTGACAACGGCGGCGGCGTATCGTTGGGGGGCCAATGGGCGGTCATGAACAGCACTTTCTATGAAAATCATTCCACTACCGGTCCGGTGGCAGAAGGCGGCAACTGGGATATAACTAATTGCATCTTTTGGAGAAATACTTCCGCTACTTATCCTGACATATATGGAACGTTCAATTGCACCGGGACTTTGAAATACTGCGACGTGGAAGACCTTGATTACATAATTCCACCTCACTTTCCCCCGCTCCATTTCCCGACCAATGAAGGATTTAGTATAAAGCAGGATCCTTTGTTCTTGGCAACAACTGCACCGTACGATATCCAACTGAATAATCTGTCTCCATGCATGAACAGCGGCACATACTTGGGAGCGCCTCCAACGGATATAACGGGCAACAGCAGACCCTTACCATCAATAAATCCTGACCAAAACTTCGATATGGGTTGTTATGAACAGCCGTCTCCGATCATGATAAATGTCCTTGGTTGGCCGGCGGTCGTCGTGCTGGATCCCAGCGATGCCGGCATTACTCTTGAAGCGGCATCAAAATATATCATTACCTGGACGGCTACTCCCGATTACCTGGGATTCCCGGATAATGATTATATATCCATATATTTTTCTTCAAATGGAGGAGGCACTTGGACCCCTGTGACCGCTTTACAGGAGAACGATCCGGCCGGCAATACAGGGACATTTGAATGGACGGTCCCCGACCTCACCTCTGCATCCTGCTATATATCAGTGAGAGCTAAGGATATATACGGCAATATTGGATCGGATATTTCCAATAATAGTTTCACGATATATCAGCCGGCAAGGGTGATATATCCAAATGGCAATGAAAATTTTGTGATCGGGAGCACAAATCCAGTAACCTGGGAAATACACGGGATACCGGATGGCAACGTAAATATTCGTCTTTCCAGGGACGGGGGATCGACCTGGCCCGAGGTCATATACTCCGGGACCGCGCTAACAGGAGTGTCAACGTATGCGTGGCCTACCACCGGACCCGCATCAGATGAATGCCTGATCTCCGTGGAAGCAAAAGTTTCCGGCGTTTGGTATTATGACTCGAGTGATTCGGTGTTCAAGATCATATATCCGCTGGCTGTGACGGTGGAAGCTCCCAATGGCAATGAGAAGATTTATGTGGGTTATCCGTACAATATCCAGTGGAAGGTCACGCCGGAGGCGGAAGAAATATATGTAAGGCTGTCAACGAACGAAGGGACAACCTGGGATACCATCATAACCCACGAAACCTGGACGCATACAGGCGTATGCACTTTCAGCTGGATCCCCACCACGGACCTTGTTTCAACGGAATGCTTGATATCAGTTGAAGCAAGCCTGAACGGTGTTTGGATAAATGACAGAAGTAACCTTACATTCAGCATAGCTATCCCCGCGTTCAATGTTTACATAAATGATACCGGCAGCGATGAATCGGGCAGCGGCACCCATCTTAATCCTTACCGCACGGTCACAAAAGGCTTAGTTCAAGTTGATCCGGGCGGCGTGGTCTGGGTAATGCCCGGATCATATAACGAACCTCTGGATTACAATGTGACCTGGCCCAACAAGAACAATGTTGCTCTTAAGCTTACCTTTGAGGCGAACGGAACAACGGGACCCGCCACAATAGACGCAAACTACATGGGAAGGATAATGACCGTTCCAAACGCGGTCAATCTGACGATAGAAGGCTTAACTCTGCAGAAAGGCAAGCCTGCTTCCGGCCAGAATGGCGGGGCGATCAATGTCACAAGCTATGGGGCGACGCTGTTACTGAAAAACGATATTATCCAGTACTGCACCGTTGAGAGCAGCTGCTACGGCGGCGCAGTATATTCCCCCGACGACTCAACCACCATATATGCTTCCGGCACAACATTTCGCAATAACAATGCTTATATAGGCGGCGTTTTATACAGTGGGACATGCAATGCCATAAATTGCGCTTTTATCTCAAATGGAGCTGCTTATGGTTCTGTTGCATATAGTGGCATATGGAGTGATATAAGGAACTGTATCTTTGTCTCAAATAATCCTTTTAATAAATCTTTTGGCAGCGTAGCATATGGAGGCACATGGACCGTATATGACAGTATTTTCACCGGCAACAATCAGGGAGTGGCCAATTCAAGCTACTTCACTGTCACAAACTCCACGTTTGAAAGCAATCCTGGCGGAGTATCAAACAGTGGAGTGTGGAAAGTGAATAACTGTTCATTCATCGGCAACGGGGGCGTGGCCAGTTCGCCCACATGGTATGTTTCCGACAGCATCTTCCGCAATAATGTCAAGACCAGTGGTAATGGCGGCGTATTCAGCGGTGTAAACACTGTTATCGCCACCAACTGCGCTTTCTACAACAACTCTGCGTCAAGCAATAATGGCGGCGTTGCATCAGGGACCCACATGACGGCGGATAATTGCATATTTGCATATAACAATGCATTTCAAGGCGGTGTTTATAGCGGGGGTGCCTCTAATTGGAACGTCAGGAACTGCGTCTTTGCCTACAACAGCGCTTCTTCTTCAACTGGTGTGGCAAACGGCGCAATATGGAGATCCGTTAATTCGATATATTGGGGAAATTACGCCCCGACTGATCCTGTATTCCAGACATTGAACGGGGGATCCACGTTCAAATATTCCGATATCCAATCCTATTCCCCCGGTTGGCCTGCGGGAACAGGCAATATTTCCGTTGAACCTCTGTTTATTTCGACCGCTGAAACCGGTTTCCAGATCCTTCCTACATCTGAATGCGTCAATACGGGGACTTTTGAAGGCGCGCCTCAATACGATAAGCTTGGGGTAATACGCCCCCAGCCTCAGACGGATCCTTTCCGAAATTTCGACATGGGCGTGTATGAACAGGTGGGTTCGGGCATCCCGATGCTCACCGTGATACAGCCGAATGGCGGCGAATCGCTGACAGCGGAGGCCAGTTATCCCGTTAAATGGAACATTGCCGGGAGTGTGAATTCGGATGTGTTCGTGCGGCTTTCAAGGGACGGAGGACTGACCTGGGATACGCTCATCACACAGGAACCGGGAGTGCTTGGCACGACCACTTACAACTGGATCCCTTCAATAAGCCTCGCTTCAAATAACTGTTTGATATCCATTGAAGCAGGCGGCCCGAACGGATGGAATTTTGATACAAGCAATGCGATATTCGGTATATATTCGCCTGATGCCATCTCTCCCGTTGTGACGATCGATGCCCCGACGTTAGGGATAATGATCGGGGGCAACCGCACCTACCCGATAGTCTGGCGCGCGACTGATAATGTGACAATAGCCGCCAATGCCACGATCATAGATCTTTCTTTGAACAACGGCGCAACCTGGAGCAATATCGCTACAGGCGTGAATGCATCCCCGTATAATTGGATGGTTAACGGGGTAAATACATCTGAAGCAAAGGTCAGGGTAACAGTAAGAGATCCGTCAGGCAACCAAGCGGTCGCGACAAGCGATGCGTTCATCATCGACAGTACCCCGCCGGCCGTGAATGTGCTCTCTCCCACAGGTGTTTCCGTATTAACGGGAGGCAGCAGCTATCTTGTAACGTGGGACGCGACGGACAATTACGGATTAGCATCCAATTCCACAACGATAGAGTTCTCTTCGAACAACGGCTTAACATGGGGCAATGTGGCAAGCGGATTGGATTCTTCGCCTTACAGCTGGACGGTTAATAACGTTGATACAACAGCGGCAAGGATAAGGGTGTGCGCCAAAGATATTGCCGGCAACCTCGGCGTTGGGACAAGCGCCGCATTCACGATAACGAGCTCTCTTCCGCCTTCCACGGGGACCATTACCATAGAGGTAACAGTTAACGGCAGGAGGTTCCTTGACGGTGACATTGTCCCGCCGAACAAACCAAATGATATCAGGGTGAGAGTGACCGCAATATACACCGTGTCATCCGTTGAGGTACTTGTTGACGGCACGAAGATCCAGCTCATCGGTCCGATGGGATTGCCGCCTGAATGGTGGAGTGTTTTTACGATAATACCCCATCCGTGGCAGCAGCAGCATTTCCTTACAATATCCGTTCGCGACATATACGGCAACTCGAACATTGTCACACTTGAGACCAAGGTGCTTGCGGGCGGTGTTCAGGTCGTCGGCATGCCAATGAGCTTCCCGAACCTGTTCAAACCGCTATCGGGCGGAACGGCGCTGATACAGTACACCCTTTCGGATGATGCACCGGTCGTTGTGATCATGTACGACATAACCGGCCAGGAGGTCAAGAGATGGGAATTCACTCCGGGAGGCAACGGCGGCAAGGCCGGCATCAACCAGATCGAATGGGACGGCAGGTCGATGTTCGGGGAAGTGGTAGGCAACGGGATGTACGTTTATAAGATAATCTCGGGTAACAGGACTATCGCCACAAGCAAGCTTGTTGTGCTTGATTGATCAGAAATACCTTCCTTATATAGAATGCCCGTTCATGTAGAAGCACACTGTTAACACCCGGCATAATTGACAGGCCAACCAATATCGTGTTATACTTTTATGCGTTAAAACCTAGAAAAAACGGGGGTTACAGGGATCTTACAATAACATGTCAACGGACAATATGAACGTGAAAAGGCCAATGATCGTGTGATCGCTGGTCTTTTTTGTTTTTCACAAATGTTAGGAGGTGAGTAAGTGACAAAAACGTTGTATGTGGGTAATCTGACCTGGTCGATCAAGGAAGATGAGCTTACCGCGGCTTTTGAAGCCCACGGGGAGGTCATTTCCGCAAGGATGGTGACCGATAAGATCACCGGCAGGTCAAAGGGTTTCGGTTTTGTCGAAGTGAACGATGATGATACGGGTAAAATGATAAAGGCCATGAACCACTTCAATCTGGGGGGAAGGGAAATAATCGTCAACGAAGCGAGACCAAAGAAAGAAAAGCCGGGTGAATCTGAACAGCCGGAAACAAATGCATAAAACCGAGCAGTCATATGTTGATAAACTTGAGGGCACTCTTGATGATGCCCGGTTCAGCCATTCCATCAGGGTGCAGCAGCTCGCGATAGAGCTCTCCGTCCACCACAATGTCGACCGTGAAAAAGCCAGTATTGCCGGGCTTCTGCACGACTGTTCAAGGTACCTTTCTTCCCGGCAGCTCCTGTCAAAAGCGGAGGAGGTCGGCCTCCACGTTGAGCCAATAATGAGGTTCGAGCCTAAACTGCTCCATGCTCCCCTTTCAGGTTATTTTGCCAAGATGGAATACGGGATCGACGATCCGGAAATAATCACCGCGATAGAAAGGCATACGATCGGCTCTCCGGTAATGACCGCGCTTGACAAGATAATATATATTGCGGACCATGCGGAGCCCGAAAGGGATTTTAACGGGATCGAAGAGATAAGAAGGATCATGAAAAAGGACCTTAACGGGTCCATTTCCCTGATAGCTTCCTGCATGATCAGGTACCTTATCGAGAAGGAAATGCCGATACATCCTTTGACGCTTGAAACAAGGAATTATCATTTAAGGAAGGCGAAAAGACTGTGGTAGAGAAAAAAAAGAACATTAACAGGGACCATAACATACACATGTTCAGGAGAAGCAAGCTCTACGGACAGGAGCTCCTGATCATGCGTAGTATACGCAACCAGGCTCATGCGGAACGATCAAAGCATGCTCCGGCCGGAGGAAGATCGGACGAAACCAGGCAGAGCAGGATATACGTTCCGAAGACCATTGCCCATCAACCGATCATACGCTCCCATAAAAGTTCGTATCATCCTGCCGGAGGGAAAAAGCAAAGAGTTCGTCTGGCCCTTGCCGTAACGCTGGCCCTGATCGTGGTCTTTTCCGCTACGCTGGGCATTGCGATATCAATATCATCCAAGTTCGCCCTGCTCGAGACGCTCCTTACGATGATGTCCACCTCGAGTTTCAGCGGTGAAACGAACATCCTTGTGGTCGGCCTTGACGCGGGTGTCAGGACGCACAGATCGGACACCATAATGGTCATGAACGTGAACCACAATACCAAGAAGGTCTCCGTTGTCTCGATACCGCGCGACACGCTCATGAACGTGCCGGGATTTGGCCTGACGAAGGTCAACCACTCTTTCGCTTACGGCGGCACAAGCCTTGCAAAAAAGACACTTGAGAGGTTCCTTGGTGTAAAGATACCTTTTACTGTCGCGATAGACATTGACGGGCTTGCAACCGTGATAGACGCCCTTGGAGGGATAACAATAGATGTTGAGAGGCGCATGTATTATGTTGATTACGCCGGCGGCCTGTACATCGACCTTTACCCCGGCAGGCAGCTCCTTGACGGCAGGAAGGCCATCGGCTACGTGAGGTACAGGAGCGACGCCGCGGGTGATTTCGGAAGGATATCGAGGCAGCAAAAATTCGTGAAAGCGCTCGCGGAGAGGATAATAACGCACAAGAGCGCGCTCAAGGCCCCCAGGCTTATCGTTTCTCTTCTGGCGAACATAGACACTAATATGACAACGAGCCAGGTCCTGGGGATGTCCATGTCAATGAGGCAGTCCCTTGACATAGGGAACATCGAGATCGCCACCATCCCCGGATCCTCCATAATGATAGACAATGTCTATTATCTTAAACCGGACCTCTTTGAGACCGATAAGGTCGTGTCAAGGATGCTCAAATCCGAAGAGAATAGCGGCCTGGTCAGGGGAAGATTCACTCCAAGCGTAGTAGGAGCAACGCTATAAAGTCAAAAGTTAAAAGTAAAAGGGCAAAAGTACAAAAGGTAAAACCACGTAAGGTAAAAGCGACAAAGCCCAAAATAGTCCACATCAGTAAATTATCCTCCCATGATCTCGCGATGCTGGTAGCGGACCTCGCGGCGGAAAAGAAAGCCATAGATACGGACATCCTGGACGTTTCAAAATTGTCTTCTTTCACGGATTTTCTGGTAGTGACTTCCGGGGATTCAACTCCCCAATTAAGCGCGATATGCAATTGCATAGAGGACGGCCTGTACAAGATCGGGATGAAGAAGCCCAAGTGGGAAGGCAAGCCGGAGTCGAACTGGATAGTGCTTGACCTCGGCAATGTCGTCGTACATATAATGTCCCCGCAGGAAAGGGAAAAGTACAGTCTTGAAGAGCTCTGGGGCAAAAAAGGCATCACATACCATCAGTAAAGCCTAAGAAGCAAAGGCCATGAAATTATTGTAAAGCTTCCCGTATCTGATATTTGAAGGCTTCATGATCTCATCTATCATTGTAACCAGACGTTTAGCAATATTTTCCGGAATAGATGGTTCACTTTCAAGCACTCCAAAAAGCTCTTTAGCCCTTAAAACGCACATCCCGACCTCTGCTCCCCCACCATTCCTTGAAAGATGATCTGCCCTGGACATTTCGGAGGCAATCATGAGAATGATCCTGGTCCATCCTTGTTTTGACACATCCTCGCGTGTTAATTTCTTATGGTATTTCATTCTCCAAAGTATCCTTTAATTTGGATTTTGATGTTTGCCTGCCTGCCGGCAGGCAGGATGTTTGAATTTCTTTCGCGTCAGCGAAAGTGGAGCCGGGGAGGATCGAACTCCCGACCTCTTGACTGCCAGTCAAGCGTTCTCCCAGCTGAACTACGGCCCCATTACTCGTTTCGAAGGAAGAATATTATATCATAGTTAAGTAAGAATATATTATTATGAAAACGACGGAATCTCCTGAAACCATATTTTATTTTGTGTAGGTTCCTTCTTTAATGTGGTATTCAATGCGGTTTTTTAGGCAGAATTTCGTAACTGTTTCAGCGCATTCATTATAAAATTCCTTATGGGCAGGCCATTCAGAGGCTCTCGCACTATAATTTAATCTGCCAAAAACCATTTTTTCTACAAAAGATACCTCTTTAAGTAGTACGATCAAATCCTGTTTAATTATATTCGGTGTAGGATAGGGCTCAATACTTACCCAGGTTTTCTCTCCGGCCTCATGCAATTTTTTCAACGCCCTAATCCTATCCTTATATTTAGCAGTATGCGGCTCATATTCACAGCGATATTTATTATCCAGTGAAACTAAGGAAATTCCGTATTCATTACTTACAGAACCCTCTTTGATAGTAAATGTGGGATATATACCCTTTGTCAGGGTAGTACACTTAATGTTATCTTGATTCAATCGACCAATAATTTTTATCGACAACTCCCCTATTTCAGGCTGTTCATACATGAACGGATCGGTTGAGAAGCAGAGGTGGACATACTTGATAACATCCTTATATTTCGGTATTTCTTTTTCCAGCAATTCAAGGGCGTTTGAAACAATTTTAGGAGTGCACCATTCCTCATATGTATGGACAATTCCGCATCTTTTTTTCATCAAATAAGCATAACAGGGGTATTTGCATCCGTGCGAGCAACCCTCAACATGATTGAGACAGTAGTCAGCGTACTCAACACCGCTTTTGTATAGCAAAGATTTTCGAGTAATTGTTTTCATTTTAATTTTAGATCAATGTCAAAAGGGCATTTTTCAAACAATGTTCCCTCAAACAGCTTCTTTTGAATAATATCCTTCATAATCTTCTCACCAACATCATAATTTGTTGCAAATAATAGGTTATATAGTGTTCCCCCTCTTGAGGGATATGGAACATTTAAATTAAGTACGCACTTATAATTATTGCCCAATACTTGTTCAACAAAATGACGAAGTTTATCCGCCTCATCTTTATCCGCCCAGCTTGTATCCCCAAATAGTTCATTTAAGTGAGATACTGTTTTAATGGCTCTTGCTCGTATCTTTTCATCCTGATTTGCTATGTTATCTTTATGCCCTGCAACCCTTTGAACACCCATTCTCATATAATTATATAATATTTCTGTGGATCCTCTTCTGGCAGCTATTAGGTCAAGAGATTCTTTGGTTACCCCTTTTACACCATAAGGATCAATGAAAAAGAAAGCGGGCTTCCCTGAAGTCTCGTTAATGATTGAGGGGAGTGCAGTTCCAAATTCGCTTTCAATATATTTTATCTCAACCCCGCTATTTACATTTAAAGCTCCCATAAATCCTTTCAATTCCGATATATTCTGCGAATCGGAATCAATTGCAGTGATTTTCATTCTAAAATCTTTGCCCTTTTTCTTTTTAGCATCTTGAATACGTTTGGCGATATCAAGCGCGATAAGAGGAGAGCCATTCACAATATCCGATTGGTCGTTCAAATGATATTTGCCTCTGCCAGCAAAGCAATCAATATAATATGCCTCACGAAAATGCCCTCCTATAATAATCGCCCAAGCTTGTAGATATTTTCCTAAGATGTCAAGTTTTAACCGAGTTTGGGGGCGGTCTGTAATATCCCAATCCGCTTTAATCATTTCTCCCCCTCCACCACCCTGATCTCCTCTTTCGTCAGCCCATAAAGCTTATAAACTAGCTGATCTATTTCCTTGTCCGTTTCCTCGATTTGCCTCTTCAGACGTTCGGTTTCGTAAGTAAGTTTGTCTTTAATCTTTGAATATTGACGTGTGAGCATCAGCATTTTAGTAACCAATTTAATTATTGCATCATATTTAGTTTTTTCAGCATTATTTTTTAGATTTATATTGTAAATTGGCAATTTCTCCACATCATAGTGCTGTATATAAGGATATGCCTCGGGGTTGGTAATAAGAATATTTCTAAAATAAAAGCTCAACAGCCTTGAATTGATTAATCCTAATAGGAACATAATGCGGCTTGTCTTTTCAGAATTTGGTAGTAACAAATATACTGATTGCTCAGCATATATTCCTTCGGAATCATATGATGCAATCAAAGTATTACCTGTCTTACGAAGCAATATTTTGTGGCGAACCTCGTGTTTACTTGGCCTCTTAGTTCCTCCAAATATTACAACTTTCTTGGGATCAAAATATCTATATTGCATAGGGGTATATCTATCAAAATCTCTTCCAACGACAATTCTTTTAAGGCCTTTTACATGACTGCGTGTAAGCTTATTTTTCTTTTCTTTTATCATCATCCCGACATGAACATTCATTGTCTGTTTAAGGCTTATTGAGTTTTTTTGGATCTTATCTGTTAATTTATCTGCCCCAGGGGCTCTATTAATATTAATCGCATAGTCATTTGCTATTATATCTTTGATTGAGATGCTAAAAGAGATTCTCCCCTCTTCAAAGATATTCCTGTTAACTTTGATAGGTTTGTTCGATGGGTTTTTTTCATTTTTAATGATTATAATAATATTTCCGGCGACAACTTGATCAAAAGAGCCTTGTGGAATATCAATGATGTGTTCAATGGTATAATTGCAAATTAAATGTTTGCGGAGATTTTCATAGCTTGGGGTATCCAATAAACGGTTGGGGAGAATAAATGATATTAACCCGCCATTTTTTACTAATCTAAGCGCTTTTTCTAAAAATAGAGGAAATAAGTTTAACTTGAAGCCTTCGGCAACAATAAATTTCTCTTTGTAATAACTTACTACTTTCTGTCCAATCTCTTGATGTAACAATGTTACCCATGGCGGATTTCCTATAACAACATCAAAACGACCTTTGTCCATTACATCCTTAAACCGCTTATCCCAATCAAATGCCTTATCCCCCGCTATTTTAGGGTCGTCTATCAACGAATTGCCTTGTTCGATGTTATCGTTTAAATTAGGGAGTTTCTTCCGTGAATAAGTTGAGCTTAACAAAAGATTCAACTTGGTCAGTTCAACCGCTTCCGTATCAAGATCGACACCGTAAATATTATTGCATAGTGCCTTGATCTTTCGACCTTTAGGTAATTTGGCAAATTCCGGCGTTTTTTCATAGGCGTCATCAAAAAGCTCCAGCGCTTTCAGGAGGAATGACCCGGAGCCGCAGGCGGGATCAAGCACCTTAAGCTTGCCAATTTTTGCGTATTCCTTGTTCTTAAGCATTTCATCAAGCACCTTGCCAAGTGTATTCTTTACGATGTAATCAACAATGTATTTAGGCGTATAGTAAATTCCATGACTCTTACGCTTTTCTTTATCCTTTGCTCCCTCACCCTTTTGAATAGTCCCAAGGTATTGCTCGTATATGCTTCCGAGAATATCGGCATCAATTACTGCGAAATCAAATTCAACATCCTCGCCTGGATCTTCATATAGTCCTATGATGACCTTATAAAGTAGGCCGCCATCGATCTTAATAGAATCGACAAGATGCTTTTCAAAAAGACTGCTATCGTAGCCTTCGCCGAAATCCCTAAAAACTGCCTGCAGCATTTTGTGTAGCCATTTGTCTGGGTTGGCCCCCCAGTCCTTTGTCAGATTTAAAAGGAGTTTGTGCTTATCAATTTTCCTGTCCTCACAAGTCCTTATAAAAATAAGCCTATTTAGAAGCCTTTGGACACATTCGGCAACTTCTTCTTTACTTAATCCTTCATTATCACTTGTGATCTTCTTTATAAGTTGATTTCGCCATACCAAAAGCTTTGTGAGAAGAATTTCATTTATCGGAACTTTGTTTACAATGTGGCCTTTAGTCCTTGCGTGTTTATCGAGTTCGCCATTTACTATGCTTTCTTTGGAAAGAAGCCATAAATCATCCAACTTGTCCAGATATTCTGTATAGCTGAGTTTTAATACTATTCTCTCGCTGTTCCGCTTTGTTTTAAGGAGGGAATTAAAGACTATAATACCTTCAAAGTCAGTCAGAATTACCCATTTTACGGATTTGCTGTAGCCATAGTTTATCGCTTGTCGTGCAAAGCTGGGATCATCCAGGTCTACGCTGAGTTTTTTTGCTTCAAGATACATGACCGGAGAACTATTGATATTGAAAGCGTAGTCAACCCTTTTCAGCCCGCCCGCTGGGTCTTGCTCGGTTACCTCATCAAGTATACGTTCACCGGTTGTATCCCATCCAAGAGCTTCAAATAACGGTTTTATGAATTTTGAGCAGGTTTCGGGTTCACTGATCGATTCGTAGCGGTCGGATTTCTTAAGGGCTTCATAGGCAGCTATCTTATCTTGAATCTTTGTTTTGGCAAGTTCTTTCATGTTTTTTTGAGCCATCATGTTGATGATTATACTCCAACTTTAGTAATAAACGAAGTTTCTGTGCATGTTGAAAGCGATAAAACAGCGTTCTTCATGGGGATGCGTTATTCTTTTGGCATCCTATTTCTTCACTTCCCCAATATACTCAAACTTATATGAGGCCTTTGAGAGGCGCTTATAGACCTGTGTATCGTTGCTTAAGCGGAACGGCAGGTCTACCATCTTCGAGAATCCCTCCCATATCCCGAACCACCCGAGCGGCATGAAGAGTAAGGCGACAAGCTCAAGTGTCAAAGTATCAAGCTTCCTGTAATATCCCAGAAGCGTCAGGACGGACAGGACTGCCATCCCAGACACAACATACAGACCGCCCCTGATCCTGATCTCATCAATGGACTTCTTGTACCTTAGATATTTCTGGTGAAAGTACTTGTTCAATCTTGATACGATCTTCTTTTCCACGGCCTGGTCCTCTATCGCCTTCGGGGCCACCAGCACCACATCATACTTGCCTTTCGGCGTCTGCCTGTGGCGGTGATTAAGTTCATTTATGAAATCCTCGGAAAGATCGCGGTCAAGTATATCGCGCGGGTCAAAATCGGAGAAAATGTCATCATACGTGTCTATCGCGATAGATATCGCGTTTATGTCATCAAGCCTCTGCTTTATGTTCTCTTCCGGCATAGTGCTTTCCTTTGTTTCAAAGCGTCCGTTAATCGTGACGCGCCCATGCCTGCATTTTAAATCCCTTTTTCGATTGCGGCAAGAAAATATTCTTTTTTGAAATACTCTTTTTCCTCTTTTTTATGCAGAAAAACGGCGACATCCCGCGAAACATGATGGAAATCGGTTTTATTTACTTTATTGATCAACATCTTCTTTAATCGTTCAGCGTCCATGCGGAACGCTTTTTTTTCGGTTTGTGCCGCGGCCGCCGATAACAGCTTGTAATTAACAGGGATCCTTTTTGACAGGAACCATAAAAGATCGTAATAATCCCTTCCTTTCGCGTATTTCCTGAAAAGAAAAGCATGAAGTTTTGAAGCGAAAAGCGACGGCAGGTCATAACTCTGCACCTTAAAAAGAAAGTCCTTGTTGATCAACTGGACCTCTGTTCTATATCCTGAAGGCGGGTTGGAATCGATCTCAAGCTTAATGAATAATTTTTCGTTTTTCTGTCCTGCAATACCAAGTTCATAGAGCAAGCCTTTAAACTTGATGAACTCGCTTAATACTGTTTTATCTTCGCCTCTTGATATCTCTATTTCAAAACCATTCAATTCAAGCTCCTTTTTTATCGTCGCAAGCAGTTTATCGAATTTAAATCCCCGTTCATTTATCAGGCAAAAATCGAGGTCTTCCGAGAATCTCGGAAGATCGTATAATATCCTTAACGCCGTTCCTCCCACGAAAGCAAGACTGGAGGAATATCCGCTTCTGTCCATTATCTGCAGGATAAGCTCCTGAAGGAATTCACGCGTGATGTTGTATTTTTCTTCGGCAGAGCTCAACTTTCTAATTTTATCCAGAAGCACTTCTTTCATTTAAGGAACTCCAGTATTTTGGTCAGTTTTTTTACCCCATAACGCTTTGCGTATGATATAAGCTTTTTTCGGTCCAGAATGGACGTGTTCTGGAGCCGCAATGATCCCGAAAAATAATCGAGCTGGTTAACCGTTATTCCGCCAAGATTAAGATAGAGATGATCGAGCAGGGCTTTTTCGGGATTGGCCATGAAATAGGGAAATCCCGATTCGTCCCGTTCAAGCTTGAATCCGAAAAACAGGCTTTTCTTTAAGCTCCTGTAGATGAAGATGCCTTCTTCGTTCTGAAAGGTCCTCGTCTTTCGCGCGGTGACCGATGTCACGGCAACGACCTGTTCAGGGATCATCTTGTAACGGCTTAAAGCGCTCTCAAGGCTGATGTATGACGGTTTATACAAGCTTGAGGCGATCAATTCTTTTGAAAGGCCGACCGATCTTTCGCTATTAGCCAGGGCATATAGTCCCTTCTTTAGCGCGACGACAAGTCCCTGTTTTTTCCAGCGAGAAAGCTGATTGCGCAGTATCTGTGGATCTTTCGAGAACAAACTTGCCACATCCGCGCCGAATAAAGGGGTCTTGCCCAGCTTCTTCTTAAAATCACTGAATTTCATGTTATTTCTCCTAATAATCATTTATGATTATCTGCGGAAATAATACAATTAGTTTGTAAGGGAGTCAAGCGGTTTTTATGTTCTCTTCCGGCATAGTACCGCTTATTTTATCAATCTTTCTCTCATAAGCAAACATTTGGGGATGGGTGATCAGGTGATCTGGAGAATGGGGACTGGAAACTTGGGGATTGGGATATTTGTAAGATCACTCCTAATCCCCTACTATCCCAATTCCCTGTCCCCGATCTCCGGATCCCCCAATTTCCTTTCCCTCATAACTTCTCCGTGCATTTTTCCTGCTCCCGATATATAATGGACAAGTTTTTTGCGGAAAGTAAATAAGGAGGAAGTAAAATGTCAAAGAGATCAAAGAAAAGCGCATCAAAGTCAAAAGGCGGGAAGAAGTACGTTTATTACTTCGGTGACGGGAAGGCGGAAGGCAACGGCCAAATGAAGGACCTGCTGGGAGGCAAAGGCGCGGGCCTTGCGGAAATGACGAATACGGGAGTGCCGGTGCCGTCAGGATTCACCATAACCACCGAGGTCTGCAACATGTTCTATAAGGTCGGGGAGAAAATACCGGCCGAGGTCACAAAGCTGCAGGTAAAGAACATCGAAAGGCTCGAGAAGTCCATGGGCGCCAAGCTTGGCGATCCCAAGAACCCCCTCCTTGTATCCGTCAGGTCAGGATCGAAGTTCTCAATGCCGGGCATGATGGACACGATCCTTAACCTGGGGCTGAATGACGAGACCGTCCACGGGTTGATCACAAAGACCAAGAACGAAAGGTTCGCGTACGACTGCTACAGAAGGTTCATACAGATGTTCGGAGGCGTGGTCCTGGGCATGGAAAAGAGCGACTTCGAGCATATACTTCAGAGCAAGAAGGACGAGCTGGGAGTTCAGCTTGATACCGAACTTAAGGCAGAAGACCTCAAGGACCTTATACTGCGATATAAAAAGGCTGTCAAAGAGCATACCGGGAAGGATTTCCCGCAGGATGCAAGGGTACAGCTTGATATGGCGCGCGACGCCGTTTTCAAGTCGTGGATGAACCCGAGGGCCATTACATACAGGAAGCTGAATGACATAGCAAGCAACCTTGGAACGGCCGTTAACGTCCAGGCAATGGTGTTCGGCAACATGGGCGACGATTGCGCGACAGGCGTCGGCTTCACGAGGAATCCCGCGACCGGCGAGAACAAGTTCTACGGCGAATACCTGACGAACGCTCAGGGCGAGGACGTTGTCGCCGGAATAAGGACGCCCCAACCGATAGACAAGCTTGAGAATGAAATGCCTGCCGTCTATAAACAGTTAAGGACCATCACTTCAAAGCTTGAGCACCATTACCGCGACATACAGGACTTTGAGTTCACGATCCAGAAGGGAAAACTGTACATGCTGCAGACCAGAACAGGCAAACGTACTACCCAGGCCGCAGTGAGAATTGCGGTTGAAATGGTAAAAGAAGGATTGATCAAAAAGGATGAAGCGGTTTTAAGGATAGATCCTGCGGCACTCGACCAGCTGCTCCACCCAATAATCGATCCTAAAGCGAAAGTGAAAGTTATCGCAAAAGGACTTCCTGCTTCTCCGGGAGCCGCGACAGGAATTGCAGTGTTCACGGCTGACGAAGCGGTTAAACGAAGCGGAGATAAGACGATACTTGTCCGCAATGAAACCTGCCCGGATGACATCCACGGAATGGACGCGGCGCAGGGTATCCTTACGGCAAGAGGCGGGATGACATCGCACGCCGCTGTCGTCGCCAGAGGAATGGGAAAGTGCTGCGTCGCGGGATGCGAAGAGATCAAGGTTGAAGAAAAAGCCAGGAAGTTCTCCGTCAAGGACGTTGTCGTAAAAGAAGGCGACTGGGTAACATTGAACGGGACGACCGGTGAAGTGATACTGGGCCAGGTCCCGACGATCGAGCCCACCCTTTCAGGGGAGTTCGGAGTGCTCATGGAGTGGGCGGATTCCTTCAGGAAGATAGGTGTCAGGGCGAACGCCGACATCCCGCATGACGCGAATGTCGCGAGAGGTTTCGGTGCCGAAGGCATCGGGCTTTGCAGGACGGAGCATATGTTCTTTGCCGAAGACAGGCTTCCTCTTATGCAGGCAATGATCATGGCAAAGACGGAAGGCGACAGGCGCGCCGCGCTTGCAAAACTCCTGCCGTTGCAGAGAAGCGACTTTATGGGCCTTTTCAAAGAAATGAAAGGATACCCGGTCACGATAAGACTGCTCGATCCTCCGCTCCATGAGTTCCTGCCGAAAAGGGAGGAATTGATGGTCGAGATCGCGGTCCTAAAGGTTACCGGCGGAGACAAGGAAAAGATAGCACAGAAAGAAAAGATACTTGCAAGAGTTGAAGAACTCCATGAACTGAATCCTATGCTTGGCCACCGCGGATGCAGGCTTGGTATCGCGTATCCTGAAATTACAGAGATGCAGGCCCAAGGTATTATCGAGGCCGCTTGCGAGCTCAAAAAGGAAGGTATGACGGTGGTCCCCGAGATCATGATACCGCTTGTTGGCTTACTTAACGAACTGAAGGACCAGAAAGCCATCATCAAGAGGATCGCCGATGAAACGATAAAGAAGTACGGAATAAAGATCGATTACATGATCGGCACCATGATAGAGCTTCCGAGAGCTGCGGTCACGGCTGATGAGATAGCAACAGAAGCGGAGTTCTTCTCATTTGGAACCAATGACCTGACGCAAACCACTTTCGGATTCTCGCGCGACGACGTCGTAAAGTTCCTCAACAGCTACATTGATAAGGGGATCCTTGAGAAGGATCCGTTCGCTACCCTCGATCAGGACGGCGTAGGCAAGCTGGTCAAGATGGGCGTTGAAAAAGGCCGAAGCGTGAACAAGAAGCTAAAAATAGGCATCTGCGGCGAACACGGGGGCGATCCGGCATCAGTTGAGTTCTGCCACAGGGCCGGCCTGAACTATGTCAGCTGCTCGCCATACAGGGTCCCGATAGCAAGACTTGCCGCAGCTCACGGCGCTATAAAGGAAAAGGCGAAGACGCATTATTCGACGAAGTAAACGGTCCGATCTTTAGCAGGAAAGTTATCGCCGAATACGCTGAATACTTGACAGCGCTATTGACATGTTTTTGGCTTTATATAAGCAAATAATAATGCTTTATGCAATAAATGCTTGACAAGGTATTTCCTTACATATATACTTCCATTTTGCGCGCAATATCATCCTCTGGAGGAATAATGAACATCCGCAAAGAGATCGAAGAAAGAGAAGACGAGTTCCTATCCCCCTACGCGGCAAGATCAACCAGATCAAAAGGAAGAAAACGTCCCGAAAAACCGGATGACTTTAGGACATGCTATCAGCTGGACAGGGACCGGATACTTCATTCAAAAGCTTTCAGGAGACTGAAGCACAAGACACAGGTGTTCATATCGCCTATCGAGGACCATTTCAGGACCAGGCTTACTCACACGCTGGAAATATCACAGATCGCCCGCACCATTGCCAGAGCATTATGCTTGAACGAGGACCTTACAGAAGCGATCGCACTGGGCCATGACCTGGGACACACTCCTTTCGGACACGCGGGTGAGTATGTCCTGGATGGTATACTTAAACGCATTGATGTGGCGCCTTCAAGACACTTTCTGCATAACGAACAAAGCATCAGGGTCGCTGAAGTGCTGGAAAAGAACGGTAAAGGTTTAAACCTTTCCTGGGAGGTGCTTGACGGCATCCTGCATCACCCGCAAAAGGACAGGCAGCTTCCGGCAACTCTTGAGGGCCAGGTCGTCCGCTATTCCGACCATATCGCGTACATAAGGCATGATATCGAGGACGCCCTCCTTGCCAAGATAATAAAATTGCCGGACCTTCCCAAAAAGCACACAAGTGTCCTTGGCAAGAACATACTTGATACGATAATCCCAAATATCATCAAATGCAGCAAAGGCAAGAAAAAGATAATGATGGACAGGAAGATCAGGAACGCGATGAACGGCCTTTATGATTTCCTGTACAAAAAAGTATACACGAGCCCCGTGGCAAAGGGGGAAGAAACCAAGATACCGCATCTGCTGAACCAGCTTTTCAAGTATTATCACGAGAATCCGGAAAAGATACCCGGTTACCGTAGGGGCTGGAACGAGGTCAAGATCGTCCAGAATATAATAGATTTTATCGCGGGGATGACCGACAGGTACGCGACCAGCAAGTTCATCGAGATCTTCGTCCCGAATGAATGGCACATAAAATAAAGGGCTCCTGATAAATAATAAATATGATACCCAATTCATCAATAGATGACATCAGAAATAAGTCCGATATAGTCCAGACGATATCCGAATACGTCCCCTTGAAGAAAAGAGGGAAGAACTATCTCGGCCTCTGCCCTTTCCATTCCGAAAAGACGCCTTCATTCACGGTAAGTCCCGACAAGGGCATCTGGCACTGTTTCGGCTGCAATGAAGGGGGCAACGTTTTTGCTTTCCTTATGAAAATGGAGAATGTCAGCTTTTTTGAGGCTGTCGAAACGCTTGGCGAGAAGGTCGGGATCAAGATAGAGCAGAAGTTCGACGCGGAAAAGGCAAGCGAAAAGGACAGGTACATCGGGATAATGGACATGGCCATGAAATTCTACAGCCAAACGCTGCATGATGAGGGCGGTCCCGCCCTTGAATATATCAAGAAGCGCGATCTTTCCAAGGACGTCGTTGACAGGTTCATGCTGGGCTATGCCCCGGACAGGTGGGAAGCGTTATATGAATTCCTTTTCAGGAAAGGCGTCACAGCCAAGGACATGCTGACCGTGGGGCTTGTTATTGAGAGAAAGGACAAGACCGGTTATTACGACAGGTTCAGGAACAGGCTCATGTTCCCGATATTCAACATTCGGGGCAAGACGATCGGTTTCAGCGGAAGGACCCTGTCCGCGAGCGAGGAAGCCAAATATGTCAACTCCCCGGACTCCCCTATTTACAATAAGGGCTACACCTTATATGGAATAAACGTGGCAAAGGATGCCATAAAGCAGGAGGATTTTGCGATACTTGTTGAAGGCAATATCGATCTCCTGACCTGCCACCAGTTCGGGCTAAAGAACGCCGTGGCACCGCTGGGCACCGCTTTCACGGCTTACCAGGCAAAGCTGCTCACGAGATTCACAAAGAACGTGATAATCGTTTTTGACAACGATCCCGCGGGATCCACTGCCGCAGTACGGAGCGCGCAGATATTAAGGGACAGCGAAATCAGCGTTTTCGTAGCGAACGTTTCCGGAGGCAAGGACCCGGACGAAGTAATAAGGAAGAAAGGCGTTAAATATTTTGCCGAAGACCTCAAGAAAGCAAAGCCTTGGACCGAATATAATATGGAGACGATCCTCAGTAAATACAACCTTAAGCTCATAGAGGACAAATCGAGCGCCGTAAAGGAGGCTACGCGCGCGCTTGCCGCAGAAAAGGACCCGATAATAAAAAAGGAATACATTAAGTTGCTGTCAGACCGGACGGGCATTGATCCGGCCACGGTGGAGGCGGAGGTCAAAAGACAGGATTTTTATCTTGGGAGATCGGGACAGGGATCTTCAAGTGCTGCGCGATCCGTGGAAAAACCGGGATCAAAGCTCTTAAAGGCCGAGGAGTCCCTGATAAAGTCCGTGATCGATGATCCTTCCATTATCCCAAGGTTCAAGGAGTTGATGCACTGGAGGGAATTCACGAACACGGCCCACAGGACAATAGCAGAGATGATCCAGTCGTTTGATCCCGCGTCATTGAAGGGCGACCTTCCGCATTCGATCATGGAAAGCCTCCCCGGTGATGAAGAAAAAAAACTGCTGAGCAGGATACTTGTGACCGAGCTGCCGTCCGGGAACAAAGAAAAGATGTTCGGCGACTTCATTAAAACGATAAAGGCATATCACCTTAAGTCAAAACTTGACGATTACAGGGTGGAGATCGGCAATGCCGAAAAGATCAAGGATTACGATAAGGTGACCGAACTGCACAGGAAGTTCAATGAATGCAGCTCGCTTTACAGAGAGCTGGAAAAAGTGATCTAAACTGAAATTATGGGTCGATTAGGTCGATAAATTAACGGATTCCAAGGAGGGATTATATTGGCAAACAAGAGACAGGGATTGATCGAATTGAAGGAATTGGGTGAAAAGAAAGGCTTCTTGACACCTGAACAGATATTGTGCATCTATCCGCGCCCCGAAAAGAACCTTGACGAGATAGAAGCGCTGCTTACCACGGGGACCGAGATAGCTGAGCGGAAAGAAAAAAGGGAGAAAGCCGAGGACGCCACGAGCATCGAAGAGGTGCGGGGCGCCGGAGTTGACGATACCGTAAGGATGTACCTCAGGGAAATAGGAAAATATCCGCTGCTCAAGCCCGCAGAGGAGATCGACTGCGCCAAGAGGATACGCGCGGGCAGCGTCAAAGGTAAACACAAGCTTATAAATTCGAACCTGAGGCTTGTCGTGTCCATTGCAAAGAAGTACACGGGACGGGGGATGCTTTTCCTCGACCTTATACAGGAAGGCAACCTTGGTCTCATCAGGGCAGTAGAAAAGTTCGATCACAGGAAAGGTTACAAGTTCTCCACCTACGCGACATGGTGGATCAGGCAGGCCATAACAAGATCGATCGCTGACCAGGCAAGAACGATCCGAATACCCGTGCATATGGTTGAAACGATAAACCGCATGAGGAAGATATCAAGGACCCTTCTCCAGAAGCTCGGCAGAAAGCCTACTGAGGAAGAGATCGCGAAAAGAGCAAGGATATCTATCGCCAAGGTACGCGAGATAATAAAGGTCTCCCAGATACCGCTCTCGCTTGAGATGCCTGTGGGGGACGAGGACTCATCGCGCCTCGGCGACTTTGTCGAGGACGGCGGCGTGCAGGCGCCCGATGAGGTCGTCATGCATGGCCTGCTCAGGGAAGATCTTGAAGAGGTCATGGAGTCACTGACGGACCGTGAAAAGACGGTCCTCAAGCTCCGCTTCGGTCTTGATGACGGGCAGCCAAGAACACTTGAAGAGGTCGGAAAGGTATACCTTGTCACAAGGGAGCGTATCCGACAGATAGAGGCAAAGGCCTTGAGGAAACTGAAGCATCCGACAAGAAGCAAGAAACTTAAGGAATACCTTAGATAACCGGTGTTTTATTTAAAGAGGCTGACTTTCCGTATGGGAAGCCAGCCTTATTTTTTTAGGAGATTCTCCTGGGTAAAGACCTTGCCGGGCAGGATTATGTCGAACTCCGCCTTTTCTATAAACATCTCTGTCACGGAATCTTTCCTGAGAAGGTCCTTGATGGTGTAATATGTCGGATAGTTGCGAACGCCATACTGCTTTATGTTGTCCATCGTCTGCACTTTAAGCATCTTACCTGATTTTGCATATAGCGCTTCCTTGACGGGAACAAATGTCTTCTTATCCACCCAGATCGTCCTTTTATAATACGTGACGTTCTGGACCTTTGCTATCAGGTCAACGACATGACAGTCATATTGTGTTTTGAATATCTTGCCGCCCTGTGGATAGCTTGACGATATCTTTTCCTCTCCTACAAGCGTTGATGTGTACTTTTCCCTTAATTTTGAGCTTTCAAGCGCGTCCTCGTAGCTGAAATCCGATCCCATCATTGACTGGCGCAGCATATGGCCCGCGATCTTGATGCTTTTCTCCACGGACGGCATATATATCCACATGTTGTCCTCTATTTTAAGGTACTTTACTCCCCTGTCGCGGGCAGGATAAGTGAATTCCATGAATGCATCCGTCCTTCCTTTCTCCAGCATCAACATTTTCTTTGTCCTCACCTCATCACCGATATGTATGATCATGCTTGCCTCGAACCTGGCGGTACCGAATATCATGTTGCTGTCGATCTTATTGATGACATCATCGCCTGTCAATGCGAACGCCGGGACAATGATCATAAAAATGATAACACTCAGGGACAATATCTTATATCTCATGTAGCGCCTCCGTTGGTTCAAGTTTTGTCGCCCTTAGGGCCGGTAAGACCGCTGCAAGCACAGATAACACCACTCCGGTAACACCCCCGACAATGATATATTTAAAGCTGAAAACCGTATATATGATGTTTGCCATGGGGAAATCCATCTTGCTTACCATCTGCGTATAATCCATGCCGTTTATACTGAAATAATAGATCAATAATCCGCCAATGAAAGATCCGATGATGCTTGATAACAGGCCAAGCAACAGGGCTTCAAAGAGGATCACATAAGTAAGTTGATCGTTCTTCATGCCGAGCGCTTTCATCATCCCGATCTCTTTCGTTCGCTCCAGCACGGCCATGAACATAGTGTTCAGTATCGTGAACGCTGACAGCACAAGGACTATAGCATAAATTATCATCATTAAATAACTAAAGACCAACATGAAATAATATACCATGCTTTCCTGCCATGGCTTGATCGTATAATCCTTGCCCAATCTTGCCGATATCTGTTTGGCCGCTGCCATTGACCGTCCGGGATCTTTCAGCATTACTATTATCTCGCTGACCCCGTTACCCATATCAAGCAGGTCTTGCGCCGATGATAAAGGCACAAAGAACATCTTCCTGTCCACCATCCCGGCCCCAAAACCTACCACTCCCACTATCTTGTAGTCCTTCGCGGATAAGGAACCGAAAGCCGTCTGCGTCACGACCATGAGCGTTTTACCTGGACGGAGGCCAAGCTCATTCGCCATCATAGCCCCTATTACCGTTTCATCCTTGCCATTCTGGATCATCCTTCCGGACACAAGCTTCTTTGACAGCTCAAGTATACCCTCTTCGCGGCTAGGATCGATCCCGATGCCGATCATTTGCTTATTATTGCCCTCATGTTCTATCAACACGCCGAACTTGATCCTTCCGGTGGCCACCTTAACGCCCTTTTCAGAAGCGATCACATCCCTTGCTTTTTCATAATCCTTTATCGAATCCTTTAGCGGCATCATCCTTTCGCGCTTTGCAAATTCGGCGTTCAGCACCCTTACGTTGCCGCTTTCTACCTTTATCATCACATCGAACATGGCGTTCCCCTCGCCATCAATAAATGACCACAAGAATATCACAGCGGCAACAGCGAACATTATGGAAAGCCCCGAGAGGACGGACCTCCGCATATTCCTGAAAACGTTCCTTGCAGCTATCTTCATCAAGTAAAGCATGTCAATACTTCCTCAGTGCCTCCGTAGGCTGCATCTTGGCGGCCACAAGGGCGGGGTAAAGGCTCGTCAGAGCTGAAACTATCACTCCGAAAAGAAAACAATTCAGGAATATCGCGGGATTCCAGGCACCAAGAAAGAGCCCTGTACGATAGCCGATATTGCCGAACTGCCTCATCATGAAGTCCATATCAAAACCGACCCTTGTTGCCCAAAAGGCTACCAGAAGGTATCCCGCTAAACAACCGGCAATGCTCCCTATGAAGCCGATCATGGTACCTTCAATTATAAAAAGCTTTACGATATCGTTCCTTTTCATGCCCATCGCTGCCATCATGCCTATCTCCCTTGTCCTCTCGAACACATTGATAAGTATCGTATTGCTTATCCCGATGAGAGCGATGATGATGAGGACGGCGAATATCACCATTTTACCCCTAGCGTGACTCTCTGAGTGTTCGATCGTTTCCTCGGATACCTCTTTCCATGTCCAAAGTTCCAGGCCCGACAGCTTGCCTTCATATTTCTTCTTGAAAGCGTCTATCTTGCTGGGATCCTTTAGCTTTATATCAATTTCCGTGACGCCTTCCCCAAGATCAAGGGAACTTTGCGCTAAGGATAAGGGAATAATGATCGCGTTCATGTCGATCGCATAATTATTGCTCTTGATAGTCCCCTTGATCACAAGGTCAAGCGCCTGGAAGGTCGAATATTTCGTGCGGCAGAGCACCGTCAGTGAATCCTGGACCTTCACGCTGAAGTCCTTTGCCAGGTCAATCCCCACAAGCATTGCCTCATCGTTGCTTGACAGATATTCGCCGGATGATACCCATTGCTTGAGCGTAAAGACCTTGCCGTCCTGCGCCGGATCCATGCCTATGCCGATCCCAGGGAATTGATCCATGCCGTTAGATATGGTGATCCTGAAATTCACTCTCGGCGTGATGCCGGCAACATCGGGGTCTGACAGAAAGATCGGGATGACCTTTTTGGGCGATATCAGGTCATCGAGCGGAAGATTGTCCTTGTCATTCTTATATCCGGCGGGGAATACCTTTATATGGCCGGTTTCAAGCTCGATTATCTTCTCGAACGTTTTTACGTCTAGCCCTTTCATGTATGAATCGAGCGTTATAAGGAGCGCCAATCCGACCGCGATGGCGATCATTGTGAAGAACGTCCTCCTGAAGTTCCTGAATATGTTCCTGAATGCCAGTTTAAACAGTATCATGTCGTTCTAAGTGCCTCTATCGGCTCCATTTCTGACGCTTTTATGGCCGGAGGTATCGCGGCAAGTACCGAGAAAAATACCCCGAAAACGAAACCGGTAAGGATTATCGTCCACTTGAAGACCGCGCGGTAAACATACGAAACAGGAAAATTGAAAGTCCCTCCCATCTTTGCAAAGACCCCAGTGAAATCTATGCCCACAACACTAAGATAATAAGCGATACCCGCTCCTAATGCCGCGCCGACCGTGCTTGCCAGGATCCCTATCAGCACAGCTTCATACAATATCATTCTTACGATCCCGCCGTTCTTCATGCCGAGCGCTTTCATCATCCCTATCTCTTTTGTCCTTTCCAGGACGGACATGAACATCGTGTTCAATATCGTGAAGCTCGCAAGCAGGAGGATTATCATATAAATGAATCCATAGATGAACTTTACGATCCGCATCCAAAAATATATCATGCCCTGATCCTGCCACGGCTTGACCGTGAATTTTCCCGGAATGCTCCTTGCAAGGTCCAAGCTGATCTCCTTCGCTATCTTTGGCGCCTCATTTTCGTTCCTGACAAGCAGGAATATTTCGGTCACCTTTCCTTCCATATCAAGAAGCGTCTGGGCTTTATCAAGCGGCATATAGAACGTTCTTCCGTCAAAGCTCGGGATGTTGAGCCTGAAGATCCCGACTATCCTAAGGTCCATTGCGGCTAGCGAGCCGTAAGCTGTCTGGGTCACGATGGTCAATGTATCCCCAATGGTGAGCCCGAGATCCCTTGCGAGCAGATCTCCCATGTTCATCTCCCCCCGGCCGGGGATGATCTTCCTCCCTTGGATGATCCTGTTCTTAAGGTCGGATATCATGTCCTCCTTTGCCGGGTCTATCCCTATGCCCATCACCGGCTTGCTCTTGCCTTTTTGTTCAATAAGGACGCCAAATTTAATGCGGCCGGTCGAAAGCGTCACTTTGGGGTTCTTTTCCGCTATTTTCTGAATATTGGTGTAATCGGCGATATTCTCTCCAAGCGGCAGCATCTTTTCGCGTCTGACGTAATCAGGGGCCATTATCCTTATATGCCCGCTTGATGACCTTATCGTGTTTTCAAATGAAGAGTCCACTATGCCCATGATGAAAGACCAGAGATAAACAACGATCATTACCGCCGCTGTGATCGAAAGACCGGTCAACAGCGTACGGCGCCTGTTCCGCAATATGTTCCTTAAGGCTATCTTGAACATGGTCTATGCCTTCCTTAACGCCTCGGTCGGCTCCATCCTGGATGCCACTCTTGCGGGATAAATGCTCACCAAAGCAGATACCGCGAACCCGAAGATCAGCGCGAAAACTATCGAACCGGGCCGCCACATCCCGTACATCCTGCTGGTGACCCTGTAACCAATATCGCCAAAGTCCTTCATCATGCCGCCAAAATAGATGCCTTTGCTTACCATTGGGATGTTCAGTAATATCCCTAACAGGCAGCCGACTGCGCTTCCCATGAACCCTATCATTGATCCTTCAAGGACAAAAAGCCTGATTATCTGCCCCCTCTTCATCCCCATCGCTGCCATCATGCCTATCTCTTTCGTCCTTTCAAATGCCGCAAGCAATATCGTGTTGCTTATCCCTATCAAGGCGATGAACACAACGCTTCCAAATATCACGAAAGATCCGCCGCGCTTGGCCTCTGCTATGGCCATGACATCCTCTGCAAGGTCTTTCCAAGTCGATATTTCCACTCCCGTAAGCTCACCGGCAAGCTTGTCCCTGAACTTTTCGATATCAGCGGGATCTTTCAATTTTATGTCTATTTCGGTGACCGCACTGCCCATGTCAAGGGAGCCCTGTCCAAGATCAAGGGGGATAACGACCGCCGACCAGTCGATCTTCGGATCATCAGTCCTTAGAATGCCTTTTATCTTAAGATCAAGTGCCTGGTACGTGTCATATTTCGTCCTTGTCAAAACCGTCAGGTAATCGCCCACTCCTACGCCAAAGTCATCCGCAAGCCCCTCGCCAAGAAGCATGGCCTGCTCGTTGCCAACCAAGAACTCCCCTTTTTCTACGGCCTGTTTCAGCAGAAAAACGGATTCGTCGTCCTTTGGATTTATCGCGATGCCCACCGCCGGGATCTGATCTATCCCGTCCGATAACATGATGCGGAAATTCACTCTTGAGGTGATCCCTGACACATCGGGATCTTTTTCAATGGTTTTGATTATCGAAGAGGGCTTCTCAATGGACCTGTCGAGCGGCAGTTCGTCTTTTTCTTCCCCATACCCCTTGGAAAATATCTTTATATGCCCTGTCTCATAATTGATGATCCTTTCAAAGGAGTCCACGTCCAATCCTGCCAGCAAAGAATCCATCAAGACCAGTGCCATCAGGCCAAAGGCGATCGCAATGAAGGTCAGGAATGTCCTGCTAAAATGCCTGAATATATTTCTAAAAGCGATCTTAATGAGCAACTTTGGTCCTTTCGTCGGATTCTATCTTACCGTCGCGTATCCTTATTATCCTTTTCGCGTGCTGCATTACCAATGGATCGTGGGTGGAGAAAATGAACGTTGTCCCCTTTTTCTTGTTCATCTCATACATCTGGTCAAGTATTTCGTGGCCGGTCTTTGTGTCGAGGTTGGCCGTTGGCTCATCGGCAAGGACATAATCGGGGCCCTTTACCAGCGCGCGTGCTATCGCGACCCTTTGCTGCTGTCCGCCGCTCATCTCGGTCGGTCTTCTGTTCGCGAGATCGGCTATCTTGACCTCTTCAAGGATCTTCATCACTTTTTCCTTTCTTTCCTTGGGATCTTTTTCCTTGAGGAGGATAAGCGGGAACTCGACGTTCTCAAAAGCCGTTAGGACTGGGATAAGGTTGAAGGTTTGGAAGATGAATCCTATATGGCTGTTCCTGACGTCCGCGAGCTCGTCCGGGGAAAGCTTGATGATATCATGTTCCTCGATAAAGACCGTTCCTGATGTCGGCTTGTCAAGGCAGCCGAACAGGTTAAGCAGGGTGGTCTTCCCTGACCCGGACGGTCCTGCTATCACGACGAACTCGCCCTTGTCGACAGCGAATGTCATACCCCTGACCGCCGGCACCTCGATCTTCCCTATTTTGTAATTCTTTACCACGTTCTTCATTTCAACAACTGCCATAATGATCCCTCCTTAATGATTTATATGGTTGAATTCTATACCCGTAATAGTGTTCAGGCAAACGTGTTTTTTGAGTTTAATAAGCGGGATTTAACATTATACTTGTGGTGCAGGCGGAAGAAATGGGCAGTGCTGGGATCGAACCAGCGACCTCCTCGGTGTAAGCGAGGCATTCTACCACTGAACTAACTGCCCATATATAAAAGAAATTCTTCTACACTATTGATTAAGAGGCATTCCCTGCCTGCCGGCAGGCAGGTACCACTGAACTAACTGCCCGCCTTCGCTACAGCTTCGGCGGACTAAACCGTCGAAGCAAACAATATCTAATTAATCTGCTACCCGCCCTCCGAAGCCCGACGTAGCCTTGGCGAATTCGGGGTGAGGGAGGGAACTAACTGCCCGGAACCATTTGATTTTACATATAAAATATACGTCTATCAAGCAAAATACCCCGAAAAAGTAAAGTTGGAATTGAAAATATTATTTGATATAATCTATCCCTCTGGCGGTGATGCAATATGACAGAAGAAAACCTGAACGATGTTGATGTATTGGTAAAAAAGATATCAGAATTCAAGATTACGATCAAGTACCTTTCAGACAGTGTTTCAAAGTTCGAGGATAAACTTCTTGAGAAGAAGAAGAAATTCGGCCCGGACATGAGCAAGTGGCCGGAAGGTAAATGATCAGAACGGGCCCTTAGCTCCCACCTGCGTCCCTCCAAGGGTTCGGGACTTCGGTGGGCGGGCAGTAAAGATCACTAATTACGCTTGGTATATATTTTTAATGTATTAGTTTACTTTTGAGACGGGCCCTTAGCTCAATGGCAGAGCAATCGGCTCATAACCGATTGGTTGTAGGTTCGAATCCTACAGGGCCCACCACTGCCGCCGAAGGCGGCAGAATGACAAATGACCAATGACAAATGCCAAACTGATGTAAAATATAATATATTACATTGTTTTGGATTTTGGTATTTGAGCTTTGGATTTACCGTGAAGCGGTCGGGGCGTGGCTCAGCTTGGTAGAGCGCTTGGTTCGGGACCAAGAGGTCGCTGGTTCGAATCCAGTCGCCCCGATTTCTAAAGAGTGTCATCATGTATCGAAAGCAGGGTGTCGCTGGTACCTACGCTCCAATATATATTTTTTGATTGTTGCGGGGTCCAGTCGCCCCGATTTCTATAATAATATAGATACTGTAAAGGAGGAATAAGGCATGATCGATTTCCATGGACTAATAATTATCCTAAGTTTTGCGCTAAACATCGTTGGTGCGCTTATGACGGCCTGGGGAACATTGATATCATTGCTACAGTTCCTTGGAAAAGAGATATTTGATCGCAAGAAAGCGGTTGAATTGAACGAGAAGATAAGGCTTAAACTGGGCAGTTACCTTGTTCTTTCGCTGGAATTCTTTATCGCCGGTGATATAGTAAAGACAATAACAACGCCGACCTGGGAATCGCTCGGCATGCTTGGGGCGATAGTTATCATAAGGACCGTACTAAGTTATTTTTTGACCAAGGACCTATCGAAAAAATGATAGGTTTGTAGTATTGACTTGGATCCTGATATTCTGGTGATCTGATGATCCTATGTGGCCCCATCGTCTAGGGGTTAGGACACCAGCTTTTCAAGCTGGCAGCCGGGGTTCGAATCCCCGTGGGGCTACTACCAACCTGCGGTTGGTAATATCAAAACTCAAAATCCAAAATTCAAACGATATAGAATATTTTGGTATTCGAACAGGGAAAAAGAGTGAATTGCGAGCAGAGCGAGCAAGAGAGAATAAAACGGGAGTTTTTTCTTTGGGGGATCAGTCCCGAGCGGAGCCGAGGGACGTTAAGGGGAACCCCTCTTAAAGAGGAGCGAAGCGACGATTGAGTATCCCCGTGGGGCTACTACCTACTTCGTTCGTAATGACAAAATCCCAAAATCAATATCCAAACACTAAAAACTGCACATTTGAATTTGGCCATCAATTTTGATAATATGCAGACTGTTTTAAAGAGGGCGCGTAGTTTAGTGGTCACCAGCCGGTCGTCAGGTGACGGCTGATTAACACTTGACTCCGTTAATGGGCGATTGGCTCAGTGGTAGAGCACCTGCTTCACACGCAGGGGGTCGCTGGTTCGATCCCAGCATCGCCCATTAGCTACGTCGGGCTTCGGAGGGCGGGTAGCAGATTAATTAGATATTGTTTGCTTCGACGGTTTAGTCCGCCGAAGCTGTAGCGAAGGCGGGCAGTTAGTTCAGTGGTACCTGCCTGCCGGCAAGGCAGGCATTTTTAGCGTCAGCGCAGGAAGGATCTCCGCTCTCGGAATACAATAACCTGACTTCTATTGTCTCTTTCGAATATATGACCTTTTCGATGTGCCTTTTCATGATGATCCTTTTTTCGACTTTTCCCTTCAACTTTGAGCCGTCGACGATGTTATTAAGTATTTCCAGGGTTCTTTCCGCGGTTATCGGAGAGTATGACCCCTTGAGTTCGATACCATTAGCCATACCCTGGTCGTTATGATTAAGCACATAGATCAAACTGTCGAGATATTGTTTATTTTTGCGTATCTTATCAAGGTTATCTATGATGAAATCATCAAGCCGGTCCGCGCTGACCTGACGGATATCGCAGAATGATCTATCCCGCCTATTTATAAGCGAACAGCGGTAATAAAAGTATTTGGTGCGCTCTCCGTTCGTGATCTTGTTGGTGAATGTCGCGCCCATTACCGAGCCGCACTCTTTGCACCGCACAAGGCCGGGGAACAGCGAGTAGTTAAAGCTCATCGACTTCTTCGGCCTTACGCGGTCTATCCTCAAATCCCGGACTTCATCGAATAGTTCTTTCGATATTATCGGCGTGTGTATCCCCGGATAGAAAGCGCCCTTGTGCTTTATCACGCCAGTATAGACGATGCTCTCCAACATGCTGCCGAGAGTCGTCTTCGAAAGCGGCAAGCCCGACCTGTTCAGCATATTTGCTTCCTTCAATTTGTGGTAGAGGGCGGAAATGGAAGGATAAGAGACAAAGCTTTCAAAGGCTAATTTAACTATCTCGGCTTCTCTCGGCTCAATTGCCAGCTTCTTGTCTTCCTTTTTATAACCGAATGGAGCTTTTCCGCTGCTCCACATGCCCTTTTTAGCCCGTTCAAATATCTTATCCCTTATTCTTTCGCTGATAAGCTCTCTCTCGAATTGGGCGAAGGTAAGCATGATGTTCCGCAAAAGCCTGCCGGAAGGAGTGGAAGTATCGAATCGCTCCGTAATGGACAGAAAGCTGACGGAGTCCTTCTCGAAAATCTCGATCAAATGATAGAAATCCTTCGGCGACCTCGTTAATCTGTCTATCTTATATGATATGACAGTATCGATCCTTCCCTGCTGAATATCTGACAGCATTTCTTTCAAGGCCGGTCTATCAAGATTAGCTCCCGAATATCCCTGATCCGAATAGACTTTATAAATCTCGATATCATTCTGGCTGGCGATGAATGACCTTATTTTCAGCTCCTGCGTCTCGCAGGAATTGAATTCAACCTCTGCCTGACTATCAGTGGAAACTCTTGTATAAATAGCTGCTTTCATGTTATTTTCCTCCCTTCTTTGCTTCTAACAAATACTTAAGCTCTTTTATGAGGACTTTCTGCGCCCTCATTCTGTTAAGCTTCTGCAGATAATTCAGGAACCTGAAACACTCAACCTTTTCTGCCGTAGTACAGGCGTACCCCGCCTCGGTCTTTCCGCAATAACAGCACGGATGAATAGGAATATACATAACTAAACCGCCTCCTTTCCCGAAAGAATAAGACAATGGGAAGCCAAATCAGCGGGCAAAGAAGCCCCGCCGCCGCAAAGGAACACGTAAACCGGAATGCCCCGCCTAACCGCCTGACGAATGGTGAAAAGCGTGCCATGGGACTGGCCGTGAATGAAAGCAATGACAAGCGAACAAGCAGAAACAAGGCGGCTGTTCCTGCCAAGAAGCGCAGAAACCACAGCAGAACGAGGCTGAGAGGAAGACCCTGAACCCCAAACAACCTGACCGCCGGAAGCAAGGAAACGAGAAACCAAAGGCTGGACCGAAACAGGAAAACCGGAAGCGGAAGACCAGGCGGAATAAACAACACCCGAAGCTGACGCACCCTGCTCAACCAGTGCTGAAAGGGCGAACTGATCCGCCCCGACAGCGCCGCCTGAGGCCAACCTGAAACCACGGGCAACTAACGCGGAAACAAGCGAGGAAATAAACGGGGAAAATGAAGCGGGGAGAGACCTGGAACCGACAATGCCTGCCAAACGGGACATATGACCACCTCCTATAAAAAATATGAATACATGAAAGAGGGAGCATTTTTTTGCGCCTGTCACCCGAAGCGACCCTGAGAGAGGAGCAAGTCCTTATATCTAATAATGGCGACGAATCGAAGGGGAAGCGGAGGGCCGGAAGGAGTCCCGCTTTAGCGGGACGACTGTAGGAGGGAGCGAACTTCTCCCAGAAAAAATCCGCAAGGATGAGGATATTTTCTGGACAGAGTGCTTTATACGAAGTCTCTCCGTGAGCGACCTTTACAGGAGAAAAGCAAAATAATGCTATACTGGAAAACATGGAAAAATTAAATGGCACATCGGAAAGTGGCATAATATTCGATAGAGGCAATAGAAGGCATGTTATTGTATTCCGAGAGCGGAGATCCTTCCTGCGCTGACGCTAAAAATGCCTGCCTTGCCGGCAGGCAGGCCGCCTACGGCCCGCAGAGCGACCCTTCGGCGGAAGAGAACGATCCCTCAGCTAAGAATAAGGCGGCTTGTCGCGACGCAAGCGCCGCTCCAAGCCGCCCAAAATCCGCAATGGTTTGCGGGAACGATAAAATGGCTCGACTCGTTTCCTGCCGAGCCAGACCTCTGATTATACCCAGCCCATTCACTATCTGCGGGCGCGTTCCTTAGACCCCCACTATAATAAATGGCGCCCGCCGAAAGCAATTTATTGCTTAATATTTAAGCGGGCGTATAATTCTTTCATAAGGCGGTGAGAATATGAAACAAATACCTGATGGATATGGGCCTCACGCTGGAATGGATATAAACCCAAACATTAAAGGTAAAATAACAGATTTAGTGGCTGAGGTTGAATTAGAAAACAAGGAAAAAATATATGCATATATTTATCATGATATTACAAAAGGGAATTCTCTTATTGGAAAAAGTGTAATTGTTGAATGTAATTTCTCTTCCAAGATATCCGATGTTAAAAGTATAAACGACTAAACCCTTGGTCAGGGCATATAATTCTTTTTTTGGTGGTGGTGGGGGGGGGGGGGGGGGGTTGAGGAAATTATGGCAAACATTGGAGATAATTAACAATGAGTGACAACTATTCCGGACAAAGAGGCTCTCGCATTGTCCCTATAACCTATGGAGTTTTGTTGTGGATTATTGCAGCTTTATTAGTTTGGTTTTTTCGTAAATATACAATTGTATTAATTATCAGCGGGTTACTTGCTTGGTTAGGCTGGATAAACTTGAAAATCGGGATATGTGGCAGCCAAAATCTGATTGATGATACTTGTTTGTCTGATACAGACAAACCATTGCCAAAAGATAGTGAAGAAGAATTAAATAGAATAGCAAAGGGCGAACCAATGAAAATACGACTTACTTATGAAAGTATAGTTGCATTTACTGTAAGAGCAGCAAAAATAATAACTAATATATCTCTTATATTGGGTGTCGTGTTTTTATTCTATTCATGGCTTTTCTTAAGTTATAATATCTTTCTTTCAATACTTTTTGCTTTTCTTGTTTGCATCCTTTCGTTCATAGTTGGCACATTGATTTTGACGGGCGTTAATATGATTTTAAAGACCTTTTTCTTGGGTTAACCCTGTTTTAAAAAGTCAATTATTATCCCCCAACTTAGCCATTCCCATACAAATCGCCTGTCCACCCATTGCAACACGCTTATTGAGATCAACGAGTGGTAATGTAGCATTGAATGTTTATTGTCAGGGCGTATAATTCTTCTATAAGGCGGTAAGAATATGTTCATTGATGCAATAATTGGCGGAATTTCTCTATTAAGATTTTGGCAGGTATGGGTGGCTATTATCATATCCTCTCTGGCAACCACTTCTTATCTGCTTTTTGGCGGTTTATTATCGAAAAATAAAACCGATCTCTCCATGAGAACAGGTTGTCTTATGATGATTTTTGGACCGATATTTCAGACAACAGTGACAGGAATCGTTATTGTGTATTTGATGCCTATTCTGTTTGGAAAAGACTTTGCAACCCCTTTACTTATCCTTATTCAGCTTTTGATACCCATTTTTGTCGTATCCTGCATTGCAGTTATAGTTGTTTTTGTGTTAAATATTTTATTTATCAGACTCATAAAAGTCTTATTTGGCATATTGGTCCATGTTCCTGAAGAATTGCAAATATTTATTCAGAATATTATAGTGTTTAGATTGCTTGCTGATGGATATGTCTCCAGTATTGTTGCAAGAAATAATATTAGTCATAATATTTATCCCGGACTCATTGAAATAGCCGGTTTGCTGTTAGCTTCTTGGGCGCTTCTCAAACTAACTCTCCTCGCCTCAATTATTTCTTCAGCCATAGAGAAAATCGACCATTCTATTGTTAATGTTATCCTTGGCTTTATAGGAATCTTTTTGCCAATATTTATGTATGCTCAATATGCTACATTATCAATGTCGAGCAAAGGCAATCTTTTGACCACCCCGCTTAACCTGCTTTATTATTTTATATTTCTATATATCGTATTTGGTATATCGCGAGTATGGAATGATCTTATGGAAACGGATCCTTTGAAGCGACGTGGCTATACTAGACATTGGACGGCAGTTTTTGTTGTAATGATATGGCCAATATTATTATATGAAGACCTTTTTTGGTTCTATCAAGATTTTAGAATCGGTTGGCGTAAATCTGGTACAACTAAAGAAACAATGAAACCCTCCACTTCTTCCATTGAAAAAGCTGATTATCCCATGAAGATTCTCGTTGTGGACGACATGATTGGGATTGTTGAATCATTCAAGGAAATATTAAAAATAAAAGGGTGTTATGTTAAAGGGGCCTTAAGTGGCGAAGAAGCACTTGATATTCTATCAAAAGAATCATTCGATTTAATGTTTACAGGCTTTAAAATGCCGGTTATGGACGGAATGGAACTTCTAAAAATAATACAAGGAAAGTATCCAAACATGAAACGCGTTATGGTTACTGCTTATGCGAGTGAGGAATCAGTGAAAAAAGCGTTTGAGTTGGGGGCCATGGAATACTTAAGAAAGCCATTCTTAATGCCCGAAGTATATGCTCTTGTTGAAAGAGCTGCGAAAGAATTGGGAAAAGATTTAGGCCCGGATTTTATAAAAGCGCCAAAGCCAAATGAAAAGTAAGGCGACAATACCAGGGGCAGTGAGAATATGAGAAACTGGAAATGGAATAAATTATTATTAAATGCGCTTGGCCTTTTTCTTATTGTATTATCTTTTGATTCTGCCAGTTATGAAATATCACAAGCGATTATACTAATATGAGCTTTTGCTGTTTTAGCTTATATCAACAAATAAGGGAGTGAATTATTTGGGCGCAGAAGGCCATACTAGCTTCACCATTTCACTTATCGCTTCTTCATACTGTTTTTGAGAAATCAGCTTGTGTTCAATGTTGTATTTATGTATTTCTTCCATTTTACCCCACAGATATTGCTCAGCCTTTAAACAGTCTTTAAAGAAACTAATTTGAAGTGATTTATCAACCAAAAGATTTTTCCCGTTGGCAATAAATATTGAATCATCTAAAGAAGCCCAATGGGCCGCTTTATTCCTAAGGTCAACAACTCGACTAAGAATAATGGCTATTTCAGACTCTATTCTTAGAAGTTTAAATGCGATTTTCTTTCTTTGTGCTCCCGAAATGTAATTATATACATCTTCTTGAAACACTCTAAATTCATCGCTATCGACCTCTTTGAAAAACTTAAAACCAATACAGAATAATATCATTGCATTTAATATTTCGTAGGATATTAATAATTCATATCTCATTGTAATCTGACTTGCGTGAGGCAATTCTTTGCCCCCCTCTAAAACACGAATCTCATGATTAAAATATGAGGGTTTGTCATTCATGGCATTTTAATTATACCCTCATCCCCACTCGTCGCAAGTACTATGTAATTGTAACAGCGGTCTTCGCGGGGGTGTGGGGGAAGCGAAGACCGCTGTTTCCGCTAGCTACAGCCTATGTAAATCCTTTTTCTTGCACCCGTGAATGGTGTTGGGTATAATCAGAGGGATGGCTCGGCAGGAAACGAGTCGAGCCATTAGCTACGTCGGGCAGGCACAGTAGGTGAGAGGTTCTCCCGCCTCAATATTATGGTTATATTATATTGTCGCGGGATCCCGCTAAAGCGGGAGATCCCTCTCGCGCCCATTTCTTTCTGATCTTAATATATATATGAAAAAGAAATTATTTAAACTGATCATATTTATCCCTCAGTCCCATCTTGAACAATTAAGGATCGCTATCTGCAATGCGGGTGCGGGCCGTGCCTGCCCGCTTCGCGAGGCGAGCCGGCAGGCAGGAAAGATAGGCAAATACGATAACTGCACATTCATGAGCTCAGGCATCGGGACCTACCGGCCGCTTAAAGGGGCTAAGCCGTTCCGGGGTGAAGAAGGGAAACTGGAACGCACAGGCGAAGCAAGGCTCGAGACTTTCGTTGAGAAAAAAGCGCTTGAAAAGGTCATTAAAGCCATCAGAAAAGTACATCCATACGAGGAACCTGTGATCGAAGTCTATAATGTAACGTTAAGGTAATTAAGAACCTGCGACTAAACGTCGCGGTTCCAAAATGAACTTTTGTATGAAATATTATATTGGGAGCCGAGGCGTCCGAAGGTCCTGAGCGAAGCGAAGGATATAGCCTCAGGCTCTTCGTTGACTTTAAGGCAGTTGTATCCTCAGTTTGCCTGTCTTCGGGTTCTTCCTCACGTTCACATTGACCCTGTAGACCTGCTTGAGGTTCTCGTGGGTAAGTATGTCCTTGGGCCAGCCGAAAGCCACCATCTCGCCCTTGTTCAGCAAAAGCACCTTCCTGCAGAACCTTGAGGCCATGTTAAGGTCATGGAAAGTGGCGATTATGCACTTGTTCTCCCTGATCCGCCTCAAGAGCCTCATTATCCTCAGCTGGAACCTGAGATCAAGATGCGATATCGGCTCATCAAGGAGCATGAGCTGGGGATTCTGGGCAAGAGCCCTTGCGATGGCTACCCTTTGGAATTCGCCGCCCGAAAGTTCGGTCACCGGAACATCCTTCAACTTCTCGATCTTAAGCTGCTCGATCGCGTCATCCGCGATCCTGTAATCCTTGCCCGTCTCAAAAGCGAACCTCCCGACATGCGGTATCCTCCCGAGCATGACAATATCTTCTACGGTAAATCCTTCCACGGGCTCCATGAGCTGAGGGACGAACGATATCTTCTTTGCCAGGTCCCCCTTCCTCATTTTCAGCACGTTCTTTCCTCTTATCTTGACAGTACCCTCATATGTCTTGATGAGCCCCAGCAAGGCGCGGAGCAAGGTGGTCTTGCCGCAGCCGTTCGGGCCTACAATGCCAATGAAGTCGCCTATTTCCGCTTCAAACGAAATATTCTTGACGACCACTTTATTCTCGTAACCCGCGCTTAAAGATTCAACGGATATCACCTTCCGAACCTCCTGCGCCTAATAATGTAAAGGAAAAAAGGACCTCCGACGAAAGCCATTACCATCCCTATAGGTAACTCTGTTGGCATGAAAACGACCTTTGCCACAATATCCGCGAATAGAAGAAGTATCATCCCGGCAAGCAACGAGACCACCATAAGGATCCTGTGGTTGGGCCCTACGATAAGACGCGCCATGTGAGGCACTATCAATCCGATGAACCCGATTATGCCGCAGACAGAAACAGCCGCGGCTGACATGAGCGATGCGACCGCAAGAAGGAATATCTTGACCCATTCAACCTCGATCCCCAGCGTCTTTGCCATGTCCTCCCCGAGAAGCAAAGCGTTCAGGTCTTTTGAATAGAAGAAAGCTATGAACACGCCTACGGCCACATAAGGGAACAAAGTGAATACGCTGCTCCAGGAAGCGTCAGAAAGACTTCCGAGCATCCAGAAATAGAAGGTTTGCATCTTTCCCGTGAATATCAGTAGGAACGCCAGCATTGAACTTGCGAAAGCTGAAACCGCCACACCCGCAAGTATCAGCGCTTCAGGAGAGGCCCGCCCGCCGAAGTGCGCAAGCCGATAGACCGTCAGCACTGCAACAAGCGCGAACAGAAAAGCAAGCAATGGCGTGGTTTCGATCCCGTAATAGGCTATGTCTATACCCGCGATGATCGAAAGGGCTGCGCCAAGCGCACCGCCGGAAGATATTCCCAAGATATACGGATCGGCCAGGGGATTCCTCAAGAGCCCCTGAAGAATAACGCCCGAAACAGAAAGGGCGGCGCCGACAAGGAGCGCCAGTATCGTGCGCGGGAGCCTGATGTTCCATAAGATGATCGACGCCGTGGAGCCGTCCTGCTGGATCATCAGATTGAATATCCTGACAACGCTTATCTTTGCCGGGCCCACCGCAAGCGATATGAAAACGAGGAGTGCGAGAACGATAACAAGAAAGATTATCAAAGGGAACTTTGCTTTAATCTTTTTCATCCGCTTCCTCCGTAGCTGTTACATTATAGATAAATTTGTAGATCTTGTCCAAGGCGGTGACGAGCCTTGGCCCGGGTCTTGAGATGATGTCTGAATCGATTATCAGCGCCTCCTTGGAGATGCCCGCGGAGGTATGCTTGAAGTTGCCGTCGCGGCAGACGTCCTCCGGCCTTCTGTAAGTACCGCTTACGGCTATAATGGCTTCCGGATTGAGCTTCAATATCTGTTCTTTGCCAAGCCTCGGGTACCTTTCGCCTTTGCCGACAACGTTCTTTACCCCTATTATCTTCAGAAGGTCATCGATGAAGGTGCCTTCGCCGGCGGCGACAATAGGCCTTTTTGAGACAACCACCATCGCTGTAACAGGTTTTAGCCATATCGTTACCTCGACCGTACCTTCCATCGTCTTCTTCATCGTGTACTGCCTTGATTGGGCCTCTATCCACCGTATCTTCCTCATCATCCATTCTGTGGTCCTGTACGCCGCGTGAGAGTTACCCGTGACTATACCCATTTTATTGTAAGTGATAAAGAGATCATCGAGCGTTCTCGGGTTGAGGACGAATACGGGCAGGTTGAACTTCCTGAACAGCTCGATATCCTTCTGCTGGGCATCCCCGTCCATGAATATGATATCCGCTTCAAGTGACACCACTTTCTCAAGGTTCATTTTTGTCTTTCCTATCCTCTGTATCTTCTTGGCTTCTTCAGGATAGTCGCAAAAGTCCGTGACGCCCACGATCTTGTCGCCCATTTTTATTGAGAAAAGCATTTCCGTGATGCCCGGCATTGTGGATATTATCTTTTCGGGCTTCTTTTTCATCTTGAACTGATAGCCGGAGTCGTCAACCACCGTAACAGGGAATATTACCCTGTTAAATTTAGAGGCTGCCTGGGCAGGTAGCGCCTGGATCAGGAACATAAGGATCAGCGGAACGATCAATGAAAGCTTTTTACGCGACACAAAAATCCTCCTTCTGGAACTCGTCGTAGCGTGCATTTGAATTGCCGAGGAGTATTATAGCACCAGGCATGCACCTTAGTCTCTTTGCTAAATGCTCGCATTTGCATTTTAACAGGAAATATATGCGCTTTCCTTGGTCCTCGAGCGTTTCAAGGTTGCCCTGCCCTTTCGCTATCACGATACCGGAGTCATCGTATGCCTTCCTGAATTCCGGGGTGGCCGACGCAAGCAGTGTTCCGGCCGTTTCAGATCCGCTTTCGATCACCCTTGCGATCTTTGCCATGCTTACGGACACAGCATCAGAGATCAGCGCATCGTTAAGGATCGCCTTGCTTTTCACCGCGTAACATACATCCTTGCCGTCATTGATGAGCTCTTTCACCAGAAGCTTGTCAAAAACTATCTCGCCGGCGTTATCGCCCACGAACATCACTTTGCCCGTCCTTGAAAGATCTCTCTTGAATGCCTCATAGTCGTTTATCATGAAGTCGTTATTGACCGCTTCTTTAATGCTTGCGTTCACGTCAAAGGTCGAATGGGCACCGTAATCGATGATGTTGCCGGCAATCGCGAGCCTTATAGCCATCATCATTCTGTCCTTGGAGGCTTCCATTGTATCCTCCAGCTTAGGATACAATGATAGTGCGAAATCATTGTTCTCCTTCTTTATCTCCTTATAAAAATCGTCGATACCCGTAAGCCTTGAAAGGGCATGATGGACAAGGGATGTCGCTTCGGGCGGGGTCATGCTCCTAATGTCCGTGCT